>LNAP01000363.1_pt1 | contig 51238 bp, 53 predicted proteins | sample 602601 | NCBI WGS metagenome assembly LNAP01 (sample SAMN02440304, study PRJNA202911) | soil metagenome | biome: Subtropical and temperate rainforests or woodlands; isolation source: soil samples (1 kg each in a 20% v/v slurry with milli Q water) were... ...
GCAAGGGCGGTCTCAAGGTGCGCCGTCTCATCGCCGCTACTTCAGACAACTATCGCGCTCAACTCCTCGGTCTTGTATGAGACTCATGCGTTTGCCCTGGGTTACCCCAAGAAACGACGCGGTTTTGTGGTAAGTTGCCCCCACCTTTTACTGCACTCTTTTTCGTCTTGCCTCATCTCGCCATCCTCTTTTGGCTGCTCAATATTGTTCTGGATACCGCCGGGCATCTGGCGTTCAAGTCCGCTGCAATCGCCAAGCATGAAACCGAATGGCAGCGCTGGAAATTGATGCTTTCGTCATTCCCGCTATGGATAGGCATCAGCTGCTTCTGCCTGGAATTCATCGTCTGGCTGGCGCTGCTATCCATCGTGCCGTTGTCTATGGGCATGCTGGTTGGCTCCATCAATATCGTTATCGTCATGCTGGCAGGCAAGCTGCTGTTCGGTGAACGACTGGACCGCCTGCGCATCATCGGCATGTGGCTGGTCACTATCGGCGTTGCGCTGGCCGGCGGGTTTATTGCATGAATCGGCCCGTGAGCCCACGCATGAACAAAAAACTTTTTTATTTCATTGGCTTCGCTGCGCTGATGCTGTTCGATACGTTCACCCAAGTGTGCTTCAAGCTTGCTTCCACCCATGCGGGCGAATTCGCCATGACCTCCCTCTGGTTGCGCGAGATATTTTTCAGCCCCTGGATTTACGGTGCCGTGCTCGGTTACTGCGGCGCTTTTGTCACCTGGATGACGCTGCTCAAACACGCGCCGATTGGCCCGGCGTTTGCCGCTTCGCATCTGGAGGTGATTACCGTGCTGGCCATTTCGGTCATGTATTTTGGCGAGCACTTGTCATTCATGCAGGTTTTGGGTGGCCTGTGCATCGTGGCGGGCATTGTTTGCTTTAGCGTCAGCGAAGCGGAAACCGTGCATTGAAGGCAATCCCGCCAATGAAAGAAATACCGCCAACCGCGGGCCTGCCCCTGGCATGGCGTGACTTGTTCCCTGCGGGCGCGTCGCTGGAAAGGGGGATGGCTGATTTTATTCATTTACCCGCGGTGCAAATCACCTGTTCGGGCACAGCCGCGCAAATTATCGCCCTGACCACATTAAAACGGCAAAGCGCGCGCCGCAAGGTCATCCTGCCAGCCTACACCTGCCCCTTGGTCGCGCTGGCGGTTTTGCATTGCGGCTTGCAGCCGGTGTTGTGTGACTTGCAGCCGAACAATTTCGATCTTGATCACAAGCAGCTCGCGGCCTTGTGCGATGAAAATACGCTGGCGGTTATTGCCTCGCATCTTGGCGGGCGGGTGGCCAACCTCACGCCGCTACTGGAAATCGCGCGCAGTCGCGGGGCTTATGTGATCGAGGACGCAGCGCAGGCGCTGGGCGCCACCTGGCAAGGGCAAGCCGTTGGCATGGCCGGGGATGCAGGGTTTTACAGCCTGGCGGTGGGCAAGGGTTTGACGACTTATGAGGGTGGCGTGTTGATCGCACATGACGCTCACTTGCGAAAAAAGCTGCAAGCCACGGCGGCGGAAATCGCGCCATCGAAACCCTTGTGGGAACTGCGCCGCAGTGTTGAGCTTCTTGGCTATGCCGCGCTGTATCAGCCGTGGGGATTGCCAATAGCCTACGGCTTGCCCTTGCGTCGCGCATTGAAAAAAAATGCCTTGATAGAAGCTGCAGGGGAAGATTTTTCCGGCGACATTCCACTGCACCGCGTTGGCCGCTGGCGCAAGGCAGTCGGTGCCAATGCCTTGAAGCGTCTGCCGGAATTTCTCGATGATTTGCAGCAGCAGGCCATGCCCCGCCTGGCAAGGCTCGCCGCCATTGCTGGCATTCAAGTGATGCAGGATACCCCGGACGATAAATACACCCGCGGCACCTGGCCATTCTTCATGGTGCTGATGTCCAGTCAAGCGGCGCGCGATGCGGCATTAAAAACCTTGTGGGGCGCAGGTCTGGGCGTCAGCCGTCTGTACATCCACGCCTTGCCGGACTATCCCTATTTATCTGGTCGGGTAGGCCAGGCCGAGGTTTCCAATACGGTTCCCCATGCGCGCGATTTTGCAGCGCGCATGCTCACGGTCAGCAACAGCTTGTGGCTCGATGACAACAAGTTTGACCAGATTGCGCGGGAAATTGAAGTCGCCAGCCAGTTAAGCGGATAAGCATTGCAACAGCTTCAGGTTAATCGCCTGTTGCGCCAACTGCCAGCGTTCCAGATCGGCTGTGCCAATCCTAGTTTGCCCGTCGATGCCACTCAGAAAACGCTTGAAACGACTTTTGTAGCGGTAAACAGAAATATCGCCAGTGACATCGCAAGCGATCACTTGCTGCCTGAATTGACGGATAGCCGCCTCCATTTCCGCCAGCCGCATCACGCCCTGATCCCAGTTGGTGCGCGCGTCCTCAACGGATAGCACATCCTTGTCGATGCTTAAATAAGTCGGCGCTGGCGATACGGCGAGTTGTGCCTGAAAAGCTGCCAGCATGGCGCTTGTCGTGGCAAAGGAGTGGCTGTGGTGAATGCCCAGGCGACTCATCCAGCCCAAGTCCCGCCCTACGCACCAGTAACGCACCTTGCCTGAACGGAGATTGCGCAAATGGTTTTCCCAGCCATGCGCCGCCTCGACATCCTTTGATGTGATGCCAACGACATGCACGCACGAGACGCAAGGAAGGCGGCTGGCATGCCATACCCAGGAGCCGCAATGGATGCCGAATGGGTAACGCATGTTGTCCGGATGGTTATCGAAAACGACGACTTGTATTGCCTGGTTAAGTCGGGCGTAGCGGCTAATCAGCCAGTGGCTGAGGTGATGGAAATCGCCACTGCCGAGGAAGGTGATACTGGGCTGAGAAGTTAACGTATCGTCTGGATTTAATTTTTCGAGTACCTCCAGCGCCTCAAGGCGGCAGCCGAAACGGATTTTTTCCTGACTCCCGCGAAAGTCGATGCGCAATTCATCAGGCAGCGGCTTGACCGAACCATCAAAATCAAGAATGAGCGGTTTCATGCCATTGGCTATCTGATTCAAAGAACCGCTTGAACGGGCGCAGCGCCCAGCGCAGCACAGGGTTACGGATGTACACCGCATGGCGTGTGAAGGTGAAGCTGGCGCCCAGATGGCGTTTGATTTCAGGATCTGTCCAGCCGGCAACGTAATAGCGCAGTCCTTTTTCCAGCGCATAGCGCAGGTTGCTTATCCAGCTCACGAAATACAGATTGTGTTCGCGCGAAGCCGGATAGGCAAAGCCGACGTATTTATCCAGCAGCATGCCGCCATGTACAAAGCACAGGTTGTAGCCGATGAGCTTGCCCTCCACCCGATACGTGAACACCATGCCGCCGCAGGATTCATCCTGCAATACCGCACGGAAGAACCCAGGGGAGAGCAAGTCAAAGCGCGTCTCGCTTTGCTCATACACCTGGCGATACAGTGCGTAATACTCCGCCAATAAATTTTCATCATCAAATTGCGCATCCCCCGTGGGGATTTGGCCGATGACCAACGCCGGATTTTCCCGCGTCTTGCGCTTGATGTCCTTGCGCCGGGACTTTGGCATGCGGGCGAGAAACTCTTCAATCGAGGTGAAGTCAATCGGCACATACGCCAAGGCCTGTCCCTCGATAACGAAAAATCCAGAACTTTGTGCAGCATCCATGAAAGCCTGACTATGGACACGCGCCGGTTCGCCGACCAGCACAGATTGCGTGGGCAAATCCTTGACGATAAGAAATGGATAATCGGCCGCAGCCGCCAATATGCTGGCAAGGAAATGGTCTGGCGTGGTTGATGCCGGCAGCAATCCATATTCGGAAACTGTCGCACCGATAAAACAGGTTCTCGGTTTTAGCCACTGCTGCTGCTGCCAGCGATAGAACGGCAAGCGCTCAAGCTTCAGGCGATCATCTGGCGCCATCGTGGTGAGCAGATTGAAGCGAGTCTCAAACGCGGGCACGCCGCCGATCTTCAGAACCGGAAACCCTTCAGGCGGATGGCGCAAGAAATGTTGGATTAAGGCTGCGGGTTCAATCAGGTTGTAGGGATTTTTCTGCATCAAGCCTTACGCGTAGTGAGTCGTGCATTGCTTGAAAAATTTAGCCATGCGGTTGGCCACATCAACACGGCGTTTGTCCAAAGTCAGCACGTGATAGGTGTCATCGACAAAAAACTGTTCCACGTCCCGCGAGGCGATTCGCTGAGCCACATAGTGCGCATTGTTCACGCTGGCGGTATCGTCTTCGGTGGAATGCACAATCAACGTGGGCGACTGCACTTGATGCAGCACTTTTTTGGCGGCCTCGATCAGCCGGTTGCTTTCAAGTATCGTCAAGGCTGACGTGCGGAATATGCCGACTTTTTCCGTTGCCTGCGCATCCCGCTTTTCCAGCACCGCATGCACCATCGCGCGGGTACGCTCGCACTTGATGCCATAGGGCGATTTCTCGGTCCAGTAGATGACGTGTTTGAGCGGCGTATTGAGAACAATCGGCAACAGCAGCTTGCGGCGGAGGTGCGGCATATTCCAGCCGTCGTAGAAAAAAGTCGTGGACAGCAGACATAGCCCGCTGACCTGCTCGCCTTTCTCCTTGGCTAGTAACAGTGCCATCAGCGCCCCCATGGATAATCCGGCCACATACACACGTTGATGCCTGGCCTTCAAGGCCTCAAACGCCATGGCGATACCGTTGTACCAGTCCTGCCAGCGGGTTTTTTTGAGGCTGGCGATGCTGCCGCAGTGTCCCGCCAGCGCCGGGCACATGACGCTGAACCCCTGTTTTTCCAGCCGTTTGGCGATGGGCTTCATCTCGGCTGGCGTGCCAGTCAGGCCATGAATCAACAACACTGCATCATCACTGGTGTAGGCATTCGTATGGTCAAAATAGTAGCCGGTGTTGCCCAGGCAATTTTCAATGCTCGGATCCATTGCGTCTCCTTATGCCATCCAGTTATTCAGCCCCACACCGCCGCAACAGCATGTCAAACAAGTGGATGCCGAGGTCGATTTCTTCTTCTGTAATCAACAATGAAGGCGCCAGGGTAATCACGTTCTTCTCGTAGCCGCCGATGTCCAGCACCAGGCCATATTTCTTGTCGTTGACCAGCAGATCACCCTTCAGTCCTTCATTGAAGACACGGTCAGCCAATGCGCGGCTGGCGGTAAAGCCGTCTTTCTCGCACAGTTCGATACGCAGTGCGAGACCCAGGCCGCTCACATCACCCACCACTTTCCAGCGCGACTTCAGCTCATGCAGGCGCTTGAGAAAGTAGGCGCCGCGGGCGCGCACATGGGGCTCAAATTCCTCGCCCTGGGTCATCTTCAGCACTTCTAGCGCAACAGAAGTGCCGAGCGGGTTAGAGGCAAACGTGGAGTGCGTCGAGCCCGGCGGAAATTTCTCCGGTGAAATCAGCTCCTCGCGCGCCCAGATGCCTGACAGCGGATTCAGCCCATTGGTGATGGCTTTGCCGAATACAAAGATATCCGGAATGATGTCAAAGTTCTCCCATGACCACAGCTTGCCCGTGCGGTAAACGCCCATCTGGATTTCATCGGCGACCAGCAGCACATTGCGTTTTTTAAGGCTTTCCTGCAGCTTCTTCATGTAGCCGTCTGGCGGGATGATGTAACCGCCCGTGCCCTGCATCGGCTCGATATAGAACGCGCCAAATTCACACTGCTTGGCCTTCTCATCCCACACCGACTGATACTCGGTATCAAACAGCTTTTCGAATTCCTTGTGGCAATAGGTGTCGCAAGTTTCCACCTTCATGTCATACGGACAGCGAAAGCAATAGGGATAAGGCACGAAATGCGCGCGGTCGGCAAAGTTGCCGAAACGACGACGGTAGCGATAACTGGAGGTGATGGCAGAAGCGCCCAGCGTGCGGCCGTGGTAACCCCCCATGAAGGCGAACTGGTGCGTCTTGCCGGTGTGGTTGCGTACCACTTTCAGCGAATCCTCCACCGCCTGCGCGCCGCCGACATTAAAGTGCACACGGCCTTTTACGCCATATTTTTCTTCCATGTACTTGCAGATAATCTCGGCCAGGTCGACTTTTTCCTTATGCAGGTATTGGCTGGCCAGCTGTGGCAGGGTATCAATCTGTTTGTGCAATACATCGCTCAAGCGCTTGTTCTTGTAGCCGAAATTAACGGCCGAATACCACATCTGCCAATCCAGATACGGGGTATTGTTTTCGTCAAACAGGAAACTGCCTTCGCAACCTTCAAAGACTTTCGGTGGATCAGCGTAATTGACGGTGTCGCCATGCGAACAATACTTGTCGTTTTTTTCAAGAATTTCAAGAATTTTCTGATTCATTTTTTTTCAATCATAGGGTTGAAAATTGAGAGGCTAAGAAGCCAAACCCACCGCAGCTTGGCGCTTTTCCTGCGGCCAAGTCTTTACTTCTGACAACACCTCATCAAAGGTCGTAAATTTGATATGCGGAATCGCATTGGCTTCGCAAAATGCAATCAGCGAGCCTTTGGCAAACACCACGTCGGCTGTTTTAGCCAGGCACGCATCTGACTTGCCATCGCCGACAAGAACGACTTTTTGCTTGCCGCCAGAAAGCTCATCCGCCACCGCGCATTTGCACACGCCATTGCCCGCGGTACACTGCGGATTCTTGTGTGGCCATGAAATATCGATACCATCCACCACAAAATGCAGTTTGTTGGCATATACCGGCAAGTCAGGAAATGCAGCATGCTTCATGGCAACCTTGATGGCATGGCCGAGACCATCGCTGACAATGGCTACTTTGGCAAACTGGCTGACATGCTTATGAAAACGCAGAAAGCTCTTATCCAGCTGGATTTCGCGGAAAAACTTTTCCAGCGAAACGCGGTCGGCCTTGACCATGCGCAATTGCTTTTGCATGCACTGCACGGCCGTAATTTCACCATCAAGCCATTCTTGTTCAATCGCTTCCCATGCTGGGTCGGCAAAGCGCTCCAGCATGGCATCTACCGTGTCACAGGTAGATAAAGTGCCGTCAAAATCTATAACGAAAAGCATGTTTCACTCCTGCCCTGTTATTAACCAGAGCGGGCAGATTAACCTTGAGCTTCTTACGAACTCCTTACGCAGAACAGAGGAGCTCCGCGAAAGGAAACTGTAAGCTAAGCGGTTTATGCTTGGATCATCGGCTTGTCTGTCTGGCTGGCTGTTCTGTGTTTTTATTTTTCTGAAGTCGGGTAGATAGATATTCTTTATTTCGCTATCGCCATCAGCGGCACCCAATAAATACCCGTTATGCGTATCCTGCTTGTAGAAGATGACAACATCCTTGGTGAGGCCACGCAGCTTGTGCTGCAACAGGCAGGTTATGCCGTGGATTGGGCGCGCAATGGAAAAAATGCCGATCTGGCGCTCGGAGACCAGGTTTATGACCTTGTCCTGCTTGATCTAGGCTTGCCGCAAATGGATGGCTTCGAGGTTTTGCGCCGTTTGCGCGTACGTCAGTCCAGCCTGCCCGTACTCATTGTTACTGCGCGGGATTCAGTTGATGATCGCGTCAAAGGCTTGGATCTGGGCGCTGATGATTATGTTTTGAAGCCCTTTGACATGCCTGAACTGCTCGCCCGGATCCGCGTCCATCTGCGGCGTACCCAATCATTATTGACCAACAGCATTACCTACGGGCCGCTCGTCTATGACATGGCAGAGCGGATGATCAGGGTGAATGGCGAACCGATGGCTTTTCCGGCACGTGAACTGGGTATTTTGGAAGCCATGCTGCTCAAGGTGGGCAAAGTGATTTCCAACGAAAAACTTATGGAAAAACTGTGTAGCTGGGATGAGGAAATCAGCAGCAATGCAATTGAAGTTTATGTCCATCGTTTGCGCAAAAAGCTCCAGCCGCTTGGCGTGAATATCATCACTGTGCGCGGCCTGGGCTATATGCTGGAAAAGGAAAATGACTAGATCGCTACGCCAGACTTTGCTGATATGGTTGCTGGCGCCCATGCTGATCTTGCTCAGCCTGGGGACCTTGCTGGTCTATCACCGCGCTTTAAGCTATTCCGAAAACGCTTACGACCGTGCCCTGATTGAATCCGCAAACGACATCGAACAGCTGGTGCGGGCATCGCTAAATCATGACGGAAGCATTGATATGCTCCACTCAATGAAAGAGATGCGCGACATCCTGTTAACCGATCAATACGACACGACCTTTTTCAGCATCCTTGACGAGCAAGGCCATGTGATTGCAGGGGATGGCAAGCTGCCGCTCCCCCCGGCGACAACTGATGGCACTGGCGGGGGAAAGCCTGTTCTCTATGATACGGCCGTTGACAAGAAACCGGTCCGCGCCATTTTCAACAAGTTGCCGATTACGGTGAAGGGTGACCCCCGAGCCTGGCATATCTTGCTTGGCGAGACATACAACAAGCGCGACAGATTGGCCAAGGACATTCTCATCGGTTTTGCCGTGCCGCAAACAATAGTCATTTTCCTTGCCATCCTGCTGGTTTTCATGGGCATCAGACAAGGGCTTGCGCCGTTGGAGACGTTGCGCAGTGCCGTTGCAAAACGGACCCACAACGACATGCAGCCGCTGGATGTAAGCAAGGTGCCGATTGAGATACGCCCCATCCTGCAGGAAATCAATCGCCTGCTTGCACGTTTGCAAGGGATGGTTGAAGCCCAAAAACGCCTTACTGCCGATACCGCCCATCGGCTACGAACACCATTGGCAGGATTATCCGCACAGATCGACCTGGCACGGGCGCAAGATAACCCACCACAAACACGCCACGCACTGGATCAAGTCAAAAAAGTGTCATCCAACCTCAATCATGCCATCAGCCAATTGCTTTCACTGGCGCGCAATGATCCCAATGCATCGCAGTCGCTGCATATGGAAGCGCTTGATCTTGCCCGGCTGGCGCGGCAAGTGACGATGGATTGGGCCGGGTCAGCCAATAGCCAAGGAATAGACCTGGGCTTTGAGAGCGATGGCATTCCTTCTGCCATCCATGGCGACCCGATGCGGATCAAGGAACTCCTGGACAATCTTTTGGACAATGCATTGCGCTACTGCCCTCGGGGTAGCCAGGTCAATGTCCGCGTAACGCAAGGCTGCACGTTGAGCGTTGAGGACAATGGGCCAGGCATCCCGCCAGAAGAACGGGAGCATGTATTTGAGCGCTTCCATAGGGGGATCGATAGCCGGGCGGAAGGTAGCGGCCTGGGGCTTGCCATCGTCAAGGAAATTGCCGAAATACATGGGGGGAAAGTCACTGCAACTGAAGGCAAGCATGGGCATGGAGTGCTATTCACGGTGAATTTCCCTGTGGTAAGTTCCATTCATCACACCTGAAACCCATTGATGAAATCGTAACCAAATATCATGTACGAATCCAGCACCCACCCGCCGCTTCCTCGAAAACAATTTCTGCAACGTGTATTGCGCCATGCCGCGATTGCGCTGGCCCTGTTGCTGTTTTCGCTCGCGCTCGGCATGGCGGGCTACATGGCTTTCGAGAACCTTCCATGGCGCGATGCCTTTCTGAATGCCGCGATGCTGATGGGCGGCATGGGGCCGGTTGATGCGCCCCACACGGATAGTGGCAAGGTGTTTGCCGGGTTGTATGCGCTCTACGCCGGCTTGCTGTTCCTGATCATCGCGGGCATCGTGCTCACGCCGGTTGTGCATCGAGTGATGCATCGGTTTCACTGGCAAGAGGACAAGTAAGCAACGCACGCCAGGCGCTGGCTGAAAAATTCGGCATGACGCACTTTGTCAATCCCAAAGAAGTCGAGGGTGACTTAGTGCCTTATCTGGTGAGTCTCACCAAAGGCGGCGCAGATCACACCTTTGAATGCGTTGGCAATGTCGATCTGATGCGGCAAGCCCTGGACATACATGGACGGCAAGATCAATATTGATGATCTGATTACCCATGTCATGCCCTCAACCTCATCGTCATGCATGCGTAATGCGATAATTGCTTTTTTCCTCTGCTGGATTTGCCATGGCACGCCCCAAGAACGATAATTTTTTACGCGCCCTGCTCAAGGAACCCGTCACCCGCACCCCGGTGTGGCTCATGCGCCAGGCGGGTCGCTATTTGCCGGAGTACAACGAAACCCGGCGGCGGGCAGGCAGCTTTCTCAATTTATGCAAAAACCCGCAACTTGCCTGCGAAGTCACGCTGCAACCACTGGCACGCTTTGATTTGGATGCGGCTATTTTGTTCTCGGACATCCTGACCGTACCCGACGCCATGGGTTTAGGACTTTACTTTGCCGAAGGCGAAGGGCCAAAGTTTGAACGGCCACTGCGCAATGAATGGGAAATCCGCGATCTCACCGCACCTGACCCGAATGTACATTTGCGTTATGTCATGGATGCCGTGGTGGAAATCCGCCGGGCATTGGGTAACAGCGTGCCGCTGATTGGTTTTTCAGGTAGTCCGTGGACCTTGGCCTGTTACATGGTCGAAGGGGGCGCATCGGCCGACTACCGGACGATTAAAACCATGTTGTACGACCGGCCGGACTTGCTCCACCGGATCCTGGACGTCACCGCGACGGCGGTGGTGAATTATCTCAACGCACAAATTGAATCCGGCGCACAAGCCGTGATGTTGTTTGACTCTTGGGGCGGCGTGCTCTCCCACGCGGCTTATCGTGAGTTTTCCTTGGCTTATATGCAGCGCATTCTGGCAGACCTGAAACGCTCGCACGATGGCCAGCGCGTGCCCTGTATCGTATTCACTAAAGGTGGCGGGCAATGGTTAGAAGCCATTGCCGGCATCGGCTGCGATGCCGTGGGTCTGGACTGGACAACCCACTTGGGTGAAGCGCGCGCGCGCATCGGCCATCGGGTGGCTTTGCAAGGTAATTTAGACCCTATGGCGCTCTTTGCCTCACCCGAGAAAGTCGCCGCAGAAGCCTATCGCGTCATGCAACAATTTGGTGAGGGTACGGGGCACGTGTTCAATTTGGGGCATGGCATTTCCCAATTCACCCCGCCTGATAATGTCAATGTATTAATTAACGCAGTGCACAACTACCCGCACCAAGGCTTCTGACGCGATTCCTTTTTATGTCCCTGACAGGACTAGGATAAACGCGCGGTGCGGGCTTGAAATCCGCACTAGCCAAGCCTTCCCGAAACAGCTTTCCGATATAAAAATATTGTCACCTCCAGTTGACTTATGCACAAAAACGGTGATTCACGAAATTTCACTATCTTTTCAAACTCCTGTTATATCAGATAATATAACCTTTTGTTTTTAAACATATTTATTTTGTTCAAACTTTGCACAAATGAGTCATTTTCCTTACCAAACCGTCACTTGGACGTTTTCAAACGCGTTTATTCACAAAGTTATCCACAGCTTTTGTGGGTAACCAATTTTCTCCATTACAACAGCCGCTTGCACTGCTTTGCGCATATTTTTTCGAGCTATCGCAAGCAAGCTATTGACGTCTGATGAGCATAATCCGTGTCGCCCTTGACCTCCCCCTGCCCCAGCTATTTGATTATCTGGCACCTGACGCCAGTACTGAAGACATTGGCTACCGGGTAAGCGTCCCCTTTGGCCGCAACGAACGGATCGGGATCATTTTGGACTGGCTTGACGCAAGCGATCAGCCTGTTGATAAGCTCAAATCCGCCACAGTTATTTTGCGTGACATGCCGCGCCTGCCGGATACCTGGTTGCGGCTATGCGAGTTTTGCTCACGTTATTATCAGGCACCGATCGGCGAGGTCACTTCGTTCGCCCTGCCGCCCATGCTGCGACGGGGCAAGCTGCCCAAACTGCCTCGCGCCAAAAAAATAAAGCCGGACAAAATAAAACCAGAACCTATCTCTGCGACTGTTTTACCCACAGTTGCAATAGACATCTGCGCTGAACATGCCCCCTCCCATCGGCCACCGCTATTAATGGCACAACAGGAGGCAGTCAGACAAATCATTCAGGCAGACACGTTTCAAACCTTCCTACTTCATGGCGTCACGGGCAGCGGCAAAACAGAGGTTTATTTACACGCCATTGCAGCGGCGCTCGTCCGGGGTGAACAAGCGCTCATGCTGGTGCCTGAAATTGCCTTGACGCCCCAGCTAGAAGGCCGCGTGCGCACACGCTTTCCCCAGGCGAATTTAGTGGTGGCCAACAGCAGCGTGAGCGATGCTGCCCGAGCACGGGGGTTTCTTGAAGCACTCGCGAGTACCGCCGACATCGTACTGGGCACACGCCTGGCTGTATTTACGCCGATGCCGCGCTTGCGGCTCATTATCGTGGACGAAGAGCATGATGCATCTTTCAAGCAACAAGATGGCGTCCGCTATTCAGCCCGCGATTTGGCCATTTGGCGCGCACATCAACACAACTGTCCTATTGTGTTGGGGTCGGCAACGCCTTCATTGGAAAGTTTTCACCATGCCAATGCGGGACGTTATCGTTTATTGGCACTCCCCGACCGGGCTGTCGCCGAAGCGCCGCCCGTAGTGCGCGCCGTGGATACGCGTCGCGAAAAACTGCAAGAAGGCTTGAGTGCCGCCCTCATTACGGCGATTAAACAACGCCTAGCGCGTGGCGAGCAAAGCTTGGTCTTTTTGAATCGCCGTGGCTACGCGCCAGTTTTGGCTTGCGCTGCTTGTGGCTGGATTTCACGCTGCCAGCATTGCGCGGCAAATATGGTGGTACATTTAGCCGATAAACATTTGCGTTGCCACCATTGCGGTGGGGCGTGCGCTATCCCGCACGCCTGCCCGGATTGCGGCAATATCGACATTCATCCTTTTGGCCGTGGCACGCAACGCGTTGAAGCTGCATTGATCGAGCAATTTCCCAACGCCCGTGTTTTACGCGTTGACCGGGACTCCGCAAATAATCCCAAAAAATGGCAGACACTGCTCGCCAGCATTCATGCGGGTGAAGTGGACATTCTCATTGGTACGCAAATGCTTGCCAAAGGGCATGATTTTCCCAAGCTCACGCTGGTGGGCGCGATCAGTGCCGATACCGCACTCTTTGCAGCTGATTTTCGTGCGCCGGAGCGGCTTTTTTCCCAGCTCATGCAAGTGGGCGGGCGTAGCGGACGAGCGAACCTTCCCGGGGAAGTGCTCATCCAAACCGAACATCCGACACATCCGCTCTACCAGGCCTTGATTGATCACGATTACGCCCGCTTTGCACAATCGCAACTCGATGAGCGCAAAACAGCGGGCTTCCCGCCCTTTACCTTTCAGGCCATGCTGCGCGCTGAAAGCCCGGCCATGGGCGACACAGTGGCTTTTTTAATGCAAGCGCGCGAAGCGGCAGAACAAGTTGCGCTGCATATCATCGGACACCCCGTCACACTCTTTGACCCCGTCCCCATGCGCCTGCACCGCTTAATGGCGCAGGAGCGTGCCCAATTACTGGTGGAATCCAACAACCGTCCAGCCCTGCAACACTTTCTAGCCGCATGGCATCCAGCGCTCCATGCGCTAAAGCGTCACCGCAAGGTGCGCTGGCATGTAGATGTTGATCCGCTGGAGTTTTAATCCCGCCAACTTGCGCCGCTAATTCCCCCAAAGCGGCACAATCTCGTTCTCCGTCATATATCACCTACGGCTTGCCTGCGTTATCATGGCACGCTATTGTTAACCCCCGCCTTTGCCATCCAACCGAATCAACACCATGCCCGGTCTTGACCAATCGACGCCGCAACCGACCGAAATCATCCTGCACCAAACATCTTGCCTGCTCGAAGTCGGCTTTGATGATGGCGCACGCTTTGAACTCCCGACCGAGTTTCTTCGCGTCCACAGCCCTTCCGCTGAAGTACGCGGCCATGGCAAAGGACAGGAAACCCTGCAAACCGGCAAACGTGACGTGAAAATTATTGCCATTGAGCCTGCTGGCAGCTATGGCATCAAACCCAGCTTTTCCGATGGCCACAATAGCGGCATTTTTTCTTGGGATGTACTGTATTACCTCGGTAGAAACCAGGAAGCCTTATGGGCAGGTTACCTTCAGCGCCTAGCGGCCGCAGGCGCTAGCCGGGACGCTGTTGCGTCAACAAAAACTGCCGCTAACCCATCAAAACCATGCAAAAGCCAGACATGAATAAAACCGCAGGCAAAACCCATTTCGGATTTGAAACGGTGGATGAAGACGCCAAGGCGCAGCGTGTTGCTGGCGTGTTCTCGTCCGTGGCAGCGAAATACGACATCATGAACGATCTCATGTCCGTCGGCCTGCATCGCTTATGGAAAAAGTTTGCCATCCGCATCGCCGCGCCGCGTCCGGGCGAGCGGGTATTGGATGTGGCAGGCGGCACCGCCGACCTTTCCTCGGCTTTTGCACAACGTGTGGGTACAACCGGGGCAACCGGCGGACAAGTCTGGCTCACCGACATCAACAATGCCATGCTCACCGTTGGCCGTGATCGCCTGCTCAATGAAGGTGTCATCACGCCAGTGGCGCAGTGCGATGCCGAAAAGCTACCTTTCCCGGACAATTATTTTGATATCGTCAGCGTGGCTTTTGGCTTACGCAACATGACCGACAAGTCACAAGCCCTGGCTGAGATGTATCGTGTGCTGCGCCCCGGTGGCAGGCTTTTGGTCTTGGAGTTTTCCAAAGTCTGGGCACCGCTGGAAAAAGCCTACGATGTCTATTCCTTTAAGTTGCTGCCTTGGCTCGGCAAAAAAATTGCGGATGATGCGGATTCCTATCGCTATCTGGCGGAATCTATCCGCATGCACCCGGATCAAGGCGCATTAAAAAACCTGATGGAACAAACCGGCTTTGGCCGGGTCGACTACTTTAACCTCACTGTCGGCGTTGTGGCTTTACACCGGGGTTATAAACTTTAATTGGCCTTGCTCTGTTTTAAGAAAACGCACGCCGCTTTGATTGATAAGGAGAAATAATGAAAAAAATGATGGTTGCTTTCGCTGTATTGGTATTGGGTTTGGGCATGTTCGTCGAATCGGCTGAAGCCAAGCGCTTGGGCGGCAGTCGTTCTTTTGGCATGAACCGCTCATCCCCCACCATGAATCGTGATGCCACGCCGTCACGCCAGGCAACGCCCACCCAAAACACAGCCCCCGCAGCGGCTCCCGCCGCCGCCAATGCGCCACGCACGGGCGCCAGCCGTTGGCTGGGTCCGATCGCTGGCCTGGCTGCGGGGATTGGCTTGGCTGCCCTGCTTTCCCACTTTGGCATGGGTGAAGGTGTCGCCAACTTTTTGCTGATCGCGCTCATTGCCATGGCAGCAATCTTCATCCTGCGCCGCTTTTTGGGTGGCCGCTCCGCCCCCCAAGCCATGGCTCGGACTGAACCTGCCGCAGTTGGTGCTGCGGTGGGCCAAGCACCTTTGCAGTTTGATGCGCAAAAAGTCGGTGCTGGCGGGACGGCGCAATATGCGCATTCCGCTACAAATACTGTTGCGCCAATGGGCACGAGTGCCATACCCGCCGACTTTGATTCCGATGGCTTTTTACGTCAGGCCAAACTTAATTTTGTCCGTTTGCAGGCAGCGAATGATCGCGGTGACATGGAAGATATTCGCCAGTTTTCCACGCCTGAAGTAGCCGCCGAAATCCAATTGCAATTTCAGGAACGTCAGCGGGCACAGCAGCAAACCGACATTGTTCAATTAGATGCAGATTTGCTTGAGGTCGTCACAGAAGCCCACCACCACGTTGCAAGTGTTCGCTTCCATGGCCAACTGCGTGAAGAAGCTAACAGCGCCCCTGTCGCTTTTTCCGAAATCTGGCATCTTGTCAAACCCGTCGATGGCCAAACTGGCTGGCTTGTCGCTGGGATTCAACAAGACTGACCTTGCTGACTATAGCCAGGATGGCCGTTCCTTTGCCCATTTCAGCCTCTCAGGCCCTGCCCAAGCCGACTGGAACGGCAGTTCAGACAGGCCTCATTCGCGCGGTAAACCATCTGCTTAGCCAGTCTGCATGGGCGTCTTTATCACTGCGCCCCTTTTCAGGACAGCGCATTAAAGTCTCCCTCCCACCCTTATCCCTGATTTTTCAAATAACGCCTGAAGGATTGGTCAAGGCACCTGCAGCCAGCGCGCTATTAAATGCCTGCGAGCCAGATGTTGTGGTTGATTTACCAGCGAACACCCCACTACTGGCTCTGCAAGACCAAGCTGCCATTTTTCGTGCCACCCGTATTCAGGGTTCAGCCGACCTGGCACACGCGTTAGGCAAGCTTTTAGAACACTTGCGATGGGATGCAGAAGCAGACCTGTCGCGCTTGTTTGGCGATATGCTAGCCCACAGACTGGTTGTGAGCGCTCACACTCTTTTTTGCCGCCATAAGCACCGTGCCCGGATACTCGCAGAAAACCTGCGCGAATTTCTCACAGAAGAACGCCCTGTCATTGTGAGCCGTCTCGCCATCGCCGACTTTTCCACTACCGTTGATCGCCTGCATCACGATCTCGCCCAGTTGGAGCAAAAGCTGCAACAGCTTGCCAAAGCCTGAATCAAGATTAAACCTGACTATTTTTGTATGGATGGTTGTCTGTAGGATCAGTAGCCATTAGAATTAATAGGCTACTTTTTTTGTCAACTTTACACATCGAGGATTTCATCATGGAACACACGCTCCCCCCTTTGCCTTACGCAATGGATGCATTAGCACCCCACATGTCCAAAGAAACTTTTGAATATCATTACGCAAAGCATCACCAGGCGTATGTAACGAACCTGAACAACCTGGTCAAGGGTAGCGAATACGAGAGCCTGGATCTGGAATCCATCGTCAAAAAAGCGCCTGCTGGCGGCATATTCAACAATGCAGCGCAAGTGTGGAATCACACCTTTTTCTGGAACAGCATGAAGCCTGCTGGCGGCGGCGCACCCACCGGTCTCCTGGCTGATGCGATCAATGCCAAATGGGGTAACTTCGAGGAATTCAAAAAAGCCTTCCAGGCCTCAGCTGTTGGCAACTTTGGTTCAGGCTGGACATGGCTTGTCAAAACAGCCGATGGCTCTTTAGCCATTGTTAACACCACAGCAGCTGGCACGCCTTTAACGACTGCCGACAAACCTCTGCTCACGATTGACGTGTGGGAACATGCTTACTACATCGATTATCGCAATGCGCGTCCCAAGTTTGTAGAAACTTTCCTGGCCTCCCTCGCCAACTGGGATTTTGCCGCGAAAAACTTTGCCTGAACAGCATCCCATCTCTCGCCGTAGGACAACAAAAAAGGCAGCCAAAGCTGCCTTTTTTGTCCGCCAGAAAATTAAGTTCACATCAACTTTTCTGCTTGATTTTCCTTAAGCGCTCAATCGCAGATAGTTGCGCAATAGCTTCGCTCAATTCCGCCTGGGCACGGGCATATTCCATCTCGCCTTTACGGTTCGCCAAGGCTTCTTCAGCGCGTTGCTTAGCCTCCAAAGCCTTCGCTTGATCAATATCCGCACCACGAATGGCCGTATCCGCCAACACAGTGACCAAGCCAGGTTGCACCTCCAGCAAGCCACCTGCAACAAAGATCAATTCTTCTTTATCGTAGGGCAACTTGATGCGCACGGTACCCGGCTTGATACGCGTTATCAGCGGCATATGGCCGGGCAAAATGCCTAGCTCACCACTTTCCCCAGGCAAGGCAACAAACTCAGCCAAACCGGAGAAAATGGACTCTTCAGCACTCACTACATCTACATGAACTGTCATGGCCATCTTTTATCTTTCGTCTCACAAGCAATTATCGGAACGGCTTATTGCAGTGTCTTGGCCTTTTCAAACGCTTCTTCGATAGTACCCACCATATAGAAAGCCTGTTCTGGCAGCTCATCGCATTCGCCATCCACAATCATCTTGAAGCCCTTGATAGTGTCAGCCAAGGGCACAATCTTGCCAGGCGAGCCGGTGAACACTTCAGCCACGTTGAATGGCTGGGACAAGAAGCGTTGAATTTTACGGGCGCGGGAAACGGCCAATTTATCTTCCGGCGCCAACTCATCCATGCCCAGAATCGCGATGATGTCACGCAACTCTTTGTAGCGTTGCAGATTCGATTGAACACGGCGTGCCACGTTGTAATGCGCTTCACCCACAACGAGAGGATCAAGCTGGCGTGATGTGGAATCCAAGGGATCAATAGCAGGGTAAATACCCAGCGCCGCAATGTCACGCGACAAGACAACCGTTGCGTCCAGGTGTAAGAAGGTTGTTGCAGGCGAAGGGTCGGTCAAATCGTCCGCTGGCACATACACGGCCTGAATCGAGGTAATCGAGCCTACTTTGGTTGAGGTAATACGTTCTTGCAAACGACCCATTTCATCTGCTAGGGTTGGCTGGTAACCCACAGCGGAAGGCATGCGGCCCAGCAGCGCGGAAACTTCAGTACCAGCCAAGGTGTAGCGATAAATGTTATCGACGAAAAACAGTATGTCACGGCCCTCGTCACGGAATTTTTCAGCCATGGTCAATCCGGTCAAAGCCACGCGCAAACGGTTGCCTGGGGGCTCATTCATCTGACCGAACACCATCGCTACTTTATCCAGCACCTTGGAATCTTCCATCTCGTGATAGAAGTCGTTACCTTCACGGGTACGCTCGCCCACACCGGCAAAAACGGAATAACCACCGTAGGATTTAGCGATGTTGTTGATCAATTCCATCATGTTGACGGTCTTGCCCACACCCGCGCCGCCGAACAAACCGATCTTGCCACCCTTCGCGAACGGACAGATCAAGTCGATCACCTTGATACCCGTGGGCAACAGATCAACGGACGGGGACAACTCGTCAAACTTAGGCGCTTTCGCGTGAATTGGCCGCAATTCTTCACAGGCAATGGGCCCTGCTTCATCAATCGGACGGCCGAGTACATCCATGATGCGGCCTAATGTTCCGATTCCAACGGGCACAGAAATCGGCGCACCCGTTTTTTTAACTTGCATACCGCGGCGCAGGCCATCGGATGAACCCAATGCGATGGTACGCACCACACCATCGCCCAGCTGCTGCTGCACTTCAAACGTCAGGCCACTTTCTGCGTTGCCCGAGTCTGCTTCATCAAGCGTCAAGGCCTCATAGACCCTGGGCATGGACTCACGGGGGAATTTGATATCGACCACCGCGCCAATACACTGAACGATGCTTCCGTTGCTCATGGTTATTTCCTTAAATTAAATCGAGTTAATTCGTTATAAATCGGTTCCGCCAGTTCAAGCCTGCTACGGACCGGAAACTATCGCTTACCGACAGTCGGGTTACCCCGCAATAGCTGCTGCACCACCGACAATTTCAGAAATTTCTTTCGTAATTGCTGCTTGGCGCGCCTTGTTATATACCAGCTGCAATTCCTTGATTACACTCCCTGCATTGTCGGTCGCTGCTTTCATCGCCACCATACGCGCCGACTGTTCAGAGGCCATGTTTTCAGTCACCCCCTGATAGATCAGGGCTTCAACATAGCGCAGCATGAGATCATCAACCACGGTTTTGGCATCAGGTTCGTACAAGTAGTCCCAAGCGCTCTCCGGCGTGCCTAAACGCTCGCCCGACAGTGGCAACAATAGCTCAATCACCGATTCCTGCGACATGGTATTCACAAAGCGGGTATAGGCAATATGAACCTCGTCCAACTCGCCCGCCTGATAAGCATCCAGAATGACCTTGATTGACCCGATCAGCTGATCCATATGCGGCGTATCGCCAATATGAGTGATCTGGGAAACCACCTTGGCCCCAAGACGCTGCATGAAACCCAGCCCCTTGTTACCGATGCATGAGACTTGAATCTCACTTACACCGGAACCATCCCAGCGCTTCATCGTGTTCATGGCCTGGCGAAGAATATTGGTATTCAATCCCCCGCACAAACCCTTGTCCGTTGTAATGACAATCAAGCCCACACGTTTTACCGAAGATTTCTTAACCAGAAACGGGTGCTGGTAATCTGTAATCAAGGCATGTGACAAATTTGCTGCGAGGCGACGAATTTTTTCACTGTAAGGTCGCGCAGCACGCATCCGTTCCTGCGCTTTACGCATTTTGGATGCAGCCACCATCTCCATAGCCTTAGTAATCTTGCGTGTGTTTTGCACACTTTTGATTTTGCTACGTATCTCTTTGCTACCTGCCATGATCGTCCCTTGTCAGCCTGTCAGATCCAGAAATCAAGCCCAAGACTTCTTGAATTCAACGAGCACAGCTTTGAGCTGTGCCTCTGATTCTTTATCCAAGTCCTTGGTTGACTCAATCTTTACCATCAAATCGGCGTGTTTTTGATGCAGTGCCTGGTGCATTGCCGATTCAAATGCCAGAATCCGCGGCACATCCACATCATCCATGAAGCCCTCATTAGAGGCGTACAAGGAAACAGCCATGTCCGACACAGAAAGCGGCGAATACTGCAACTGCTTCATCAGCTCTGTCACCCGGCGGCCACGCTCCAACTGTTTACGTGTCACTTCATCCAGATCAGAAGCAAATTGAGCAAAGGCTGCCAGCTCACGATACTGAGCCAAGGACAAACGCACGCCACCACCTAATTTCTTGATCACTTTGGTTTGCGCGGCACCGCCCACGCGCGACACTGAAATACCGGCGTTCATGGCGGGGCGAATACCGGAGTTGAACAAATCCGTTTCCAGAAAAATCTGGCCGTCGGTAATCGAAATCACGTTGGTTGGCACGAAAGCAGACACGTCACCCGCCTGGGTTTCAATGATAGGCAATGCGGTTAATGAACCCGTTTTGCCTTTCACTTCACCGTTGGTGAGCTTTTCAACCCATGCTTCCGATACACGCGCAGCGCGCTCGAGCAGACGGGAGTGCAAATAGAACACATCGCCCGGGTAAGCCTCACGGCCTGGAGGACGGCGCAGCAACAGGGAAATTTGACGATAGGCCCAAGCCTGCTTGGTCAAATCGTCATACACAATCAAGGCATCCATGCCACGATCGCGGAAATACTCGCCCATGGTGCAACCCGCGTAAGGCGCCAGAAACTGCATTGCTGCCGAGTCAGAAGCGGTTGCTGCGACGACAACGGTATATTCCATTGCGCCGTGCTCTTCGAGCTTCCTGACAACGTTGGCCACCGTCGATGCCTTTTGACCAATCGCTACATAGACGCAGAATACATTCTGGCCTTTTTGATTGATAATCGCGTCAACTGCAACAGCCGTTTTACCTGTTTGGCGGTCGCCAATGATCAACTCGCGTTGACCACGTCCAACAGGAACCATGGAATCGATGGCCTTAAGGCCCGTTTGCAAAGGCTGCGACACCGATTTGCGCCAGATAACACCGGGCGCCACTTTTTCGATTTTGTCAGTCAATTTTGCATTGATCGGGCCCTTGCCGTCAATCGGCTCGCCCAATGAATTAACAACGCGACCTAGCATCTCAGGACCGACTGGCACTTCAAGAATGCGACCAGTACATTTGACTGTATCACCCTCTGAAATATGCTCATAATCACCCAGCACAACAACACCTACTGAATCGCGCTCCAGGTTGAGCGCCAAGCCAAAGGTGTTGCCCGGAAATTCCAGCATCTCGCCTTGCATCACATCGGCGAGACCATGAACGCGACAAATGCCATCAGTCACTGAAACAACAGTTCCTTCATTGCGAGCTGTAGCCGACAACTGCATTGTTTGAATGCGCGTCTTGATCAGATCACTAATTTCAGATGGATTCAAATTCATTAAATTACTCCTAGTTCTTTAAGGCAATCGCCATAGCGGCAAGCTTACCGCGGACCGAGGCATCTATTACCTCATCTCCAACTGCCATGCGTACGCCACCAATCAGTTCTGAATCAAGCTTGACGGTTACTTTTAAACGGCAAGCAAACTTAGTCTCGAGTTCTGCAACTATGTTTTTTAGGGTTGCGTCATCAAGCGGGAATGCCGAGGTAATCTCGGCATGTTTAACACCCTCAGCGCTGGCTTTTAAATCATCAAATAAAGCGGCTATTTCTGGCAAAACGACCAACCGGTCATTCTCTACCAGGACACCAATAAAGCTTTGCTGATCAGGTGTCAGCTTGCCGCCAGCCGCCTCCAGATAGATCTGTGACAACTGACTGGACTCTACCTTGGGATTGGCAATACACTCAGCCATCTCTGGCCGGGCAGTAATTACAGATAACTTTGCAAGCACGTCTGACCAGCTGGCCAACGCATCCGAACTACTTTGCGCCAACTGAAATGCAGCTTCAGCATATGGTCGAGCCAAGGTTACGTTTTCGGCCATGTTTGATCAGAGCTCCGCTTTCAGCTGCGACAACAATTCAGCATGGGTTTGCTGATTGATTTCTTTCCGCAGAATTCTTTCAGCCCCAGCAACAGCCAGCATAGCCACTTGCTCACGCAGGGTTTCTTTGGCACGCTGTGCAGCTACGCCTGCTTCCGCTTCAGCTGCTTTACGTGCTGCAGCAACAAGGCGTGCAGCTTCTGCACGCGCATCTTCCAGCAGCTGGCTGGCTTGCTTTTCTGCGCCAGCGCGAAACTCCGCGGCCGATTCGCGCGCTTGGCGCAATTCATCGGCTGCCTTTTTCCCAGCATGCGCCAGCTCAGCCTTGGCCCGATCAGCGGCAGCCAGCCCATCAGCAATTTTGCCCGCACGCTCGTCGAGTGCCTTGACTATCGGCGGCCACACGAATCTCATCGTGAACCAGACGAAAATCAGAAACACCACGATCTGAGCTATAAGCGTTGCGTTCAGATTCACGGCAAATTCCTTTCCTAATATTGTGCTTTGATACGTTCAGGAAAGAATTACTTCAGGAATGTAGAGGTTGCAAACCACAAAGCGATACCGGTACCGATAATGAAAGCAGCATCAATCAGACCAGCCAGCAAGAACATTTTGACTTGCAGTGCATTCATCAACTCTGGCTGACGTGCAGATGCTTCCAGGTATTTACCACCCATCAAGGCAATACCAAGACATGCACCGATAGCACCCAGACCGATAATCAAACCGCAAGCCAGCGCGACGAGACCATAAACTTGTTCCATAACAACTCCTAAGTGGTAAATAAAAAAGAAAAGTTAAAACTAAGGTAACAGCGAAAAAAATCAATGCCCCTCATGCGCCTGGCCGACATACACCAAGGTCAGCATCATGAAAATAAAAGCCTGCAGCGCAACAACCAGGATGTGAAATACCGCCCATGAAAAGCCTGCGACAATATGGCCTAAAAATAACAAAACACTCGGTAAGTTTGCACCCGTCCAAGCCGCCCCCATCAATGCAATAAGCATAAAAATCAACTCGCCCGCAAACATGTTGCCAAACAGCCGCATGCCGTGCGAGATCGTTTTTGCGGAGAACTCAATGATCTGCATCGCAAAATTCACCACACCCAGCACCACAGCTAAAATCGGGTTTTTGCTGGTGCCAAATGGCGCACTCACCAGTTCATGTGACCAACCACCAATACCTTTGATCTTGACGTTGTAATAAAAACAAATCAACAGCACCGCAACCGACATTCCCATCGTTGCATTGATGTCTGCTGTCGGCACAACCCGCATATACGCATGATGCGGATCGTGACCCATGGAACCATACAAGCCTTTCCAAATTTCAGGAATGAGATCCAGTGGCAAAAAGTCCATCGCATTCATCATGAATATCCAGATGAACACAGTTAAGCCTAGTGGCGCCACAAACTTTCGGGATTCAGCGCTATGAATCAAACCCTTGGCTTGGTCAGCGACCATTTCAACCAGAATTTCAACCGCCCCCTGAAAGCGGCCTGGCACCCCTGCGCTGGCGCGACGCGCAGCCAGCCACAAGATGAATCCACCCAAGACAGCCAAAACAATCGCCCACAACAAGGTGTCATAGTTAAGCAGGCCAAAATCGATCAGCTTTGTCTGTTTAGCACCCGTACCGTTGAAATAGGTTAGATGATGGGCAATGTATTCGCCTGCAGTAGGCGCGTGATTGATAACTTCTTCGTGACCGGTTGCCATAATCAAGATTTCAACAAAAAAGCAAAAAAATTAGCCTGCAGCACGGCAAACAATCCACCTAGCATGGCAAGCCAATTTAGGTTAACCACTCGCTGCACAACGACTAGCGTTATGATTGTCGCAGTCACTTTGAATAATTCGCCAGCAAAAAAGGTCACCGCACTTGCACGACCTTGCTTACCCGCATACCCAAGCAACAGCACAAAAACCAGATTTGGAATGAGGTATGAAGCGCCGCCAATGATGATAGCAACTGCCTCATGTTCTGCCCCCCACACTGCCGTTACCATTGCCAGCAAGGCCAGCACAGCAACCTGCAAGGAAATCACCTTAAGCACTTTGCTACGCCTCACATTCTAACGGCATAAAATATTACACCCCCTCAGGGGCGCAGGCATTCTAGGCTTTTTGCTAAAAAAGTCAATCCGATCAATCCATATTTATGGTTTAACGCCGTGTTCAAACCAGCCTAACACCCATGGCTGCCACCCGGCCGAGGTCAAACACGGGAAAAGCAGCATAAAGACCCGCAGACCCGCCCCACGCCCCCCCTCTTGGGGAAGGTGACCCACCTTGCCCGCTACGTTCGGCAATTGAAGTGGCGCGCGATTAAAGTGTTTCACGATACTGTTTCACGTTAACATCAACTTTGCCGCATGCGTTCAATCAGCCCATCCAGTTGGTCCAGGCTAGCAAATCGAATAGTCACACTCCCTGCACCCTTTCGGTTTGCGTTAATTTTAACCGTGGCTCCAACCGCATCTGACAAATCCTCTTCCAGCCGCACAAGGTCTCGATCCAGGGCGACATTATTTGCTTTTTTTTGCGGTGGATTTAATTCACTCGCCACCAAACGCTCCGTATCCCTGACCGAGTAGCTTTTTTCAACGACCAGCGCTGCAAGACGCCCCTGCTCAGTCTTGGGTAACGCTAACAGCGCCCGGGCATGACCCATTTCAATATCCCCGGCCATGAGCATGTCTTGCGCGGGTTTAGCCAACTGCAGCAGACGCAGCAAATTGGTTGCTGCTGAACGCGACCGCCCCAGTGCATCTGCTGCCTGCTGATGCGTCATGGAGAACTCATCGATCAGGCGTTGAATACCCGCCGCTTCCTCCAGTGGATTGAGGTCTTCACGCTGGATATTCTCAATCAAGGACATGGCAAGTGCCGCTTCGTCTGGAATATCTCTAATCAAAACAGGTACTTCTGTTAACCCTGCGATTTGAGACGCCCTCCATCGGCGCTCACCTGCAATGATTTCATAGCGCTCGTTCCCCACAGGACGAACGGAGATGGGCTGTATCAAGCCCTGTGCTTTAATTGATGCTGCCAGTTCTTCTAAAGAACCCGGATCCATTCTCGTCCGCGGCTGGTATTTTCCTGGTTGTAGCGAGCCCACCGGCAAGACATCCTGACGCTGTCCCTTGCTGCTTGTTTCCGGATCCAATAAGGTATCCAGCCCCCGACCCAAACCTTTCAGCCGCGTTGCATTCATCTCATTCCTTCCAGTTATTCACGCGCTCAATCATTTCTTCAGCAAACGCCAGATAGGCCTGCGCACCTTTTGCTGCTTTATCAAAGATCACACCCGGAATGCCATAACTTGGTGCTTCAGCCAAGCGGACATTGCGCGGCACTATCGTTTTGAACACCTTTTCGCCGAAGTGCTGCTCCAATTGCGCTGAGACATGATTCGACAAAGTGTTGCGTGGATCAAACATCACACGCAGCAAGCCTATGATTTTCAGGTCTTTATTCAAATTAGCATGTACTTTTTTGATGGTATTGACGAGATCAGACAAGCCTTCCAAGGCATAGTACTCGCACTGCATCGGAATGATGACGCCATGCGCTGCACACAAACCATTGAGCGTCAGCATGGATAATGACGGCGGGCAATCGATCAAAACGAAGTCGTAGTCATCTTTATGTGCGGCCAATACTTGCCTTAATCGCATCTCTCGCTGCACCAAATCCACTAGCTCAACTTCTGCACCTGCCAGTTCACGGTTTGCTGGCAGGACATCAAACTTTCCACTCGGCGAAGTGACGCGTGCCTGTGCCAAACTGACCATCTGCAACAACAATTCATAAACAGACGACTTCAATTCACGTTTATCAATGCCACTACCCATTGTCGCGTTACCTTGCGGATCAAGGTCGACCAGTAAGGTGCGTTGCCCTTTGGCCGCCAGGGCAGCGGCTAGATTAACCGTCGTGGTTGTCTTACCCACCCCCCCTTTCTGGTTGGCTACCGCAAATATGTGCATTTCAATGGTCTCTCTGTAAAACAATCAAATGGCGCTCAGCCGTCATTCCGGGCACGGTAAGTGGCACACAATCCTGCACACGCCATGTTGGCGGCAAGCGCTCAATTTCTTCCTTCGGCATTTGCCCTTTCATGGCGTACAAGCAGCCACCATCGACAATCAAGTGCCCGGCCATCGTGACAAAATCGCAAAGTTCCGCGAAAGCACGCGATACCACGACATCACAACACTGCGCGGGACTATCCTGCACACGGCCACCGATGACGGTTAGGTTGGTTAAACCCAGTTCAATCTTCGCCTGCCGTTGAAAAGCCGTCTTTTTCTCAACGGAATCAATCAAACCCATGTGCATTTCTGGGCAGGCAATGGCCAGGGGAATACCTGGCAGGCCTGCCCCGCTGCCCACATCAATCCAGCGCCGTGCTGCCAGCGCCGACTTTTGCAAATACGGTACGATGCTCAAGGAATCCAACAGATGCTGAGTGAGCATAGCGGACTCCTCGCGAATTGCCGTAAGGTTATATGTAGCATTCCATTTCTTGAGCAATCCGACATACACCAGCAAATCGGCTTTTGCTTTTTCTGGCAATGACAAACCCAAGGTTGCCAGCCCATCATTCAACAACAATTTCAGGCTCATACCACCTTTCGCCGCTTCAAATGCACCAACAGCAAGGAAATAGCTGCCGGCGTCACCCCCTGAACCCGAGAGGCCTGCCCCAATGTTTCCGGCCTGGCATGCTCCAAGCGTTGACGGACTTCAATAGACAAGCCATGCACCGCCTGATAATCCATGTTATGCGGAATCGCTGCAGACTCATGCGCCAGACTTTTCGCGATTTCATCCTTTTGGCGTTCGATATATCCTTGATATTTCGCCTGGATTTCGATTTGTTCAATCACATCCCTATTCTCAATAGTCGCATCGGCATTCTTTGTCGCGCCACCCTGATCACTAAGGCTCATCAATTCTGTATACCCCACATCCGGCCGACGCAACAAATCAAACAACCGATATTCGCGCTCCATGGTTTTACCCAGCACCCGCAAGGATTCCGCTTCACTAATCATGCGTGGATTAACCCACGTAGCCCGTAAACGTTCAATTTCCGCCGCTACCGCATCGCGCTTGCGGTTAAATCTATCCCAGCGCTCATCATTCACCAACCCCAGGGCACGCCCTTCTTCCGTCAGGCGAAGATCGGCATTATCCTCACGCAGGGACAAACGGTACTCTGCCCGACTCGTAAACATCCGGTAGGGTTCAGACACTCCCCGAGTAATCAAGTCATCAACCAACACTCCCATATAGGCCTGATCCCTTCTCGGTGACCATGCAGGCAAACCCTTGGCAAATTGGGCCGCATTGATACCTGCCAGCAAACCCTGCGCTGCCGCTTCTTCGTATCCGGTTGTCCCGTTAATCTGCCCGGCAAAAAACAAGCCTGAAATTGATTTGGTTTCCAGACTGGACTTTAAATTCCTCGGATCGAAATAATCATATTCAATGGCATAACCCGGCCTGGTCACATGAACATTCTCCAACCCTCGAATTGAGTGCAGCAAATTCAGTTGCACATCGAATGGCAAACTCGTTGACACCCCTTGCGGATAGATCTCATAAGTTTCCAGCCCCTCAGGCTCCATAAAAATCTGATGGCTATCTTTACCCGCAAAGCGGTGAATTTTATCTTCTATCGACGGGCAATATCTTGGCCCAACGCCTTCTATCACCCCTGTAAACATGGGTGAACGGTTCAAGCCCTGGCGGATAATGTCATGTGTCGTTTCATTGGTATGCGTGATCCAACACGGAATCTGACGCGGGTGCATGCTGGCTGACCCCATAAAGGAAAACACTGGCATAGGATCATCTCCCGGCTGGCAAGTCATTACTGAAAAATCAATTGTCCTGCCATCAAGCCGGGGGGGCGTGCCTGTTTTCAGGCGTCCGGCAGGCAGCTTCAACTCTTTTAAACGCGCACCTAAGGAAATGGATGCCGGATCACCAAACCGCCCTGCCCGATAATTCTCCAACCCCACATGCACCAAGCCATTCAAAAAGGTCCCCGCCGTTAAAACCACTGCAGGTGCAGAAAATTCTATGCCCAATTGCGTCACAACCCCGGTAATGCGATCACCCATAACGGTGAAATCATCCACAGCCTGCTGAAACAAAGTCAAATGCTCTTGCCCCTCAAGTCGCGCACGAATTGCCCTTTTATATAACTGCCGGTCTGCCTGAGCACGCGTTGCGCGCACTGCCGGTCCTTTTGACGCATTCAATGTGCGAAATTGTATTCCAGCCTCATCCGTCGCCAGCGCCATTGCACCACCCAAGGCATCCACTTCTCTGACTAAATGCCCTTTACCTATTCCCCCAATGGACGGGTTACAGGACATCACACCAAGCGTTTCAATATTATGGGTGAGCAATAAGGTTTTTGCACCCATTCGTGCTGCAGCCAGTGCAGCCTCTGTCCCAGCATGACCACCACCGACCACAATGACATCAAATATCGTTGGGAATTTCATATTTTCAAACTCAAAAATCAAGCCGACATGATACGCCGCTCCGTCTTCAAATTTCTCACGCAATGTTTCACGTGGAACAATAAACACATGTTTCACGTGAAACATGCCTGACGGAAATATAAGAAAAATTACTTGCCGATACAGAAGCGCGAGAAAATTTCACCCAGTAAATCATCTGCGGAAAATTCACCTGTAATACTAGATAAAGCCAATTGTGCCAAACGCAATTCTTCTGCACAAAGCTCAACGTATTTTAATTGCCGTTCCGCCAACGCCGACTTTTCTGCAGCATGCTGCAAGGCTTCCACATGACGCGCACGCGCAAGAATCACATCCTCTTGAGAGCCGCTACAACCAGAAATCCTGAGTAACTCTTCACGCAACAACTCGACACCCTGACCATGCTTTGCAGACAAATACACATGAACAGTGCCAAGTAGATCAACACGTCGCGGTAATTGATTTGCCAAGTCTGCCTTATTCTCGATAACAATCCGTTCAACACCCGATGGCAAGCGGGAAAAAATGTCTTCATCCGCTGCCAATAATCCGTAACGGGCATCGACCAGTTGCAAAATTACATCCGCATTTTCAAGTGCCTGCCAGGCACGATCAATACCAAGACGTTCCACCGGATCATCCGTCGCCCGCAATCCTGCTGTATCCACAATATGCAATGGAATGCCGTTGATTTGTATTGTTTCACGCAAGACATCCCGGGTAGTGCCCGCATGCTCTGTCACAATAGCTCGCTCCTCGCCCGACAAACGGTTCAGCAAGGATGATTTGCCCACATTTGGCAAACCGGTTAAAACAACGTGCAAACCCGTGCGCAACATGCTGCCTGCACGAGACCTCGCAAGCAAACCATCAATCATCTCCCGGATCTGCTGAAGTTGTTGTGCTGCATCGGCATGCTTGATTAAATCAATTTCCTCTTCGGGAAAATCCAACGTCGCCTCGATCAACATACGGAGGTTGATCAAGCGCTCAATCAGTTGCATCACCTCACGTGAAAAATTCCCAGACAAAGAACGCACAGCAGATCGTGCGGCGGCGGCAGTACTGGCATCAATCAAATCTGCCACCGCTTCAGCTTGCGCTAAATCCATTTTTTCATTAAGAAAGGCGCGCTGCGTAAATTCACCTGGGTGAGCCAATCGGGCACCCAGTGCAACACAACGTTCCAAAAGCATCTGCATCACCACAGGACCACCATGGCCCTGCAACTCGATCACATCCTCACCGGTAAATGAATGCGGTGCAGAGAAAAAAATCAATAAACCCCGGTCAATCACCGCCCCATCTTGAGCAAAAAAGTCTGCAATGGTGACACGGCGTGGTACGGGTGTTTTATGGCATAACGCATGGGCCAGCGGCAAAAGCCCCTTGCCTGAAATACGAACTACACCAATGCCACCTCGCCCAGGGGCTGTCGCAATGGCAGCGATTGTGTCCGACGTCATATTCAACTTGAACCTCACAAATTAAAAATGCTAGCTAATGCCCCATTGGCATTAGCTAGCATCTTATCAATCCAAATCAAACAGACTTACTGGCAGATTCGATCGTTTGGGTAATCTTCCATTGTTGTGCGATCGACAGCAAGTTATTCACCGTCCAATAAAGCACCAAGCCCGCAGGGAAAAACAGGAACATGGCCGTAAAAAGAACGGGCATCATCAACATCACCTTAGCCTGCATGGGATCGGGTGGTGCCGGGTTGAGTTTAGTTTGGATAAACATCGTCACGCCCATCAGCAAGGGCAAAACATAATAGGGATCTTGCGCCGACAAATCATGAATCCAGCCTATCCAAGGCGCACCACGCATTTCGACTGTACCCTGCAAAACCCAGTACAGCGAAATAAACACGGGAATCTGGATCAACACTGGCAAGCAACCACCCAAAGGATTAATTTTTTCCTTCTTGTACAGCGCCATCATTTCCTGATTCAGCCGCAACTTATCATTGCCATGGATTTCTTTGAGCTTGGCCAATTTGGGTGTAACCAGCCTCATTTTGGCCATGGATTTATAGCTTGCAGCCGACAACGGAAAGAAGGCCAGCTTGATCAAAATGGTAAGCAAAATGATAGCCCAGCCCCAGTTGCCCACTAAACCATGAATTATGCCCAGCACCCAAAACAAGGGCGCTGCAATGATCGTCAGCCAACCGTAATCCACTACTAAATCAAAACCAGGGGCAATATTTTTTAGGTTTTTTAATTCCTGAGGGCCTGCATACAGGGAAGCTGTATTTTTACCATCCCTGCTGGTTGGCAAAATGACGCCGGTTGAAAACAGGTCATTTCCCAGTGAACGCATGTAAAACTCACGACCTACGCCCACAGGAGGTAACCAAGCCGCCACGAAATAATGCTGAATCATGGCTAGCCAGCCGTTATCGGCCTTTTTAGCGAACTTTGCTTCGTTATTTTTGATTTTCTCAAATGAAACTTTTTGGAACTTCTCAGCATCCGTGAACACGGCCGGACCAGTAAAAGTAGTTGAACCAATCATCATCGGATTATTGTGTTCCTCAGCAGCCTTGCCATCACGGATAAATTGATAATAAGCAAAGCTCGCCGCCGGCAAGCCGGAGTGCGTAATATCAATCTTGTAACTTCCCCGGTGAAAAGTATACGTTTTAACAACCGAACCACCTGTTGATAAATCGGCAGCTAACTGGACAACCAATTGATCCTGCCCTGCAGCAAGTGCGGTTTGCGCATTGACAAGACGCCATATGCTGCGGTGATTAGGCAAACCTTCACCAATAACACCCGATTGAGCCATGTAAGTATGGCGTCCCTTTTCCTCGAATAGGGTAAAGGCATGGTTTTTATCACTTGAAGCAAAATGCTTTTTCAAATCCAAATGGACAATATCGCCACCTAAGGTCGATATTTCTACCGCCATCAAGTCTGTTTCTAGTTTAATCAACTCTGCCTTGGTAGCTGGTAATGCAGAAACAGCAGCCGGCACAGCACTCTGAACGGGTGAAGGAATATCAGACGTTACCGAATCATTCGGGCTCCTAGCACTGTTCGCACCCCCTCCCAGCTGCGGGACACTCTGGCTAGCGTTTGGGTTATTAGCCTGATTACTTCCTTGAGTCAGCGCAGTATCGGAAATTCCGTAAGGCTGAAGATGCTTCTGCCAACCATCCCACAACATCACCAGGGAGAAGCTAAAAACCAGTAACAATATCAGTCGTCGATTGTCCATAACATTCTCAATTAATAAGCATAGATTGGGTGCAATTAGGGTACAGGATCATAACCGCCTGGATGCCAGGGGTGGCAACGACCCACCCGGCGTACCGCGAGCCAGATACCAGAAATCAAACCTTTTTTTTGAATGGCTTCAGCTGCATAATGAGAACAACTCGGTTCAAATCGGCAACGGTTACCTATCAATGGGCTGATAACCCATTGATATAATTTAATAATAAACAGCAGGGGCTTAACTAACCAAGCGCTCATTGGGTTGTCAAGCGGTTCAGAAGTTCATTTATTTGCAAACGCCACTGTTTATGAACAAGTTGTTTGGATGTTTCAATATCACCCAAAATTCGATTAACTCGATTAACTCTTAAAACCACCTCATAATGAAACGGTTGGTGACCGAGTAACCGAAAAGCCTCGCGGCATTGGCGTTTAATTGCATTTCTATCGACTGCGCGCTTTACCAGCTTCTTAGGAACCACAATTCCCAAGCGCGAAAACTCAGACTTCTCCAGCGCACGGTAATGTAAAACAAAGCCCACGCTTCCAGCAAACTCACCACGAATAGAACGACGTGACGAAAAAACGCCCGAAAATTCTTGCGGGCGATGCAATCGTCGATCAGGACCGAAATTACAAGATGAGTCGGAAGAAATCAAACGGCTAAGCTGTGACGGCCCTTAGCACGTCGTGCGCGGATGACTGCCCGGCCACCACGCGTACGCATACGAACAAGAAAACCATGAGTGCGTTTACGACGTACAACGGATGGCTGATAAGTGCGTTTCATAATAAAACTCCAAGCAAATAAAAACCGTTAATTAGAACATCCTACAGTGCAACTGTCAAGTAAATCAATCGTTAAGCGCATCAAGTATCTGTGGATAACTTATTTCAAAAAAGATAGAATCCAAAAGCTAAGCAACCGTTTCTGAAACAGGCCTGCAACTGGCTCTATAGAATCCATTACAGGATAAACGGTATTCATTTGCTCTAATTCTCTTTTTCTTTAATTTAAATGCAAGATTTTTGGTCTACCTGCTTAAATTGGTTTGAACAGGAAATTCCTGCACAGCAATTTAATACCTGGATTAAGAAATTACGTCTTGAGGCTAACGCCGAAGACAGTACCCAATTTCAACTGATTGCACCCAACCGATTTATCATGCAATGGGTCAGGGAACGCTATTTGAGTCAAATAGAAAGCTTAGGGAATGATTTTTTTCCCCACCCGATCTCGATCCAGTTAGCGGTTGAAGAATCAGTAAACACAGAAACCCAAAAAAACACAGCGACATCTTATGAAGATAAATCGCTTGTAGCGGTCAAAACCAGTGAAAAATTTAAAACTGGCGACAGTGATAATTATACGAAAACCCATTTGAATCGGGAGTTTACGTTTGAAACCCTTGTGACAGGGCGTGCCAATGACTTAGCGCGAGCAGCAGCGCAACAAGTAGCCATGAATCCTGGTACCTCGTACAACCCCTTATTTATTTATGGTGGCGTAGGCTTGGGTAAAACGCATCTTATCCACGCTATTGGTAATGCCATTTACAAAGAAAATCCATCATTCGAGATTCGCTATGTTCATGCTGAGGATTATTTCTCGGATATGGTTCGAGCTTTTCAGCAGAATAGTCGCGATAGTTTCAAGCAATACTATCGCTCTCTTGATTTGTTATTGATTGATGACATTCAGTTTTTTAATCGGAAAGATCGAACTCAGGAAGAGTTTTTCTATGCTTTTAATGCGTTAATTGAGGCAAAAAAGCAAATTATCATCACGTCGGATACTTATCCTAAGGATGTTCAAGGCTTGGAAGAACGATTAATTTCAAGATTTGACTGGGGATTAACAGTAACAATCGATCCGCCTGAACTTGAAATGCGTATCGCCATTCTGAAGAAAAAGGCTGCTATTGAAAATATCAATATTTCGGATGAGGTTTGTTTTCTGATAGCAAAGAACTTGAGATCAAATGTCAGAGAGTTGGAAGGCGCATTAAACCGTGTCATCGCTTATGCAGGATTTCATGGTAAAGAGATTAATCTGGATGTCGCAAAAGATGCCTTAAGGGACATCATCAGCTCAACGAATCGACAAGTATCCTTGGATCAGATTCAAAAAACTGTTTCTGACTTTTACAAAATAAAAGTAGCTGAGCTTCACTCGAAAAAAAGAACACGTGCAATAGCCCGGCCACGTCAAATTGCGATGTGGCTCGCCCGAGAATTAACTGCACATAGTTTGCCTGAAATTGGAGATTTTTTTGGTGGCCGGGACCACACGACAGTCATACACGCTTGTCGCACGATTACAGAATCAAAGTTAAATGACCAGGAAATGAACAACCATTTGCATGTACTCATTCAAACTTTAAAGACATGAAGCAGCTTTTTTTATTGGATTAATAACTGTGAATACTTTGTGTGTAAACACACTAAAATCCGAAATCGTAATTTCATCCACAAACATGTACAAAGTAATCGTGGAATTATCAACAAGTTTACAATAAACATAACTAATTGATTTATTGATTATTTTTTAACTTATCAACAAATAAAGTCCTCACTAATAAATATTAAAAGGTTTATATGCTCTTATATAAAGGCTTACGGGACCAGCTCCTCGGACCACTGCAGGCAGTTAGCGGTATTGTTGAAAAGCGACATACACTTCCAATTCTGTCGAATGTCTTACTCGAGAAAAACGCAGGCGTCCTTACGTTGCTGGCAACGGATATTGAAATCCAAATCACAACCCAAACCCAGACAAGCGGTGAAGAGAGCACATCAATCACCGTTGGAGCACGAAAACTGCAGGATATTTTGCGGTCTTTACCTGAAGGCTTGGAAGTTAGCCTAGCGCTCGTAGATAAGCGGCTCCAGCTCAAAGCGGGTAAGGGTAAATTTAACTTACAGACACTACCCGCTGAAGATTTTCCACGGATGGTCGTCACTGAAGATCAATCAACCCGATTTTCAGTAAGCCAAAAGCAATTGAAAAAACTGTTTGCCTTAGTCCAGTATGCAATGGCTCAACAGGATATTCGATACTATCTCAATGGGCTTTTGCTGATTACCAAAGGAAACGAACTACGTGTCGTAGCAACCGATGGTCATCGGTTAGCGTATGCTGCGGGTGCTCTGGAGGAAGCATTAGCCCCTATTGAAGTTATTCTGCCTAGAAAAACCATACTTGAATTGTCTAAGCAGTTAAATGATTCAGAGGATTTGGTAGAAATTATTCTGACGCCTAACCAGGCACGCTTTAAGTTCAATAACATTGAATTTATTTCCAAACTAATCGATGGGAAATTTCCTGACTATGAACGCGTGATTCCGAAGAATCATGGAAAAATCCTGAAAATCTCCCGCAATCAATTCATTCAGCTATTGCAGCGTGTTGCAATTTTAACAAATGAGAAGTTCAGAGGTGTTCGCTTAGTGCTCAGTGAAGGTAGTTTGAAAATTATTTCTAGCAACACTGAACAAGAAGAAGCTCAAGAAGAAATAGAAGTTGAATATTCCGGCGAATCTTTGGATGTTGGTTTTAACGTTACTTACTTGCTGGATGTCTTGGCAAATGTATCGGAAGAAACCATTGAATTGCATTTAGCTGACGCCAATTCAAGCGCATTGTTTATTTTGCCAGGGAATGAAAATTTCAAATATGTCGTCATGCCGATGCGTATTTAAAATACAGAAAATATGACCAAAAATAGCGAATCATCCAAGTACGACGAATCGAGCATTCAACAACTTGAAGGTTTAGAGGCCGTTAGAAAGCGTCCTGGCATGTATATCGGCGACACCTCCGATGGTACAGGGCTGCACCATATGGTTTTTGAGGTTGTTGATAATGCAATTGATGAAGCGCTGGCAGGTCATTGCGATGAAATTGTTATCACAATCCATACCGATAGCTCAATCTCTGTAACTGATAATGGACGTGGTATTCCGGTGGGTGTCAAGTTGGATGATAAACACGAACCTAAGCGTTCAGCTGCTGAAATCGTCATGTGTGTATTGCATGCGGGTGGAAAGTTCAACCAGAATTCTTACAAGGTATCTGGTGGCTTGCATGGTGTAGGTGTTTCTTGCGTCAATGCGCTATCGAAATGGTTGCGTTTGACTATTCGCCGAGATGGAAAAAAGCATTTTATTGAATTTAACCGTGGCCACGTGGTTAACCGCATTATTGAAACGTATAACGGGATTGAAATTTCACCCCTTAAAGTGCTGGGTTCGACTGAAAAAAGAGGGACGGAAGTCCATTTTTCAGCAGACGAGGAAATTTTTGGAAATATTGAATTCCACTATGAAATCATCGCAAAAAGGGTGCGTGAACTCTCCTTTTTGAATAACGGCATAAAAATCAAATTAGTCGATCAACGTAATAACCGGGAAGAAGATTTTGCCTTTTCTGGTGGCGTTAAAGGTTTTGTTGAATATATCAATCGGTCTAAAACCGTTCTCCACCCAAATGCATTTCATTCCGCAGGCGTATCCATTCAAAATGGAGTCAGCATTGATGTTGAAGTGGCGATGCAGTGGAATGATTCTTACGCGGAACAGGTATTGTGCTTCACCAACAATATCCCGCAATCGGATGGTGGAACGCATTTGACCGGTCTGCGTGCAGCGATGACGCGGGTGATCAATAAATATATTGAAGAAAATGAAGTTGCTAAAAAAGCCAAGGTAGAAATTATTGGCGACGATATGCGTGAAGGTTTAACCTGCGTATTGTCGGTCAAAATGCCGGATCCAAAGTTTGCGTCGCAGACCAAGATGAAACTGGTTTCTTCGGAAGCCAGGCCTGCCATTGAGGAAGTAGTTGCCCAGCGCCTCGCAGATTATCTGCTGGAAAATCCACTTGATGCCAAGATCATCACCGGGAAAATCGTTGAAGCCGCGCGCGCGCGCGAAGCGGCGCGTAAAGCACGCGACATGACGCGGCGCAAGGGTGTTCTGGATGGTCTGGGTTTGCCCGGCAAGTTGGCGGATTGCCAGGAAAAAGACCCAGCACTGTGTGAAATGTACATCGTCGAGGGTGATTCAGCCGGCGGGTCAGCCAAACAGGGACGTGACCGCAAGTTTCAAGCTATTCTGCCCTTGCGAGGCAAGGTGCTCAACGTTGAAAAAGCCCGTTACGACAAGCTCATTTCATCCGAACAAATTGTGACTTTGCTTACTGCGCTGGGCTGCGGCATTGGCACAGAAGACTTTAATATCGACAAGCTGCGTTACCACCGCATCATCATCATGACCGATGCGGATGTGGATGGCGCACATATTCGCACGTTGCTACTTACGTTTTTCTATCGTCAAATGCCGCAATTGGTAGAGCATGGTTACATTTATATCGCTCAACCCCCACTGTATAAGATCAAGCACGGGAAAAGTGAGCGCTATATCAAGGATGATCAGGAGCTTAACCAACACCTGCTGCAATTGTCCCTGGAAGGTACCCAGCTAAAAACCGAATCTCGGGGGATATTGATTGAAGGCGAAACCTTAGCCGAACTGGCACGCAGTTATTTGCTCACAGAAGCCGTGATTCAACGCCTGTCTGACTTTATTGACAGTGAAGTGTTACACGCGATACTTGCTTTTGATATTGAAATAGACGCAAGTTCAGAAGCGACAACCATCGCCAGTGCTGAAAAAATTACTGCCCATGTGAACCCTGAGGTAGTCATTGGCGTGCAATTTGATGACAAACACGAACGTTGGACCATTACCACCACACGTATGCGACATGGTAATCAACGTGTTAGCCGGATTGATGACGATTTTTTACTGTCAGGCGATTATGTCCAGCTGCGTAAAACAGCACAGTTGATATCTGGCTTGATGGGTGAAGATAGTGTGATCCGTCGCGGCGAAAAATCACTGCATGTCACCAGCTTCGCTGATGCCATGCACTGGATGTTGAATGAAGCCGAACGCGGCTTGAGCAAACAGCGCTACAAAGGCTTGGGTGAGATGAACCCAGAGCAACTATGGGAGACCACCATGGATCCTGCCGTGCGCCGCCTGCTTCGTGTGCAGGTTGATGATGCGATTGTAGCGGATGAAATTTTCACCACCTTGATGGGGGATGAAGTTGAGCCACGTCGCGCATTTATTGAAGCGAATGCCTTGTACGCGCGGAATATTGATATCTGAAAACTTGTCACTTATCGCCAGGAATGGCGTGTGTTGGCGATAAGTTATGGATTTAGCGCAAAATTTTAGTCAGGGTACCGGCTCGCAAGTTGTTGTTCAATTTTTGCCACACTTGCCAGCCAAAAATCAAGCGACGAGTCCAGGTTATGACGCGTTTAGGTTTGGCGACGATAAGTGCCATAGCTAATCCGATAGGGACTTGCGGATGCTGCCGCAACCAGACTGCTCCGCGATAAAGGTGGTCAGTTGCATAAAAAACAGGGGAAATAGCCGTCAAGTGATCCAAAAACTCACTCCGCAAGCGCGCGCTTTCTAGCATAACACGCTGTTTTTTTAGGGCAAGTTCAAGAGATTTTGAATTCATTGCGCTGGTGGTGCATCTTCTGGCGCCAGGGCGGCTTGATCCTTATGTAACTCAGCCAAACTGGACGAAAAAATACTGGAGCCAAGGCGAGGATGACGAATTGCTTGATATATCAGCAAGAAACCAAGCAATAAAAAGCTGCTGGAAAATAATCCCAACACGAGCAAGCGATGAGTTTCCCAAAATACCAGGGTGATTAGCGTAGCGAATAAAATCAGCCCCGCACTTAAAAAAACCACTCCTGTCACGCAAAGGCCGAGGAGCGCCAGCAGGTGCTGACGTTCTTCGGCTAATTCAATGCCAAGTAGCTCAAGGCGATTTTGTAAAATGCCAAGTGAAGAACCGAAGAGTCCTTTGAGCGAAGCATAAAGCCCCCCGGGACTTGATTTAGGAGCCATTTCGGAATCGAAATGCGATCAGCGACGGCCGATAAGCAAACCGACAATGAAGCCAACCCCTGCTGCAACACCGATCGAACGCCATGGATTGTCGTGAACATAGTCGTCAGTGACGCGACCCACTTGCTTGGCTTTTTCCACCATGGCGGCCTCAGCACCTAACAACTGGGCTTTCAGGTTAGCGATACGATCCGTGGCTTTGGTGCGGATTTCAGCCACTTTGTCACCGGCCTGCCCGGCTGTAGCGCGCAACAACTCCTCACTGTCGGCAATAACCAGCTTAAGGTCGGAGATCAACTTATCTTTGGTGACATCGGTCATGATTTTTCCCTGGCAAAGTAATGATGAAAGTTTGATTCTAACGCTATATTTATGATTTTCGCTCTTCATGCAGCTAACGGCCAGTCGTAGTCCATGCACAAGGGGGAGTGGTCCGAAAAGCGCTGGGCCTTGTAGATAGTGGCTTGACGTGCCAGTCTGGCCAGGCCGGATGTGGCAATCTGATAATCAATGCGCCACCCTACGTTATTTGCCCAGGCCTGACCGCGGTTAGACCACCAAGTGTAGGCTTCGCCCGTTGCCGAGGGATACAAGCGGCGGTAAGTATCCACCCAGCCCAGATCATCAAATACAGCGCTTAACCAGGCACGCTCCTCTGGCAAAAAACCGGAGTTTTTTTGATTCGACTTCCAGTTTTTCAGGTCAATTTCTTGGTGGGCGATGTTCCAGTCGCCACAAAGAATCACTTCGCGCTGACCAGTTTTGGCTGTATTCGCCAGGTGTTCCAGTTGTGGGCGAAATTGTTCCAAGAAACGGAATTTGGCATTTTGTCGTTCTTCGGAGCTAGAACCGGAGGGCAGGTATAGCGAGACAACGGATAAACGCCCAAAGTCGGCCTGAATGTAACGCCCTTCTGCATCAAACTCCGGGTTACCGAAACCTTCAATGACACGGTCGGGTTTTTCCCGGCTGTAAATGCCCACACCGCTGTAACCTTTCTTTTCGGCGGCATGAAAAAAGCTGTGATAGCCGGGCGGTGATTTAGCGGCTTCCGGAATATCCGCAAGATGGGCTTTTAATTCCTGTACGCAGACGATATCGGCATTTTGCGTCGCCAACCAATCAAACATGCCTTTAGTTAAAGCGGATCGAATACCGTTCAGATTAAGACTGATAACACGCAGCATGTAAGGCTTTCCTGTCGATGTAGAATGATCCGATGAATGTCATAAATCAAAATGTAGCAGCAACGCAGGACACTAAAAGTGCAGCGAGCCAAAGCCATGAGTTTATCGCCTTTGCTTGTGAACTCGGCGTGTTGCGCTTTGGCGAGTTTAAAACCAAGGCGGGCCGTCTTTCCCCGTATTTTTTTAATGCCGGACTTTTTGATCATGGCGCAGCGCTGTCGCGTTTGTGCGATTTTTATGCGCACAAGATCATTGCTTCAGGTGTGCAGTTTGATGTGCTGTTTGGCCCGGCTTATAAAGGCATTCCCTTGGCTGCAGGCACAGCCATTGCTTTGGCGAAATTAGGTTATGACACGCCGTATGCCTATAACCGCAAGGAAGCAAAAGATCACGGCGAAGGTGGCGTGCTGGTGGGCGCACCTGTGAAAGGTCGTGTGCTGATCATTGACGATGTGATTTCAGCGGGCACCTCAGTCAGGGAATCTGTGGAGATGATTCGCCAGGCGGGTGCAATACCTGCTGCGGTAGTCATCGCGCTGGATCGTCAAGAACGCGGCGAAGGCGCCTTATCCGCAGTGCAAGAAGTTGAGCAAAAGATAGGCGTGCCCGTGTTGAATATCGCGCGCCTGACGGATCTGATCCAATATCTTGCAGATCAACCTGAGCTCAATCAATACTTGTCTGCTGTGCGTGATTATCGTTCGCGCTATGGCGTTGAATAGCTTGTCGGCCAAGTTTCGCGCAGCGTGCATCTTGGTGGGCATTTCGCAGCAAAATTTACGAGTCTTTTGAGGAGGTTGCCATGCGTCCAACGTCTGCCCTGTCCCTGTTAATCACTGCGACTTTACTCATGGCAGGTGAAGCCGCCGCGCAAGCGAGAATTTTTTGTTGTGATGATGTTAAAGGTCGAAAAGTCTGTGCGGATTTTGTTCCGCCAGAATGCGCTAATCGCGCTTACGAAGAGCGCGATGGCCAAGGCCGGTTGGCTAAAAAATACGATGCACCTTTAACCGCCGAGCAACAGGCGAGACGTGCGGCAGAGCAGGTGCGGGCAGATGAGGAAAAACGCAAGGCCATGGAAGCACAACGGCGTTCTGCGGCGCTGTTGTCCAACTATGCCAACGAAAAAGAAATTGATGCCGCAAGAGACCGTGCTTTAGCTGCCATAGAAAAGAATCGCCAGCAGACGGAAGCCAAGCTCGATCAAGCCAATAGGGTCAAGAAAAAGCTGGAAAAAGAACAGGCACAGTACAAAAACAAACCCCTGCCGCCGGAAACAAAAGCAGCGCTTCGCACCAACGAGAGCGAGCTGTTAGCCCAACAGGCGGCAATAGAAGCACAAAACAAGGAAATGGCAGAAACGCGAGCCCGTTTTGAAGAGGAAAAGCAGCAATATCTGAATCTAACGGGCAAAAAGGCTGAGGTGGCAAGCCCGGATAAAGGCGTAGCGGAACCTGTGGTTAAAAAATAACGTTGGGTTCAGAGGTAAAAAAAGCAGCACCTTTGAGGGGGCTGCTTTTTTGGTTTTGGGGTTTAGCCATCCCCAAGTTTTTTCCGCAACAAGTCATTGACCTGCTGCGGGTCGGCTTTGCCTTTGGCGGCTTTCATGACTTGGCCAACCAAGGCATTGAAGGCCTTGTCTTTACCGGCGCGAAACTCTTCGACGGATTTGGCGTTCGCGGCGAGTACCGTGTCAATCATCGCTTCAATCGCCCCGCTATCCGTCATTTGCGTCAAACCGCGCGCGGCGATGATGGCATTCACATCCTGGCCTTCGCCAGTCCAAAGCGCATCAAACACTTCGCGCGCCATTTTGTGCGAGAGCGTGTTGTCCGCAATGCGGCGGATGACGCCTGCGAGAAAAGTCGGCGCTAGTGGCACGGCGTTCATCTCCAGCCCTTCCTTGTTCAGACGGGCGGCCACTTCGCCCATGATCCAGTTAGCGCACAGTTTGGCGTTACTCTGCCCTGCAACTGCTAGCGTAGCAGCAAAGTAAGTGGATACTTCCAAGGATGCGGTCAAGGCGGTAGCGTCATAAGAAGACAATCCGTAATCAGCTTCAAAACGTGCTTTCATCGCTGCAGGCAACTCGGGCAAGGTGGTCTTTATTTCATCAATCCAGGCGGGAGAAATGGCCAGCGGCAATAAATCGGGATCGGGGAAATAGCGGTAATCGTGCGCGTCTTCCTTGCTGCGCATCGCGCGGGTTTCGCCCGTGTCCGGGTCGAACAGCACGGTGGCTTGCTGAATGGCGCGGCCCTCTTCAATTTCGTTGATCTGCCATTGCACTTCAAAATCAATCGCCTGCTGCATGAAGCGGAAGGAATTGAGGTTCTTGATTTCGCGCCGCGTGCCAAATTCTTTTTGCCCGAACGGGCGCACCGAGACATTCGCGTCACAGCGGAACGAGCCTTCCTGCATGTTGCCATCGCAAATGCCGATCCACTGCACCAGGGCGTGCAGCGCCTTGGCGTAGGCGACCGCTTCGGCGGACGAGCGCATTTCCGGCTCGGACACAATTTCCAAAAGCGGCGTGCCGGCGCGATTGAGGTCAATGCCGGTCTTGCCATGGAAGTCTTCATGCAACGATTTGCCCGCGTCTTCTTCGAGATGCGCGCGCGTGAGGTGCACAAACTTCTCAGCTGCCGTCTCACCCGCGCCGAGTTTTATCAACAACCCGCCGCCAGAAACAACCGGCGTTTCAAACTGGCTGATCTGGTAGCCTTTGGGCAAGTCAGGATAGAAATAATTCTTGCGCGCAAAAATCGAGCGTGGCGCAATCGTGCCGCCAACTGCTAACCCGAGTTTGATGGCGCAGACCACGGCTTCACGGTTTAACACCGGCAGTACACCGGGCAGGGCGATATCGACGGCGCTCGCCTGAGCATTCGGCGGCGCACCAAACGCGATGCTGCTGCCGGAAAAGATTTTCGATTGTGTTTTGAGCTGGGCGTGGGTTTCCAGTCCGATGACGACTTCCCATTTTGTATTGCTCATGCCAGGCCCTCCGGCATGCGGGTGTGCCAATCGGTGACTTGCTGATATTGATGCGCGACATTGAGCATTCTGGCCTCGTCAAACCAGCGGCCGATGATCTGCAGGCCGACGGGCATGCTGTTATTGCCAAAACCGCAGGGCAGCGACATGCCAGGCAGTCCGGCGAGGTTGGTCGAGATGGTGTAGATATCCGAGAGATACATTTGCACCGGGTCGGCATTTTTCGCACCGAAGGCGAAGGCGACAGAAGGCGAGGTCGGCCCCATGATGACATCGCATTGTTTGAATGCCTCGGTAAAGTCGGCGGCGATGAGACGGCGAATCTTTTGCGCCTGCAGGTAATACGCGTCGTAATAGCCGTGCGAGAGCACATAAGTGCCGATCAGGATACGGCGCTTGACCTCGGCGCCGAAACCCTGCGCGCGGGTTTTGGAATACATGTCGGCGAGATCCGTGTATTCCGGCGCGCGATAGCCATAACGCACGCCGTCGAAGCGCGACAGATTGGAGCTGGCCTCAGCCGGGGCGATGACGTAATACGCAGGCACCGACAGCGCCGAATTGGGCAAGCTGACGTCAACGGTGGTGGCACCGAGCTTGCGGTATTCATCCAGCGCGGCCTCCACGGCGGCGCGTACATCGGCATCCATGCCATCGCCAAAGAATTCTTTCGGCAAGCCGATTTTCAGCCCGGCCAGCGGCCGGGCGAGATCGCGGCTGTAATCTTCATTGGGGCGTTCCAGCGAGGTGGAGTCGCGGGTGTCGAAACCGGCCATTGCGGTGAGCATCAGTGCGCAGTCTTCGGCGCTTTTGGCCATGGGGCCGGCCTGGTCGAGGCTGGAGGCGAAGGCGATCATGCCGTAGCGCGATACCACGCCGTAAGTGGGCTTGATGCCAGTCAGGCCGCACAGGGCGGCGGGTTGGCGGATCGAGCCGCCGGTGTCCGTGCCGGTGGCGGCCGGCGCCAGCCGTGCGGCAATGGCGGCCGCCGAACCGCCGGAGGATCCGCCTGGCACGCGCGATTGATCCCACGGATTTTTGACTGCGCCAAAATATGAAGTTTCGTTGGACGAACCCATGGCGAATTCGTCCATGTTGAGCTTGCCCAGCGTGACCATGCCAGCGGCGGCCATGCGTTCGACCACATGCGCATCGTAAGGCGAGACAAAATTGGCCAGCATTTTCGAACCGCAAGTGGTGCGCCAGCCCTGCGTGCAGAAGATGTCCTTGTGCGCGAGAGGAATGCCGCTCAATGGGTTGATCGCCGTGTCGCCAGCGCCGACTTTTGCAAGCGCTTGCCGCGCGTCATCCGCTTGCCGCGCTTGCGCCAGGGTTTTTTCGCGGTCGGTGGTGATGAAGGCGTTAATGCCTGGATTCAGTTGCGCAATGCGATCAAGAAATAGCGTAGCTAATTCCACCGAGGATATTTGCTTTTGCGCGAGCGCGGTCGAGAGTTGTTTGAGAGAGGCATTGATCATGTGTTGGGTTGTCCGCGCGATGGGCACACGCAAGGGATGAGTTCAGGTGTCTAAAGGCAAGAGGGGCAAAAGGGGCAAGAGGGGCAAAAGGGTGGATTATTGGGTGGATTATTCGATCACTTTGGGGACTAAATACAAGCCGTTTTCAACGTCAGGCGCCACCGCTTGAAAATCGGCGCGGCGATCGGTTTCACTCACTACGTCAGGCCGCAGGCGTTGCACAACATCCACCGCGTGGGACATGGGTTCAATGCCAGTGGTATCGACGGCCTGCAAACTTTCGATAAAACCCAGAATGCCATTGAGCTGGGTTTCTGTGGAGAGCGATTCAGTGGGCGAGAGTTCAATGCGGGCGAGCCGTGCAATGCGGGCGACCTCTTCTTGATTCAAAGACATAGTGGGCAGGCTTGATAATTAGGTTTAAACACGGGATTGGGCGCTAGACGAGTTAAAGCTGTCAAGTCACTAACAAAGATCAGGTATTATAAGCGCCTTCTTTTTCGCCTTCGCTTCTCTCGTTGGGTTGTGGGCTGGGCTTTCCCATCAGGATCACTATGTTTAACTTTTTGCGCTCCTATTTTTCTAATGATTTGGCCATTGACCTGGGCACGGCGAACACGTTGATTTATTCGCGTGGCAAGGGTGTTGTGCTGGATGAACCATCGGTTGTGGCCATCCGTGTTGAAGGCGGGCCTAACGCTAAAAAAACCATTCAAGCCGTGGGCCATGAAGCCAAATCCATGCTGGGGCGCAACCCCAAGGAAATTTCAGTCATTCGCCCGTTAAAAGACGGTGTGATTGCTGACTTTACCGTAACCGAGCAAATGTTGAAGCAGTTCATCCGTCGCGTGCATGAATCGCGCATGCTCTCGCCCTCACCGCGCATCATTATTTGCGTGCCCTCGGGTTCGACGCAAGTGGAGCGGCGTGCGATTCGTGAAGTAGCCGTGGGTGCTGGCGCGTCCCAAGTGTATTTGATCGAAGAGCCTATGGCCGCCGCCCTGGGTGCAGGTTTGCCGGTGACGGACGCTACGGGTTCCATGGTGGTCGATATCGGCGGCGGCACAACCGAAGTGGGCGTGATTTCTCTGGGCGGTATGGTTTATGCCAATTCCGTGCGCGTCGGCGGGGATAAATTCGATGAAGCCATCATTTCCTACATCAATCGCAATTACGGCATGCAAATTGGTGAAAATACCGCAGAATTCATCAAAAAGAGCATCGGTTCCGCGTTCCCGGGCAATGAAGTCAAAGAGTTGGAAGTATCCGGCATCAATCGTGCCGAAGGCATACCGCGCAAGTTCACGATTTCTTCCAATGAAATTTTGGAGGCGCTCTCCGAGCCCTTGAATCAAGTCGTCAGGGCGGTCAAGGATGCGCTGGAAAAGACCCCGCCAGAGCTCGGTTCTGATATTGCCGAGCGCGGCATGGTGCTCACGGGCGGCGGCGCTTTGCTCAAAGATCTGGACCGCTTGTTGTCAGAGGAAACCGGATTGCCGGTGATTGTGGCCGATGATCCTTTGACTTGCGTTGCCCGCGGTTCAGGCCTGGCGTTAGAAAAGATGGATAAACTCGGTAGTATTTTTTCGACCGAATAAACGCTTGTCCATGAAGATGTCATAGGGGTGACCATGGCATGAGTTAAGGCGCACTTCACTCCTACCCAAGGTGCGCCTGCGATTATTTTCGGAAATTTGCCTACTGATGTCAGCGATTGGCCACGCACCGCCACCTTTCTTTAACCGGGGTCCCGGGCCGCTTGTGCGGCTGTTTTTTTTCGTCTCCGCGTCGCTCATCCTTGTGGTGGTTGATTTGCGTTTTCATTCCCTGGAATGGATACGCCTGAGTATTGCCACCGCCATTTGGCCGGTACAACGTGTTGCCTGGATGCCGATTGATGCAGCAGGCGACGTTGCGCATTATTTTGTCCGGCAATCAGCGCTTGAGCAACAGAATGCCAAGTTGCGCCATGAGCGCATTGAAGCCAGCCAGTCCTTGCTCAGGCAACGGCATCTGGACGACGAAAACCAGCGCTTGCGGATTTTGCTGGATATGCGTGCGCGCCAACCTGTGACGGGCAGGGTTGCCGAAATTATTTATGCTGCGCGTGACCCATTTGCACGGCGCGTATTTATTGACAAGGGCTTGCAGCATGGGGTCAAGGATGGCCAGGTAGTGGTTGATGAAAAAGGCGTGCTAGGCCAGGTGATCCGCAGCTTTCCGCTGACGGCGGAAGTTTCTTTATTGACCGATAAGCGGCAGGATATTCCGGTACAGGTGCAGAGAAATGGTTTGCGCTCGGTGTTGTCCGGCGCGGGTGACGGACGGATGGAGTTGCGTTTTTTGGCCGGTAGCGTGGATGTGAAAGTGGGCGATGTGTTGGTGACTTCAGGTCTTGATGGCGTTTATCTGGCGGGCTTGCCAGTGGCCAGGGTGGTCAAGGTTGAGCGCGACAACGCCTATGTGTTTGCACGGATTGTTTGTGAGCCTATTGCGGGGATTGAACAGCACGGTCTGGTGCTGGTGCTGGAGTCCCGTGCTGCTTTGCCAATGCTGCCAAGTGGCTTGCTTGCGCCAGAAAAGGCAAAACCCGAAAAACCAAGGAGCCGCTAATGCAACCCACCCTCGCCTCCCGCCGCATTTTATTGCCAGTGAGTCACTGGTTTATCGCTTTGAGCTTGTGCCTTGCGTTACTGCTTAACCTGATTCCCTTTGGCCATTTACCCGGCATTCCTGACTGGGTTGCTTTAGTGCTTGCCTTTTGGTGTTTGCATCAGCCATTGAAAGTGGGCATGAGCGTTGGCTTTACTTTTGGGCTCATGATGGACGTGGTGGATGCCAGTGTGCTGGGTCAACATGCGTTGGCCTATGTATTATTGGCCTATGCCAGTGCGGCGTTGTCACGGCGGGTGTTGTGGTTTCCGTTGTTCCAGCAGGCATTGCATATTTTCGTGCTGTTGCTGGCAACGCAGCTCGTCATGCTGTTGGTGCGCATGTTGGGTGGCGCTCAATTCCCTGGGTTTGCCTGGTTTTTATCCAGCGTGACGGGCTCCCTGCTCTGGCATCCCTTGACCTATATTTTGTTAGCGCCGCAGTTTAGATCGCACGATAAAGATGTCCATCGTCCAATCTAGCATTGTGTCTATCCAGTGGATGATTGGTCCAAGATGAGACATATCAAGGACGATGCCGTGCTGGATAAGTTTCGCTTGCGGCTTGTTGTTGCCGCTGGCTTGGTGGTGTTGTGTTTTGTGTTGTTGCTCGCACGCCTGGTTTGGCTGCAGGTGGTTCAATATGCTTATTACCAGACGCGTGCGGAAGACAATCGTATTTCCTTCGTGCCCATCGCGCCTAGCCGGGGTTTGATTGTTGATCGTAATAATCGGGTGCTGGCGAATAACTACCCTGCTTATACCCTTGAAATTATCCCCGCCCAAACCGAAAACATTGGGCATACGATAGATCAGTTGGCCGAGTTGATTGATATTCAGCCCGGCGATAGAAAGCGGTTTAAAAAGTTGCAGGCTGAAGGCAAGCGCATTGAGTCCATTCCCATTCGTACTCAATTGAACGATGTGGAGGTGGCCAGATTCATTGCGCAACGCTACCGTTTTCCTGGTGTGGATGTTAAAGCAAGGCTGTTCCGCCACTATCCTGGCGGAGCTTTTGCATCGGCTGCGTTAGGGTATATCGGGCGCGTGACGGATCGTGATCTGGACAGAATCGAAGAGGCGGATCAAGAGGCGAATTATCGTGGCACCCATTACATTGGCAAAATGGGGTTAGAGGAGCGCTATGAGTTCGCCTTGCATGGCATAACGGGCTTTGAGCAGTTAGAGGTCGATTCGGCCGGTCGCGCTGTGCGTACCCTGTCTCGTACGGCGCCTGTACCAGGGAATAATTTAACCCTGACGCTGGACGCAGAATTACAGCGCATTGCCGAGCAGGCATTCGGCGCGCGGCGCGGCGCGCTAGTTGCCATAGAGCCTGCAACAGGCGGCATTTTGGCCTTGGTTTCCATGCCTAACTACGATCCTAATTTATTTGTCGATGGCATTGATTCTGCGAGCTGGAAGGGTTTGAATGAGTCGGCAGATCGACCCATGCTTAATCGCGCGATCAACGGTGTTTACCCGCCCGGCTCTACGTTCAAGCCTTTCATGGCATTAGCGGCACTGACCTATGGTAAACGCACTCCGGAACAAGTAATTTACGATCCTGGTTCTTATCAATTTGGCGGACATACTTTTCGCGATGATAAGCAAGGGGGACATGGCTCAGTCAATATGTATCGTTCGATTGTCGAATCATGTGATACCTATTACTACATGCTGGCCAATGACTTGGGCATCGACAGGATTGCCCGGTTTATGGGTCAATTTGGTTTGGGCAGCAGGACGGGCATTGATCTCAACAACGAGTCGGTGGGCGTATTGCCTTCCCCGGCCTGGAAAGAGAGCCGTTTTAAGCAGGCTGAGCAAAAAAAATGGTATGCCGGGGAGACGATCTCCATCGGCATTGGCCAAGGCTATAACGCCTATACGCCCATCCAGTTAGCACAAGCGGTGGCAACTTTGGCCAATGATGGGGTGATGTTTCGCCCCCATCTGGTCAAATTCATTACTGATACGCGTACGGGTAAGCGTGAGCTGATTGAGCCCAAGCCGATTAAAACCATTGCTTTGAATCCTGAACACATCAAGATAATCAAAGCGGCGATGGTGGGGGTCAACACAGAAGGCACTGGTGCGCGTGCCTTTGCCGGTGCGGGATATACCTCGGCGGGTAAAACGGGAACGGCGCAGGTGTTTTCACTCAAAGGGGCGGAGTACAAAAAACATTCCATCCATGAAATCTTGCACGATCACGCTTTATTCATTGCTTTCGCGCCCGCTGAAAATCCAAAAATTGCGCTGGCTGTGATTGTTGAAAATGGTGGCTTTGGCGCCCAGGCTGCCGCTCCTATTGCCCGACAAATGTTTGATTATTACTTATTGGGTGAGAAGCCGTCTGCGTCTACCCCGGTTGTGCTGGTTGAGGGAGGTGCGGATTGACCAATTTGCAAACAATGTTACGCACTTGGTGGCATAAATTCATTGCACCGATTGATGTTCCTTTATTGATTATTTGTGGCCTCATCCTGCTGCTGGCCACCGTGGTGATGGGTAGCGCAGCGCCAGAACGCATGGGCGCACATTTGCGTAGCTTGGCGATCGCACTCATAGCGATGCGTGTCATGGCAGGCATACCGCCACATCGTTTAATGCGGCTGGCCATACCGCTCTATTGTTTTGGTATTGTTTTACTGGTCGCGGTGGCCTTGTTTGGCGATGTGTCCAAAGGCGCGCGCCGCTGGCTGGATTTTGGTTTTATGCGCGGCCAGCCATCTGAAATCATGAAAATTGCCATGCCTTTATTGTTAGCCTGGTTTTTCCATCAGCGCGAGGCGCATCAGCGCGGCCGGGACTTTGTTGTCGCCACACTGCTGCTTTTGATACCGGTTGCCTTGATTATGCGGCAACCTGATTTAGGTACGTCGTTACTGGTTTTGGCGGCAGGGTTTTATGTCATCTTTTTTGCCGGCTTGCCGTGGAAGGTGCTGGTCGGGTTGTTGGTGTCTGCGGTCGCCACAGCCCCTGTGGCCTGGAGTTTTTTGCATGACTATCAGCGCAACAGGATTCTGACCCTGCTCGACCCGGAGAAAGATCCGCTTGGCAAAGGCTTCCACATCATTCAATCAATGATTGCCATTGGCTCGGGTGGTTTTTTGGGCAAAGGCTGGCGCGAGGGAACGCAATCGCAATTGGAATTTATCCCTGAACACCATACCGACTTTATCCTGGCGGTGTTTGCTGAAGAGTTCGGTCTTCTCGGTAATATGTTGCTGTTAACCCTCTATGGGTTTTTAATTGGCTACGGACTGATGATTGCTGCCCAAGCCACATCACGCTTTGGCCGTCTGATGGCAGGTGCCGTTACGATGATTTTTTTCACCTATGCGTTTGTCAATATCGGTATGGTCTCAGGCATGTTGCCTGTGGTGGGCGTGCCGCTGCCTTTTGTCAGTTATGGTGGCACTGCATTGATCACATTGTGCACGGGTGTGGGCATTTTGATGTCAATCCATAAAAATCGCATGTTGGTGCAAAAATGACACATCGTCTTCAGGTACTTATTTTCTGTTTGCCCGTTTTTTTGGCTGCGTGCGGCTCGCAATCGCCACGGCTTGTGGTTGAGCGTGGCGCAGGGTCAGACGGTGCCGTCCTGCCAGCGCCGACTTTTCGTGCGCCGCCAGCGGTGACGGCCAAACGGGGTGGTTACTACAAAGACGATGGCCCGGGGGATAATCCGCCCGCCAATATCGAGGCCATACCGGATGCGATCCCGCGTCTTGAGCCTTTGCACCGCTTTGCCAACAATGACTATGAGGTTTTTGGCAAGCGTTATTCACCCTTCAAACAGGTGCAAGCCTACAAGGAGAACGGTATTGCGAGTTGGTATGGACGCAAGTTTCATGGCCAAAAAACCTCCAGTGGCGAGCTGTACGACATGTACGGCATGACGGCAGCCCATCCGACCTTGCCTATCCCATCCTACGTACGTGTCACGAATAAACTCAACAATAAATCCATTGTGGTACGCGTGAATGACCGCGG
>LNAP01000364.1_pt1 | contig 51165 bp, 50 predicted proteins | sample 602601 | NCBI WGS metagenome assembly LNAP01 (sample SAMN02440304, study PRJNA202911) | soil metagenome | biome: Subtropical and temperate rainforests or woodlands; isolation source: soil samples (1 kg each in a 20% v/v slurry with milli Q water) were... ...
TGGCTAATCGGCCTTTTTCAAACGCACGGCCAGTACATCGCACGGCGCGCCGTGGAGGATGTCGTTGGCGGTCGACCCCAGCAGCAGGGCGAGTCCGTGGCGACCATGGCTGCCGACCACGATCAGATCGCAGCCCTGTTCCTTCGCCAGGCGGTGTACTTCCTGGCGGGGCTGTCCGTAGGCGAGGTGGCGATTCTCCGGAGCCAGGCCTGGGTAGCTGTCGGCGAAGCCATTCATGCGCTCGCGTGCCTGGTCGAACTGCTGTTGTTGCAGCATCGAAAGGTCCATCGGCACGTCGCCGCCAAAGGCCATGGCCATCGGCTCGATGATGTGCACCAGGCTCAGCTTGGCATTCGAGGTGCTGGCCAGCGCCTGGGCGCGAGCCACGACCGGATGGCACTCTTCGGTCAGGTCGATGGCGACCAGTATGTGTTGGTAGGGCATGGCGTTTTTCTCCTTGCTTGCCGGTTGCCTGAGGCAGCCGTCCCGGCGATGTTTGGGGATAACCCCTCGTTTAAGAGGTTTATACGACCTTGCTTCGGCCTTCGCCAGTGGCTTGTTGTCACCATCGATGACGGCTGAGGGACACAGGCTGCTATCATGGCCGCCCTTGTCGCTGCGAGGCATAGCATGCCGGTGGCGACGCTGAATGCACCCCCTGTTGCCTCGCCAGCCGCAGCTGGCAGTTGTGAACGGCTGTCACCGAGAAAAACGCCATGCTGATGTTCGACTCCGATTACTCGCTCGCCTGGGCTCTCTACGGGATAGCCGCGCTGGGATGCCTGCTGTTCTGGTTCCGGGTGACGCGCGGAATGTGGCGCTGGTTGCGCGAGCCGCTACGACTGATCGCGGCTGTGTTGCTGTTCACGCCGACCATCGTCGACCCGGCGAAGGAACTCTTCGCGCCGGCGGTGGCCATTACCGCCATGGACATGATCTTCCAGGTGGGCAATAACGCCTGGCGCGCCGTGGCGGATCTGGCCATGTACGGGCTGATCGCATTCGGGCTGTATCTGCTGCTCGTCGCCATACGCTGGCCGATCGAGCGAAAGTATCGACGCCGCCGCGACACTGCGGACGAAGCCGAGGACAGCCGGACGCTGCGCGAACGTATGGAAGATGACAGCGATGACGAGCTGGACTACACCCCGTCACGCGGGCGGATGCGCACCGAACCCAGGCTCTAGTCGAGCGATTCACAGACACCGAGCGGAGATGACGCATGTGCGAGCTGCTGGGCATGAGCGCCAATGTTCCAACCGATATCGTTTTCAGCTTCACCGGTCTGATGCAGCGGGGCGGCAAGACCGGCCCACACAAGGATGGCTGGGGTATCGCCTTCTATGAGGGGCGCGGCTTGCGGTTGTTTCAGGACCCGGTCGCCAGTTGCGAGTCCGAGGTGGCGAAGATGGTGCAGCGCTACCTGATCAAGAGCGAAGTGGTGATCGGCCACATCCGCCACGCTAATGTCGGCAAGGTTTCCCTGGTCAATACCCACCCCTTTGTCCGCGAACTCTGGGGGCAGCACTGGTGCTTCGCGCACAATGGCCAGCTTTCGGACTTCGAGCCCGGCAAGGGCATCTATCGCCCGGTCGGCGACACCGATAGCGAGCGCGCCTTCTGCGACCTGCTGAACCGCATCCGACTGGATTTCCCTGACCGTTGCGACCCGCAGAGCCTGCTGCCCGTGTTGCTCGGCGCCTGCAACGAGTATCGCCGCAAGGGCGTGTTCAATTGCCTGCTGAGCAACGGTGAATGGTTGTTCAGCTTCTGCAGCACCAAGCTTGCGGAAATCATCCGGCGCGCCCCGTTCGGCCCTGCTCAACTCAGAGACGCCGAGCTGACGGTGAACTTCCATGCCGAAACCACCCCCGACGATGTCGTCACCGTGCTGGCGACCGAACCGCTGACCAATAACGAGCAATGGACCCTGCACGAGCCCGGTCAATGGAGCCTCTGGCAGCAGGGGGAATGCGTCGCGCAGGGCAAGGTGGCGGCATGCTGAGAAGTTATCTGCGCCTGACCCTGTTTGCGTTCGGCTTGCTGGTGGGCGTACAGGTGCCGGGTTTCATCGATGCCTATGCCAAGCACGTCGAGGCGAGGCGCCTTGAGGCCGAGCAGGGTTTGCACGGCTTTCAGGACACAGCGCGGCGCTTCTTCAGCGGCGATCTGGATGCGCTAGTGCGGCACTATCGAGATAGCGACGACCCGGTTTTCCAGAACGACGCTCAAAGCGTCGAGCATCTGGTGTCGCGGGCCCGCCTGCTCGAGCGCGAGTGGCAGGCGATGCAGCGACCGTGGTACGCACGCGCCATTCACGTACTGCTCGGCGCCGAGCGCAGTCTGCGCGAGCAGGTATGGAGCAGCTATCGCTTCCAGGTCCTACTGGCGCCCGAAGCCATTGCCTGGGGGCTGAGTTGCGCACTGTTGCTGGCCTGGCTGGTGGAGAGCCTGCTGCTGGCGGCAAGCTTCCCGTTCCGCTCGCGGCGCCGCTACCGTGCCTTTCGCTCGTGACTTGAGGGTTGCGCTGCCGATTGCCTGGGCTAGTCGCGGCCCGGGTAGCGGCTGGCGAACGGACGGATCAACTCACTTAGCCAGAAACTTCATCCCGCCTTCGAGCCCGCTCAGCGTCAGCGGATACATGCGGTCCTCCACCAGCTCGCGGATGATGCCGGTGGACGTGGTGTAGCCCCAGGTGTCCTTTGGGTAGGGGTTGATCCAGATGAGCTTCTTGTACTTCTCCATGAAGCGCTGCATCCAGACGTAGCCGGCTTCCTCGTTCCAGTGCTCGACGCTACCGCCCGGCTGGGTGACCTCATAGGGTGCCATCGCCGCGTCGCCGACGAACACCACCTTGTAGTCCGCGCCGTACTTGTGCAGCACGTCCAGGGTCGACGTGCGTTCCGAAGTGCGGCGGAAATTGTTCTTCCACACCGACTCGTAAATGAAGTTGTGGAAGTAAAAGTACTCGAGGTGCTTGAATTCGGTCTTGCAGGCCGAGAACAGCTCTTCGCAGACCTTCACGTGGGCGTCCATCGAGCCGCCGATGTCGAACAGGATCAGCAGCTTCACCGCATTGCGCCGCTCCGGGCGCATCTGGATGTTGAGCAGGCCGGCATCTCGCGCGGTATGGTCGATGGTGCCGTCGATATCCAGCTCGTCCGCCGCGCCCTGGCGGGCGAACTTGCGCAGGCGGCGCAGGGCGATCTTGATGTTGCGCGTACCGAGCTCGACCTGGTCGTCGAGGTTCTTGTACTCGCGCTGGTCCCAGACCTTCACCGCCTTGCCCTGGCGCTTGCCGGCGTCGCCGATGCGGATGCCTTCGGGGTTGTAGCCGCCCGACCCGAACGGGCTGGTGCCGCCGGTGCCGATCCACTTGTTGCCGCCGGCGTGGCGTTCCTTCTGTTCCTCGAGACGCTTCTTGAACTCTTCGATCAGCTTGTCCAGGCCGCCTAGGGACTGGATCTGCGCTCGTTCCTCGTCCGTCAGGCTGCGCTCGAACTCCTTGCGCAGCCAGTCTTCGGGGATCAGCGCCTCGAGATGCTGATCGAGATTTTCCAGACCTTTGAAATAGGCACCGAAGGCCCGGTCGAATTTGTCGAAGTGGCGCTCGTCCTTGACCATCACCGTGCGTGCCAGGAAATAGAACTCGTCCATGTCGGCGAACACGACGCGGTGCTTGAGCGCATCGATCAGGTCCAGCAGTTCGCGCACCGATACCGGCACCTTGGCAGCGCGCATCTCATTGAACAGGCCAAGCAGCATGGCAGAAAACCTCTGACGCACCGTGGATAGTGCGCAATGTTCGGGGCGCTCAGCGGGGGCTGTCGCCGGTGTGTTGGGGCAGTGCGTCGTGAATCTCGTACCACGCCGCCTTGGAGTCGACGAAGATGTGCGATTGCGGCGGTGCCGGCAGCGGTGAATCGAGGGTCCCGGCAGCGACGCCGACCTCATGCTCGCGGTTGTCGACGAACAGCAGATTGGAGCCGCAGCGGATGCAGAAGGTGCGCGTCACATGTTCGGAGGAGTGGTAAACGCCCAGCTGATCCTTGCCCGACATGAAGTGTAGGGCGTCCAGTGGCACGCTCGCGTAGCTGGCGAAGGCGGCGCCATGGGCCTTGCGGCACATCTTGCAGTGGCAGTGGGTCAACTCGTCGATGGGGGCGTCGATGCGATAGCGCACGACGCCGCACAGGCAACTACCGGTATGCGTTTGCATGGTTTGTTCCTCCAGTGAGTGCGCGACCGGCGCCACCGAAGCCGGCACCGATCAGCGGCTGTTGGCGCGTCGACTCATGAAGGCTAGACGCTCGAGCAGCATCACGTCCTGCTCGTTCTTCACCAGAGCACCAGCCAGCGGCGGGATGGCGCGGGTCGGGTCGCGCTCGCGCAGCACTGCCTCGCCGATGTTGTCGGCCATCAGCAGCTTCAGCCAGTCGACCAGCTCTGAGGTCGAGGGCTTCTTCTTCAGTCCTGGCACCTTGCGCACGTCGAAGAACACGTCCAGCGCCTCGCTGACCAGATCCTTCTTGATGTCGGGGTAGTGCACATCGACGATGCGCTGCAGCGTTTCCCGGTCCGGGAAGGCGATGTAGTGGAAGAAGCAACGGCGGAGGAAGGCGTCAGGCAGCTCCTTCTCGTTGTTTGAGGTGATGATGATGATCGGCCGTTGGGTCGCCTTGATGGTTTCGTTGGTCTCGTAGACGTAGAACTCCATCTTGTCGAGTTCCTGCAACAGGTCGTTGGGGAACTCGATGTCGGCCTTGTCGATTTCGTCGATCAGCAGGATGACCCGCTCCTCGCTCTCGAAGGCCTCCCACAGCTTGCCTTTCTTGATGTAGTTGCGGACGTCATGGACCTTGTCCACGCCCAGCTGGGAGTCGCGCAGGCGGCTTACCGCATCGTATTCGTAGAGGCCCTGATGTGCCTTGGTGGTGGACTTGATGTGCCAGGTGATGAGTTTGGCATCGAAGGATTCGGCCAGCTGCTCGGCCAGCATGGTCTTGCCGGTGCCGGGTTCGCCCTTGACCAGCAACGGGCGCTGCAGGGTGATGGCTGCGTTGACTGCGAGTTTCAGGTCGTCGGTGGCGACGTAGGACTGGGTGCCTTCGAATTTCATTGCGGATTCCTTCGGCGGGCCTGGCACGCAGGCGCTCGTTGTAGTCAGGAGGGGACTATAAGGGAAGCTCGTGTGAGTGTGAACGCGAGAGCATCATTCAGTCACTGAATGGCTGCGCGTGCGCTTCTGGTGACGCCGCTTGGTCACTCGTCATCGCTCACGGATCGTTCGAATCGAGCCGAGAAAGCTTCGACGAAGGCGTTGCGCAGTATCTCGACGAAGGCCTGGAATGGGCTCACGTCGGTTTCGCGGGTGGTGCCGGACAGTTCGACACGGGTCGCGAACTGATCCTTGCGCTGGTTTTCAAGCACCTCCTGCCCGCCCCCGACCACTGCCTCCCAGAGGCCGCGAAAGAAACCTTTGTCCTCGTTCGCTACATCCTGTTCGTAATCGAAGATGTCGACATTGCGCAGCAACGGCTTGATGTAGCCGTCGAGCTGACTGTCGGTGGCCTGCACTTCGAGGACGAGATCACCCGTTCCGCCGGCGAAATCGAAGTTGGCATAGGCGCGACTGAGGTCGTTCAGCTGCTTTAGCGGTACCTCGGTGACGCGCAGATTGACCTCGAAGTCCTCCCAGTCGGTAAATGGGTCGAAGCTGGCCGTCGCCTCGATCGGCGCCTGGTCGAACAGCTTGCCGGTGCCCTCGAACGCTGCCGTGCGGGTGCCATCGGCATCATCGGTGTTGGTCAGGTTATACAGGCTGGCCTGGATGTCGCTGGCGTAGACGTGCACCTGTGGGTCGGAAGAGAAGTTGCGAAAGGACAGCTGTCCATCGACAACGCGAATCTCGTTCAGCGTGATCGGTATCAGGGCATCGAGCTGGTCGCGCCAATCGACTCCTTTACCGCTTTGTGAGTCGCCGCTGTCGCCGCCATCGACGAAGTTCAGGTGCGGTTGTTCGAAGATCACCTCACCGACGATCTCGCGGTGCCGCAGGATTGCGTCCCAGCTGATGGCGATATCAATACCTGGCGCCTTCAGCAGCGGCGCCTGTACGCGCTTGTCCTTCTTCTCGATCAGCAGCCCTTCGACGCGATAAGCCCCGCGCCACCAAGCCAGATCGACGTCTTCGACATGGCCCTGATAGTCGCCCATGTCGGCCATCTTTTCGTTCAGATAATTACGCACCAGATGGGGCAGTGCGAGGTGCAGCACGATCAGCAGCAGGCCAAGTGCGAGAAGAATCCACAGGGGAAGCAGGCGACGGGTCATGGCGTTCCGGGGATGTGGGCGTGTTGACGATGGACCTCAGGTTTCCGCCGTGAGTTCGGCTGGACTGACGCCTGGACTGCGCATAGGCTGATTGGTCTGGTACACCTCGGACAGGGCATTCCCATGAGTCGCATATTCGCAGACAACGCACGCTCCATCGGCAACACCCCGTTGGTCATGATCAACCGCCTTGGTCCCAAGGGCGTCAGCATCATGGCCAAGATCGAAGGCCGGAACCCGGCCTACTCCGTTAAGTGCCGAATCGGTGCCGGGATGATCTGGGATGCCGAAGACAGCGGCCGGATCAAGCCCGGCATGACTCTCGTCGAGCCAACCTCGGGCAATACCGGGATCGGACTGGCCTTTGTTGCCGCGGCGCGCGGCTACAAACTGATGCTTACGATGCCGGCTTCCATGAGCCTTGAGCGGCGCAAGGTGCTGAAAGCTCTTGGTGCCGAACTGGTACTTACCGAGCCGGCGAAGGGCATGAAGGGCGCGATCGAGAAGGCCGCCGAAATCGCGGCTTCGAATCCCGAGCAGTACTACATGCCGCAGCAGTTCGAAAACCCATCCAACCCGGCGATCCATGAAAAGACCACTGGCCCGGAAATCTGGAACGACACCGACGGTAGCATCGATGTGCTGGTGGCCGGCGTCGGAACGGGCGGCACCATTACCGGTGTTTCGCGCTATATCAAGAACACCAAGGGCAAGCAGATCCTCAGCGTTGCCGTGGAGCCGACCAGCTCGCCGGTTATCAGCCAGACCCTGGCGGGTGACGAGGTCAAGCCCAGCCCGCACAAGATTCAGGGGATCGGCGCAGGCTTCGTGCCGAAGAACCTCGACCTGTCCATGGTCGATCAGGTCGAACTCGTCGACGACGAGGAGGCCAAGCAGATGGCGCTGCGGCTGATGCGCGAAGAGGGCATTCTTTGCGGCATTTCCTGCGGTGCCGCCATGGCAGCGGCGGTCCGTCTGGCTGAGCGTCCAGAGATGCAGGGCAAGAACATCGTGGTGATCCTGCCGGATTCTGGGGAGCGTTACCTGTCCAGCATGCTGTTCACCGACATGTTCAGCGAGCAGGAACTGGTGCAGTGATGCGGTGCGACGCAGCTGAGCAATTCAGCTGCGTCGCAACTGCGCGGTTGGCCGTGTGGTTGGCGCCTGGCGCAGGATCAACCACAGCGCGAGCGCGATCAGCGCACCGCCCTGGACGTAAGCCCAGGAAAGTGGCTCATCAAGAAAGATAACGCCCCACAGCACGCCAAATGGCGGGATCAGGAAGGTCACCGTCAGTGTCTTGACCGGTCCGATATCCGCCAGCAAACGGAAGTAGAGGATGTAGGCGAACGCCGTACAGACCAGCCCCAGACCCAGCAGACTCAGCCAGACCGTCGAATCGCCCCAGTTTACTAGCGGCGCATTCAGTAACGACAGTCCGAACCATGGCAATAGGCACAGTGCCGCACCGAGCTGGCTACCGAACGCGACCACTTCGCTGTCCAGGCCTTCGCCCTGGTTGATCCAGCGGCGGGTGAGAAAGCCGCCGAAGCCATAACAGGCGGTGGCGCCCAGGCATGCCAGTGCGCCGAGCAGCAGCTCCGTGTCGAATGGCACCGGCCCGATTCGCATCAGCAATGCCACGCCTCCGAGCCCGCTGAAAACGCCGATAATCTTCGCGAGCGTCAACTCCTCGGCGAAGAACAGGGCGCCGATCAGTACGCCCATCATCGGCGTGGTGGCATTGAAGATTGCCGAATAGCCAGCCGGCACCAGCTGCGCAGCCACCGAATACAGTGCGAAGGGCAAGCCGGAATTGATCACGCCCAGCACCAGGCACAACCCCAGCTTGCCGCGAAAATCCCAGCGCGTGCGCAGCAACAGCAGGATGACCAGCAGCCCTGCGCTTGCCAGCAACACACGAAAGAACGCCGTGGGAAAGGTGCCGAGCACTGGGGCAATGATGCGTAGAAAAAGAAAACTTGCGCCCCAGATGGCGGCGAGAGCAAGCAGGCGGAACATGTCGAGCGGGCGCATGAGGCGGCTCCACAGGGAGGGAGCTGCAAGTGTTGTCGCTCATTAACCAACTGGCAATCCGAAACCGACTTTCAAACTGCGTGCTGTTAAGCTCGGCGGACGTTCATGTCCTGCAGTGGGTGCATCATGGTGCAGCAGAAACTGGCCGCTGAAATCGCTCGGCAGATCCTCCTGGGCTTCGACGACTACCGAGAGCACTTTCGCCTGATCACCGAAGGCGCGCGGGCGCGCTTCGAGCAGGCGCAATGGCAGGAAGCGCAGCGCGCATCGGCGGCGCGGATCAACCTCTACGAAGAGAAGGTTGGTGAAACCCGGCGTGGCCTGCTGGCCGGTTTCGATCACGCCGACCTGCTTCAGGTCGAGGCCTGGCCGCAGATCAAAAGTGCCTACATCGAGTTGATCAACCCACGCTTCGACGACGAGCTGTCGGAGACTTGGTACAACTCCATCTTCTGTGGGCTGTTCAGCCATGACTGCATCAGCGACGGCACCATGTTCATCCATACCACGCGACCGGCGGTGCGTGCTCATGAACGGCTGGCGCAAACCCGTACCTACCAGCCCAACGGCGACTTGAGCGGGATGCTCGAACAGATTCTTGGCGATTACGCATTCGCCGTGCCCTACTGCGACTTGCCAGGAGACCAGCGGCGCCTGCAGGCGCAATTGCACGAGACCCTGCCCGACTGGGTCTGCAAGGATCCGGAGCTGACCGTGGAGCTGTTCGTCTCGGTGCTCTATCGCAACAAGGGGGCATACCTGCTTGGGCGGATCTTCACCCGCGACGAACAGTGGCCGCTGGTCATCCCAATACTGCACCGCGAGGGTGAAGGCATTATTGCTGACGCGCTGATCACCGACGAGGCGGAGGTGTCGATCATCTTCTCCTTCACCCGCTCGTATTTCATGGTCGAGGTGCCGATTCCGGCGGAGTTTGTCGGCTTCCTCAAGCGCATCCTGCCCGGCAAGCACATCGCCGAGCTGTACACCTCGATCGGCTTCTACAAGCACGGTAAGTCGGAGTTCTATCGTGCGCTGATCGATCACCTGGCCAATACCGACGACCGCTTCGTCATGGCGCCCGGCGTTCGCGGCATGGTGATGACGGTGTTCACGCTGCCCGGCTTCAATACGGTGTTCAAGCTGATCAAGGACCGCTTCTCGCCGATCAAGAGCGTCAACCGAGCCACGGTGATCGAGAAGTATCGGCTGGTGAAGAGCGTCGACCGGGTAGGGCGCATGGCCGACACCCAGGAGTTCGCAGATTTCCGGTTCCCCAAGGCGAAATTCGATCCGGAATGTCTGGCCGAACTGTTGGAGGTGGCGCCGTCAACGGTCGAGGTGCAGGGCGATACCGTGCTGGTGCGCCACTGCTGGACCGAGCGCCGCATGACGCCCCTGAATCTCTACCTCGAGCATGCCAGCGACGAGCAGGTGCGCGAGGTGCTGGAAGACTACGGGCTGGCGATCAAACAGTTGGCAGCGGCGAATATCTTTCCCGGCGACATGCTGCTGAAGAACTTCGGTGTCACCCGCCATGGTCGGGTGGTGTTCTACGACTATGACGAGATCAGCTTTCTGACCGAAGTGAATTTCCGCCATATTCCGCCGCCGCGCTATCCCGAGGATGAAATGGCGTCCGAGCCCTGGTATTCGGTGGGGCCGAACGATGTATTTCCCGAGGAATTCCCGCGCTTTCTGTTCGCCGACCATGGTCAGCGCCGGCTTTTCGCCAGCTTGCATGGCGAGCTCTACGATGCTGATTACTGGAAAGGGCTGCAGGACGCCATTAGCAGCGGCAAGGTGATCGATGTGTTCCCTTATCGACGCAAGGCCGATCGCAACTGAAGACCGGCGGCGAATTCGTTTGAACGCCTCAGCGCCGCCTCGGTCGCAGTTGTAAAGCGCCGTAACAAAGCGGCGCTCCATTCGGGGATTGCGCTTGCAAAGGGCACGAGCGTCGGAGCCTAAGTTGAATTATGCTGTCCACGAAGCCCGCATGGCTCCGATGTAGCCCGTTATTTCGCAGGAGGGTGTGACCATGAAAGCAAGGCTCAACGAGATGTTCTGGAAGTTGGCGGTCGCTCTTGGTTTGATCGAACCGCCTCGTATGCAACCTATCCCGGTACGTGCCCCGCGCGAGCAGGATCACCGTCGCCGCTGAGTTTGGTGGCGTCTACGCGGTGGGCAAGGCGGGTCCTCCGCGCTCCACGGCTCGTTTGTAAGCGGGCCGCTGCTGTATCCGCTGCAAAAAATCCATCAGGCGTGGGCGACTCTCGTCCAGGCCGACTCTGGCACGGGCAGCTTCCAGCGGGAAGCTCATCTGTATATCCGCTGCGCTGAACGTGTTGCCTGCAAACCAGTCGGCCTTCTCCAGTTCCGCTTCCATGTAATCGAGATGGGTCTTCAGTTGTGGCCCGATGAAGGCGCTGTTAGCGCCCTTGGCGATTGCGCGTGCGATGGGGCGAACAAAGAACGGCATCGGCCCATTGGCGACGCGGTCGAATACCAGCCGCAGTAGCAGTGGGGGCATCGCAGAGCCTTCCGCGTAGTGCATCCAGTAGCGAAAACGACGGTATTCCGGAGTGCCGCCCTGCGGCATCAGGCGTCCGTTGCCATAGCGTTCCAGCAGGTATTCGAGGATGGCTGCCGATTCGGCCAGCGTCAGGTCGTCGTCGGTGATCACCGGAGACTTGCCCAGTGGGTGTACGGCTTTCAGCTCTGCTGGCGCGAGCATGGTCTTCGGGTCGCGTGGGTAACGCTTCAGCTCGTAAAGCAGTTCCAGTTCTTCCAGCAGCCACAGGACGCGGTGCGAGCGGGAGTGGTTCAAGTGGTGGACGGTGATCATGCCTGCTCCTCATGCGGGGACGTCGCAAGCATAGTCGCTCTGCAGAGCAGTGGCCCTTATGGCAGACTCCGCCGCCGAGGTGAACCATGTCCCGTCCACGATGCTCACGCTGCCAGCGCCCGTCTTCCCTGTGCCTTTGCGCGCTGATACCTGCGCTGGATAGTCGTACCCAGGTGCTCATCCTCCAGCATTCCAGTGAAGCGAGTCATGCGCTCAATACGGCGCGCCTGGCCGCGTTGGGGCTGCGCAATGCAGAACTGCGGGTGGGCGAGCGCTTCGAGGACGATTGCGATGCTGCACGCCCGAGCTACCTGTTATTTCCCGGCGAAGATGCCATACCGCTAGGGAGTCTGGCCGATGCCGCCCAACCCGTGCGCCTGATCGTGCCGGATGGGACCTGGCGAAAGGCGCGCAAGATCCTGCACGTCAATCCATGGTTGGCTGAGTTGCCGCGGGTTGCGCTGCCAGAAGGGCTGAGCTCCCGCTATCGCTTGCGCAAAGCGCCAATGCCCGGCGCGTTGTCGACCATCGAGGCGATCGTTACGGCACTTAACCTGCTGGAAAGCCCCAGCCGATTCGATGAGTTGCTTTGTCCGTTCGACGCCTTGATCGAGGGCCAGATCGATGCGATGGGGCGGGAGGTATATCAGCGTAATCATGCCGACACCTAAGGTATGCGAGCGAAAGCGCTATGGCCGTGCGGAGCTGATTTACCTGAAGCCAGTGTCATTGCTGACCGGCAATGTTTTCTGCCTGAGGATGTAGAGCGTCACCAGCGTCGCGCTTAGTAGCATCCCGATGCGGGCCCACATCAGTGGCACCAGCCAGCAGGATATGCCGATGCTTATCCACATGGTGGCGATGGCGTATACCTTGCCCTTGAGCGGAATACCGTTCCCTTCCAGGTAGTCACGAAACCACGGACCGAGCCGTGGGTGGCCTACCAGCCAGTCATAGAAACGTTGCGAGCTACGCACGAAACAGGCCGCGGCCAGCAGCAGGAATGGCGTGGTCGGCAGGACGGGCAGGAAGATGCCGACGACGCCCAGCACAACGGCCAGCCAGCCGACGCCGAGCAGGATCGATCGGATCAGAGGGTTGCGATGCTGCCGGATATCGCGATGGGCCATGGTACTAGTCAGCCCGGTTCTTCGATTCGCTGCGATCTGTGCGCGGCTGGCTCACGTCAGCGTCGTCAGATATTCGCGATGGGCATCGAAATGTGCAGAACAATGCCTTTCCCTTCTGTGGTGATAGCCAGCGGGACAGGTCCGGCAGTGGGGCGCCGCGCCGGCAGTCGCACCGTGCAGGTGGGCGTGACGCCCACCTTGACGCTTGGCCACGTCGCAGCCGGTCAGTGGCGACGCGGCTTGAGCAGGGCTGGCTTTTCCTCGGGGGCATGGCAGATCAGGTAGAGGGCCGTCAGTAGCTCGGGGATCTGCGCCACCATTTCGTCGACCAGCTCGGGGTTGTCGGCGATATCGGCGAATTCCGGTTGCTCGTCGAACAGGCCCGAACCGACCATGATCGGCAGCAGCAGCTCGCTGACTTCCTCTTCGGAGTCCTCGAACCAGATCGCCTCGCGCATGAACACGCCTTCCATAAAACCGATGCACCAACCGCGCAGATCGGATTCGTCCGGCTCTTCACCCAGGTCCAGTTCGCACGGCAGTTCCATGTCCTCGTCGCTGGCCAGCTGGCGGGCAATATGTGCCTTGAGCTGAACCAGCGTGGCCTCGATGGCTTCGCGCTCGGTGTCGTCCTTGTACTTGGGTGGTTCGGAGAACAGCGCGTCGATCCATTCACGCTCGGGCACCTGTTCGGAGCAGATGCACAGTGCGGTCAGGTAGCCATGGGCGGCGATGTAATCCAGTGCTTCCTCGTGCAGGTCATCTGCATCAAGAAAGACTTGCAGGCGGGCGAGTTGCTCGGCGAATGACATCGGGAACTACCTTGGGGGCTGGAAGACAACCCGGATTCTAGACGAGGCGCGGGGCGCAGGCTACTCGTGCCTTCGGATGACGCCTCGTCCGTATTGTCCGCGCGATCCTGAACTCCATGGTTCGCTCGCGTATACTGCGCGCCTTGTTTCGGAGACCGGCATGCTCGACCAGGCACAGCGCATCCTTAAAGACGTATTCGGCTACGACGCGTTTCGTGGCAACCAGGGCGCGATCATCGAGCGTGTCGGCAGTGGCGGCGATGCGCTGGTACTGATGCCGACCGGCGGCGGCAAGTCCCTGTGCTACCAGGTTCCGGCGCTCTTGCGCGAAGGACTGGCGGTGGTGGTTTCGCCGCTGATCGCGCTGATGGACGACCAGGTCGCGACACTCGACGAGCTGGGCGTCTCGGCCGTTGCGCTCAACTCGACGCTGAGCGCCGATGAGCAGCGCGAGATCGCTGAGCGCATCCGGCGCAACGAGATCAAGATGCTCTATCTCGCGCCTGAGCGACTGGTTCAGCCCCGCATGCTGGCGTTCCTGCAGCGGCTGGAGATCGCCCTGTTTGCCATCGACGAGGCCCATTGCGTCTCCCAGTGGGGGCACGATTTCCGTCCCGAGTACATGCAGCTGGGCCAGCTGGCCGAACTGTTTCCTGGCGTGCCGCGTATTGCGCTTACCGCGACGGCGGACAAGCGGACGCGGAAAGAAATCGTCCAGCGTCTGCATCTGGAGAACGCCGAACGGTTTCTCTCCAGTTTCGACCGACCGAACATCTTCTATCGCATCGTGCCCAAGGAGCAGCCGCGCAAGCAGCTGCTGGGTTTCCTAGCCGAACGCCGCGGCGATGCCGGCATTGTCTATTGCATGTCGCGCAAGAAGGTCGATGACCTGGCTGCGTTCCTCAGCGAGCAGGGCTTTCCGGCACTGCCTTACCACGCGGGCCTGCCCAACGAGCTGCGCGCCTATCACCAGAAGCGTTTCCTCAACGAGGAAGGCCTGATCATGGTCGCGACCATCGCCTTCGGCATGGGGATCGACAAGCCCAACGTGCGCTTCGTCGCCCACCTTGATCTGCCCAAGTCGCTGGAAGCCTACTATCAGGAAACCGGACGGGCAGGGCGCGACGGGCTGCCTGCCGACGCCTGGATGGCCTATGGCCTGCAGGATGTGATCTTCCTCAAGCAGATGCTCAACAACTCAGAGGGTGATGAGCGGCACAAGCGGGTCGAGCAGCACAAGCTCGATGCCATGCTGGCGCTTTGCGAGGAAACCCGCTGCCGGCGCCAGGCGCTGCTCGCGTATTTCGATGAAGAGCTGCCCAACCCCTGCGGTCACTGCGACAACTGCGTCGATGGCGTGCAGACCTGGAATGCCACCGAGCCCGCCCGTCAGGCGCTATCGGCGATCTACCGCAGCGGCCAGCGTTACGGCGTCGGCCATCTGGTGGACATCCTCCTCGGGCGTGACAATGACAAGGTCCGCGGCCTGGGCCATCAGCATCTGTCCGTGTTCGGTATGGGCAAGGCGCTGGCTGAGGCCGAGTGGCGTTCGCTGTTTCGCCAGCTGGTGGCGCGCGGGCTGGCGGACGTCGACCTGGATGGTTTCGGCGGGCTGCGTCTGAGCGACAGCTGTCGGCCGTTACTGCGTGGAGAGGTGAACCTCGAACTTCGCCGTGATCTGACCAGCAAGGCACCGAAGCCGGCAGCCAGTGCCGCCAGCCAGCTGGTGCGCAGCGAGGAACGGGAAACCTGGGAAGCGCTGCGCACCTTGCGCCGCAAACTGGCCGAAGAACACGGTGTGCCGCCGTATGTGATTTTCCCGGATGCCACGCTGCTGGAGATGCTGCGCAGCCAGCCGGCCTCGCTGTCGGACATGGCCACCATCAGTGGTGTCGGCGCGCGCAAGCTGGAGCGCTACGGCCAGGCCTTCCTGGAGGTCCTGCAAGGCAGCGTCGAAGTGGCGAAGTCACCTGCCGATCTGCGACACGAGTTGATCACACTGGCGCGCGCCGGCATGACGCCTGCGCAGATCGCGCGTCAGCTCGACTGCAGTGAGAAGAATGTTTACGCAATGCTCGCCGAGGCCATCGGTCTGCAACAGTTGAGCCTGGAACAGGCGCTGGACCTGCCCGAGGACCTGCTTGGGGAAATCCAGGAGGCCTTTCTCGACGGCGAGGGCGAGCTGCCGCCGGTAAGCGCCGTGGCCGAGCAGTTCGCCGGACGAGTACCCGAACAGGTGCTTTATTGCGTGCGTGCCGCGCTGCAGGTCGAGTTCGAATTGTAACCGGGTGCATCCTGTGGCTCGGCTTGAAGCGGCTGCGCCGGCGGGCGCCTGCCGGGCTATAACTTCCACCGTGCCATCATTACGACTTCTGTCGCTCGATCAGGGTTCGAAGGTCGTCTTGCCTGCTTTCCAGAGCTGTGGTTAGCTCACTAATAATTAGTTTTTGCAGGAATGGCCGTACATGTACGCCGAGCAACATCGCTTTGCCATGCAGTTGGCGCAACTTTCCCGTGGCTGGCGCGCGGAGCTGGATCGACGCCTCGCTGATCTTGGACTCTCGCAGGCACGCTGGCTGGTCCTGCTGCACCTGGCTCGTTTCGACCACGAACCCACCCAGCGCGAACTGGCCCAAAGCGTTGCCGTTGAAGGGCCGACGCTGGCCCGCTTGCTCGATAGTCTGGAAGCGCAGGGGCTGGTGCATCGTAAGGCGTCTGCAGAGGATCGCCGGGCCAAACGCATTTCCCTGGGTGCGCCGGCACGGCCGCTGATCGAGAAGATCGAGGCGATTTCCACGCAGGTGCGTCAGGAAGCCTTTGCCGGGATCGACGAGGAGGATCTGCGCAAGTGCCAGCAGGTGCATGCACGGATCCTGGCCAATCTCGACCGGCGCTGATCCAGGCCGGGCACGCCGGTCTAGAAGCTGCGCCCCAGATTCATGTACAGCGCCTGTTCGTCCTCGTCATTGAAGCCGTAGCCGAAGTTCAGTGGCCCCAGTGGCGTGTCGTAGCCGAGAAAGATGCTCGCGGCGTTGATATAGCCGCTGTCGAAGGCATTGTCGGCATTCCAGGCGCGACCGCGCTCCAGTGATCCACCGAGATAGAGCGGGAAGTCCAGCGGCTGAAACGCTCGCGGCGTCACGCGACGGTAGTACACCATGCGCGCCAGGCTGACGTTCTGGCCGGCCAGGGCATCCTGACGGAAGCCCGACAGCTGACGCGCGCCGCCAAGCAGAAAGCTCGACGTCACCACTTCCGCGTCATCCAGCGTGCGACCGTAGCGCCCACCGAGCACCCAGGTGTTGGCACCGTGACTGAGTGCCTTGTCCAGCTTGAGGTGCCACTGTCGATAACGCTGGTCCGAACTCAGGCTGGGGTCGTACTGACGCATGGTCAGGCGGATATCCTCGCCTTCGCGGGGAAAGTCGATGTTGTCGAGGGTGTCGAACGAGTACTGCAGCTCGTAGTAGCCCTCGGTAAAGCTGAAGTCGGGTAGATCCTGTTCGCCGATTCGCACATCGGCCTCACCCCAGGCCTGGCCGATTCCAAAGCGGATCTCGCCATTGTTGGCGATCTGTCTGCCGAGATTGAGACCGTAGCCGTAGCGTTGCAGGCGGTACTCGGCAATCGGATCGTTGTCGAGAATGGACTCGACGTTCTGCGCCTCGACGAACAGATTCGGCGCGACGAACCAGCGCGAGCCGGCATCCAGTGGCTGGTAGAACTCGCTGTAGAGTTCCTGCCGATCACCCAGCTGCAGGCGGGTAAGCCACTCGGCACCCAGTTCGTTGATGCCGTTCTTCCGATAACTCGCACCGAGGTTGAATACGCTGTCGCCGCGGAAGTCGTCGGACAGGCTCAGGCCCAGTCGCAGGTAATCGGTGCCGGTGCGCTTCTCGCGGGCGTTGATGACCAACGTATTGCCGAGCTTGCCGCGTTGAACGCGATATTCCACGCGCTCGAAATAGTCCAGGCCATAGAGGGTGCCCATGTCCTTCTGCAGGTCCTCCAGATCCAGCGGTTCACCGATCGGCTGGCGGACATGCCGGCGGATCACCGCATCGCTGACCTTCGAGTCGTTCTCCACCCTAATAGCGGTGATGATCGGTGTTCGAGGGTCGCTGGAGCGCGCAAGGCTCAGTGCCGGATTGCCACCGGTGGTGATGCGCATTTCGGCAAGACGTCCCTCCAGAGCCAATGTGGCACGGTAGCCGGCATCGACCAGCTGTTCGGCGCGGGCGAAGTCGGTGGAGCCGTAAGCGGCCAATGGCGGCTGGATCAGAAGGTCCTGCGACTGCAGGGTGGCCAGCTGCGCTTCGGAGTTGCGGCGGGTCATCATGGTGGTGGTCTGGTTGAGCACGTCGACTACTGTCAGCAATTCCTTGCGCGGCTTGAGCGGCGTGCCGATGTCCACCACGATCAGGCGGTCGACGCCCATGTCGCGCGCCACGTCCATCGGGATGTTGTCGACCATGCCGCCATCCACCAGCAGACGGCCGTCCAGCTCCACCGGTGCGAACACGGCCGGAATCGACATGCTGGCGCGAATCACCTGGGGCAGGTGGCCGCTGCGAAAGACCACCTTTTCATCGTTGGCAATGTCCGTGGCCACCGCGCGGAAGGGGATCGGCAGCTGGTCGAAGTCGCGGGTGTCGCTGGCGTGCACCAGCAGGCGCTCGAGCAGCAGCGCGAGGTTCTGCCCTTGAATCACGCCCAGCGGCAGGCCGAGGCTGCCGTCGTCGCGGAAGCTGAGCTTCTGCTTGATGAGGAAATCACGGTCGTCCTGCTTGCGGCGGTAGGGGATGTCCTGGCGCGGCGGATCGTCGGACAGCACTTGCTGCCAGTCGAGGGTCAATGCCAGGCGCTCGAGTTCGGCAACGCTATAGCCTGCTGCGTATAACCCGCCGACCACCGCGCCCATGCTGGTGCCGGCGATGGCGTCGATGCGTACGCCTTGTTCTTCCAGCGCCTTGAGCACGCCGATATGAGCCAGCCCGCGCGCCGCACCGCCAGACAGGACGAGCCCGGTCTTCGGCTGAGCCGGCTCGGCGAACAGCGGCGGCAGGGTTAACAGCATCAGCAGGGAAACGAACAGGCGGAGCATGGCTGAACCGGGGAAGGGTGGAGAGGCGGCTATTATAGGCCGCCGTATCCCCTTCGGAGCTGTCCTGAATGACCGCAAGCAAACCGGAAATCGTCATTACGTATTGCACCCAGTGTCAGTGGCTGCTGCGTGCTGCCTGGCTCGCACAGGAGCTGCTGTCGACCTTTGCCGATGACCTGGGCCGCGTCTGTCTGGTACCCGCCACAGGCGGCACCTTCTATATCAGCTGCGATGGCGTGCAGATCTGGGAGCGCAAGCTCGATGGCGGCTTTCCCGAGGCGAAGGAGCTCAAGCAGCGCGTGCGTGATCGCATCGACCCGCAGCGCTCGTTGGGGCATAACGACCGCTGAGCGTCAGCTGGCCAGTTTCGGAACGACACTCGGCGGGCTTTTTAAGCGGCTGGTAACCACGCTGGCGATGATGATCAAGGCGCCGCCGAGCAGCATGCGTAGCGTCGGCTGCTCGCCGAACAGCCACCAGGCGAAGGCGATGCCGTAGACCGGTTCGAGAGCGAAGATCACCGACGTCGTACGCGCCTTCAGGACCCGCAGGCTAGCGACGAACAGGCTGTGTGCGAGTCCGGTGCAGAGCACGCCGAGCAGAGCCAGCCAGAGCCAGTCCTGTGCGGGTATCGCAGGTATCGCCGACCAGCTGAATGGCAGCAGGGCTGCGAGGATCGCCAGGTTCTGCCAGAGCGCCGAGCGAACCGGATCGAGGCCGCGGGTGACGGCACGGTTGAGCAGCGACAGGAACGCGAACAGCAGGCCGGAAAGCACACCGTAGAGCAATCCGGCAGTCGGTCCGCTGCTGAGATCGAACGCCGGCGCGACAAGCAGCAGGCCGGCACAGACCAGCCCGACCATGGCGAACTCGATGGCGCGGGTGCGTTCGCGGAACAACAGGCCTTCGAGCAGCACGGTGAAGGCGGGGAAGCTGGCAAAGCCCAGGGTCGCAATGCCGACGCCAGCGATCTTCACTGCGATGAAGAACGTCAACCAGTGCGCACCCAGCAACAGCCCGCCCAAGGCCAGACCGCCACGCTGCCGCCAGTTTGGCGTCGCCCCGCTGGGTCGCAGCAACTGCGCCACCAGCAGCAGGGCCAACACGGCGAACAGTGCACGACCAAAGGTGATGATCAGCGCCGAGCTTTCGGCCAGTTTTCCGAGCACGCCGGACAGGCCGAAGATCAGCGCGCCGAGATGGATGGCCAACAGGGCGTTGCGCGGCGTCATGGAACGATCCACCCGAGCGAGTGGTGTGTGCGTGAAGTGGCGGGGAAAAAAAAGAGTGGGGTCATGGCTACCTGAACCTTGCGAATCAGGACCATGCTAGGCCGTGGCTTGGAGTGTGTCTGTCGCGTCAGTCACCGGTTTTGTCGCGCAGCTCGCGTCGAAGTGCGCGCGGTGTGCAGCCTCGTGCGCGAACCAGTGCGGCGGTGAAGGCGCTTTGCGAGGCATAGCCCACCTGCGCGGCGATCTCGCCAATCGGCAGGCGGGTGTCGTGCAACAGCGCCTCTGCATGCTGCAAGCGGCGCTGGCGTACGTGTTCCATCGGCGTTCGGCCCGTCTCGCGAAGAAAGCGCGCGTGCAGACCGGCCACCGACAACCCGGCGATACGGGCCAGGTCGGCAACCTGAAGCGGGTGGGATAGATGCTGATCGATGAAGGCGTCGATAGCGGCGACCGGCAGTGCGTGCTGGTCATGGTGGATATGTTGCCCACTGGCCAGACTGGCGAGCAGTAGTACGGCGCCCTGTTCGGCAATCAATGGATCATTGATCGGGCTGTGCGCCAGCCAGGCGACCAAGCGCTGCTGGCTGGCGTTCAGGCGCACGGTATCCGGCCGATCGATCAGACGCAGGCTGGGTTCGGTGTGGTGGCCCAAGCGCTGACGAACCCAGCTCTCCGACGGGAGATCGAGCACCAGGCAATGACTGCCGGTGACACTGGCACAGGCATGGTGAGTGGCGGACGGAATTACCGCGAGACTCTGCCCGCCGACGCGGCTGCCGCGCCCGGCAATCTCGAATTCCAGCAGTCCTTTCAGGCCGAACACCAGTTGCGGATGTTCGTGGCTGTGGGCAATGAGGTGATGATGGTAGTTGCGCAGCGATAGCATCTGGCGGCTGTCCCGAAGCAGGGCCGCTGACCAGCGGTCTGTGCGGTGAGTTGGTTGAGGCAAGCTCGGGTGAACATGGCTCGAAGACAATGCTGCAACACCGTATTGGAGCCTTGGGCGCCGAAATTGACCAACTGAACTTACCGAACAGACCACTTGGCCAGATTCGGTTAGTCGACGGCTGGCCGCCAGCGGTCAGAGAATCAGAGGATGACCTTGTCGCGAAGTTTCTCGGCCGCTTGCTGCAGTGCCTGAATCACGCGCTCCTTGTCGAAGTTCTGCACGCCGTTGGTATCCAGGTACATGGAGAAGCCGGGGAGTTCGTGCTCGACGAAACTGCAGGTGGCGCCAAGGTCGCGGCGGAAGTCCACCACCTGGTAGATCTGCACCGGGCGGGAGAAACCCTTGACCGCGATCTGGCCCTTGTCGCGGCACATGATGACATCCTTGATCAGCGAATAGGTTTCTTGGGAGATCAGGATCTCGCTGGCCTCGGCGGCGCTTTCAAGACGGCTGGCCAGGTTCACTTCGCGCCCGATGATGGTGTAGTCCATGCGCGTATCGGCGCCGAAGTTGCCCACCGTGCAATAACCGGTGTTGATGCCCATGCGGATTTCCATGGGTTTGGTAATGCCCTGCGCGCGCCATTGCTGGCGCAGCACCTTCATGTGTTTGCGCATGGCGATGGCCATGGAAACCGCTGCCACCGCGTCTTTCTTGGCACCCTGGCTAGAAGGGTCACCGAAGAACACCATCACGCAGTCGCCGACGAACTTGTCGATGGTGCCACCGTACTTCAGGGCAATCTTCGACATCTCGTTTAGGTAGTTGTTGAGCAGGTCGGTAAGGGCCTCGGCTTCCAGTTCCTCGGCCAGCTCGGTGAATCCCTTGATGTCGGAGAAGAAAACGGTGAGCCGCTTGCGCTGGGTTTCCAGGCGAACGCTGCGCTTGCCGGTGAAGATCGACTCCCACACCTGGGGCGAGAGGTACTTGGCGAGGTTGCGTGCCAGACGCGCGGCCTTGGCCTGCTCCGTTTCGATCTCCTTGCGCGCCTGGGCGAGGCGCTGGCCCTGCTGGTGCACGAAGTAGGCGGTGGCGCATATGTAAAAGGTCGTGAACAGAATGCTCACCAGAGAAACCAGTGGCGGTGTGGTACCGCGGTAGCTCAGAGGCACCACGAGAGATGCCAGGCCGACCCCGACACCCACGCAGATCAGCGAGATGGCGAGGTTGCGCAGGCTGCCGCTCACCAGCGCGCTGAAGCTGAGTGTCAGCAGAAACATCAGGCTGGGCACGATCGAAAAACCGAGCAGCAATATGCCGGCACCGGCGTTCAAGGCATCCAGGCAGAGCAGAACCTGCGCCGTACGCTCGGGGTTATCGCGCTTGAAGCGATAGCTCAGGTGATAGGCCAGGTGCGGATAGAGCAGTGTATACGGCACCATCCACAGCAGGTCCATCGAGAAATACTGGGTGTAGGTACCGGCTGCCAGCGTTGCGGCGCAGATCAGGTAGGCGAGCACGCGGGAGTAGTACTCGCGCAACGGGCGAGTGGCGAGGCCATTGCGGCGCTCAACCGTAGTGGAAGTCATGTGTGCGTACGATCCCTGGTAGTTTTTTCGACGCCGTTCTCTCGCGCCTTGCAGACTGACGCCAGGCTCGATCGTCGGGTCACCCTGCGAAGGCGACAGCTTTCGAGCACATCAGCGACAGTCTCGCGATCACGGGGCCAGCTCGGCGATGGCCGGCCCGCGCGAAAGCCGTCAGATCATAACCAAGCAACGCCGCATCGCCAAACCAGAGGATGAAAACAATGATGGCACCGGTCGGATAGCCGCTGTCATCAGGCTCAGAAGCGAATCCGGCCCGTCAGCATGTCCTTGAACATCACCCAGTCGCCGAGAAAGCTGTAGAGCGGATACTGGAATGTTGCCGGCCGGTTCTTCTCGAAGATGAAGTGGCCGACCCAGGCGAAGCCATAACCGGCCACCGGCATCGCCAGCAACCAGAGCCACTGCTGGGTAAGGAGTGCGTAGCCAAGTATGCCAAGCACCAGCAGGCTACCGACGAAGTGCAGGCGACGGCAGGTGGGGTTGCTGTGCTCGGCGAGATAGAACGGATAGAAATCGGCAAAGCGGCTGAAGCGTTCGGCGGTTTGCGTACTCATGGCGTACCTCCTGTTATTGTCGCGCACAGACTAGTCATCGCTAACCTTGCGTGTCAGTGACAATCAGGGCCAGTTTAGTAGCCTTAGGCGCAGCTGCCCCACCTATCGAAGAACAAGAAAACCCCATGACCGAACGCACCACTTCCTCGAGCTGGGCGCTGAGTATCGTCCAGGCCCTGGAATCCGCCGGGATCGATTGCCGCCAGTTGTTCAATGAGCTGCATCTGGACTATGCCGCTCTGGACGACCCCGACGCGCGCTTTGCCCAGGATGACATGACGCGCCTTTGGCAACGCGCGGTGGCGGTTTCCGGTGACCCCGCCATTGGCTTGAACATGGCGCGCCAGGCGCGGCCGGCTGCGCTGAACGTGGTCGGCTATGCGCTGATGTCCAGCCGCAATCTCAAGGAAGGCTTCGCCAGATTGGTGCGCTACCAGCGGATCATCGCCGAGGGTGCCGATCTGGATTTCCAGCCCTGCGCACAGGGCTATCGGTTGAGTCTGACGATAATCGGCGACCGCTTGCCGCCAGCTAGGCAAAGTGCCGAAGGCTCCCTGGCAGGCTGCCTGACATTCTGCCGCTGGCTCACCGGAGCGCCGTTGCTGCCGCTGGAAGTCAGCTTTCAGGGCCAACCGCCGGATGATCTGGAGCCCTATCGGCAGCTGTTCCAGGCGCCTTTGCGCTTCGACGCGCCTCGCTACGCGTTGCTGTTTCGCGAAGAGGATGTGGAAATGCCGTTGCCGACCGCCAATGAAGCGCTGGCGCAATTGCATGATCGTTTCGCCGGTGAGTACCTCTCGCGCTTCTCCGACAGCAAAGTTATGCATCGCGCGCGGCAGATACTCTGTCGATTGCTGCCGCAGGGCGAGCCCAGGCGCGAAGTCGTGGCGCAGGCGCTGTGCCTGTCGGAGCGCACCCTGCAGCGGCGTCTGCAGGAGGAGGGCAGCAGCTTCCAGCAATTGCTCGACGATACGCGTCGCGATCTGGCGGTGCAGCACCTCGCCCAGCCGGACCTGGCGCCGCTGGAAATCGCCTATCTGCTTGGCTTCGCCGATCCGAGCAATTTCTACCGGGCGTTCAAGCGCTGGTTCGGCGTCACGCCCGGCGAATACCGTCTGGACGCGCGCTCACGCCAGTAGGAACCTGTGAAAGCCCACATAGCCTTAGCTAGAGCAGATCGGTTACTTATATGCGCCTTTCCATGATGGAGTGACCCAATTGGCCACCAGCCTGCTCGCGTTAATAGACGATATTGCGACCGTACTCGACGACGTCTCGCTCATGACCAAGGTGGCGGCCAAGAAGACCGCTGGCGTACTGGGCGACGATCTGGCACTCAATGCGCAGCAGGTGACCGGGGTGAATGCCGACCGGGAACTGCCTGTGGTGTGGGCAGTGGCCAAGGGCTCGTTTCGCAACAAGGCGATCCTGGTCCCCGCTGCGCTGCTGATCAGTGCCTTTCTGCCCTGGGCAATCACACCGCTGTTGATGCTCGGCGGCGCGTTTCTCTGTTACGAGGGGTTCGAGAAGCTGGCGCACCGCTTTCTTCATGGCGATGACAGCCATCACGCGGAGACGGTGAAGGCGCTCGCCGACCCGTCCGTGGACATGGTGGCGTTCGAGAAGAAAAAGATCAGCGGCGCGGTGCGTACCGACTTCATCCTCTCCGCCGAAATCATCGCCATCACCCTCGGCACGGTCGCGGCCGCGTCGTTCAGTCAGCAGGTCATGGTTCTGGTGGGCATCGCCATCCTGATGACGATAGGCGTCTACGGGCTGGTAGCCGCCATCGTCAAGCTCGACGATCTTGGTCTGGCCCTGAGCAAGCGGGCCAGCGGTGTGGCCAGCGCCATCGGGCGAGGCATTCTGAGCGTCGCGCCGTGGCTGATGAAGTCGCTGTCGGTCATCGGCACCGCGGCGATGTTCATGGTGGGCGGCGGCATCCTCACCCACGGCATTCGCGCCGTGCATCATTTCATCGAGAACAGCACCCACGAAGCGCTCGGACTGCCCTATATCGGAGCGGTACTCGGCGGCCTGTTGCCGACGCTGCTCGACGCCGCATTCGGCATCGTCGCCGGCGGCGTGGTATTGGCGTTGGTTACGCTTGGCGGCCGGCTGTTCAAGCGCGGCTCCGGCGCCGCGGCCTGAGTCAGTGGCGCCAGAAGGCCGGGGTCAGCAGCACCAGCACCGTGATGATCTCCAAGCGTCCCAGCAGCATGCCGATCGACAGCAGCCATTTTGCCGTGTCGGGCAGTGTGGAGAAGTTGCCGGCTGGCCCGATGATCTCGCCCAGCCCCGGGCCGACGTTGCAGACCGCGGTCGCCGCGCCCGTGAGCGCGGTGATCGGGTCGAGGCCGAGGAGCGCCAGGCACAGCGCCAGCACGCCGATGGTCATGGTGATGAAGAAGGAAAAGGTCAGGATCGAGCGAACGATTTCTTCGTCCAGGTTGTGCCCGTTGTACTGCTGGCGGATTACCGCGCGGGGGTGAATCAGCTGCTTGAAGTTGGCGCGTAGCAGCGAGTAGGCCACCTGGAAGCGGAACATCTTCAGCCCGCCTGACGTCGAGCCCGAGCAGCCGCCGACGAAGGTCAGGTAGAAGAATGCCATGACGGCGAAACCGCCCCACTGGGTGTAGTCATCCACCGCGAAACCGGTCGTGGTAACCACGGAAACCACGCTGAAGGTCACGATGCGCAGTGCATCCAGCGCCGGAATGTCATTGTTCAGCCAATACCAGCCGCTGAACAGCACGCTGGTGATGGTGAGCATCAGGACGAAGCCTCGCACCTGCTGATCCTTGAGCAGCGCCGTGCGATGGCCTCGCAGCGTCATCACGTAAAGGGTGAACGGCAGACTGCCGAGCAGCATGAAGAATACTGCGACCCAGTGCGCGGACGGCCCGAACTTGCCCATCGATGCATCGGAGGTGGAAAAGCCGCCAGTGGCGACGGTCGACATCGCATGGTTGATGGCATCGAACATGCTCATGCCGGTCAACAGGAAGGCCAGAAACGCGGCGACGGTAAACGTCACGTAGATGACCAGCAGGTACTGCCCGGCCACGTGCGAGCGCGGCATCACCTTCTCCGACCAGTCCGAGGACTCGGTCTGGAACAGCCTCATGCCACCGACTCGCAGCAGCGGCAGAATCGCGATCGCCATGCCGATGAAGCCGATGCCACCCAGCCAGTGCAGCAGCGAGCGCCACATCAGCAGCCCGGGCGATGCGCTATCCAGTCCCGAGAGCACGGTGGCGCCAGTGGTGGTGATACCGGACATAGTTTCGAAGAAGGCGTCCGAATAGCTGATGTGCTGAATCAGCATCAGCGGCAAGGCGGCGAAACAGCAGACCACCACCCAGCTGATCGTGGTCAGGAAGTACATGTCGCGCGGCCGCAGGTTGGTGTTGGCTGGTCTACCCGGTGCGACAAGGGCGAAGCCGCAGGAAAAGGTGATCAGGCTGCCCCAGATGAATGCCTGCAGGTCATCGGTGCGTTCGAATGCCAGCAGGGTCAGCATCGGAATGATCATGCTGACGGCCAGGGTGATCAGGAAAATGCCGAGGATGAAACCGATGATGCGTAAGGTCGGCAGGGCCATGTAGAGGGTGCTCGGCACGGTGAAAGAGGGCGGACATTCTACTCGCGTCGCTCCGCCAGTAAACCGCCCGACGGCTGGTAGAAAAATGTTTTCTCGGCAGCCGCGGAGCCTCTTCCCAAGCGCAGCGCCATGAATAGAATAGCCGCCCGGGCGCCGGCCCATTTCCGGTCTCTGGGTGTTCACCTTCCATGTCAATCGACAATCCCTGCCTCACGTGCGGCGCCTGCTGCGCGTACTTTCGTGTGTCCTTCTATTTTGGTGAATGCGTTTCTGCCGGCGGTGCGGTGCCGGACCAGCTGACGGTTCAGGTTTCGCCGTTCCATGTGGCCATGCTCGGGACCGAGAGCAAACCTGCGCGCTGCGTCGGACTGCTGGGCGATGTCGGTTGTGGCGTGCGCTGCAGCATGTACGAGCAGCGTTCGAGCACCTGCCGCGAATTCGAGGCGTCCTGGGAGAACGGCGAGCACAATGCGCATTGCGACGCGGCGCGGGCGGCACACGGCCTGCCACCGCTGGTGCCGCCGCTGCAGCCGCAGCTCTCGCCGGATCGGGTGGCTTGACCTGGTGGGCTGTTTGGTAAGTTCGGTTGGTCAATTTCGGATGACCATGGCCCCGATACTGTGTTGCTGCTCCTTGCCATAAGCCAGCTATGACTCGTCGCAGCGCCTTGTCTCGGATCCATGTTCGTTCGAACTTGCCTCAACCAACTCACTGCACAGGCCAACAGCGCCAGCCGGCGCGTTGTTTGCGCTGTCGGCCGGCCATCACTCGCGGTACGTCGCCAACACCCTCTAGAATGTCCGACCCTTTCAGGAGGTAATGGATGGACGCTCTGGACCTGTTGCTCAACCGTGTATCTGTCACTCGCCTATGCGAGCCGGCACCCGATGCCGATCAACTCGATCTGCTTTTTCGTGCAGCCTTGCGTGCGCCGGATCACGGTCAGTTGCACCCCTGGCGCTTCCTGACCGTCGAGGGCGATGCGCGCGGCAAGCTCGGTGAGCTGTTTGCCGCCGCTCTGCAGGCCCGGCAGACCGATGCCTCGGCCGAAGCGCTGCAGAAGGCGCGCAACATGCCGCTGCGTGCGCCGATGTTGATCGTGGTGATCGCCAGTCCGAAGGCGCACCCGAAAGTCCCGGAAGGCGAACAGTTGCTGGCTGCCGGCTGCGCGGCGCATGGTCTGCTGTTGGCCGCCCATGCTCAGGGGATCGGCGCGGTGTGGCGCACCGGTGAGTTCGCCTATGACCTGCACGTGATGAAGGGGCTGGGCCTGGCGGAGCAGGAACGTCTGCTGGGCTTCCTGTACCTGGGCACGCCGGAGGGCCGCATCCGTAGCGCCCCGGTGCTCGAGCCCGAGGCTTTCGTCAACGGCTGGAACGGTCAGTGATGGCTCTGAATCTCTGACACCGTGCCTGCAGCGTTTGCCAACGGCAGATGCAGGCTCGCGATGAAGCCGCCATCGGGGTGGTTGACCAGCTGCAGCTGGCCACCGTGGCGCTCGGCCGCACGGCGTGCGATGGCCAATCCGAGGCCATGTCCGGCCGCCGTTTGTCCTGGCGCTCGGAAGAAGGGTTGGCTCAGTTGCGGCAGGTGTTCGTCGGCGACTCCTGGCCCGTGGTCGCGCACACTCAGTACCAGCTCGTCACCGTCGCGCTGCGCGCGCAGCTCTACAGGCACGCCCTCGGGGTTGAAGCGCAGGGCGTTGCGCAACAGATTGTCCAGCGCACGTTCGAGCATTTCCGTCCAGCCAGTGAATGCCAGGCCTGGCTCGACCCGGCTGTCGATACGCTGAGCGGGCGCGACGATCCGGGCGTTGTCCTCCAGTTGTTCGAACATCGCTGGCAGGTCGACGGCCGTTGCCGTGCCGGGTTCCGCATCCAGGCGCGAGAGTTCGAGAATCTCGCTGATCAACGCTTCCAGCCGATCGCATTCCTTTGCCAGTCGCGGCCAGATCACTTCGCGTTCGCTCGGGCTGGCGCGCTCGGCCAGTGCCTGGGCAATGCGCAGGCGCGCCAGCGGTGAGCGCAGTTCATGGGACACGTCGCGCAATAACTGGCGCTGACTGCCGATCAGCGCCTGCAGCCGTGCGCCCATGCGGTTGAAATCGCTCGCCAGCACGCCGAGTTCGTCGCGCCGTGTTGCCAGGCGGGCGAGGGACTGCTGCTGATAGCTGGTCTGTCCCAGATCGTGCACGGCACGGCGCAGGCGATCCAATGGGCGGGTGATGGACAGCGTCAGTAGCAGGCTGAAACCGGTGAGCACCACCAGTGCGATGCCCAGCGCGCTGAGCGGCCAGGCCAGGCTGCCGCGATGCCAGGCCTGCAGTTCGGGATAGGGAATGCGGTAGATGAACAGGTAGGTTTCACCGCTGGTCGGGCTGGTGTAATCGGCGGTGAGGCGTCGCCAGGGCAGTGGGCGCTCGCGATCCTGATGGCGCGCCTCGAAGGCGGCGGCGCGGGCAGGGAAGGTGCCGCGGATGATTGGCTGGCCGTTTTCCGCCAGCACCTGTACATCGACCCGTGCACGATGGCGGTGCTGTTCCAGCAGGCGCTGTGCAGCCAGCGGACCCTGGCGCTCGTAGACCTCGGTCCAGGTTTCGGCGAGACCTTGCAGCGCCGGGTGGCGGCCGAGAATCCAGGCGTCCTGGTTCAACGCATGGCCGAGTAGCATGGCCAGGCCGGCAACCAGTGCAATGGCCAGCCAGAAGGTTGCGAGTATGCGCCAGAACAGTGATCGCACTGGGTCTCTCCACGGCAAAGCCCGGCAGCTCCCACCGGCGTTCTGAACGCTTGGCGGAGTCTGCCGGGCAGGTTTCAGGAAGGGCGCAGATCAGTTCTTCTGATCGCGGTCCGCTTTCCATTTGAGGAATTCGGCACGTTCGGCGCGCTTTTCTTCCATCTTCTTCATGCCTTCGTCGAAGGCCTTGTGCTGTTCGGGCTTGAGCAGCGCGCGCATGCTCTGGTGGGTCTTCTCGCGGCTGGCGTCGAGATCGTTCTGCATGGCCTTGCGCTCGGCTTCGGGCAGCTTGTCGAGGTAGCGCTGGGTGATCTGCTGGCGCTGGCGCATCTGCTCGCCCATCAGCTTGCGCATTTCGCGTTGCTGTTCCTTTGTCAGGTCCAGGTCCTGAAACATGTGCGGGGCGCTCTTGCCGCCGTGATGACCGTCGTGCATGCCGCCAGGCATGGCGAAAGCGAGGGTCGGAACGGCAGCGGCGAACATCAGGGCTACGAGTGATTTGCGCATGGTGAAAACTCTCCTGTGTAGGGAAACCGGCCATACCGACGCATCGCTCATTGGCGGCAGGTCTGTGACCGGATGAGTTCAGTCTACGCAGGGCAAGGTCAAGGGCGGTCAGCTCAGGGTAAAGCCTCGGTAAAGACGATCAGACCGCGTACAGATAGCCGCGGCTGCGCAGGGCGACGATCCGTGGGCTGCCGTCGGCGTGCGGACCAAGCTTGCGCCGCAGGTTGCTGACGTGCATGTCGAGGCTGCGGTCGTAGAGGGTGAGCTTACGTCCCAGAGCGTGCTGGGCAAGGGTCTGCTTGTCGACAGGCTCGCCCGGTTGCGCGAGCAGCGTTTCGAGGATGCGGCCTTCGGAGAGCGTCAGGCTGACGTCATGACCGCCGACGCTGGCCACGCCGCGTGCCGGGCTGTAGCAGAGATCGCCGAACTCGACCTGGCTGGGCGTCGCGGTCGGCTGGCTGCGGCGCAACACGGCACGCAGGCGTGCGGTGAGCTCGCGCGGGTCGCAGGGCTTGGCCAGGTAATCGTCTGCGCCAAGTTCGAGGCCGAGAATCCGATCCAGCGGCTCGCCGCGACCCGACAGCATCAGCACCGGCAGATCGGGATGTTCACTGCGCAGTTGCTTGAGCAGCTCCAGGCCACTGCCGTCGGGCAGCATCACGTCCAAGACCACCGCGGCTGGCTGGTGCTGCGCCAGCGCCTGGCGTGCACTGTTGCCATCGTGGCAGGCATGGGCGACGAAACCTTCCTGAGCGAGCCAGCTGATCAGCAGCTCGCAGAGTTCTTCATCATCGTCGATAAGCAGCAATTCACTCATGTCGGCTCAGGTACTCAGTTGAGCCACTGGCGTCGACGGCGACCGCGCGTGACCAGCAGGCCCAGGGTGAAACTGACGACCCCGACAGCACCACCGACGGCGAACCACTGTTGCTGTTCGTTCAACATCGCGGGCAGCACTTTTGCCTGCTCGGTCTGCAACTGCAGGCGCAAGCGGCGATTTTCCTCGCGCAGACGCAGCAGCAAGGCCTCCGTGGTGTCGGTGCTCGGGCCGGCAGGCTCTGGCTCGGCTACGGCGTCAAGCTCGTCGTATTCGGCGGGGTCGCCGGGCTCGCCGGGCTCGGTCACAGGAACAGCAGGTTCCGTTATTGCTTCCTCGGCATACAGTGCCGGGGTGAGCAGGGTCAGGGCAAACAGCAGGGCAAGCGATCGTTGACGCATCGGAACTCCTATTTCCTTACGAGGCCGTGGGCTGCCAGCGGCCGGGCTATTCCCTGCTGTGTCGGCTCAGGGCAGTACTTTCTTGAAGGGCTTGACCACCACGTTCACGTATACGCCGGCGGCCTTGTACGGATCGGCGTCGGCCCACTGCTGCGCGGCTTCCAGCGAATCGAACTCGGCGACTACCAGACTGCCGCTGAACCCGGCTTCGCCCGGGTCGTTGCTGTCGATGGCTGGGTGCGGGCCGGCGAGAACCAAGCGGCCTTCGTTCTTCAGCTGCTCCAGGCGTGCCAGGTGGGCCGGGCGAGTGGCGAGGCGGTCCTGCAGGGAATTCGGTGCGTCGGTGGCGATAACGGCGTAGAGCATGGTCGATCCTCGTTCGCGTAGGGGCGTATATAAAAAAGTACAGAAAGCCCGGCATGGGGACAGTGCCGGCGCGGCTTCGGTGTCGCGCGGGTCCAGGCGCTACAATGGACCGCGCCGTGCAGCGCGGCATCATAGCAAACGGCGCTTGCGACGGAAGCGCTGCGCTTTCCCCCGCTGCAGCGGTTGATGGCACGCAGGATCGTATCGGCGGTCGAAGCAAGAGCGGTTTGCGGCGCCTGCAGCGCTGGCTGGCCGTAATGACGGTGACGACACGAGCCAAAGCGCCGGTGCGGCGTTAGACTAGTCGGCCGTTTGCGCCGGAGCACCCCGTCTTTCGGGCCGGTGAAGCCTTACCGCCGCAGGCTTACGGATTCTTATCGAGGTGTCTGCATCTCACTGGAGCGCGTTACCAGATGATTGTCGATCTGCATTGCCACAGCACCGCCTCGGACGGCGCGCTGGCGCCTGCCAAACTGGTGGAGCGAGCCCATGCGCGTGGTATCGAGATGCTGGCGCTCACCGACCACGACACGGTCGACGGCCTTGCCGAGGCGCGGGCAACTGCGCAGGCGCTCGGTATGCAGCTGGTCAATGGCATCGAGCTTTCTTGCCTGTGGAACGGGGCTACCATTCATGTATTGGGCTACGCCTTCGACGCTGATGCGCCTGCGCTGCAGCAGGCGATCGCACAACTGCACGAAGGCCGTTGGCGCCGCGCCGAACTGATCGGCCAGCGCCTCGAAGCGAAGGGGATGCCGGGTGCGCTGGAAGGCGCGCGGGCGCTTCAGCAGGAACTCGGCGACAGTGGCAACGCACCGGCGCGGCCGCATTTCGCTGATTTTCTCGTGCGTGCCGGTCATGTCCGCGACCGTGCCGAAGCGTTTCGCAAATGGCTGGGTTCGGGCAAGCTCGGCGACGTCAAGCAGCATTGGCCGAGCCTGGAGCAGACGGTCCAGACCTTGCGTGACGCAGGTGCGTGGATCAGCCTGGCGCACCCGTGGCAGTACGATTTCACCCGCAGCAAGCGGCGCCGGCTGGTGATCGATTTCGCCCAGGCCGGCGGTCACGCGCTGGAGGTGGTCAACGGCATGCAGCCGCTGGAACAGGTCGGCGGTCTGTCGATCCTGGTACGTGAGTTGGGCCTGATGGCCACAGTGGGCAGTGATTTCCATGCGCCCGGCGACTGGTCGGAACTGGGGCTGTACCGCAGCCTGCCGGAGGACCTGTCGCCGCTTTGGAGACATTTCGATCATGAGCGCCGCATACCTGCTGCCAGCTGAACAGGGAGTTTCCATGAGCCAGTTCTTTCAGATCCATCCGGACAACCCGCAACCGCGCCTGATCAAACAGGCCGTGGAAATCATCCGCAAGGGCGGCGTAGTGGTCTACCCGACCGACTCCAGTTATGCCGTCGGCTGCTCGATGGGTAACAAGGCCGGCATCGAACGCATTCGCCGGCTGCGCCAGCTCGATGACAAGCACAACTTTACGCTGGCCTGTCGCGATCTGTCGCAGCTTGGCCTTTTCGCCAAGGTCGATACCGCGGCCTTTCGCCTGCTCAAGGCTCATCTGCCCGGTCCCTACACGATCATCCTGTCTGCTACCCGCGAGGTGCCGCGCATGTTGCTGCACCCCAAGCGCCGCACCATCGGCCTGCGTGTGCCGGCACAGCCGATCGCCCAGGCGCTGCTGGAAGAACTCGGTGAGCCGCTGATGAGCGTCAGCCTGATCCTTCCCGGTGAAGACCTGCCGATGAGCGACCCCTACGAGATGCGTGACGCGCTGGAGCATCAGGTAGACCTGATCATCGATGGCGGTTACGGTGGCCTCGAAGCATCGACCGTGGTCAGCCTGGTCGATGATCGGCCTGAAGTGATACGGGTCGGCTGCGGCGATCCCGAACCCTTCATGGCTTGAGCCTGGATGGCGAGCGTGCCTGTACACCATCTGGCCTGTCGGTGAGAGGGTTGAGGCAAGTTCGGATGAACATGACTCCGAGACAAGGCGCAGCAACGCGGTATCTGGGCCATGGGCGCCGAAATTGACCAACTGAACTTACCAAACAGGCCAATTAATCAAGGACACCCTTTTGAGCTCCATGGATTCACAGCGGCGCGTGGTTTCCGGCATGCGTCCCAGCGGCCGGCTTCATCTCGGTCACTACAACGGCGTGTTGAAGAACTGGGTCAGACTGCAGCACGAGTACGAGTGTTTCTTCTGCATCGTCGACTGGCACGCGCTGACCACCGACTACGAAAGCTCCGGCGAAATCTCGCAGAACATCATGGATATGGCGGTGGACTGGCTGGCTGCCGGCGTCAGTCCCAGTTCAGCGACGCTGTTCATCCAGTCACAGGTGCCGGAGCACGCCGAGCTGCACCTGCTGCTGTCGATGATCTGCCCACTGGGCTGGCTGGAGCGGGTGCCATCCTACAAGGAGCTGCAGCAGAATCTGCAGCACAAGGACCTGGATACCTATGGCTTCCTCGGATATCCCCTGCTGCAGGCGGCGGACATCCTGATCTATCGCGCCGGGCTGGTGCCGGTCGGCGCCGACCAGCTGCCGCATATCGAATTCGCCCGCGACGTGGCGCGACGTTTCAACCATCTCTATGGCCGCGAAGCGGATTTCGAGGACAAGGCCGAAGCGGCGATCCGCAAGCTCGGCAAGAAGACCTCCAAGCTGTACGTCAGCCTGCGCAAGAGCTATCAGGAGCAGGGTGACGTCGAGGCGTTGAACACCGCCCGTGCGGTTATCAAGGAACAGCAGACCATCACCATCGGCGATCAGGAGCGGCTTTACGGCTACCTGGAAGGCTGCGGCAAGCTGCTGCTGCCGGAACCGCAGGCGCTGCTCGGCGAGCAACCGAAGATTTCCGGGCTCGACGGCGGCAAGATGGCCAAGTCCAACAGCAATGCGATCTACCTGCGTGATACGTCGAACGAGATCGAGGAGAAGATTCGCCGTATGCCCACCGATCCGGCCCGCGTGCATCGCAGCGACCCTGGTGAACCGACGCGCTGCCCGGTGTGGCAGATGCATCTGGTGCACTCCGAAGAGGCCGTCTGCCAGTGGGCAGAGCAGGGTTGCCGCAGCGCCGGCATCGGCTGCCTGGAGTGCAAGGGGCCGCTGATCGACTCTATCAAGGCTGATCTGACGCCCCTGCAGGAACGCGCGCTGGACTACGAGCAGAATCCCGACCTGGTCCGCAGCATCCTCGCAGAAGGTGCGGAGCACGCCCGTGACGAGGCCCGTGAGACGCTGATCGAAGTTCGCCAGGCGATGGGCCTGAATTACCGCTGAGTGGCGCATAAGCGGCCGGCTCCGAAGGATTTTCATGCAGCACACCGAGTCCTCCAGTCCCGAATCGCTCCAGCCCGGCGAGCAGCTACGCCTGGCGCTGGTCTATGGCGAGGCGGTGACCGAGCTGCCGCTGGACCTCTACATTCCGCCGGATGCGCTGGAAGTCTTTCTCGAAGCCTTCGAAGGCCCGCTGGATCTTCTGCTCTACCTGATCCGCAAGCAGAACATCGACATCCTCGATATTCCGGTGGCCGAGATCACCCGGCAGTACATGGGTTACGTCGAGCTGATGAAATCGGTGCGCCTGGAGCTGGCCGCCGAGTATCTGGTGATGGCCGCGATGCTCGCCGAGATCAAGTCACGCATGCTGCTGCCGCGCTCGGCCGAGGTCGCCGAAGAAGAGGATGATCCGCGCGCCGAGCTGATCCGCCGGCTGCAGGAATACGAACGTTTCAAGGCCGCCGCCGAAGACATCGACGAGCTGCCACGGGTCGGCCGCGACCTGCAGGTGCCGCGTCTCGATGCACCCGAGGCGCGGGCGCGCAAGCTGCTGCCGGACGTGAGCCTGGAAGAGCTGCTGGTGTCGATGGCCGAGGTGTTGCGCCGCGCCGACATGTTCGAGAGCCATCAGGTCACCCGCGAAGCGTTGTCGACCCGCGAGCGCATGAGCGAAGTGCTCGAACGACTGAAGGACGGTGGTTTCGTCCCCTTCGTGACGCTGTTCCGCATCGAGGAAGGGCGACTCGGCGTGGTGGTGACCTTCATGGCTGTGCTCGAGCTGATCAAGGAGTCGCTGGTCGAGCTGGTGCAGAACGAACCCTTTGCGCCGATTCATGTGCGCAGCCGTACCAAATAGGCATTTGCAGGAGTCAATCGTGGACCTGTCCGATCCCAAGGATCTCGCTTCGCTGCTCGAAGCCTTTCTGCTCGCATCCGGCAGACCGCTATCCCTGGAGCGCCTGGGCGAGCTGTTCGAGGAAAACGAACGGCCGTCATCGGCGCAGCTGAAAAAAGCGCTCGAGGTGCTGGAAAAATCCTGCAAAGGCCGCGCCTTCGAACTCAAGGAAGTCGCCAGCGGTTACCGCCTGCAGGTGCGTCAGCGCTTTTCGCCATGGGTCGGTCGGCTCTGGGAAGAGCGTCCGCAGCGCTACTCCCGCGCGCTGCTGGAAACCCTGGCGCTGATTGCCTACCGCCAGCCGATCACCCGTGGCGAGATCGAGGATATCCGCGGCGTCGCGGTGAACAGCCAGATCGTCAAGACGCTGCAGGAGCGCGAGTGGATTCGTGTGGTTGGCCATCGTGACGTACCAGGACGCCCGGCGATGTTCGCCACCACCCGGCAGTTCCTCGACCATTTCAACCTGAAGAACCTCGATGAGCTGCCGCCGCTCGCCGTGCTGCGCGAAATGGAGCCAGAGTTGCGGCCGATACTCGACGATGAGGACGCTCCGGTGCCCGTCGCCTTGCAGGCGCGGGCCGATGAAGCTGCAGATGAGCCGCAGGCCCCGCTGCGTGAACAGACCAGCTTCCGCAGCCTGCTGGTCGAACTCGACGGCATGGAGCAGGGCCTGAAGACCGACTTCGACGATCTGTTGGAAGCGCAAGCCGCGGACATCGACCCCGACGAGGAACAGTCGAGCCCCTGAGTGCGGCTATCGCGGGATGCCGAGAGCGTCTCGCTGCGAACGCTCGCCCGAGGCGCCCGCACTGTCTGGCTGCATGTCGCGCGCAACCATTGGCCTTGCGTCCTGTCCGAACGCCAACCGACTCCGGATGGTTTATGGTTGTCGAAGAACAAAATTCCGCAGCAGGAGAGACGCATGCACCCGCGAGTTCTGGAAGTCACCGAGCGCCTGGTCGAGCGCAGCCGCAAGACCCGCGAGCGCTATCTGGCGATGATGGCCGCCGCCGCCAGTGAGGGTCCGCAGCGCGGCAAGCTGCAGTGTGCCAACTTCGCCCACGGTGTCGCCGGCTGCAATTCCGGCGAGGACAAGCAGAGTCTGCGCCTGATGAACGCGGCAAACGTGGCCATCGTCTCGGCGTACAACGACATGCTCTCGGCGCATCAGCCCTATGAGCATTTTCCGGAAATGATTCGCCAGGCGCTGCGTGAGATCGGCTCGGTCGGCCAGTACGCCGGCGGCGTCCCGGCGATGTGCGATGGCGTGACCCAGGGCGAGGCGGGCATGGAAATGAGCCTGGCCAGCCGCGAAGTGATCGCCATGAGCACGGCAGTCGCGCTGTCGCACAACATGTTCGATGCGGCATTGATGCTCGGCATCTGCGACAAGATCGTCCCGGGTCTGATGATCGGCGCGCTGCGCTTCGGCCATCTGCCGACCATCTTCGTGCCGGGCGGGCCGATGCCCTCGGGAATTCCGAACAAGGCGAAGGCCGAGGTGCGCCAGCGTTACGCCGAAGGCAAGGCCAGCCGCGAGGAGCTGTTGGATTCGGAGATGAAGTCCTATCACAGCCCCGGCACCTGCACCTTCTACGGCACCGCCAACACCAATCAGGTGGTGATGGAGATCATGGGCCTGCACTTGCCGGGCTCGTCGTTCGTCAACCCTTACACGCCGCTGCGCGATGCGCTGACCCGCGAAGCCGCGCACCAGGTCACGCGCCTGACCCATCAGGCCGGCAACTACACACCGCTATGTCAGGTGGTCGACGAGAAATCCATCGTCAACTCGGTGGTCGCGCTCAATGCCACCGGTGGTTCGACCAACCACACCCTGCATATCCCTGCGTTCGCCCGCGCCGCCGGCATCCAGCTGACCTGGCAGGACATGGCCGATCTTTCCGAGGTGGTGCCGACGCTGGCCAAGGTCTACCCCAACGGACAGGCCGACGTGAACCATTTCCACGCCTGTGGCGGGGTGCCGTTCATGGTGCGCACGCTGCTCGACGCCGGTCTGTTGCACGAGGACGTGCATACCGTCGTCGGCAAGGGCCTGCGGCGCTACATCCAGGAGCCGTTCCTCGACGGTGACAAGCTGGTGTGGCGCGATGGCCCGGCGCAGAGCCTTGACGAAAACATCCTGCGCCCGGCCGAGCGGCCATTCTCGCCGGAGGGCGGGCTGCGCGTGCTGGAAGGCAACCTCGGCCGCGGCGTGACGAAGATTTCTGCAGTGGCCCCCGAGCACCGTTTTGTCGAGGCGCCGGCGCGGGTATTCATCGACCAGAGCGAGCTGGCGGCAGCGTTCAAGGCCGGCGAGCTTGAGCGCGACTTCATTGCCGTGGTGCGTTTCCAGGGGCCGAAAGCCAATGGCATGCCCGAACTGCACAAGCTCACGCCGTTCCTTGGTGTGCTGCAGGACCGCGGCTACAAGGTGGCGCTGGTCACCGACGGGCGCATGTCCGGTGCATCGGGCAAGGTGCCGGCGGCCATTCATGTCTGCCCGGAGGCACTGGACGGCGGGCCGCTGGCGCGGGTGCGCGATGGCGACATCCTCCGCGTCGACGGCGAGAACGGCGAACTGCGAGCACTGGTTGATCCCGCCGAATGGGATGCGCGGGAACCGGCGATTCGGCCCGAAGACATGGGCATCGGCTGCGGTCGGGAGCTCTTTGCCTTCATGCGCGCCTCGTTCAGCACGGCAGAGCTGGGCGCCAGTGCATTTACCGAGAGTCTGGAGGCGCTGAAGTGAAGACGGCGCTCGTTGGAGATATTGGCGGTACCAATGCACGTTTCGCGCTGTGGCGCGACCAGCGCATCGAGCAGATTCGCGTGATTCCCACGGCCGACCATGCGCGGCCGGAGCTGGCGATCCTCGCGTACCTGAGTGAAGTCGATCAGCCGCTGGAAACCCTCGAGGCGGTGTGCCTGGCCTGTGCCGGGCCGGTCGGCGGCGATCTGTTTCGCTTCACCAACAACCATTGGCAGCTGAGCCGCGAAGCCTTCTGCCGCGAGCTGGGTGTGAAGGAGCTGTTGCTAATCAACGACTTCACCGCCATGGCCCTCGGCATGACGCGGCTGCACGATGGTGAGCGCATCACGGTTTGCGATGGCGAGCCTGAACCGGGGCGGCCGCGGCTGGTCATAGGGCCCGGCACCGGGCTCGGAGTCGCCGGATTGCTGCCACTGTCTGGCGGCGGTTGGCGCGCCTTGCCGGGCGAGGGCGGGCATATCTGCCTTCCCGTCGGCAGCGAGCGCGAGGCGGCGATCTGGGCGCATCTGCATCGTTCGCTCGGCCATGTAAATGCCGAGGCAGTGCTCAGCGGTCCAGGGCTGCTGACGCTCTACCGCGCATGCTGCGCGCTGGATGGACAGCAGGTGGCGCTCGATTCGCCCGCAGCTATCACCAAGGCCGCGCTGGCCGGCGATGCCTACGCCGCGGCGGTGCTGGAGCAGTTCTGCCGCTGGTTGGGGCGTATCGTCGGCGATAACGTGCTGACCCTCGGTGCCCGCGGCGGCGTTTACATCGTCGGTGGCGTGGTGCCGCGTTTCGCCGAGATGTTCCTGCGCAGCGGTTTCAGCGAGGCGTTGCGTGAGAAGGGGCAGATGAGCCGCTATTTCGATCGCCTGCCGGTCTGGCTGGTGACCGCGCCGTATCCGGGCCTCGAGGGCGCGGGCGTGGCATTGCAACCGTTGTTGGAGGGAGCCTAGGCTGCGACATGACGGGTCGACGGGTGACCCCATAACAACAAGAAAAGGGACGTGACGTGAGCCAAGCAGGTAAGAACATCCTTCTGGTCGATGACGATCAGGAAATCCGCGAACTGTTGCAGACCTACCTCAGCCGCTCGGGCTTTCATGTGCGCGGCGTGCCGGACGGCGGGCAGTTTCGCGCGGCGCTGTGTGCCGAGCCGGCCGATCTGGTGATTCTCGACGTGATGCTGCCCGACGAGGACGGCTTCAGCCTGTGCCGCTGGATTCGCCAGCACGAGCGGTTGGCTTCGATGCCGATCATCATGCTCACCGCCAGCTCCGACGAGGCCGATCGGGTCGTCGGCCTGGAGCTGGGCGCCGACGACTACCTGGGTAAGCCGTTCAGCCCGCGCGAATTGCTCGCGCGGATCAAGGCACTGCTGCGACGCGTCAGCTTCGCCCAGGAGCGCGGCAGCGACGTGCTGGCCTTCGATGAGTGGCGCCTGGACATGATCAGCCACCGCCTGTTCCACGCCGACGGCGAGGAGGTCTTTCTCTCCGGCGCCGATTTCGCCCTGCTCAAGCTGTTTCTCGATCATCCGCAGCAGATCCTCGACCGCGACACCATCGCCAACGCCACCCGTGGTCGCGAGGTGATGCCGCTGGAGCGTATCGTCGACATGGCGGTCAGTCGCCTGCGCCAGCGCCTGCGCGACACCGGTAAGTCGCCGCGGCTGATACGCACGGTACGTGGCAGCGGTTACTTGTTGGCTACCCAGGTGACGCCGCACCATGAATCTGCGCACTGAGCGGGGGCGCCTGCGGCTGGTGCCACGTTCGCTGCTCGGACGGATGCTGTTGCTGACCCTGCTGGCGGTGTTGCTGGCCCAGGGGCTTTCGAGCCTGATCTGGCTGTCCCAGCTACGCGCCAGCCAGATGGAAGGCTTGCTCACCAGCGCCCGCAGCCTGGCGCAGTCGATGGCGGCCAGCGTCAGCTACTTCCGTTCGCTGCCGCTGGGCTATCGCCCATTGGTGCTCGATCAGTTGCGCAGCATGGGCGGTACACGTTTCTTCGTGTCGCTCAACGACAAGCCGCTGGACATGGAGATCCTCCCGGAAACGCCGCGCAAGCGTGCTGTCCTGCATGAGGTGGAGCAGATATTGCGCCAGCGTTTGGGCGGCGCGGTGGACCTGAACATCGAGTTCGTCAGCCCCGATGACCTGCGCATCTTCAACAGCGGCATCACGCTCGATGAGTTGCCGCGCTCCTGGGCGCACTACGCGCTGGGCCTTGAACCACTGTCACCGCCGGTGCTGGTGACGCAGATCCAGATCGCCCCGCAGGAATGGCTCTATCTGGCCTCGCTGATGCCGGCTCCCTACGTCAGCCTGGAGGACGAGGGGCTGCCGGCCCAGCAGTTGTGGTTCATCGTGCTCACCAGCGCCTTTCTGCTGCTGTTCATCGGCCTGCTGGTGCGCTGGCAGAGCCGGCCGCTGAAGCGCCTGGCCAAGGCGGCGCGGGAGTTGTCGCTGGGCGCCGAGGTGCAGCCGCTGACCGAGGCCGGCGCCAGCGAGATCGTCGAGGTGAGCCGTGCCTTCAACAACATGCGCCAGCGCATCAGTCGCTACCTGACCGAGCGAGGCCAATTGTTCAGCGCGATTTCCCATGACCTGCGCACGCCCATCACGCGCCTGCGTCTGCGTGTCGAGCTGCTGGAAGATGAAGCCCAGCAGATCAAGTTCACCCGTGACCTCGACGAGCTGGAGCTGCTGGTCAAGGGCGCACTGCAATGCGTGAAGGACACCGACATCCACGAGAACATCGAGGCGGTGGATCTAAATCTGCTGCTCGAGCATATCGTCGAGCCCTATCAGGCCTGCGACCAGACCCGCGTGACCCTTGACGGCCGGGCTTCGGCACCTTATCCGGGCAAACCGCTGGCTCTCAAGCGCTGCATCGGTAATTTGCTGGACAATGCCCTGAAGTACGGTGAGCGCGCCCACCTGCATGTCGAGGACGGCAAGGAGTCGCTGGTGCTGCACGTCGATGACGAGGGCCCGGGCGTGCCCGAGCAGCGTCTTGAGCATGTCTTCGAACCCCACGTGCGGCTCTCGGGGCAGCAGCAGGGCTACGGGCTGGGGCTCGGTATCGCACGGAATATCGCCCACGCCCACGGTGGCGAACTGAGCATGCGCAATCTGCAGCAGGGAGGGCTGAGGGTGACGCTGACCTTGCCGCGCTGATCTGGCTCAGTGCACCTCGTTACGATCGCTGCGGCTTTGTAACGGCTCTGTGACCATCGCCCATCCCTTCGTTACCCAGTGTCCATTTCCCTGCGCATAGACTCGGTCCATCGCAAGCGACCATGACTTGCCGGATAAAAACAAGAAGGTGCCTCTACATGAACGCGATCCATCGTCTCGCTCTTTCCGTTTCCCTTGCCCTGCCATTGCTCGCCCATGCCGGCGAGGTCGAAGTTCTACACTGGTGGACCTCCGGCGGTGAAAAGCGCGCGGCCGATACCCTGCAGAAGCTGGTCGAGCAGAAAGGCCATACCTGGAAGGACTTCGCCGTCGCCGGCGGTGGTGGCGAGGCTGCCATGACCGTACTGAAGACCCGCGCCGTTTCCGGCAACCCGCCGTCCGCCGCACAGATCAAGGGCCCGGACATCCAGGAGTGGGGCGAACTCGGCCTGCTCGCCAATCTCGATGACACCGCCAAGGCAGAACGCTGGGACGAGATGCTGCCCGAGCAGGTGCGCAAGATCATGCAGTACGACGGTTCCTATGTGGCCGTCCCGGTCAACGTACACCGGGTCAACTGGCTGTGGATCAACCCGGAGGTGTTCGAGAAGGCCGGCGCCACGCCGCCGAAGACCCTCGACGAGTTCTTCGCCGCGGCCGACAAGCTCAAGGCTGCCGGCTTCATTCCGGTTGCCCACGGCGGCCAGCCCTGGCAGGACGGCACCGTGTTCGAGGGTTTTGTACTGAGCATTCTCGGCCCGGACGACTATCACAAGGCCTTCGTCGAGCTGGATAACGACACCCTGACCGGCGACAAGATGGTTCAGGCCTTCACCGCACTGAAGAAGTTGCGCGACTACATCGACGCCGACGCGGCCGGGCGCGAATGGAACCGTGCCACCGGCATGGTCATCGACGGCAAGGCCGGCATGCAGATTATGGGCGACTGGGCCAAGAGCGAGTTCACCGCCGCCAACAAGGTGGCTGGCGAGGACTACCAGTGCCTGCCGTTCCCCGGCACCCAGGGCAGTTTTGCCTTTAATATCGATTCGCTGGCCATGTTCAAGCTCAGCAACGATGACAACCGCAAGGCTCAGGAAGACCTGGCGCGCACGGTGCTGGAACCGGAATTCCAGACCTTCTTCAATCAGAACAAGGGCTCTATCCCGGTTCGTCAGGACCAGGACATGAGCGAGTTCGACGCCTGCGCCCAGCAGTCGATGACCGACTTCAAGGAGGCCGCCAAGGGCAGCGGCCTGCAGCCCAGCCTGACCCATGGCATGGCGGCTTCGAGCTATGTGCAGGGCGCGGTGTTCGACGTCGTCACCAACTTCTTCAACGACCCCAAGGCCGACCCGCAAAAGGCGGCCAAGCAACTGGCGGCGGCGATCCAGGCCGTGCAGTAACGCTGAGGGCGGACCGTTCCGCCCGCTTCCCGAAACGTTCGTCCCGGCACAGGCCTCGGTCTGTGCCGCGGGCGACGACATCCCCGATTTCCATGAGGGATCACACCCATGAGCTCCATCGCGCTTCAAGCCAGGCCTGCCAAAGCCTCGCCGCTCGACGCCCTGCAGCGCTGGCTGCCCAAGCTGGTTCTGGCGCCGAGCATGCTGATCGTACTGGTCGGCTTCTACGCCTACATCGGCTGGACCTTCCTGCTCTCGTTCACCAACTCACGCTTCATGCCCAGCTACAAATGGGCCGGCCTGCAGCAGTACGAGCGCCTGTGGGACAACGATCGCTGGTGGGTCGCCAGCCAGAACCTGCTGGTGTTCGGTGGCATGTTCATCGCCATCAGTCTGCTGATCGGCGTGGTGCTCGCCGTACTGCTGGACCAGCGCATTCGCCGCGAAGGGCTCATCCGCACCATCTACCTGTACCCCATGGCGCTGTCGATGATCGTCACCGGCACCGCCTGGCAGTGGCTGCTCAATCCCGGCCTGGGCCTGGACAAGTTGCTGCGCGACTGGGGCTGGGAAGGCTTTCGCTTCGACTGGTTGGTCGATCCGGATCGGGTCATCTATTGCCTGGTGATCGCCGCGGTGTGGCAGGCCTCGGGCTTCGTCATGGCGCTGTTTCTCGCCGGTCTGCGCAGCGTCGATCAGTCGATCATCCGCGCCGCCCAGGTGGATGGTGCGAGCCTGCCGACCATCTACCTGCGCATCGTGCTGCCGAGCCTGCGCCCGGTGTTCTTCAGTGCCTTGATGATTCTGGCCCATATCGCGATCAAGAGCTTCGACCTGGTCGCGGCGATGACTGCCGGTGGTCCGGGGTATTCCAGCGATCTGCCGGCGATGTTCATGTACGCCCATACCTTCACCCGTGGCCAGATGGGCCTGGGTGCGGCGAGCGCCATGCTGATGCTCGGCGCGGTGATGGCGATCATCGTGCCTTATCTGTACTCCGAGCTAAGGAACAAGCGCCATGTCTGACTTCGCGCAACCGCGCCTGACCCTCGGGCGCCTGACCATCCATGCCACCCTGTTGTTGGCCTGTGCCGTCTACCTGGTACCGCTGGTCGTGATGCTGCTGACCAGCTTCAAGACCCCGGAAGACATCCGTACCGGCAACCTGCTGAGCTGGCCGGAAGCGTTCAGCGCCATGGGCTGGCTGACGGCCTGGGACAGTATCGGCGGCTACTTCTGGAACTCGGTGAAGATCGTCATCCCAGCCGTGCTGATTTCCACCGCGCTGGGCGCGCTGAACGGCTATGTGCTGTCAATGTGGCGCTTCCGTGGCTCGCAGCTGTTCTTCGGTCTGCTGCTGTTCGGCTGCTTCCTGCCGTTCCAGGTGATCCTGCTGCCGGCGTCCTTCACCCTCGGCAAGCTGGGCCTGGCCAATACCACCACCGGTCTGGTGTTGGTCCATGTGGTCTACGGCCTGGCCTTCACCACACTGTTCTTCCGCAACTTCTACGTCAGCGTGCCGGACGCGCTGGTGCGCGCGGCGCGGTTGGATGGTGCGGGCTTCTTTACCATCTTCGGCCGCATCCTGCTGCCGATGTCGGTGCCGATCATCATGGTCTGCCTGATCTGGCAGTTCACCCAGATCTGGAACGACTTCCTCTTCGGCGTGGTGTTCGCCAGTGGCGACACCCAGCCGGTCACCGTGGCGCTGAACAACCTGGTGAACACCAGCACCGGCGCCAAGCAATACAACGTCGACATGGCCGCCGCGATGATCGCCGGCCTGCCCACGCTGGTGGTCTACGTGATCGCCGGCAAGTACTTCCTGCGCGGGCTGACTGCCGGCGCCGTCAAGGGTTGAGGAGAAAAACAACATGGCATCCCTGGAACTGCGCAACGTCCAGAAAACCTACGGCAACGCCAAGGTCGAAACGCTGAAGAACATCGCGCTGAAGATCGACGCGGGAGAGTTCCTGATCCTGGTCGGGCCGTCGGGCTGCGGCAAATCCACCCTGATGAACTGCATCGCCGGGCTGGAGAACATCACCGGCGGCGAGATTCTGGTCGACGGCGAGGACATCAGCCAGGCCAGCCCGAAGGATCGCGACATCGCCATGGTGTTCCAGTCCTACGCGCTGTACCCGACCATGAGCGTGCGCGACAACATCGCCTTCGGCCTGAAGATGCGCAAGGTGCCGGCCGCGCAGATCGAGGAGGAGGTGGCGCGGGTCGCCAAGCTGCTGCAGATCGAGGCGCTGCTCGAGCGCAAGCCGTCGCAGCTCTCCGGCGGCCAGCAGCAGCGCGTCGCCATGGGTCGGGCGCTGGCGCGGCGGCCGAAGATCTACCTGTTCGACGAACCGCTGTCGAACCTCGACGCCAAGCTGCGCGTGGAGATGCGCACCGAAATCAAGCTGATGCATCAGCGCCTGAAGACCACCACCGTTTATGTCACCCACGACCAGATCGAGGCGATGACCCTCGGCGACAAGGTCGCGGTCATGAAGGACGGCGTCGTCCAGCAGTTCGGTACCCCGCACGAGATCTACAACGACCCGGCCAACCAGTTCGTGGCCAGCTTCATCGGCTCGCCGCCGATGAACTTCGTCCCCGTGCGCCTGCGCCAGCAGAGCGGGCGTTGGGTTGCCGTGCTCAACAGCGATCAGGCGAGCTGTGAAATTCCGCTGGCACTGCCGGCCGATGAGCAGTGGCACGCGCGTGACGTGATTCTCGGCATCCGCCCGGAGCAGATCGGCCTGGCCGACGGTACGGGCAACGGCTGCTCGCTGCGCTGCCAGATCGAGGTGGTCGAGCCCACCGGGCCGGACACCCTGGTGTTCTTCAGCCTGAACGAGGTCAAGGCGTCGTGCCGCCTGGCCCCGGACCAGGCCCCGCGCGCCGGCGAAACCCTCGACCTGCAGTTCGATCCGCACAAGGTGCTGCTGTTCGATGCGCACACCGGCGAGCGGCTGGACCACCAGGCTGCCCGCCCGGCGGGCGGTGGGCGGCTCGGTGTGGTCGAGACCTTGCCGAACGGCCGCACGCCTGGCGAACGAGGCGTGCCTTACAGCGGGCGTGAGCGCAGCGGTAGCGCCCGCTAGGGCGCGCGCAGCGGCCCGACCCAGGCAGCGCTTGTCGCCGTGCTGACCTGCAGATAACGAATAACAACAACAGCGAACGGAGTGGACATGAAAACAACAATATCCGCAGGAATGAGTCTGGCTGCCGCCGTGGCGTGCGCCGTGCTGCCGCTGAGTGGTCAGGCGCTGGAGTTTTCCGGCTACCTGCGCAGCGGCGTCGGCGATTCGGTGGAGGGCGGGACGCAATCCTGCTTCCAGTTGCCCGGCGCGCCGAGCAAGTACCGTCTCGGCAACGAGTGCGAGCAGTACGCCGAGCTCGATCTGCGTCAGGATCTCTACACCTTTGCCGATGGCTCGGTGCTCAGCCTGGAAGGCATGGCCGCGCTGTACAACCAGTACGGCCACACCCCGGAATTCACCGGCGATCACGGCTGGGCGCGGATGGTGCAGGCCTATGCCGAGTGGAGCAAGGTGCCGGCGTTGTACAACGGCTCGCTGTGGGCCGGGCGGCGCTTCTACAAACGTAACGACATCCATATCTCCGACTTCTACTACTGGAACCAGAGCGCCACCGGTGCCGGCGTGGAAGATATGGAGATCGGCGGCCTGAAGTACAGCTACGCCTTTTCACGCAAGGACAGCGTGTTCCAGAAGGACTACATCAATCGCCACGACTTCAACGTCGGCGGCTTTGACAGCAATCCTGGCGGCGAGCTGGAGTTCGGCGTGAGTTACATCGACAAGCCCGACAGCGAGGACGCCCACAGCGGCTGGGCGGTGACCGCGCAGCACAAGCAGGACGGCTTTCTCGGCGGCAGCAACACCCTGGCACTGCAGTACGGCGAAGGCCCAGGGACCGGTCTGGGCTACACCGGCGATGTCACGCTGGACGACAGTGCCAAGAGCTGGCGCGTGGTCGAGTATTTCGACTGGCAGCTGACGCCCCGTTTCGGCGGGCAGTTCCAGGTGGTCTACCAGAAGGACAAACGTGTCGACGGCGGCGACCAGGATTGGTGGTCGGTCGGGGTACGTCCGACCTATGCCTTCACCGAGCAGTTCAAGCTGGTGACCGAGCTCGGTCACGATCAGATCGACGCCGCCGACGGCACGCGCAAGCTGAGCAAATTCACCGTTGCGCCGACCTGGTCGCCGGCCGGCCCGGCGTTCTGGGCGCGGCCGGAAGTACGCCTGTATTACACCTATGCGCAGTGGAACGACGCCGCGCAGCGGGCCGCGAATCTGATGGCTGCCGGCTCGGCGCTCTCGGACAGCGGGGCCTTCGGTGATGCCCAGCACGGCTCCAACTTCGGCGTGCAGGTGGAGTACTGGTGGAAATGATCGGTTGAGCGCGCAACACTGACGCCGGTCGGCCTTGCGCAACGCGAGGCCGACCGGCGCGTTGGAGGTGTCGTGGGCGACAAGGTGGACAATCCCTGCGTGGATCTGTGCAAGCTCAGGGACGACATCTGCGTCGGCTGCGGTCGTAGCCGCGACGAGATCAAACGCTGGAAGAAGCTCAAGAACAAGGAACGCAAGGTCGTCAGGCAACAGGCGGCCGAGCGTCTCGCCAACCTCGGCAAGGCGAACAAGCGCAAACCGTGACGGCGCGGCCGTACTGCACTGTGCATCGTCGGGACAGAATTTTTTCCGATTCGCGCGAGTCTTTTGCAACGATCTCTGTCTGTTGCTGAAGGGGGCGCCGTGCCGCGCAGCACGGAATGACCGCGAGCCGGTGCTCGGCCGTTCGAGCGGCGCCGAAGCCCCACACTGCACTGACCACGAGCGTTTATGCCTGCGATCAACGTTGAACCCAATACCTTTGCCCTGTTCGGCGCGCTGGGCGATCTGGCGCTGCGCAAGCTGTTTCCCGCGCTTTATCAGCTCGACCGCGCCGCCCTGTTGCACGCCGATACGCGGCTGCTGGCGCTGTCACGCGAGGGCGGCGAGCCGGACGAGCAGATGGCGCGGATCGATCAGGCCCTGCGCCGCTACATCCCGCCGCACGAGCTGGACGATGCCGTGCTGCAGCGCTTTCTGGCGCGCCTGTGCTGTCTGCGCATGGATTTTCGCCGCGGCGAGGATTACGCCGTGCTGGCACAGAACGTCAGCGCCGAGCTGCCGCTGATCGCCTATTTCGCCACGCCCGCCGCGGTGTACGGCGCGATCTGCGAACACCTGGCCGGCGCCGGGCTGGCCGCGCAGGCGCGGGTGGTGCTGGAGAAACCCATCGGCCATGACCTGGCGTCGTCGCGGGTGATCAACGATGCGGTCGCGCAGTATTTCGCCGAGAGCCAGATCTATCGGATCGATCATTACCTGGGTAAGGAAACCGTCCAGAACCTGATTGCCCTGCGTTTCGCCAACAGCCTGTTCGAGACGCAGTGGAACCAGCACCACATCTCGCATGTGGAGATCACCGTGGCCGAAACCGTCGGCATCGAGGGGCGCTGGGGTTACTTCGACCAGGCTGGCCAGTTGCGCGACATGATCCAGAACCACCTGCTGCAGCTGCTCTGCCTGATCGCCATGGACCCGCCGAGCAACCTCACCGCCGACAGCATCCGCGATGAGAAGGTAAAAGTGCTCAAGGCGCTGGCGCCGATCACGCCGGACATCCTCAGCCAGCGCGTGGTGCGCGGCCAGTATTCGGCCGGGATCGCCGGCGGCAAGCCGGTGCCGGGCTATCTGGAGGAAGAGAACTCCAATGCCACCAGCAGCACGGAAACCTTCGTCGCCCTGCGCGCCGACATCTGCAACTGGCGCTGGTCCGGCGTGCCGTTTTACCTGCGCACCGGCAAGCGCATGGCGCAGAAGCTGTCGCAGATCGTCATCCACTTCAAGGAACCGCCGTTCTACATCTTTGCGCCCGAGCAGCGCTCGCTGATCAGCAACCGGCTGATCATCCGCCTGCAGCCGGACGAGGGCATTTCCCTGCAGGTGATGACCAAGGAGCAGGGGCTGGACAAGGGCATGCACCTGCGCAGCGGGCCGCTGCAGCTGAATTTTTCCGAGACCTACAAGAGCGCGCGCATCCCGGACGCCTACGAGCGGTTGCTGCTGGAGGTGATGCAGGGCAATCAGAATCTGTTCGTGCGCCGCGACGAAGTCGAGTACGCCTGGCAATGGTGCGATCAGCTGGTCGATGGCTGGACCCGTATTGGCGACAGTCTCAAACTCTATCCTGCCGGCTCCTGGGGGCCGGTGGCTTCGATTGCCTTGATTACTCGTGACGGGAGGTCCTGGTATGGCGATTTCTGAACTCGACCTGCCCACCGGCGTGGTTGCCCACAGTCTGGCCGACGCCGCTGGGCAGGCGCGGCTGATGGCTGACGACGCGGCCAAGGTGCTGAACTACGCGGTGCGCACCCACGGCGTGGCCAGCCTGGTGGTATCCGGCGGGCGCAGCCCGGTGCCGTTCTTCGAGGAACTGTCGCGCCGTGAGTTGGACTGGTCCAGGGTGCAGATCAGCCTGGCGGACGAGCGCTGGGTGCCGCCGAGCGATGCGGCCAGCAACGAGGGGCTGGTGCGTCGTCATCTGTTGCAGAACGCCGCGGCCGTGGCGCAGTTCATCGGTTTGTATCATCCGGCGGCCACCCTGGAGGAAGCCGCGCAACTGGCGGACCGACGTCTGGCCGAACTCGGTCAGCCGATCGACGTGCTGGTGCTGGGCATGGGCGACGATGGCCACACCGCGTCGCTGTTCCCCGACAGTGCGCGTCTCGACCACGCGCTGCGGGCCGATTGCCCGGATCGCTGCGTGGCGATGTGCGCGCCGACCGAGCCGCGCGAGCGCCTGAGCATGACCTATCCGCTGCTGGCCTCGGCGCGCATGCAGTGTCTGGCGATCCAGGGCATGGCCAAGCTGGAAACCCTGCGCCAGGCCTTGAACGCCGACGCGCTGCGAATGCCGATCCGCGCGTTCATCCATTCACCGCTGGAGATCTACTGGTGCCCCTGAAGCCCTGAGGATTGCCCATGACCATGCAACTGAAGAACGATCTGATCGAGCAGCTGTGCGTGAATGCGCGCATCCTGCCGGTGATCACCATCGGCAGCGAGGAACAGCTCCTGCCGCTGGCCGACGCCCTGGCGGCGGGCGGCCTGCGCACGCTGGAAATTACCCTGCGTTCGGCGCACGGGCTGACGGCGATCCGCCGGCTGCGCGAGGAGCGTCCCGAGCTGTGCATCGGCGCCGGCACCGTGCTCGACCGCCGCATGATGGATCAGGTGGAAGCGGCCGGCGCGCAGTTCGTGGTCACCCCCGGCGCCAGTCGGGAAGTGCTGGAAGCCGGCGTGCAATGTGCGGTGCCGGTGCTGCCGGGCATCGCCACGGCAACGGAAATCATGGAGGGCTATGCGCTGGGCTATCGCCGCTTCAAGTTGTTCCCGGCCGAAGTCTGCGGGGGCATCGCCGCGCTCAAGGCGTTCGGCGGACCGTTCGCGGACGTGCGCTTCTGTCCGACCGGCGGCGTCAACGCGGGCAACGCCGCGCAGTACCTGGCGCTCGGCAATGTGATGTGCGTCGGCGGCACCTGGATGATCGATGCGGCCAGCCTCGCCGGTGGCGACTGGGCGCGTATCCGGCAGGCCACCGCCGATGCGCTCGCCGCTCTCGGCTGAGCGGTCGGTGCATCCGTGCGCAAACGGTGCGTGCGGACGTCGATGCGCGTATGATTCGCGCCCTTTCAATCGGAACTGACACACCGGGAGGTGCCCAGAATGACCGAGCATGACGATTCCACCCCTCACGTCGCCCATGGCGAAAAACTGCAGAAGGTCTTGGCCCGCATGGGGCTGGCTTCGCGACGTGATATCGAACAATGGATCAGCGAAGGCCGGGTCAAGGTCAACGGCGCGGTGGCCAGCCTCGGCCAGCGCGTGGACCGGCTCGACGCCATCGCCGTCGATGGCCGCCTGATCAAGCGCGAAGAAGCCGCCGTGGTACGGCGCGTGCTGATCTACAACAAGCCCGACGGCGAAATCTGCACCCGCAACGATCCGGAAGGCCGTCCGACCGTGTTCGACCGCCTGCCGCGGCCGAAGGAAGGCCGCTGGATCAACATCGGCCGGCTGGACATCAACACCACCGGCCTGCTGCTGTTCACCACCGATGGCGAGCTGGCCAACCGGCTGATGCACCCGTCCTACGAGATGGACCGCGAATACGCGGTGCGCGTGCGCGGTGAAGTCGACGACGAAATGATCGAGCGGCTGAAGACCGGCGTCATGCTGGAAGACGGCCCGGCGCGCTTCACCGACATCCAGGAAGCGCCCGGTGGCGAAGGCTTCAACCACTGGTATCACTGCGTGGTGATGGAAGGCCGCAACCGTGAGGTGCGCCGTCTGTGGGAATCCCAGGGGCTGGTGGTCAGCCGGCTGAAGCGGGTGCGCTTCGGTCCGGTGTTCATGACCTCCGATCTGCCGATGGGCCGCTGGCGCGAGATGTCGCAGGCCGAGGTGGACATCCTCAGCCAGGAGGTCGGCCTGACGCCGGTCGCGCTGCCGGAGATGAAGGCGCGCGCCAAGGAGAAGATCGACCGTCTGCAGCGCAAGGTGGCCAAGC
>LNAP01000665.1_pt2 | contig 51017 bp, 56 predicted proteins | sample 602601 | NCBI WGS metagenome assembly LNAP01 (sample SAMN02440304, study PRJNA202911) | soil metagenome | biome: Subtropical and temperate rainforests or woodlands; isolation source: soil samples (1 kg each in a 20% v/v slurry with milli Q water) were... ...
GCATCACTAATTTAAGATTACAAAAATAACTAATCCGCAATAATAATATAAAACAAAGCTTTTGTCAGCCTAAATTAAAGCTTTTTATGATTTGATTAAGCCTTTAAGCACCGCGAACGGGTTAGGTTTCTCTCCACTTTGCATCGCAAGCTGAGCGCAATGTCCTTCATGTGTCGGCGCTATTGGCGTTGCCATGATGACTTCATCCTCTACAAGCCTTAGCAAATCCATAGCCTGGCTAGGCTCCTGAACATCATAATCGTCATTATCTTCAACATACGCCACGTCAGAATCGCCTACCTCTATCTCACTAATTAAATAATCAAAACTCAGATTCAAGTTAAGCGGCATTTGTTCCAGGCAACGCTGGCAGCAAGTGTTCAGCGTTGCATTTATTACCAGATGCAAAAAGTGCTGGCCTGCTGCATTAGTTTCACCATTGATAGTGAAGTTAATGACACTATTATCTTGTGAAGAATTTTTGTCAGCTAAAGACGCGCTCGAATCAGATGCCTGCGAGCCAAGCAATTCGGCAAGTCGCGGGCAATCCGCAAGAGAAAGCGAACCTACAAGACGTTCATTTCTTTTAGCAAATGCAACGTTATCAATTAATAATGGTTGAGTACTCATTTAAATCTTCACTGTGTATTAAAATATTATGGGCTGTGGCACTTAAATTTAACGCTGGGGATTTGGCTATCAGCTAGCACATGCTACAATTATGCGGTTTTTGTATTAAATTTTAAGGTTTACTACGTGTTCAAAAAAATTCTAGTTGCTAATATTGTACGCGCTTGCTCAGAAATGGGCATCAAGTCCGTTGCAATTTATTCAGATGCGGATCGACAGGCTTTGCATGTAAAGAAAGCTGATGAGGCCTATCATATCGGCACAGATCCTGTATCTGGCTATCTTAATGCACACAATATTGTAAACCTCGCTGTGGCGACAGGTTGCGATGCCTTGCATCCCGGATATGGATTTTTATCCGAAAACCCTGAGCTTGCTGAAATCTGTGAGCGCCGCGGTATTAAATTCATTGGCCCTAATGCAGATGTTATTCGTCAGATGGGCGATAAGATTCAAGCTCGCAACGCAATGACCAACGCAGGTATTCCGTGCACGCCAGGCAGTAATGGTAATTTAGAGAATCTGGATGAAGCGGTAGCACTTGCCAGCCAAATTGGCTACCCGGTAATGCTTAAAGCCACTAACGGTGGCGGTGGTCGCGGTATTCGCCGTTGTGATAGTGAAAAAGAGTTATTAAGCAACTATGATCGTGTAATCAGCGAAGCGAGCAAAGCTTTCGGCAAACCTGAAGTGTTTCTCGAAAAATGCGTGATATCACCGCGCCATATCGAAGTGCAGGTGCTGGCTGACTCACAAGGTAATGCTATTCATCTGTTTGAGCGTGACTGCTCTATTCAACGCCGCAATCAGAAACTGATCGAGATTGCGCCATCGCCTCAATTGAGTCAGGCGCAGCGTGATTACATCGGCGGCCTGGCAGTTAAAGCGGCAAAAGCGGTTGGTTACGAAAATGCGGGTACTGTAGAGTTCCTGTTAGACTCGGACAATACTTTCTACTTCATGGAAATGAACACGCGTCTGCAAGTTGAGCATACCGTGACAGAAACGATTACCGGTATTGATATTGTGCAAGAACAAATCCGTGTTGCTTATGGCTTGCCATTGCAATACAAACAAAGCGATGTGCAATTCCGCGGCTATGCGATGGAATTCCGTATCAATGCAGAAGATCCGAAAAACGGCTTTTTGCCAAGTTTTGGTAAAATTACGCGCTACTATGCACCAGGTGGTCCTGGTGTGCGCATGGATGCAGCAATTTACAGCGGCTATGTGATTCCGCCCTACTATGACTCAATGTGTGCAAAACTCACGGTTTGGGCACTGGATTGGGACAGCGTGATTGAGCGTGGTCGCCGTGCTTTGGACGACATGTTGATTTATGGTGTAAAAACAACGATTCCTTATTATCAACAAATTTTGAAACATCCGGACTTCAGAAATGCAGAGTTCAACACCAGTTTTGTGGAGTCACATCCTGAGCTGGCAAACTATGCAAATGAACCTCCTCCAGAGCTGATTGCAGCTGCGATTTCGGCAGCCATTGCAGCGCATGAAGGTATTTAAATACTTTCATTGAATATTAAAGATTAACTCAAACCTTAAAGCGATCAATTAAAAAATGGCAAAAGTACATGTTACCGAATTAGTTTTACGTGATGGACATCAATCACTCATATGACATGCTTCCCATCTGTTCAAAGCTTGATTCTATTGGCTTTTGGTCACTAGAAGCCTGGGGCGGCGCGACATTTGATGCCTGTGTACGTTTTCTGAAAGAAGACCCATGGGAGCGCTTGGCAAGACTGCGTAAAGCATTGCCAAACAGCCGCATTCAAATGCTGCTGCGTGGCCAGAACCTGTTAGGTTACCGTCATTACTCTGATGACGTAGTGCGTGCATTCGTACAGAAATCAGCAGATAACGGCGTTGACGTGTTCCGTATTTTTGATGCGATGAACGACATGCGTAATCTCAAAACCTCAATCGCTGCCGTTAAAAAAGTAGGCAAGCACGCAGAAGGTACGCTCAGCTACACCACAAGCCCGGTTCATGATGTTGCGCATTTTGTTTCCTTGGCGAAAGAGCTTGAAGCATTTGGCTGCGATACAATTGCAATTAAAGATATGGCCGGATTGCTCACGCCGACAGCCACCACTGATCTGGTAACAGCATTACGCGCAGCCGTTAATTTACCGATTCATTTACATAGCCATGCAACATCCGGTTTATCTGCAATGTGTTTATTAAAAGGCATTGAAGCCGGCGCAGCTATTGTTGATACCTGCAACTCATCTTTCGGTGAAGGCGCCAGCCATTCATCTACTGAAAGCATCGTAGCGGCTTTGCAAGGTACTGAATATGATACCGGCCTGGATTTACAAGCACTGCAGGAGATCACTGCATACTTCCGCGACGTGCGCAAAAAATACTGGCAATTCGAGAGTGAGTTCACTGGTGTAGATACACGCGTGCTGGTTAATCAGGTTCCAGGCGGCATGATTTCGAACTTATCTAACCAGTTAAAAGAACAAGGTGCACTGAATCGCATGGATGAAGTACTGGCTGAGATTCCACGTGTGCGTAAAGACTTGGGCTACCCTCCTCTGGTAACGCCAACTTCACAAATCGTAGGCACACAGGCTGTACTGAACGTGATGACCGGTGATCGCTATAAGTCCATCACCAATGAAGTGAAAAATTATTTCCGTGGTCATTACGGCAAATCCCCAGCTGCGGTTGATGACAATATCAAGCAAAAAGCTGTTGGCAATGACGAGATCATTACCTGTCGCCCGGCTGACTTACTTGAACCAGAGATGGAAAAGTTAACCGCAGAAGCCGAGCTTTTTGCAAAATCTCAGGAAGACGTGCTGACCTATGCGATGTTCCCGGATATCGGCAAAACCTATCTGCAAGAACGCAATGCAGGTTCTGCAGCACCTGACGCATTGCTGGAAAAATCAGCGGTACAATCTGGCGCTTCTCGTTTTGCGCCTAACGAATTCAAAGTGACATTGCATGGCGAAACCTTCCATATCAACCTGACCGGTAGCGGTCATGCTGGTCAAGAACATCGCCCGTACTATGTAACCATTGATGGCATTGCAGAAGAAGTGATTGTGGAAACTTTAAGCGAGATCGAAGTTTCCGGCAACGGCGTTGCATCTGGCGGCGGCAAGAAAAAAACTGCCAGCAGCACAGCAAGCGGCCGTCCTCGCGCTTTACATGCCGGCCATGTAACAACATCCATGCCTGGAACCATTGTTGCCGTAAAAGTGAACGTTGGCGATAAGGTTAAGGCTGGTGATGGCGTACTCGTGATTGAAGCGATGAAAATGGAGAATGAGATTCAGGCGGCAACGAATGGCGTTGTAGTCGCTGTTAATGTAAGCAAAGGCGACACAGTCACTCCTGATGAAGCTTTGCTTGAAATTCAACCTGAATAAATTATTTGTTTTTTAACGTTAAAGCCGACAGAATCTTAACTGTCGGCTTTTTTATTACTAGCTAAAAACTATGAACCAAAATCTAATTCTTGCTTCTTCCTCACCTTTTCGGCGTGAGCTTCTTACACATTTACAGATACCTTTTTCATGGTTATCGCCAGATGTGGATGAAACACCGTTACCTAACGAATTGCCGCAGGAAACAGCACTGCGGCTAGCGCAGGTAAAGGCTAGAAAAATAGGCGAATCGCATACTGATGCACTGATTATCGGCTGTGATCAGGTCGCAACACTAGATAATCAGCAATTAGGTAAACCACTCACTCATGAAAATGCGACCAGACAGCTGCGCTTGATGCGTGGCAGAGAAGTCATATTTCATAGTGCACTATGTCTTTACAATGCAGTCACACAAAACATGCAGGCAGAAGTCGTGCCTTATGTTGTGAGATTTAGAAATCTGACGGATGCCCAGATCGAAAACTATTTGAATAAAGAACAGCCATACCATTGTGCTGGTAGTGCAAAATCTGAGGGCCTCGGTATTGCGATTATAGAAAAAATGACCGGCGACGACCCTAATGCATTGATAGGGCTACCATTGATTGCGCTGGTTAATATGTTGCATAACGAAGATTTCGCAGTAATATAAATCATTATCTTTATGTATTAAGTGTGATCCCGATAGGTGCAGTAACTAATTCAATTAAAAGGAATAAGACATGTCTGCTCGATACGCATTAATTACATCTGCCATTGTTTCAATGTTTTCTACTGCTGCGGTTGCAGCGGAGTTAAATGAAATACGTAGCACGCTCAATGAGCAGCAAAGTGTTGCCGTCACTATTTACAATAACAACCTGGCCTTAGTAAAAGACCAGCGCAAAGTTACCCTGAGCAGCGGTCTGAACAATCTTGCATTACGTGATGTAAGTGCGCAGATAAGACCAGAAACCGCTCTGCTACGCAGCTTGAGTAATGCAGGAAGCTTTACTACACTGGAACAAAACTTCGATTTTGATTTGCTAACACCACAAAAACTGCTTGAAAAATATGTGGGTAAAAATGTAACTATTGCCCGAATTAATCCGGCTACAGGCGTAGAAACGACAGAACAAGCTACCGTTCTATCAGCCAATAACGGTGTGGTAATGCGCATCGGCAATCGTATTGAAACTGGCATACCCGGGCGCATTATTTATGATGACGTACCAAGTAATCTACGTGATCGCCCTACTCTGGTGACCAAAATTAACAGTAAAACAGCATCAACACAGACAGTAGAGCTCAGCTATTTAACCAGTGGCCTTGGCTGGAAAGCGGATTACGTGGCCGAGCTAAGCCCTAAAGAAGACAGTATTGATCTTTCAGGCTGGGTTACGCTCACAAATACCAGTGGCACCAGCTATAACAATGCAAAACTGCAGCTGGTTGCCGGTGATGTAAATATGGTACGTGAAAACTACCCTCAACCAACGGCAATGCGTAAAAGCCTTGCGATGGCTGCCGAAGATAGTGCCGGCATGGCTGAAGAGTCCCTGCTTGAGTACCATCTGTACTCGCTGGATCGCCCTACTACCATTGCCGAGAATCAAACCAAACAAGTTGCATTGCTATCTGCATCTAATATACCGGCACGTAAAGAGCTTGTGCTGCAAGGTGCCGACTATTATTACGGTTCCAGCTATGGTGATTTAGGCCAGAAAATGAAAGTTGGTGCTTTTATCGAGTTTGATAATAAAGAAGCTGCAAAACTTGGCATGCCTTTACCAAAAGGCATTATGCGGGTTTACAAAAAAGATAGTCTGGGCAATGCGCAATTTGTAGGTGAAGACAAGATCGACCATACGCCGAAAAATGAAACGGTACGCCTGAAGCTGGGTGATTCTTTTGATGTTACCGCTGACAAAAAGCAGACAGATTTTAAAGCGCTGCCACGCCCGGCTAAAGGCAACAGCTTGTTTGAAAGTGCGTATGAAATCGTATTGAAAAACGCAAAAAAAGAACGTGTCACTGTGACAGTTCAAGAACCAATCCCCGGTGACTGGAAAATTCTTAAAGAAAATCATGTTAGCCAAAAAGCCACCAGCAATACCGCTGTGTGGAAAATAGAAATACCGGCTGAAGGCAAAACCATTTTAAATTACCGTGTTCAAGTAAAGTATTAATCAATGACAGCTTCCATAAAACCGGGCACGCTCTATTTCGTTCCCGTCACACTTGGTGATGACAATCTTGCACGCGCACTGCCGCCTGATGTCATCCGCATCGCACAGAATTTAGAAGTATTTGTGGTGGAAAATGAAAAGACCGCCCGGCATTTTTTAGGGCTGATGAAAACCCTGAAACCAGTGCGCGAGCTTACCTTGCTTACGTTAAATGAGCATACAGAAGATAAGGCGATTCCCGCCTTACTGGCACCACTACTGGCGGGTAAAGATATCGGCATGATGAGCGAAGCCGGCTGCCCCGGCATTGCCGACCCCGGCGCGAAGTTAGCTGCGCTGGCGCATCAAAAAGGCATACGCGTTACCCCTTTGGTAGGCCCCAGCTCTATTTTATTAAGCCTGATGGCTTCCGGTTTTAATGGTCAGCGCTTTACGTTTTTGGGATACTTACCTGCTGATAAAGCAGCGCGCGTGCAACGCCTGAAAGAAATTGAAAAAGTCTCGCAAAAATTCAATGAAACACAGATTTTCATTGAAACGCCTTATCGTAATCAGCATTTGCTTGCTGATATTCTGGCGCATGCTCATCCTGAAACTAAACTTTGTGTCGCGTGTAATATCAGTTTAGAGGATGAATTGATCATCAGTCGCAGCATCAAGGCTTGGAAACAACAGCCCTTGCCTGATCTGCATAAGAAACCTACGGTATTTTTGTTGCTGGCTTAGACATTATTAAGTAACGCTCTTACCGGCGCATAGCTACGCCTGTGCACATCGCATACGCCATGCAGGCTTAGCATTTCCAAATGATAGGGTGTTGGGTATCCCTTGTGTTTTGCGAAGCCGTATTGCGGATATTGGATATCCAGCGCGTAAAGCTCGGCATCACGCGCTGTTTTGGCAAGGATAGAGGCCGCAGATATCTCCTGCACTTTGCTATCACCTTTGACGATTGCCTCACATGGGAAGGCGATGTTTGGACATTTATTACCGTCCACCTGCACCAGATCAGGCAATACCTGCAACATTTCAATGGCGCGCTTCATGGCCAGTAAGCTCGCCTGCAGAATATTGATGTCATCAATGTCTACTGCACTACAACTGGCAATTGCCCAGGCAAGCGATTTACTTTTAATTTCGCCAGCTAAATAATCACGCTTTTTTTCAGAAAGCTTCTTTGAGTCAGCAAGGCCGATGATGGGCTGGTTTGGATTCAAGATAACAGCTGCTGCATAAACACTGCCAGCTAAAGGGCCGCGACCAGCTTCGTCTACCCCACAGATCAGCATGAAAAAATCATTTTAAATATGCCAGCACAGCGGCAGCGGCTTTTTCGGCAGTATTTTGACGTAAACTATGATGAATCTGGGTAAATTCTTTCTGAATCTCCAGCAGATTATCTTTATCGCTGACCAATTTCAAGGCTGCTTCTGCTAATTTCTCTGGCGTTGCATCATCCTGTAACAGCTCTGGCACTACAAATTTCCCGGCTAGTACATTTGGCAAGCCAACATAAGGCTGCAAGCGCATACGCTTTAATAACTGCCAGCTCAGATTCGGCATACGGTACGTGATGACCATAGGTTTTTTAAGTAGCGCAGCTTCCAGAGTCGCAGTACCTGAAGCAACAATCACAACGTCCGCGGCTTCCATTGCATCATGCGCATGGCCGAACAATAGCTCTATCGGTAGCCTTTCCGGCTCATTAAAGATTACCAACTCAAAAATCTGACGCGTTTCACGTGTTATTAAAGGCACCAAAAATTTGGCATCGGGTCGTTCAGCATAGATAAGCTTTGCCGTCTGTACAAACAGATCTGCGTGCTGCTGCACTTCACTCTGGCGGCTACCAGGCAACATTGCTACTACCAGTGCTGAAGCATCAAGTTTTAAAGTCTCGCGCGCACCGGCAACATCCGGCACCAACGGCAGCATATCAGCCAGAGGATGACCAACGTAACTGACCGGAATACCTTCATTCTGGTACAGTGCGGGCTCGAAAGGAAATAAGGCAAGTATTTCAGTAACCGAATGTTTGATCTTTTTGATGCGATTTTTACGCCATGCCCAAATTGAAGGGCTGACATAATGAATGGTTTTAATGCCTTTATTTTTTAATTTTCTTTCCAGCCAGAAATTAAAATCAGGCGCATCTATGCCAATAAATAGATCCAGACGATTATCGAGAAAATGATTCAGTAACTGACGCCTGAGTTTTAGTAGCCCCCAAAGGTGTTTTATTACCTCAAGGTATCCGCGTACTGATAAGCGCTCGATAGGAAACAGGGACAGAGCGCCCTCGCTCATCATTTTTGGCCCGGCGATCCCTACAAATTGAATATCCGGACGCTGTTGTTTTAGCGCACGAATAAGATGACTGCCAAGCAAATCGCCTGAAGCTTCTCCAGCTACAATACCTATTCTGATCATCACAATATTACTAGCGGACTATACCGCGTGTAGAAGCATTCAGAAAGTCTGTCAATACTGCCAATTCTGGAGTTTGTGACTGCATAGCCAGCAGTTCAGCTTTTGCTTCATCCAGAGTTAAACCCTTACGATACAGAGTCTTATAGGCACGTTTGATCTGCAGGATACTATCAGCTGAAAAACCGCGTCGCTTTAAGCCTTCTGCATTAATGCCATGCGGTTTAGCGTCATAACCAGCGGCAGTCACGTATGGTGGAATATCTTTAAAAACGACTGAACCTACAGCCGTAATCACGTGCGAACCTATCTTGCAGAACTGGTGTATAAGTGTAAAACCACCCAGAATCGCATAATCGTAGATATCTACATGTCCAGCTAGAGACGAATTGTTTGCAAATATAGTGTTATTACCGACCTGACAATCATGTGCGATATGAACGTAAGCCATGATCCAATTGTCATTACCGATTTTTGTAGTGCCTTTATCTTGAACAGTGCCGCGATTAAAGGTACAAAATTCCCGAATGGTATTGTTATCACCAATTTCCAGCAAGGTTGGCTCGTCTCTATATTTCTTATCCTGCGGTACTTCACCTAATGATGAAAATTGAAAAATCTGGTTGTTTTTACCAATGGTAGTGAATCCATTGATGGACACATGGCTGGCAATACGAGTGCCTGCATCAATTTTGACGTTTGGCCCGATAATTGAATAAGGGCCAACCTCTACGCTTGAATCTAACTGGGCGGATGGGTCTATGATTGCGGTTGGGTGGATTTTTGCAGTCTGCATTATTGCTTCACTATTTTTGCTTCAATTGATTTTATTGACTATTAGTAGCTACTACCTGTTTAGATAGCAGTTATTTTTCAATAGCTTTTAATATACACATCATTTGTGCCTCAGCAACTACAGCGCCATCAACAGTTGCAACACCAGAATACTTCCAGATACCTTTTAGAATCCGGTCAATCTTAACGTTAAGAATGATTTGATCACCAGGAGAAACCGGCTTCTTAAAGCGTGCGCTGTCAATTCCAGCAAAGTAATAAACAGAATCATCACTAGGTTTGGTATCCATTGTTTTAAATGACAGGATCGCCGCAGCCTGTGCCATGGCCTCAACAATAAGCACACCTGGCATTACCGGATGATAGGGGAAATGGCCTGGAAAATATGGCTCATTCACACTAACATTTTTGATAGCTACAATCTCTTTACCTAATTCCAAAGACACTACACGGTCAACCAGCACAAATGGATAGCGATGTGGTAAATGTTCCAGAATTTCATGGATATCCATGCCGGTGGTGTCTACTGTGTTTGTCATGATGATTTCAGCCTGCTTCTAAAAATGTAATTTTATTAATTATTTTTACAAAAAATTATTATTGTTATTTCACGTGTTATTGAGATTTCAATAGCGCAATCTCTTTTTCCAGAGATTTGATCTTATCTGCAAAGTCGTCTAAATGACGAATTTTTGCAGCGGTATTCAGCCATGCACGGTGCGTTTGAAATGGCATTAAAGCCGTGTAAGTGTCAGATTTAGTCAAAGAGCGAGTGATCATGCTTCCGGGTGAAATTGTCACATTATCGGCAATTTCCAGATGTCCCAGCACCATCGCCGCACCACCGATTCTACAGTGCTTACCAATGCGCGCGCTACCTGCAATACCGACACAACCGGCGATTACGCTATGTGCGCCAATGACGCAGTTATGGCCAATTTGAATCAGGTTGTCGAGCTTTACGCCCTCTTCAATGATGGTGTCATCCAAAGCGCCACGATCTATTGTGGTATTCGCGCCAACATCTACGTTATCTTGCAAAATCGTGCGGCCTACCTGTGGAATCTTAATCCATCGGCCATTTTCTTCGGCATAACCGAAGCCATCTGATCCAATGACGGCACCTGAAAATATATTGCAGCTTTTACCAATTTCACAATGATGCTTAATCGTAACATTAGGTTCTAAACAAGTATTGTCTGCAATAGAGACATCATTCTCTATGACACAGCCACTCTTGATTACTACGTGTTCACCTAAAACTACATTCTCGCCGATGACGACAAAGTCACCAACGCTGCATGTTGCAGGTACATGAGCAGAAGCAGCAACAATCGCTGTAGTTGCAATGCCAACAGGGGCCGCCGTTACCGGGTTTAAGAACGCTGAAACTTTAGCAAAATAGGCGTAAGGGTTATCAACGACAATCCTGGGCGCTACAGTCAACTCAGCATGTGCGGGCTTCAATATAAACGCACTAGCTTTACTATTCGCAACAGCCTTTTCATATTTAGAATCACTGACAAAGCTGATATCGCCTGTTTTGGCATTTGCTAGAGACGACACTCGCCGAATTAATATACGGCCATCGCCAACGACAAGCCCACCCAAGGCGTTAACAATCTCATCAAGTGAGTACTGATTACTCATTTATCTAAACGCACGTCTTTCTGAACTGGCTTGCTGATTACTTCTTACCTAGAGTTTTCAATACTTTATCGGTGATATCAATTTTCTTACTTGCGTAAGCTACACCACTGTAAACAACCAGATCATAACCTTCAGCTTCTGACACAGATTGTACTGCTTTATTTACGCGATCCTGCAGGGAACCTAATTCTTCGTTTTTGCGTAAATTAATATCTTCTCTCAGCTCTCTCTGTTTGCGCTGAAATTCAATTTTAATATTCTGAACATCACGCTCTTTGTTGCGTCGCTCGGCCTCGGTAATGGTTAACCCATCCTTATCCAAAGCCGCTTCCAGATCCTTAATTTGCTTCGCCATACGATCCAGCTCTTGTGAACGGGGACTGAATTCACGCTCAAGTTTTTTACCGCTTTCAGCAGTTTGCGGTGCTTCTTGCAGAATTTTGTCCACCTGTACATAGCCAACTTTCAGGTCAGCAGATTGCGCACCAACGGCAAAAGTTACTAAACCCGCCATTACTAAACTTTTCAAAATTTTACTCAATTAATTTCTCCTAAACCTATACTTCTGCGTTGGCTTATATTATGCCATAAGACATATGAAACCGTCTGTTCACACAGTTGTGCAGAGTTTATATTAAATTAGAATTGCTGGCCCATCTGGAACTGTATGGTCTGTGTGTCATCACCGGACTCGCTATTTAACGCCTTGGCATAAACCACTTTTAATGGCCCAAATGGTGAAATCCAGCTTGCACCGATACCAGCTGAGTATCTGAGATCACCTAGACTGTAAGACTCGTTAGTTCCGAATACATTACCGGCATCAAAGAAAGCACTCATTTTAAATTGAGTCGAGTTTTTCAGACCTGGCACAGGGAAAAACAATTCCGCATTACCAAGCAAGCGCTTGGTACCACCGACTGAATATCGTCTATTGGTTGCCGGGTCAAAATCTTTCGGACCCAAGGTTCCGTTTTGATAGCCGCGAACAGAGCTCACACCACCCATGTAATAATTTTTAAAGAATGGGTACTGTTCGTTGCCATAAGTATCGGCATAACCAATCTCACCGTTCAGCATAAAGGTATATCCGCTAAATATCTCCTTATACCAGGATTGCTTATAGTCGATCTTGTAATATTCCAGATCCAGCACCGGCAATGATACTTCACCGGTTAAACGCTGCAGCACACCTTTGGTCGGGAAGAAAACCGTGTCTCTGGAGTCGTGCGTCCAGCCGGCCGATAACACCACTGAGTCGCTGCTACATCCGCTACTACCCACACCACAAAAATCTTTATACCGTTTAGGGCTGTCATCACTTAAATCAATGGTAGTGAAATCGGTAGCGATACCAAAGTTAAGACCATCACGCTCATTTAACGGAATGCCAAAACGTAAACCAGCACCATATGATGATGATTGGTAAGAACCGACATTATTCAGCGAACTTGTATCTACATCGCGACGATAGATATCGATACCTCTACTTACACCGTCAGGCGTAAAATATGGATCAGTTAAAGATAAAGAATAAACCGTATTATATCTACCGGTATTTACCTGTGCGCTAACGCGGTTACCTGTGCCCAAAAAGTTATTCTGGTTCACCGTTACGCCGAACACAACACCCTGACTGCTTGATAAGCCGGCACCGAACTGTACGCTACCTGTAGACTTTTCAACCACACTGATATTTAAATCAACCTGATCAGCAGTACCTGGAACTGCAGGGGTTTCTACATTGACGTCAGAGAAGTAGTCGGTACGTCTGATCCGTTCTTTTGAACGGTTGATTTTGTTTGAGGCATACCAGGCAGATTCCAGTTGGCGAATCTCACGTCTGATTACTTCGTCACGTGTTCGTGTGTTGCCAACAATATTGATGCGGCGCACATATACACGTTTTCCGGGATCAACAAAGAAAGTAAATGCCGCCGTATGCTGCTCTTTATTAAGCTCAGGTACAGGATTTACATTAGCAAACGCGTAACCGTCGTCGCTCAATCGATCACTGATTGCCTTGCTTGTTTGTGTGACTTTTTCACGACTGAAAGTGTCACCAGACTGAACTTTAAACAATGCACGCAATTCATCCTCAGGCACCAGCGTCTCGCCCGCTAGCTTCACTTCGGAAACTGTGTACTTCTCACCTTCGGTAATATTTACCGTGATGTAAATGTCTTTTTTATCCGGCGTGATAGATACTTGGGTCGAATCAATATTGAATTCAAGATAACCCTGGTTCATATAAAAAGAACGCAGCGTTTCCAAATCAGCATTGAGCTTTTGTTTTGAATACTGATCGTCTTTATTCCACCAGCTCATCCAGTTGGGGGTAGTCAGCAGAAATTCAGCGCGCAGATCTTCAGTACTGTAAGCTTGATTACCGACAATATTGATATTGCGAATTTTAGATACTACGCCCTCTTCAATATCAAATCGAATAGCTACGCGGTTACGTTCCAGAGGTGAAGCTATCGCTTTAACCGTCGCACCGTATTTACCTTGAGATAAATACTGGCGCTTGATTTCCTGTTCTGCACGGTCTAATTGTGATTTGTCGAAAATCTGACCTTCTGTAATACCAATTTGCTTTAGACCCTCTTTCATTTTATCAGTCGGGAATGATTTATTGCCGCTAAAGTCAATTTGAGAGATTGCTGAACGCTCCTGTACCGTTACAATCAGCACATCACCCTCGGCTTCGATACGAACATCTTTGAAGAATCCGGTACCGTACAGCGATTTAATTGCCTGCGAGGCCAGGTCATCATTCATAGTCTCACCGACTTTTACCGGTAAGTAACTAAAAACCGTGCCTGCTTCTGTACGCTGAATCCCCTCAACGCGAATATCTTTAACCACGAATGGTTCGAGAGCCGCTGCGGAGCTTGCATACAAGCTCGAAACCAGCAGGAGGATAGACTTGAGTTTAATGTTTTTGTGTTTCAAGTTTTGGATAGCCATTCAATTAGCCTGTTATCAATCTGTTCATATCATTATAAAGCGCTAACACCATCATCCAGCCAAGAATAAAAAAGCCCACCCTTTGCCCAATACTGATTACCGCTTCTGATACAGGTTTGCCTGTAAAAAATTCAACCATATAATACATGAAATGCCCGCCATCTAGTATCGGTATTGGTAATAGATTTAATATACCGATACTAATGCTTACCAGCGCTAAAAATCCGATAAAGACCTTTATGCCCATATTAGCACTTTGCCCTGCATAACTGGCGATAGTTACAGGACCGCTCATGCCTTTCCACGACACATTGCCAATCAGCATATTGCCCAGCATTTTTAAACTGAAAATTGCTGTTTCCCAGGTTTTTTCTACACTTTTTGCGAGCGCTTCAACGACAGTAAAGTGTTGCGTGACAAAATATTGATCTAACTGAGCTGGTTCGGCTTTGAATCCGGCACCTATACGGCCAATGGATTTGCCATTTTCTTTTGCAGCTTCCGGTATGATGGACAAGCGATATTCTCTAGAATCACGCTGAATTAATATGTCTAATTTTTTTGCCGGATGCAGCCTGACTTCTTGCACCATAGCCTCCCAATCAGCAATTTCTTTGTCATTGATGGCTAAAACCAGATCACCAACTTCTAATCCAGCTGAATCCGCAGGGCTATTTTCAACAATCTGCCCGATACGAGCTGGAACTTTAGGCTGATATATAGTTAAGCCCAGCTTTTGCAGAATATCAACATTGGTATCATCATCATTGAGACCAGTAGTCGTTATTTGATACAAATGAATTTGCTGACTGCTATCTATTGTTTGAATCTCAACACTGCTGCTTTTTAATGATTCATTCAGCAACAACCAGCGCACATCTTGCCAGGTTGCAACATCTTTGCCGTTAATTTTCTGAATCATCTCACCTGAACGAATCTGACTGGCCGCTGCCGGGGTGTTTTCTGGCACATTACCGATAAAAGGTTTGATGCCAACAGTACCGCCCATAAACAGCGCCCAATACAAAATAACCGCAAGCAGTAAATTTGCAAATGGTCCGGCAAGCACAATGGCCATTCTTTTGGTAACACTCTGTTGACTAAATGCCCGTGACATATCCTGTCCGGCCGGATTCTCTGCATCAGAAAGCTGCTCTTCACCCAGCATTTTCACATAACCGCCAAGAGGAATTGCGGCAATGATAAATTCGGTCTGGTCACGCCCTATCTTTTTACTCCAGATAGGTTTACCAAAGCCCACAGAGAATTTGAGTACTTTAACCCCGCACCATCTGGCCACTTGAAAATGGCCATACTCATGGACGGTGACTAAAATGCCTAATGTCAGAATAAAAGCTAATAGCGTCAGCATAATCAATCTTCGCTATTAATCGAAACAAAGTTTCTATACATAATTTTTCAGCCATAAATTGGCTGCTCGCCGAGCTTCAGTATCTACCTTAGTAAGCTGTTCAATTGAAGCAACTTCTTCAATAACTGAAGTTGCCAGAACAGACTCTATCATTAACGGAATATCCATAAAACCAATGCGATCTGCCAAAAATGCTTCAACTGCAATTTCGTTGGCTGCATTCAGAATAGCCGGTGCGGTTCCACCAACTCTGAGCGCATCATAAGCCAAACGTAAACATGGAAAACGCTCAAAATCAGGCGGTAAAAAATCGAGTCGACCTATTTTTATCAGGTCCAGACTGCTTACGCCGCTTTCCAGTCTATTCGGAAATCCCAAACCGTAAGCAATAGGTGTGCGCATGTCAGGGTTGCCTAATTGCGCCAGCACACTGCCATCATTGTACTCAACCATAGAGTGAATCACACTTTGCGGATGAACGACTACGTCGATCTGGTCGGCGGAAGCATTAAACAGCCAATGCGCTTCGATCACTTCAAGACCTTTATTCATCATGGTCGCAGAATCAATGGTTATTTTTGGCCCCATTACCCAGTTTGGATGGTTCAGCGCCTGCTCACGTGTTACCGCGCGCATATCGTCCAAGCTTGCATTGCGAAACGGCCCGCCAGATGCAGTCAATAACACACGCTTAATACCCATTTTTGCTAAAGATTTAGCACGCTGATTTGGCATCACCTGGAAAATGGCATTATGCTCGCTATCAATAGGCAATAGCGTTGCTCCGCCCTCTTCTACAGCACGCATGAATAAATTGCCAGCCATCACCAGAGTTTCTTTATTGGCAAGCAGGATGCGCTTTCCTGACCTTGCAGCGGCCATCGCCGGAAGCAAACCTGCTGCACCTACAATAGCAGCCATTACCGTATCCACTTCCGGATGTGCTGCAATATCGACTAATGCCTGCTCGCCGTGCAGCACGATTGTGCTGATGTTAGCCGCTTTAAGCTGCGCATCGAGCTCTTTAGCTGCCTGTGTTTGGAGCATTACCGCGTATTTGGGGGCATATTGCTGACACAAGGCAAACATGCTTTTAACATTGTTGTTTGCAGTTAATGCAAATACATTAAAACGTTCAGGATGCTGTGACATCACATCCAGGGTCTGTATGCCGATGGTGCCAGTGGCTCCCAGAATCGCCACATTTTGAACAGTTTCGAAATCCAGGCTGGACATTATAGGCTTGCTTTCTATCAATGTATTATCCATGCTGACTAAATCCGGTTAGAAATGGGAGGTAGATAAAAAACAGTGTGATTGGCAAAGCTGGCATTAAGCCATCGATTCTATCCAATATACCGCCATGTCCCGGTAATAATTGACCGCTATCCTTCAAATCAGCCTTGCGTTTTAAAAGCGATTCAACCAAATCACCCATGATACTTAATGCCACCAGCAGCCACAGGCCAACGATTAACCATGGGCTAAATTGTTTATAGTAACAGAGTGCCATGCCGTAAACAGTTACGGCAAATAATCCACCTAAAACGCCTTCCCAGGTTTTACCGGGGCTAATTTCAGGCGCGAGCTTATGACGACCGAACTTTTTACCGGCAAAATAAGCAGCACTATCAGCAATGCTAACCGTAGCTATAGTCCCTAATAGTAATAATGGGCTAATTGCATGCAAGCCTACCAAGGCAATCCAGGTGGCAAATATAAGAAACAAACCCAAAACACTCATAACAAAGGCATTATTGATAGTTTTACGTGTAATCAACCAAAGCGGTGCCACTACAATCCAGAACAGACTGGAAACTGCTAAAACCGACAGTACAACATGATTCTGGTAGTAATAGAACGGGGTTAAGTGCATAAATGCAATCAGCAAACCCAAAACCAATGTTACAACCAACAGCAAATATCTCTGATTTTTTTGCAATCGAATTAAATTTGACCACTCCGCCATACCTAGCAAAACAATACCTAAAGTAATGAGTGCCCAAACTTCAGTAGAAGCAAAAAACACAACAGTTAACAAGGCTATCAATAAGGCAACAGCGGTAATAATTCGGGTCTTGAGCATAATTGGGGGGGAATGTTAACTTTAATAAAAAGGAACAGGCTTGTTTTTAGACAGCCTAAGCTTCAGGCTTTTGCAATTGCTCACTGGTTCTGCCAAAACGACGCTCACGTTTTCCGTAAGATTGAATGGCAAGATTAAAGGACTCTTCGTTAAAATCAGGCCACAGTGTATCGGTGAAATAGAGTTCCGTATATGCAAGCTGCCAAAGTAAGAAATTACTGATCCGCATCTCGCCGCCGGTACGGATGAACAAGTCAGGCTCTGGCGCAAAACTCATTGACAAATAAGGCAGAAAATCTTCTTCCTGGTATTTTCCAGCTAATTGAGGCTGGGCAGCCTGCATTTTATTAACAGCCTGCAATATATCCCAGCGACCACCGTAATTAGCGGCAATCGTTAACACAAGACCACTATTATTTGCTGTCAAAAGTTCAGAAGCCTCAATTTTAGCAACAAGCTTTGCATCAAAATGCGTACGGTCACCAATCATTATCAGCTTGATGTTATTCTGATGCAACTTAACGACCTCACGGTCAAGCGCATCCATAAACAAACCCATTAAAAATGAAACTTCTTCAGCTGGGCGACGCCAATTTTCGCTACTGAAAGCAAATAATGTTAAATACTCGACATTGAGTTTCACACATTGCTTCACTAATTCGCGCACAGTTTCTACGCCGCGCTTGTGTCCGGCGATACGCGGTAAAAAACGCTTACGCGCCCAGCGCCCATTCCCATCCATAATAACCGCAATATGTTTGGGGGCTGCGAAAACTTCGGGTACGCGCTGCGTTGCACTTGAGAACAAGCCCAATCAATGCCCCAAATCTATTGATGTTAACGTGTTATAGATAAACTGAATCATGATTTTCGAATCTACACTGCCATCAAGTCTATTTCTTTGGCCTGTAACAGCTTGTCTACTTCAGCAACTGCTTTATCTGTGGCTTTCTGAATTTCATCTTGTGCGCGACGCTCATCATCTTCTGAAATTTCTTTATCTTTAATCAGTTTTTTCAAAGCATCAATTGCATCACGACGTACATTACGAATTGCAACCTTGGCGCCCTCGCCTTCGGTGCGTACAATTTTAGTCATTTCACGGCGGCGCTCCTCAGTGAGCATAGGCATAGGCACGCGAATCAAATCACCATTGGTCGCAGGATTTAAACCTAAGTCGCAATCACGAATCGCCTTCTCAACTTTTGAGATCATGTTTTTTTCATAAGGCTGCACATTAATTGTACGTGCATCGCCCAAGTTTACATTGGCTACTTGATTGACTGAAACCATAGATCCGTAATATTCAACCATCACGTGATCAAGCAAGCCTGTGTGCGCGCGACCTGTACGGATTTTTGCCAAATCATTTTTTAGCGATTCCAATGATTTTTGCATCTTTTGTTCTGCTGTTTTCTTTACATCTTCTAACATTTATATCTCCAACTCAAATTCTGACAGTTTATTTATCAACTATCGCTACGGGATAACTGTTTATTAAAAGCTATTTAAGGTAAAACTTTTGTACCCTCATCTTCACCCATGATCACTTTTTTCAAAGCACCTTGCTTAAAGATACTAAAAACTGATATTGGCAATTTTTGATCACGGCATAAAGTTAACGCTGTTGCATCCATCACTTTAAGATTTTTGATAATTGCCTCATCAAAAGTAATGGTTTTATAACGCATTGCCTCTGGATTGGTTTTCGGATCATCGGTGTATACGCCGTCAACCTTGGTCGCTTTAATGACGATTTCTGCATTAATTTCCATACCGCGTAACGCTGCAGCAGTATCTGTCGTAAAGAACGGGTTACCGGTGCCGGCACCAAAAATCACCACACGGCCTTCTTCCAGATAACGGATCGCTTTACCTCGAATATAAGGCTCTGCAACTTGTTCGATACTCAATGCTGACTGTACACGTGCATTCAAACCAATATTTTTCATGGCATCCTGCAAGGCCATCGCATTCATGACAGTTGCGAGCATACCCATGTAATCTGCTGTGGCTCTATCCATACCGGCAGCGGCAGGCGCAACGCCGCGGAAGATATTGCCGCCGCCGATAACAACGGCTACCTGCACGCCCAGATCCACAACTTCTTTAATTTCGTTAACGATACGAGTGATGGTGGCACGATTGATGCCATAAGCATCATCACCCATCAAAGCCTCACCAGAAAGTTTAAGTAAAATGCGCTTGTAGGCTGGTTGTGACACGTGGGCTCCTCAATTTTCAAGTTTGCTTATTTAAGCATAAAACAGGGTTCTTAGGCATAAATTTAAACCTAAGAAAGACAAAATTCACTCAAATTTTTACTAAAAAAAATGGACTAAGCGTTAAGCTTAATCCATTTTATTTTTTAGACGGTAATTAAAATAAATTACCGATCATGACTTACACTTTAGCAGCTGCTGCAACTTCTGCTGCGTAGTCTACTACAGCTTTCTCAATGCCTTCACCAACCGTGTACATTGTGAATGAAGCTACGCTGGCGCCTTTAGATTTAAGCAATTGCTCGATAGACAATTTGTCATCTTTAACAAAAACCTGGCTTAACAAAGTTACTTCTTTCAGGAATTTCTGTACTGTACCGTCTGCAATTTTCTCAAGCATTGCTTCTGGCTTGCCAGCTTCTTTTGCTTTTTCAATCGCTACGCGACGCTCAGCTTCAATCAGGCTTGCATCGATACCAGACGCATCCAATGATTTTGGCTTAGCTGCAGCAATGTGCATAGCCAAGTCTTTAGCCAAAGCATCGTCACCACCAACTAAATCTAAAATCACACCGATTTTGCTACCGTGAACATAGCTTGCCAATTTACCTTGAGCAGTTGGGCGAACAAAGCGACGAATTGTGATGTTCTCACCAATTTTACCTACTAATTGTGCACGTGTTTCTTCAACGGTAGCGCCACGCATAGCCAAAGCTGAAACAGCTTCAACATCAGTTGCATTGCTAGCAGCAATCACACTAGCCAACTCGTTTACAAAGCTTAAAAAGTCTTCATTTTTAGCACAGAAGTCAGTTTCTGAGTTAACTTCAACCAATGCGCCAGTTTTGCCATCTTCACTGATGTAGATGCCAACTGTACCTTCAGCGGCTACGCGACCGGCAGCTTTGCTAGCTTTGTTACCAAAGCGAACACGCAAGATTTCTTCTGCACGTGTCATGTCGCCATCAGCTTCTGATAACGCTTTTTTACAATCCATCATCGGCGCATCTGTGCGCTCACGTAATTCTTTTACCATACCTGCGGTAATTTCAGCCATGTTAAGCTCCTTGTTCTAATAAACTACATTAAATTAGTAGTTTAAATATTTGATTTAAATGTTAATTTAAAGTTATATCAAACTAAAAAGGGGCGCTAGGCCCCTTTTTAGTTGAGTAAAATTATTCAGCAGCTACTTCAGCTGTTTCTTCGCTAGCAGCTTTAACAATTTCAGTGATCACTGAACTACGGCCTTCAAGCACTGCATCAGCAATACCACGAGCGTACAAACGAATTGCACGGCTAGAGTCATCGTTACCAGGAATCACATAAGCAACACCGTCAGGTGAGTTGTTGGTATCAACAATACCGATTACTGGGATGCCTAATTTAGCAGCTTCAGTGATTGCACCACTTTCATGACCAACGTCGATAATGAAAATTGCATCTGGCAAGCCGCCCATTTCTTTAATACCGCCAATTGAACGCTCAAGCTTTTCAATTTCACGTTTGTAGCCTAAAGCTTCTTTTTTGCCGAATTTTTCCAAGCTGCCATCTTGCAGCATTGTTTCAAAGTCATGCAAACGCTTAATAGATTGTTTAACTGTTTTAAAGTTAGTCAACATACCGCCCAACCAGCGATGGTTAACATAAGCACAACCTGCACGGCTTGCTTCTTCTTTAACAATGTCACGTGCTTGACGTTTTGTACCTACAAACAAGATACGACCTTTATTAGCAGCCAATGTACGCACGTGTTTAAGTGCATCTTCAAACATTGGCAATGTTTTTTCAAGGTTTCCAAAAATGAACGGTGCCATTTTTGGGTTCCAGTAACGGGTTTGATGGCCGAAGTGAACTCCAGCTTCCAACATCTGACGCATAGTAACAGACATATAAATCTCTCTTCAAAAGGGTTATTAATTCATACAACACCAAAAACACCTCAGCTACATGCCGCAAGGCTAAACCAAAGCACCCTTGATTGGGTTGTATGTAAATTTATACATTAAATAACTGATTTTACTAGAAACCACTATTAAGAAATGCATTTTGCAGAAATTGCAAAGGCGGAATGATAACACCAAGCAGCTAATTTAGCTAGACTTTAATGAGATTAAAATGTAGCAGGACTGTGAGATATTGCATCGCAAACCCTTCACAACAGGCTTACTGTTGATTCAATTGTGATTATATTCAAGGTAACACAACAGATCCACCTTTTTAATATAACTCCAAATCAATTATCCATGCCGCCAAATCAAAATTCATATACCCGACTTAATTAGTACAGCATTCTCTACAGCCAACGTCGTGTATGATAAAATGCATTATCAAATATTTCGATTCAGGCATTATGGCAATCTCAATTAAAAATCAGCAAGATATTGAAAAAATGCGCATCGCTGGCAGGCTAGCAGCTGAGGTACTTGATTTCATCACACCACATGTTGTGCATGGCGTTACTACCGATCAACTTGATAAGCTTTGCCACGACTATATCGTAGATGTTCAAAAAGCCATTCCTGCACCACTCAATTATGCTCCTGACGGACACAGGCCCTACCCTAAATCTATCTGCACCTCTATCAACCAGCAGATATGTCACGGTGTACCCAGCGATAAAGCACTCAAAAACGGCGATATCGTTAATATAGACATCACCGTAATTAAGGATGGTTATCATGGCGATACCAGCCGCATGTTCTGTGTAGGTGAAGCTTCTATTCAGGCTAAACGCCTATGTGACATCACTTATCAGGCGATGTGGATAGGCATTACAAAAGTAAAACCCGGCGCAACATTAGGTGACATCGGGTATGCGATTCAAACGTTTGCTGAAAAAAACGGCTATAGCGTTGTCCGCGAATTTTGCGGGCATGGCATTGGCAAAGTGTTCCATGAAGAGCCGCAAGTGCTGCATTACGGCAAGCCGGGCACAGGCCTTAAATTACAAGCAGGCATGATGTTCACGATTGAACCCATGATTAATGCCGGTAAGCGCGATATTAAACAAATGCCGGATGGATGGACGATTGTCACCAAAGACCGCAGTTTATCCGCACAATGGGAGCACACCATTCTGGTTACTGAGACTGGTTATGAAATCATGACATTGTCCAACGGTACGCCACCTGCTCCTGCCTTTGTTGCAAATACATAAAATTGTAACTGCCAGATGTAAGCAGCGATAACGCACCATGCAAGCTCAAACTAAATCCATCGAAATTGAAAAAAGTAGAGTTGGCGCATTGCGTCAATATTTGCAGGATGGCGCTTTAGCTTTAAAAACAAACTTTAGCGAAAACCGCAACATCGCTCAGCTATTCAGGCAACACTGCAAACTTATTGATAATTTACTCATAGAAATATGGGCTGAATTAGAAATAGATACGCGCTGCTGCCTGATTGCAGTTGGCGGCTATGGCCGCGGTGAACTTTATCCACACTCCGATATAGACCTGCTCATCTTAATTTCTGATCAAGCGGAAAATGATGCCCGGCTAAACCACGATATTGAAGCGCTGATTGGCCTGTTGTGGGATATAGGCTTGCATGTAGGCCACAGTGTTCGCAGCCTGAATGAGTGCGTTGAGGAAGCAAAAAAAGACATCACTGTGCAAACCAACCTGCTTGAATCACGTTTGCTGTCAGGCGACAAAACGCTTTATGAAAGCTTCTGGGCACAGACACGTCAAGCCCATGATGCTATTGCTTTTTTCAATGCAAAGCTTAAAGAGCAAGACCAGCGTCACGCAAAGTATAACGATACCGCTTACAATCTGGAGCCTAACCTTAAGGAAAGCCCAGGCGGACTGCGCGACCTGCATATGATTATATGGCTGGCACGCAGTTTGAATTTGCATGCCGGTTCGCACTTAAGCTTGAACAGTATATGGACCACCCTGACCAAGCTTCACGTGATTTCAGCTCTGGAAGCCAGGCAAATCCGCCATCATGAGAAAAATTTACAATCTCTGCGCATACAACTGCACTTTTTAAGCAAACGCCGCGAAGATCGCTTACTGTTTGATTTTCAAAACGATCTGGCAACCACACTAGGTTACGTTAACACCCCTCGCAAACGCGCCAGTGAGCAGTTAATGCAGAGTTATTACCGCAGCGCTAAATTTATCAGCCTGATGAATGAAATCTTGCTTAAACAATTCAAGCAAATGCTGTCGGTTTCAGCTCCAGTCATTCATCCGATCAATGAACGCTTTGAAGCGCATGATCAGTTACTTGAAGCTAAAACAGCCGGATTATTGCAGCAACAACCCTCAGCTATATTTGAAGCATTTCTGATACTGCAGCAAAGACCTGAGCTCACAGGCATGGGCGCTACGCTATTACGCAATTTGCAGCGTGTTAAAAAACTGGTCAACCGCGATTTCAGACAAGCGCGACAGAACAGAAAACTTTTTATTGAGATACTGTCTCAACCCAATGGCGTCAACCACGCCCTGCGCGCAATGAATCGTTACGGCATATTGGGCAGTTACATTCCGGCATTCGGCAGAATTGTCGGTCAAATGCAGCATGACTTATTTCATGTTTATACCGTTGACGAGCATATTCTGAACGTATTAGCGAATTTACGTCGTTTTTCAAAACCGGAGCTCAAACATGAGTTTCCCCTATGCAGTCAATTATTCTCAGAATTCGATGCGCCTCGCCTGCTATATCTGGCAGCCATATTTCATGACATTGCAAAAGGCCGCGGTGGCGACCACTCAACCTTAGGCAGAGTTGACGCTATTAAATTCTGTAAGCTGCATGGACTACCCAAAACTGACGGCGCACTTGTGGCATGGCTGGTAGACTCCCATTTAAAAATGTCGTCTATCGCACAAAAAACCGACTTATCGGACCCCAATGTGATTGAGGCATTTGCGCAACTGGTGCAAAACGCACGTAGACTAAATGCTCTTTATTTGCTGACAGTTGCCGACATACGAGGCACTAGCCCATTGGTATGGAACGCGTGGAAAGCCAGATTGCTGGAAAGCCTGTTTCATGCAACAAAACGGGCATTAGAAGCCCCTGAGTTCCATGTTAAGCAAACGATTGCTGCCCGCATTAAAGAGGCTTCAGAAAAACTTACCCGCTTTGGCATCAGCTCACAGACATACGAAAACTTATGGAGCCAGTTTGGAGAAAACTATTTTGTTCGCCATGAGAGCGATGAAATTGCATGGCATAGCCGTCTGTTAACGCCGCATCTGAATAGCGCCTCTCCAATTGTCCGTGCGCGATTAAGCCCTTACGGCGACGGCATTCAGGTCATGATCTACACCAAAAATCAGAATGATATATTTGCCAGAATCTGTAACTTCTTTGATCGAATGGGTTATGACATCGTCGAGGCAAAAATCTACACCACCCAACATGCTTATGCACTCGATAGCTTCATTGTCTTGGATCAATCAGGTAAATCCGTAAGTTACAGCGGACTATTGAAGTTTATTGAAACGCAGCTAACAGGAAAACTGGGCGAGAACGAAACCCTTGAGTCGCCGCTGAAAGGCCGCATAAGCCGCCAAGTGAAACACATGCCAATTCAAGCTCAGATTAATGTTGTAGAAGAATCTGAAAACAACAACCACAAACTGGACATGATTGCCAATGACCGCCCCGGCCTGCTGGCAACTGTAGCGCAGCAATTCCTGAAATATGACATAGAGCTACATAACGCTAAAATCAATACATTAGGCAATCGCGCTGAAGACACATTTTTAATTTCAGCAAAAAATGGTCATAAACTTGATGCTCAACGCATTGACGCACTTTACCACTCACTACTTAAAGAAATATAGCGCTAAACTGATCACTGGCACGTCAACTGTAACAGTGATCAGAAATTTCTATCCCAACTGGTAATGCTTACGTAACGCCTTCTTTACACTCCAGGTACATGACATACCCGCAGGGAAAGTCACCAAGTCACCGGCAGAAAAACTGACCGGCTCACCGCCGTTTGGCGTTACCGTCACTTCACCTTCAAGAATATAAGCAATTTCCTGCGAACCAAAGCTCCACGGAAACTGTGACACCTCTTTAGACCAGGTTGGCCAACGAGACACACCTAAAGCAGCCAGCTTTTCTGCACTTGGTTTTTCTACAATAATTTTGCTCATGTTGATCTCCAGCTCTCAATAAATTCAAAGGCACGATTAAAAAGCACGATAAAATCCAAAGGCGAAAAAAAAGCCCTGATTACTCAGGGCTTAATTTTAAGCTTTACACACTAAATTGCAATTATGAATGCTTGTAGTGTTTTTTCAATTGTTTAGTTACTTCCCAGTTTGATTTCAAACCTTTTGGGAACACAACAAAATCACCTGCTTTAACTACTACAGTTTCGCCGCCTTGTGGAGTAACGCGAATTTCGCCTTCCAACACATAAGCACTTTCTGTCATGCTGAAATCTAATGGGAATTTAGATGGTGCACAATCCCAAATAGACCAGCTAGATACACCTAATTCCTTCAATTTTTCTTCTGACGGGTTATGGTCAATAATAATTTGGCTCATTGCTTCATCCTTAAAGTTTAATCACTACAAAAACAAATGCCGCTAACAAAAGCGGCATCCATGAATTCTGGCGGAAGAGGTGAGACTCGACCGCAGATAATAAATGCCTACAAAACATCATGTTACTAACATTTAAAAATAACCTTGGTGCATTATTTGGTGCATCAAGATTGATAATCGATATAACAACAGATGTGTAAGGCGCACATCTTACAGACAAATTGCAATTACCTCAAATTACATTTTTTAAAATTCTTGAGCCCATCGGAAAAAGGTAATATTGGTAATATTTTTCATGAATTAGCTTGAAAGCAAATAAATACAAGGCTTAGAGCGATATTGCAAAAGGTAATATTTAAGTAATATTAGAGTAATGTTATTACCTTTTCTTAAGTAATAAATTCAATATATTTTTTATATATAAATCATATACTTACAAAAATATTACCTTTTATATTACTAAATATTACCTTTACAAGTAATATAAAATATATAAACAAATCAATTACTTAGTTAATTATTTTTAGTTGAATTACTAATATTACCTTTTTCCGATGCGCAATTTTATTTTTTAGCATAAATGGCGCTTTCACCTTACTGCATGCGGCTGGCGCACGTGTTTGCATAATTAATAATCATACATACATGCATGAAGCCCCCACGCACACCGCCGCCTGTGCAACTCATGCACCTGCATAAAAATAACGGGGCAAAGCGCGCGGGCGTGGCGGGGTCACGAGCGCGCGCGCCAGGTGTTTACAGGCTGTTTTTTGCACATTTTCTGTGATTGATTGCTTAGGCGAAAAAAAGCCGCCTTATGAGGCGGCTTGCATATACACAATTTAATTGGCTATGGAATTACTTGCGAAGTTCAGGCAATGTCGGTTCTACTGGATTAACTGTCTTCGTGATCTCATAGTCAGTAAACTTCACAACCTCAACCCCTGCCCACTCGTTTAGCTCCATGAATCTGGATTGCAGCGGTTTCAGTTCGTTGCGTGAGAATACTTGCGCGGTGTCAGCTGGGTTGCCGAAGCCACCGGTATTGGTTGGAATGATGCCCATGAGTTGTGGCGGTACGCGGTGTGCGGCCAGCTGATCATCGCGCGTGATGTTTTTGATGTTGAAGAATTCATCTTTCGCGGCGACTTCAGATACCGGTATCAACTGAATGCCGTCCTTTTTACCATTCGGAGCGTACATAAACAGGTTGCGGAAGTTGCCCGGTCCTTTGGCATTCTTGAGCGCATCACGCAGCGCGTCTACATCATCCTGCTTTTGTGCCGCATCAGTCATGTATAGAATAAACCCGGCATGGCTGCCATTCTTGTAATACCTACGGCGAAACAGTGTCGCGTCTTCATTCAGCAGCGCAGAGTTCAGCGCAGGCAAGTACTCCGGCAAACCGTACAGCTCCTGATTCAGATCCGGCTCAATCAAATGAAAGATAGAGCCCTTACTGAATTCATGCTCCTGCTTGTATCCTGTCACATAAAAATAGGTATCAGGCTTCACGCCGCGCCTTGTATATTTAGCCAGCGCATGCTCAAAGCCGATGATCTTACCCAGTCGTGCTTTTTTCGTCTCTAGCATACCGTTACCGAATACTAGGTAATCGAGCACCCACTTTGAAAAATCGCTACGGCTTAACAATGGATTAGGCACAAAGCAGCTCACCAAAATATTACGCTTCACATAAATCGCGCTGCTATGATGCACCGACGACCTGAAAGCCTTCGCCAGCCCCGCAAACGAAATTGGCGGCTCGTAATACTTGCCGACTGACAAACACTCCATATAATCAAATATCTCGTTACGATCCAGAATCGCAATCGGGTCCCCGAACGAAAATACCTCCGGCTTCGCCTCCGCTCTGGTAGTTAGCTTTTTGCTTGCAGGCTTGCTTTTAAGTAATTCAGGCTTAGTCATTAGTAAATCTCCATCATTGATTGATTAGTATCGGTAGCGCCTTCCAGCGGCTCATTTGCCATTGCATGCATGGTTGCCCACGCGATATCGGCATGGCTGGTTTCGGCAGACCGCCCTGCTTTAAAAGTAATCTGCTGCCCGCTTGGGGTCGTGGTTTTCTTAATTGCCATAAATGATGCTGATACCTCAGTCCAGCCTGCATCAAACTCAAGTCGACGATTACTGATCACATCTTTCGCCTTCAACACCAGGCGCATTTTTAGCTCAGGGTTATAAGAGAACCCATGCACATTCGGGAAAAACTGTTTAACCAGCTGATAGACGCCCTGCCCCAGCCCGGTCATATCGATGCCGATGTATGTCACGTTATAGCGCTCTGTCATTTTGCGGATCGCCTCGGCCTGCGCGGCAAAATCCATGCCTTTGAACTGATGACGCTCGATCATGCGAAACTTGCCGCCAGAAACCAGCGGCGGTGCCAGCACCACCAATGCCGAGCTATCACCGCTCATGGCTGGGTCGTAACCAATCCAAACCTCGCGGAACCCTAGCGGACGCAGCGCAAACGGCTTGTAGTCATCCCACACCGTCCAGCTATCAACCATACAGGCCTGCATTTCAGATAACGGAAACACAGACGCAGCGTCATCAATAAACTGGCAGCGGAATAGATTCGCAAACTCATCCGGCCCGTACTCAAGCAGCAGCTGCTGCAAGTCGAACAAATCACAGCCACCGGCCAGCGCATCATCAATCGTTACAATCTGCCGCCACTGGCCATCCGGACACAGCACCCCGTTTTTAAGCACATGGTGCGAGATGTCGAACTCGACCTTAGAATCCTTAGAGCGGCCTTTGTTGAATAGTGAACCATCCCAGAACGGAAACGCATCGTGTGACAAACTTGAAGGCGTACTGAAATACGTCTGGCGCCAATGCTTGTGCGCTGCCATGCCGGACGCCACCTTGCGCAGCTCCTGAAATTTATTGATCCAGAAATACTCATCCACGTATAAATTGCCGTGGTAGCTCTGTGCGGTTTTAGAGTTGGTGCCTAAGAAATACAGCGTGGCATCGTTCGGTAAAATCATCGGGTCGCCGGTCAGCTCGATATCAGCGGCATCCTTTGCAAACTGCACGATGTATTGCTTGAACACATGTGCCTGAGATTTTGAAGCGCTTAAAAATATCTGATTACGCCCGGTCTCCAGCGCATCACACAACGCCTCACGCGCAAAAAACCAAGTAGCGCCAATCTGGCGGCTTTTCAGCAAGTTTCGGATCCGGTGTTCCTGCCCTGCCCTGAACCAGGTGCGCTGATGCCCGAATAACGATTCCTTGAATGCCGTCAGCAATTGCGCATGCTGCTCATCGCTAATCGGGTTACGCTCTGCCTTGCGCCGTGGCCCACTGTTACGGTTTGCCACTTTCGGATTTAAATCCACCTCATTACCGGTTTTGTCATGCTTACGCACCCGGCTCATGCGCTCCATCTGCCGCGCCAGCAAATCAATCTCTTTAAAATCGATTGCCTCTTTTTTATCCTTCAGCACCAGCTTACTCAGGCGGCTTTCTATCGTCGCCTCTACGCGGTCAGTCGGGTTGGTATCGTCCCACTTATCGCGGCGCTTCCAGCTATGAATCGTGGCTTTATTCTCGCCCAGCATCTCGGCGATACGCGCCACACGGTACCCGCTCCAATATAAAAGGCGGGCTTGTTTACGCGGATCTAGCTCGTTGACTATTTCTGTGACTGCATTCATAGCTGCAAGGTTAGCTGTGCGCGTTGCAGATGCTTATTTACGCTAGTTCTAAACCCTGCAATTAGAACTGCAAAACATTGCCACTCATGGCGCGAATACTGACTATGTGGACTTATTAGCCATACCACTCGATTACAACTCGATTAATAAGGATCAACATGCCAGTCACCAAATTTATACGCGTCGCAGTAGAAGGCGCTACCGCAGATGGCCGTGATATTTCACGTGCCGACATCGAACAGATGGGCAGCAACTACAACCGCGACAAATACGGTGCGCGAATCTGGCTAGAACACATCCGCGGCGTATCTGTTGATAGCCAATTCAAAGCCTACGGCGACGTACTTGAAACCAAAGCGGAAGAAGTCACCATCGACGATGAAAAGAAACTCGCCCTATTTGTGAAGCTTGACGTGATCGAAGAATTGGTCGAGTTCAACAAACTGCGCCAAAAAATCTACACCTCAATAGAAATCCAGCCGAACTTTGCAAAATCAGGCCAAGCCTACTTAGCTGGTTTAGCCGTGACGGACAGCCCGGCATCACTTGGCACAGAGGCTTTAAAACTGTTTTCACACCGCAAGCAGGCAGCAGACAACCTATTCTCAGCGGCTGAAGAAACCGCCATTGAAATTGAAACAGAACCTCAGACAGAAGGCCTTGGCACCATTCTGTTAAACAAAGTAAAAGACCTGCTCGGCAAAAAAACTGTTGCAGATACTGAAAACTTCACCGGCATCAGCCAGGCTGTTGAAGCCATTGCCACCAGCCAAAAATCAGTACTTGAACAATTCTCGGCACAAGATACGCAGCTGAAAGCCTTGATCGCCAGCGTGCAAAAACTTAGTGACGACACCGCAACTGACCGTCAGGCATTTACCGATTTAAAAACACAGCTCGATAGCGAACCTGGTAACAATAAGCCACGTAATAAAGCAACCGGTGGCAACGGTCAAGTAGCAACAGACTGCTAGTAGTAAAGCAAGCAAATTAATTTTAACGACTTCAAATTTAAGGCCATCGGAGCAAATAAATGAAAAATTCAACCCGTCTTTTGTACGCAGCCTACTTAGCACAAGTAGCAACACTAAGCGGCGTAGCCACCGCCACCGAGAAATTCACGGTAGACCCAACCATCCAGCAAACTCTGGAAAGCAAAATGACCGAGTCCACCGACTTTCTCGGTCGCATCAACGTTGTAGGCGTTACTGAGCAGCAAGGCGAAAAACTCGGTTTAGGCATTGGTGGCCCAGTAGCAGGCACTACCAACACAGCCACTACAGACCGTGCAACCACTGATCTGGCTGAACTGGATGCAAACGGCTACATTTGTACGCAAACCAACTTTGATACGCACCTCACGTATTCAAAACTAGATGCATGGGCCAAGTTCCCTGATTTTCAAACCCGCATTCGTGATGCCATCCTGACACGTCAGGCACTAGACCGCATCATGATCGGCTTTAACGGTACCAGTCGTGCATTAACTAGCGACAAAGTAGCCAATCCATTGCTGCAGGACGTTAACAAAGGCTGGTTGCAAAAATACCGCGAAAACGCAGCAGCACGTGTTATGGATGAGGTTGTGGCCGCATCAGGCGCAATCAACATCGGCGCAGCGGGCGACTATAAAAACCTAGACGCCCTCGTGTTCGACATGATCAACAACCTGATCGACCCATGGTATCGCGAAGACACAGACTTGGTAGCGATTGTAGGCCGCGATTTAATGGCCGATAAATACTTCCCACTGGTTAACGCCACACAAGCGCCGTCAGAAACCCTGGCAGCACAAGTGATTCAAAGCCAAAAACGCATCGGCGGCATTCAGGCAGTTTCAGTGCCTTACTTCCCGGCTAACAAAATTCTGGTCACACGTTTGGATAACTTAAGCCTGTATTGGCAAGAGGGATCACGCCGCCGCACAGTGGCTGATAACGCAAAACGTGACCGCATCGAAAACTACGAGTCATCAAATGACGCATACGTGGTTGAAGACTACGGCTGCGGCGCACTGGCTGAAAACATTGTGATTGCTGCTTAATAGCAGCTGATCACACAAGGCAAGGCATTTACTTAAACAATCGAAAGAAAACACATGACCAGTCCAGCACGTAAACACTTTGAAAACCGCACCGCAGCCCTGCAAGTAGCGCAAGGCAGCGGCGAGGAACGCGCACCAGCCAACGCCAACCAGTATGAACTCATGCTGGCAAAGCTGGCCGGTGACAAACGCTCACTCAGTGCCACACAATCCATGGAGAAACGTGCTGAACTTAAAGTCAAACTACTTCCTGACTACGCAGCATGGGTAGCAGGCGTAATTGAAGGTGACCAAGGCGTGCAGGATGACGTACTGATGACCATCATGGTGTGGAATATCGACGCGGGTTTACTGGCAGATGCCTTGCCGATTGCCGCTTACGCAATCAAACACAGACTTAAAATGCCGGATCAATACAAACGCACTACCGCTGTAGTGATTGCCGAAGAAATTGCAGACCGCTACCTAAAAGCGCATGCCGCTAAAGAGCCAATTGAAATCAACATCATCAAACAGGCCATGGAAATCACGCTAGAGCAAGACATGCCGGACGAGGTGAAAGCCAAACTGTACAAAGTATTAGGCTATGCCCTCACCAACCCATGGCTGGTGCCAGCGGTTGTACCTAGCCATCAGGAACGCCTTGAATTTGCACTGCAAAGCTTTACCCGCGCCCTGTCATTGCACGACAAAGTAGGCGTTAAAAAAGACATAGAAGCAACCGAGCGCGAGCTTAAGAATTTAACCAACGCGCAACAAAACACCGGCGCTGTGGCATAACCGAGCGTACCCCGCACTGGATGGCAGCGAGTGATGAATAGGACTGGTCTCCAACAATTCATCACTCGCTCCACCATCCACCAATAAAAAGGATTTAAACCATGTGCCCACCAGCAAGCGGTGAAGACCGCAGACCCCTCACCAACGAACAATTAAGGGCCACGCCAGTTGGCATACAAGCACAAACCCGCTTAGTCATTGATCAAAAAACCATCACCGCCCCCATCACCAACGGCGTAACTATTGCCAGCTTGCTACCAGGCGGTATTATTCCTGCCGGAGCAGTAGTCGCAGAGATTCAAGCCATTGGTGGCGCGGTGCGTATCGGCCTAAAAAACGGCACTACTGTTACGCCGACAACTGGCTATAAGGTTGACATTGGTGCTGAAAAAGCCATTGATACCACGCTGGCTCACATTACCATCGTGGCAGAATCTACTGCCGCGCTTTGTAACGTAACATTTTACGACCGAGTATAAGCAATGCGCCATTTAGGTCGTAATTTAAGGCAACGTCAGCGCAGCGGCACTAAAACGCTAGTGCAGCAGGCTGCGGCTGTTTTGCGTAAACTCGGTGATGGTGTTACTGCATGGATTCCGGGTGTCGGCTTGGTGAATGGTTTGCAGGCTGGTAATTGGCTGGACGCTGCGGGCACTACTGCGCTCACAGTTGATAATCCTTTGGGGTTAGCTGTGGATGCTAACGCCACCTTTGGGCCAGAATTAGTGATTAATGGTAATTTTTCCACAGCTGATGATTGGGCGCAAAATTACGACGGTACGAATGGCTGGCAGATATCAGGCGGCATGGCCCAGCATACTGGTGCGCTTAATCCATACCTGAATTCTACATACCCTTTAACTATAAACAAATGGTACAAAATTACATGCACCGTCACAGGAGTCGTTAAACTTGAGACGGCCAATTTAGGCGTGCTATCACTTTTAGTGGGCACGCACTCGTACTATTTTCAAGCAACTTTAAGCGCACTGCGGTTTTACGCAAATTCTGCAGGCACTATTGACAACATATCTGTAAAAGAAGTAACAGGCATCAATATCATCCAAACCACTACAGCTAATAAGCCAAGCCTGCGTAGAGGGGTAGTGAATCTGCTGACTCATAGCCATAACTTTACAAATGCCTCATGGGGTAACTATCTTGGGTCTAAAGTAGGAACAACTTTGATAGATGGCGTGGCGTGTATGGAGGTGTCATTACAGGCAAATGGTAGCGCCAGTTTGGAACACACGCAACCTGCCATAGGCATTGTTCAGACTATTATCTTTAAAATAAGGGCTAAATCTAGCGGTTGCAAACTACGAGTTCAGGTTGGAAATACAGACCTACAAGTAGTACAAGATATTCCTATGAGTTGGATGTATCTTGTGTATCAAGCGAACGGAACAGCAAATGCAGACGCAATTTCAGTCCGTAACGGTTACCCTGGAGCCGCAGTAAACTTTTATATTGCCGAAGCTGGCGTGTTCAGAGGCACATACACAGCCGACCAAATCCTAGCAAGCGGCGGAATACCATTAACAACCACAGCAGAAGCTTCAAGTTCCAGTGGTAGCTATTTCTGGTCGTTTGATGCTACGGACGAACTAACAACTACCTTACCTGCCGGCTACGAAGCAGCGACCATTATCAGCACTTCAAAAGCAGGGCAAAACACTCAGCAAGCACAAAACATCGTTGGAACTTACAGCCTTAGAGGTGCTGTGATAGGGCCTGAGCTTGTTGTTAATGGCGGGTTTAATGCTGATACCAATTGGGCCAAGGGTGCAGGCTGGTCAATCGATGCTGGAAAGGCAGTGGCGGCTTCTGCGAGTGGAATACTTTCGCAAGTCATCCCTGTGGTTGCGGGAAAAACTTACAAGGTGACATGGGAATCTACATTTACAGCGGGGCAATTTCAATTGCGCGTTGGCGGTGGTAACGGTGGATATTACTCTACGTCTGGCATTAAGAGTGCGGTTGTAACAGCTGCGGCTACTGGCGTAATTGAATTTGTTGCAACAAGTATGTCAGGGAATTTAGACAACGTCAGTGTGAAAGAAATTGCCCCAGAAGAATACGGCCACTTCATCTTCAAAACCGCCCCATCCGCATCTTACCTTGCTGTAATGCAGCGATATGCAAACCGATTGGCAGGTCTCTAATGAGTTATTCAGAACGCTTAATTATTACCGTACCTGCCACACTGGCAGAAATTGCCAGTGCAATTGGTCGCGCACTAGACCCTGATGTCGGCGGTGAGCATTCATTCCACGATAACGGCGATGGCACTATCACCGTTGATACGCCTTGCATCCCAAAGTTTAAACAAGATGCTGAGTACCTGATGCAACACCCGGAACTACTGCACTGGAAGGTGTCGCAGGATTACGCGGAGAGATGGAGCGATTTGACACCGCCTACGCTTGAGGAGTGTCAGGCGTTTATTGCAGGAATTATTAAGGAATCTGTATGAGCTTTATCACCACATCCCCGGTAGCAGAAGCAGATGAAGCTGAAATAAGCTCTAATGCCTTTTATCCCAATGTTGACCCGGCAAAAGTCCGCGAAAGCCAGCGCATTGATGGCACCGTGACCACTCAGCGCCTACGCGATGCCTTGATTGAGGCGATTGCCACTGTCAACGCTGAAACAGAAGCATGGCGATTGCTGCGCGAGGCCGAAGGCTACGCAACACTTGCCGCCGTTCCTGCGCCGGTGATTGATGAAATATCAATTAACACGCACCGCTACCAGCGCGCCGTGGGCTGCCTGGCAAAAGCCACGCTGATTGAGCGCTACCGCGATTACGACAGCACTGGCAGCGGCAATAAAAAAGCCGATGAACTCGAAACCCCGCTAGATGACCTGCGCCGTGATGCGCGTTGGGCAATAAACGACATTATCGGCGTCAGCCGCACAACGATTGCACTGATATGAAAATTCGCGCAAACCAAGGTGAAACGGTTGATAGCCTGTGCTGGCGGGTTTATGGCAGAACCAAAGGCATGAGCGAGCTGGTGCTGGAGGCAAACCCCGGCCTTGCCAGCCTCGGCGCAATACTGCCCATCGGACATCAGGTAGAAATGCCAGATGCCGCACCGCAAATGGTTAGCAAGCAAGTAATACAGTTATGGGATTAAGCTAAATGGATCAGTTTGACAGAGCGCAGGAGTTAGAACAAATAGCACGCGACAAAGCAATTGAATATCAACAATCAAAGATGTTGCAGGGAGAGTCTGCACTTGAGTGCGAAGACTGCGGATCGCAGATCCCGGAGCAAAGAAGACTTGCCGTAAAAGGCGTTAAAACATGCATCGCTTGCCAGACCATTAATGAAAAAAGACAGAGAGTGAAACATGCCTGAAAAAGACCCGACCACTTACGCAGCCCTCACCTACCTATGGGTAGTTGTTTTATCAGTATGGGGTGGCGTTGTTTCATTTTACGCCAAGGTTAAAAGAGGTGATGCACGTGCCTGTAACTTCGTTGAGCTCATTGGTGAAATAGTGACATCAGGTTTTGCTGGACTACTCACCTTTTGGCTTTGTGAATCCGCAGACATAAAACCACTGATTACTGCAGTTTTGGTTGGTATTTCAGGGCACATGGGTAGCCGTGCAATTTACGAGATGGAAGTATGGGCCACCAAAAAAATAAACCCGACTGGAGATATAAATGCAGATATTGATACGAACAGGTGATAAAGGCGATGCCGTGCGCGAAGTTGAGCGCCTGCTGGTAACACAGGGTTACAACGTCAAAGAGGACGCGCTTTTTGATGCCAACACCGAGCAAGCGGTGAAGGCGTTCCAGCGCAAAATGGGGCTGGTAGAAGATGGCGTTGTTGGCAGCAAAACCATGCAAACACTAAGAACCCGTACCAAAAACAGCAAACTACTCACGCAGCAGGATATTGTCAAAGCCGCCACCGCGCTAGGCGTTGCGCCTGCCTGCGTGCTGGCGGTGAACGAGGTGGAAAGCTCCGGCTCCGGCTTCTTTGACGATGGACGCGCCAAAATCCTGTTTGAGCGCCATATCATGTACCGCCGCCTGAAAGCCGCGGATTACGATGCTGATGATCTTTCGGTTAAATTCCCCAAGCTTGTGAACAAAACACCGGGCGGCTACCGTGGCAACTGGCCAGAATACACACGAATGAAATCCGCACAGGTAATTGACCACGACATTGCGCTGGAAAGCTGCAGCTGGGGACAATTCCAGATCATGGGTTACCACTGGCAGGCATTAGGCTATGCCAGCGTACAGGCGTTTGTAGATTGCATGGGGAAAAGCGAGGCCGAGCAGCTCAATGCCTTTGTTAAATTCATACAGGCCGACCCTGCCCTGCACAAAGCGCTCAAGGCTAAAAAATGGGCTGAGTTCGCCAGAATTTACAACGGCCCTGCCTATAAAACCAACCTGTATGACATCAAGCTGGCCCGCGCCTATGAGCGTTATGCAGACAATGAAACACTGGCGGTGGCAGCATGATGAACCCCATCACTCGCTGGCTTATTATCGGCCTAATTATCTCTGCTACTGCTGCTGTAGGTCTGTTTGCTTACCAGAACCAAGGGCTACGCGCTGATAAAAAACTACTCGACACGCAGCTGACTAGTGCCCTCACCACAGTTAAGACGCAAGCCGAAGTCATCACAACACTTGAAACCGCCGCCAAAGCCAATGAAAAAGCCCACGAAACTTTGCTGGCAAAAATAGCCACCACCAAAAACCTGCTGACTAAACATGAACAAACTATTCGCACACTGGAGCAACAAAATGAAGCGCTTAAAACATGGAGTAATACTCGCCTGCCTGATCCTGTTATCCGCTTGCGGCAGCACCCCGCCATTACCGGAAGTGAAAATTATCAAAGCTGGCTGTCCGAGCGTGACGCGCTGCCAATTACCGGCAACAAACCCGCAGACCAACGGTGACCTGCGCCGCGATGTTGAAGCGGCAGAATCTGCCTGGCACGACTGCGCCGCACAAGTGGATATGGTGTACGAGTGCCAGCAAAAACTAAATACAGTGGACAAAACCCATGAATAAACCAGCCAGCCTGCGCGAAGCGCTCACAAACGCAATCCATGAGCTTAAAACCAACCCGGACCGCATGCTGGTGTTTATTGATAAAGGCCAGATCGTCAGCACGCAAGCGCCGACATTCTGCTTTGAATACCACTACACGCTCAATATCATCATCACCGATTACAGCGCCCACTCAGATACTGTATTTATCCCGCTGCTAGTCTGGGTGCGTGAACACCAGCCAGATTTACTCACCGGCCGCGCCGATGGCGGTATGAGCTTTGAAGCGGAAATGATCAGCCACGATAGTACCGATATCAGCATTACGCTCAATTTAACTGAAGCGGTAATTGTGACGCTGGAATCTGGCAAGCTGGTTGCCCGCCATGCAGAAGAGCCGAAGTTACTGGACATCACCGGCCCTGTCGGCTGGCAATTATTTGCTAATGGTGATGAGGCCTTGCCGGTGCCGCTGGATATCATAACGGCTTAACATGATGGATGATTTAGATCAGCTTGAAGTTTTCACGCAGGGCTTAGTAGAAAGCCTGAGTGCTCCAGCGCGTAAAACACTGGCCAGAAACATCGCAAAAGACCTGCGAGCCTCGCAAGCCAAACGTATTGCTGACCAGCGCAACCCGGATGGCAGCGCCTTTGAGCCGCGCAAACCGCAACAACGCCGCAAAAACAGCAAGCAAGGCCGCATCAAACGTACCATGTTTACCAAAATCCGCCTTAATCGATATCTGAAAGCCACCGCCACCGAAAACAGTGCAGCGGTAGAGTTCAGCAGTAAAGCAGACCGTATTGCCCAAGTACACCAGTACGGCCTGCGCGACCGCGTCAACCGAATCCGTACGCTGAGTGTGCAATATCCGGTCAGGCAATTACTGGGCTTTAGCGATGCCGATAAAATCCACATTAAAGACTTAGTAATAGATCACCTGGCAAAATAACCCCATGTTCTAAACCCAACAATTAGAACTAGCACAACACCACCCACGCTCCCTACTTGGTTAAATTCAGCACATGGATTTAGCCCACCTTTCCCGCCTTATAGAAAACCTCATCCGTATTGGTACGGTACATGAGGTAGACCACATGCAAAAGCGCTGCCGCGTTAACAGTGGCGGCCTGCTCACGGGCTGGCTACCGTGGTTTAACCAACGTAGCGGCACCACGCGCGATTGGGATCCACCAACCACTGGAGAACAGTGTATTATTCTCAGCCCCAGCGGTGAAGTTGGCGCAGGCATTGTGCTGCTTGGCATTTATTGCAACGCTTATGACGCCCCCAGCACCAGCCCGGACGAACATGTGCGTGAATACCCGGACGGTGCACGTATCAGCTACAACCACGTAACAGGCGCTCTGAATGCAGTTGGCATTAAAACTGCACTGGTAGAAGCCGCAGATCAGATTACGTTTGACTGCCCGCAAGTCACGTTCACTGGCAAATTCAACGTGAAGGATTTATTCACTTATGAAAACGGCATGGTCGGTCTCGGCGGCGCCAATACGGCTGCGCTTATCACTGGCGATGTCATTGCAGATGGCATCAGCCTTGTTAACCACATGCACACCGGCGTACAACCAGGCGGCGGCAACACAGGGCAGCCACTATGATCAGCGCCGGCATGAACATCAGCACCGGTCGCCGCATTACCGATATCGACCATATATGGCAAAGCTGCCGCGACATTATCACCACACCTATCGGCACACGCATCGAGCGCCGTGACTTCGGTTCATTGCTGCCGGAGTTAATCGATCACCCACACAACCAGCCTAACAACCTGCGCCTGATGGCAGCCACTGTGATGGCGCTTGCAAAGTGGGAACCACGCATCTCGATCAGAAAAATCGACATATACCTAGGCACGCAAGATGGCAGCACCGTAATTGATATGGATGCCGTGCGTACTGATGGCCCACAGGCTGGCAACGCAGTTTCAATCAATATTCCATTAGGCAGCTAACATGACTGTAGCCATCAACCTTGCAGAACTACCGTCCCCAGAAGTGCTGGCCGCTCTGGATTTTGAAACTACGCTCACCAACTATAAAAACAAGTTGATAGAGCTTGACCCATCGTGCGCCGCAGTATTGGCGCTTGAGTCTGAGCCACTGGTTAAAATTCTGCAGGTAGCCGCATGGCGAGAAATGCTTTTGCTGGCGCGTTATAACGACGAAGCCCGCTCACTGCTACTTGCCTACGCTACCGGCACTACCCTCGATCATATTGCATTCACTTATTATCGCGGAGAAACACGGTTGGTGATTGTTGCAGCAGATCTCGACGCATTCCCGCCGATTGAAGAAGTGCTGGAATCTGACAATGACTTCCGCAACCGCGTAGCGTTAAAGCCAGAGTCATATTCAAGCGCGGGACCTACTGAGGCTTATCGTTTCTTTGCTTTAAGTGCATCCGGGCAGGTGAAAGACGCCCGTGCTACCAGCCCTATGCCAGGCACTACTCTTGTCACCGTATTGTCGCGTGAGGGGCAAGGCGTACCAACACAGCCCGTGCTCGATGCCGTAACCGCAGCACTATCCCCAAACGACATCAGGCCCCTCTGCGAAGAAGTGTTAGTCGCAGCGGCTGAAATTATCCCCTACACCCTTGAAGTTGGCCTGCGTATTTATAACGGACCTGATCAATCCTTGATTCTTAACGCTGCACAAGCCGCGCTGTCAGCATATACAGAAACTAGCCACCGCCTCGGCGTACACCACACCGTAGCCGGATGGTACAAGGCTTCTAAACAAGATGGCGTGTGGGACGTAACGCTTAACCTATCTGCAAATGTCGCAGTCACCGAACAGCAAGCTGCATATTGCACCGATATTAACGTGAGCATTATTGAGGTGTCAGTATGACATCGCTGCTACCGCGCAATACCACAAAACTAGAGCGCTCAATTGAATCGCTGTTTGAAAGCCCAAGTCCGGCTGAAATCGTGCCTGAATTATGGAACGGTAACACCTGCCCCAAACAATTCTTGCCTTGGCTGGCATGGGCGTTATCAGTAGATGACTGGGAGGCAGACTGGTCAGAGCAAAAAAAACGAACCGCGATTAATGAATCAATCGAGATACACGAACACAAAGGCACCCCCAGCGCGATATTAAGAGCACTGGCCATACGTGGCCAGCCAGATGCCATATTAATTGAGCGCTCTGACTACATAAAACACAACGGTTTTGCCACGCGCAACGGCTATTACCGCAGAGGTGGCCCCGCAATGTGGGCAACATTCCGCATTATTTTGCAGCGACCTATCACCATCGATCAATCGCAAGCCATTTTGCGCATGATCGCATCGGTTAAGCGTAACTGCTGCCACCTGATTGATATGGATTTCACACAAGCATCTTTGCGGCATAACGGTTTTGCCACGCGTAATGGCAGTTATACGCGCGGTTTGATTACGATTTAACAGGAGTAAAAAATATGGTAGCAATTGTAGAAAACCCTGTATGGGAAACCGAAGTTTACCAACTAGAGACAGACGATCCTGTTTTAGGCGGAGAGGATGGTATTGACAACCTGCAAGCCAAGCAGCTTGGCAACCGCACGCAATATTTAAAGGAGCAGGTAGAGCTACGCACCACAGTGGAAGACGTTGCCGCACAAATCGCCGCACTGGTAGATAGCTCACCGGCTGCGCTTAATACGCTCAATGAGCTGGCCGCAGCGCTTGGTGATGATGCTAACTTTTCAGCCACAATTAATAATGCACTAGCTCTTAAAGCACCGCTTGCCAGCCCCGCATTCACTAATGTGCCAACTGCGCCAACGGCTGCCCCCGGGACTAATAACCTGCAGTTGGCGAATACAGCCTTTGTGCAAGCATTGTTTTCAACAATGACGGCAATATCCGATGCCACTACTTTAGTAAAAGGTATTTTAAAAACTGCAACAGACGCATTAACGCAAGGTGGTCTTGACGCTTTAACAGCGGTCACACCAGCTTCATTGAGATCAAACACCGTAACCGCAGCGGATGACCCTACTGGTGCTAACAACAGCACAAAACTTGCGACTACAGACTGGATACGCAGCTCGATGGCAGCACTTGCAGCAGCTGCAGGTTTTTCTTACAGCTTTACTGCAAATGGGTATTTTAAATTCCCTAGCTGGTTGGCTGGTGCCATTTTTCAGTGGGGTTCTGCGTCAGTTCCAAATGACGGGAGCACTGCAGTAACTTTTCCTATCGCATTTCCAAACAACGCACTTACTGCTCAAGTTAGTTTCATGAGTGGAAACATAACCGGCGCAGAAGGCACTGAAAGCTACAACAATATGACAACAACCGGCCTGACATTGCAGAATGGCACAAACGCTACACGCACTTTGGTTTATTGGACATTTGGGAACTAAGGATAAACAATGACAGCAAAATACTCAAAATCAACAGGCGGAATTTATCCAACATCCGCTTTCAAAACACTGCCAGAAGATGCGTTAGATATTCCTGACGCGCTCTATGCTAAATTTCTGAATGCTGAAATATCGCGCTTCGATGTAGTCAACGGCGAAGTTGTGGAGTATGTGCCGCCACCTCCAACGCCTGAACAATTACAAGCTAAATCCAACGCAGAAGCGCGCGATTATCTTTTGAGCACAGATTGGTATGTAGTGCGTTTTGCTGAGACAGGCGTATCGATACCGCCTGAAGTGGCTTTCCAACGTCAGGCAGCCAGAGAAGAAATCATTGAGGTGGCACCATGAAACTCATCATTTTAATCACTGGATTAATCAGCTTTATCATCAAGCTATTTTTAGACCTGCCACTGATGATCGTTGGCTTGTTTCTAATCCCGTTCGCGCTGCCATTCAGCAAAAACAATCACCTGCCAAAATGGGCTGAGTGGTGCTGGGGAAATCGTGACCACGGCAATGATGGCGAAAACTTCTGGGGGACGCGTACTGTCGGCTGGCCGTACTGGTTTAGGTGCTACTGGTGGCTGGCAATTCGTAACCCTACGTTTAATTGGTCAAAGTACGTGCTAGGCATACCGCTATCCGGATGGCCGCAGACTGTTTTCGGCAATACAGAAGTTGACGAGGATGACGGCATCACCGGCTGGCATTTCACACTAGGCGACTTTTGGGAGTTCCGCTTTATTGGCTATCCATACCGACTATTAGGCCGTGATTTCTGTGTAAAACTTCGATTTGGCTGGAAGATCACCGGCAAACAACCAGGTGAACATGCGCAATTCTGCTTTGTTCCCAACCCGGTTTGCGCGTTTACGCCACGAATTAGAACCTGAATTTCTGGCAATTATTGGTTGATGTATTAAGGTAGTAGAGAGAGCGATCAAAGTCATGCGTCAACATGACTTTGACCACTTCCACACACAGAACCAACCTGTGCATATCAGCTAAAGCTCCCTGCCATGTCGACACGGCGGCGCTAGTTTAGCTGATGATTAATCACAGCGAAAGGTTTTGTTATGTCAAATGCAGTACCCGTAATTCCTTGGATGGGCGGTAAGCGCCGCCTGGCCGATAAATTAATCCCCTTATTCCCAGCGCATGAATGTTACGTAGAAGTGTTTTGCGGCGGCGCAGCGCTCTATTTTCTGCGCCCAATTCCTGCCAAAGTTGAAGTGCTGAATGATATCAATGGTGACCTGGTGCGCTTGTACCGCGTGTTGCAAAGTCACATTGAAGAATTCGTGCGGCATTTCAAGTGGTCTATCAGTAGCAGGCAGCTATTTGAATGGGCGAAAATGACGCGCCCGGAAACCCTCACTGACATACAGCGTGCCGCACGCTTTTACTACCTGCAGCACCACGCCTTTGGTGGCAAGGTAGAAGGCCAGAACTACGGCACAGCAACCACAGCCCCGGCGATTAATATCCTTCGCATCGAAGAAAGCCTCTCAAACGCATGGGTGCGGCTTGCCCAAGGTACGCAGGTTGAAAACCTGCCGTGGCTTGATTGCATGAATCGATACGACAGAAATCACACCTTCTTTTACTGCGACCCACCCTATTGGCAGACCGAAGGTTATGGTGTGCCGTTTGAGTTTTCCGAGTATGAAAAAATGGCAGCCTTTATGAAAACCTGCAAAGGCAAAGTCATGGTAAGCATCAATGATCACCCGGACATACGTGCTGCATTTGCTGGGTTAACGATTATTGATGGCGCAGCGCTGGGGATTAAATACAGTGTTGCCAACGTGCACGGTTCGGCAGAAACCAGCCGTGAACTGGTCATCACGAATTACGACCCCATGAAAGCCAGCGGCTTATTTTAAGTGCGTAATTAGACAGGTGTTTCAAACAATACAATAGCCGTCAGCAGTTCTGCTTTACTCACGCTATATAGCTTTACGGATTCATCAACGGATCCACCATGTACCAAAACAAAACGGCAGGCTTCAGCCATTCTGAAGTCGAGCCGTTTTTTTAATTTGTACTGATTAAACTCATCATTTGTCATACTCGATATTATGACGCATTAAACTCGCGCCAGTTCTAATTGCAGGGTTTAGAACCTTAACAAGACCCGTCTTTACAGTGTTTGCGGCAACCTTCTCGTATTGAATTTTTAACGAGCTAGGAGAAACAAAATGCCGCCTGTTGATTACCATCACGGTGTCCGTGTTACCGAAATTACCGAGGGTACACGCCCTATCCGCGTGATTGATACATCAATTATCGGCATGGTATGTACTGCCGACGATGCTGACGCTGTCGCATTCCCGCTGAACAAACCTGTTTTAATCACAAACGTACAATCTGCCATTGGCAAAGCTGGCATTGCCGGTACTTTGGCAAAGTCTCTGGATGATATTGCCGATCAAACCAATACCTTAGTGGTGGTGGTACGCGTTGAAGAAGGCGAAGGCGTAGATGCTGCAGCGATTCTAGCCGACCAGAACACCAAGGTAATTGGCACAACTACAGTTGACGGCCAGTACACCGGATTAAAAGCGCTATTGGCGGCAAAAGCACAACTAGGTGTAACTCCACGTATTTTAGGCGTACCGTATTTAGACACTTTGCCAGTAGCCACCGAGCTGGTTTCAATTGCACAAAAGCTGCGTGCTTTTGCTTATGTACATGGTCACGATTGCGCCACCAAAGAAGACGCAACCACTTACCGCGACAACTTCGGTGCACGTGAGGTGATGGTGATCTGGCCTGAGTTCCTCACATGGAACGGTTTGGCTGCAGCTAACGCATCACCAATCTCACGTGCATTAGGTTTGCGTGCCAAACTTGATAACGAAATCGGCTGGCACAAAACCATATCAAACATTCCAGTGAATGGCGTCATCGGTTTAAGCAAAGATATTTTCTGGGATCTACAAGACCCTGCAACAGATGCCGGTTACCTGAACGCGCAGGAAGTCACCACGCTGATCAACCACAACGGCTACCGTTTCTGGGGTTCCCGCACATGCTCAATTGACCCTAAGTTTGCGTTTGAAAACTACACCCGTACCGCACAAGTGCTGGCTGATACCGTAGCTGAAGCGCACATGTGGGCAGTAGATGCACCGCTTAACCCTAGCCTTGCCCGTGACATCATCGAGGGCATCAACGCCAAGTTCCGTGAGTTGAAATCACTCGGTTACATCATTGACGGCCAGTGCTGGTTTGACCCGGAGCCAAACACGGCAGAGGTGCTTGAATCCGGCAAGCTGTACATCGACTATGACTACACGCCAGTGCCGCCACTTGAAAACCTGATGTTCCGCCAGCGCATTACAAACCGTTACCTGGTGGATTTTGCACAGTTGATTGCCCAAGCGTAATTAACGCAGCCACTTAACCATATAAGGACAACATCATGGCACTGCCAAAAAAACTCAAGAACTTTAATATTTTCGCCGATGCAAAAAGCTGGCTAGGCCAAGTGCCTGAAGTCACGCTGCCGAAACTGACGCGCGTCATGGAAAAATACCGCGCAGGCGGTATGAACGGTAATGCCAGTATTGATTTAGGCCAAGGCGACCTTGAAGCCGAACTCACGCTGGGCGGCATTATTGAAGAAGTATTCAAGCAATACGCCAATACCAAAGTAGACGGCGTGCTGCTGCGCTTTGCAGGTGCCTATCAGGAAGACGCAACCGCAGTAGTGTCAGCGGTTGAAGTCGTCATGCGTGGCCGCTACGAAGAAATCGACCAAGGAAACGCCAAAGTAGGCGAAAGCGGCGACATGAAAGTGAAACTGCCACTCACCTACTACAAGCTGACCATTGATAACGTGGTGATGATTGAAATTGACGTGGTCAACTTCATTGAAATCGTCAACGGCGTAGACATGCTGGCGAAACAACGTCAGGCAATGGGCATTAACTAATAACCACCCCGCCGGGGAAGATTAAAAGCCAACTGGCCAACTTTTAAAAACTGCCCCATTAAATAGCGCCGCCAGAAACGGGCGCTATTGTTTTAAAACAACTTGTATTAATTAACCGGAGACTACCCCATGAGCAAAGACCTATTACTAAACACCATGATTGACCTTGATACCCCTATCAAACGCGGCGCAAGTGAAGTTAAACAAGTCAGCCTGCGCAAACCAGCATCTGGCGAGCTACGCGGCACCAACCTTGCAGATTTACTACAGATGGACGTGACCGCCCTTGAAAAAGTTATCCCGCGCATTAGTGACCCGGCACTGACTACGCATGAGGTGCAAGGCCTAGACCCTGCTGATCTGTTTCAGTTGGGCGCTGCGGTGAGTGGTTTTTTGTTACCCAAGGCAATGAAACCAACGGTTTACCAAGCCGAGTAGAACACCTGATGGCAGATATCGCCAGTGTGTTTCACTGGCCGCTGTCTGATCTGGATAAGATGTATCTCACCGAGCTGATCGAGTGGCGTGAGTTAGCAAAAGAAAGAAGCGGAGCCGAGGAATGAGCCAAAACATGAAACTTGAAGTATTGCTATCAGCCATTAATAAAGCCACCGGCCCGCTCAAACAAATCACCAAAGGCAGTACAGAAACCGCCAAGGCGCTCAAGGCAGCACGTGATAACTTACGTGCCTTGAACGACCAGCAAAAAAACATCGATGGATTCCGCAAGCTGGATAAAGACATTGCCATCAGCAATAACGCACTCAAAGCCGCTACAGAACGTATCAAGCAGCTTAAGCTGGAAATGGCAGCAGTGGAAAAACCAACCGCAGCCATGACGCGAGAATTTAACAAAGCTGTAACGCAAGCAGGCAAGCTAAAGCAGGAGCATACCGACCTGATTACAAAGCAGCAGCAGCTACGATCTGCATTGCACGGCGCAGGCATGGATACTAAGAACCTTGCCGAACATCAGCGTACACTTAAAACCAACCTGGCAACCGCCACGGTGCAAATCAGCAAACAGACCGAGGCATTAAAAAAACAAAGCGATATCGCAGCCCGCATGAACGCAGCAAAACGCGCCCGTGATGAAGGCTTGGATCGCCGTAATGCAATCGCCGGTGCCGGAGCTTCAAGCATGGCAGCAGGTGTGGCAATGGGTGCGCCTATTGTTAAAACCATTAAAGACTACGCGGCATTTGAAACCGCCATGCTGGGGGTTGCAAGGCAAGTTAATGATGCACGTGATGCCAATGGAAAACTGACGCCAACCTATTATGAGATGGGCGATGCCATTAAAAACATGTCTGAGCGACTGCCACTCACCGCGATTGAAATCGCGCAGCTGGTAGAAGGTGCAGCACGTATGGGCATACAGGGTAAACAAAACCTGCTCATATTCACAGAGCAAGCCGCAATCATGTCGGCTGCGTTTGATTTGCCGACAGATAAAATTGCCGAAGACATGGGCATGATCTCAGGTCTATACAAAATACCGATTAAAAACATTCACGAATTTGGTGACGCCATTAACTGGCTCGACGATAACGCACAATCAAAAGGTGGCGAAATTATCGATGTGATGAAACGCATCGCCGGTACGGCAACATCAGCAGGTATGGATTTTAAACAGGCAGCAGCACTTGGTAGTACATTCCTGAGCCTTGGTTCTAGTGCAGAAATCGCCGCCACCGCATCAAACGCCATGATTAATAGGCTGGGTAACGCACCAATATTGGCATCGTCTGCACGCTATGCAGGCGGCCTTAAAATGCTGGGTTTAGAAGCTGCCAAACTGCAAAAAGCCATGAGCAGCGATGCTACCGGCACGATACTCGATGTGCTCGATAGAATTAAAGCACTGCCTAAAGACAAACAGTTGGAAGCTGCCACGCGCTTGTTTGGTGTTGAATATGGCGACGACGCTGCAAAACTTGCGCAGAACCTTGAAGAATATCGCCGTCAGCTCAAGCTTACGCAAGATGCTAGGGCTGCAGGGTCTATGAACCGCGAGTCCGCATCCAGAAACGAAAGTCTCGATGCGCAGTATCAAATGTCAACTGAAGCTATCGCCAATACCAGTAGAGAAATCGGTGAGCAACTTAAACCTGCGCTGGTTGATATTTTGGTGTTGATTAAAGATGTTTCTTCCGGCATCCGCGCATGGGTGAAAGAACATCCGGTACTTACAGGATTTATTGTTAAAACTATAGCCGCGATCGCAATACTAAGTGTTGGGATTGGTGGTCTATTATTGACTGTTGCTGCAATAATGGGTCCTTTTATTGCTTTGAGGTTTGGGTTAGCCTTCCTTGGAGTAAAAGCTACTTGGCTTGTTTCTATATTCCGCTTTCTAAATATCACATTAATTGCAATACCGGCTGCATTCATGGCCGGATATGCAGCAGGAACCATACTGGCAAAAGGCATTGATAACTGGCTATCTAGCTTGCTAGGATTTAAAACATCACTTGGCGAATTGATCTTTAATGTAGTTGAAGCCTTTAAAAACGGTGATTGGCGTAGCATTGGCCGATATATTGTGTTGGGTATTGAGGCTGGGCTAGATATGGCGAGTTTCGGGCTGTATTCAAAAGTTAAAGGATTGGTCAAAGATTTATCTAGCTCTAAAGATTTTCTTAATTCATCCGGCGCTAACACACTGGTTACCACAGGTCCCAACAATAGCAGCACACAATTTAATAACGACTTACTAATCAAGCCAAGCAAGCCATTAAAACCAAGCGGTGCATCCGGTAGCTGGACTGATAATCGTCAGCAAAATTTCAACATCCACCCGGCACCTGGCATGAATGAAAAGCAGCTGGCTAAAGCGGTCGCGGATGAAGTTGCAAAAAACAATAACGCTGCAGCGGCACGAGGCAGATCAACATTAAGAGATCGGGAATAACACCATGATGATGACGCTCGGTTTGTTTGTATTTGGCATGGAATCATTGCCCTACCAAAAATTTACGCATGATATCGGGTGGCGGCACCCGTCATCTGGCCGCGTAGGCTTGCGCCCTGCCCGCCAGTTTGCTGGGGTTGATGATGAAACTATCACCCTGTCTGGTGTTCTGCTGCCTGAGATATCTGGCGGGGATCTATCGCTAGACCTCATACGCTATATGGGCGACACCGGCGAACAATGGCCGCTGATTGAAGGCACTGGCCGTGTGTATGGTTTTTTTGTGATCGAGAAGCTGACTGTGACTAAAGAGTTATTTTTTAAAGATGGCAAAGCCCGCCGCATGGAATTTACGCTTAACCTAGTGCGCGTAGGTGATGATGACCTCGACAAAATAGGTGCGATCACCTCAACAGTTTTAAACATGGCGAATTGATATGGTGACCGAAAACCACCCAGCAGCTGCATTTAAGATCGAGCTAGAAAAGCGCGATATCTCACTGACATTTGCTGACCGCCTAGAATCGTTAACCATCACCGAGAATCGTGGACCCGAAGCGGATCAGCTCGATATCGTGGTGCTCGATCATGACGGCAAGGTCGATATACCACAGCGTGGCATTAAGTTATCGGTTGCTATCGGCTGGAAGGGTCAAGGGCTTATATCTAAAGGCTCGTTTATTGTAGATGACGTGCAGCATACAGGCACTCCGGACAAGCTCACCATACGTGCACGCAGTGCGGACCTACGTGCAGGCATCAGTACGCAGAAGGAACGCTCGTGGCATGAAATCACACTGGGTAACATGGTTAAAATCATCGCCACAGAAAACCTGTTAAAGCACACCATACCCGCAGACCTTACCAGCCAGCACATACAACACATAGACCAGACCAACGAGTCTGATATTAATTTGCTGACGCGCCTGGCAAAAATGTTTGATGCGATTTTCACCGTTAAAAACGGCACACTGATATTCATGCGCACCGGGCTGGCCATTAGTGCCAGCGGCAAACCGCTGCCGGTGCATAAAATCACCAGAGCCAGTGGCGACCAGCACCAGTTCAGCATTGCAGACCGCGATACCTACACCGGCGTTAAAGCGCTGTATCAGGATATTAACCAAGCGATTAAAGGCGAAATAATCATTGATGAAGGCAATGTAACGGGTGAGGATTTAGCGCCTGCCCCAATCACCACGCTGACTGCCACAGGCCGCACGTTTGCACTGCCAAAGCTATATAAAAGCAAAGCCAGCGCCGAGCGTGCTGCACGCAATAAATACCGCGACCTTTTAACAGGCACATTGCAATACAGCACCGTAACCGCCATGTACCGCAACGCGAACACCGTCAAAAAAGAACTGGTAAGCATCACCGCGCAAAATGTAAATGTGAATAAAATGCCAGATTCGATGGCGACCAACATCAATGAGCCGGATCCGTCAGTGTCAGCCAGTGCGGATAATGTAAAAACCCTGCGCCACATCTACGCAAACAAAGCCAACGCCGTAAGAGCCGCCCGTGCTGAATACACGCGCCTCAAACGCGGCACATCACTATTCGGCCTAACCCTAGCCCTAGGCCGCCCAGAAATATCGCCTGAAAACCCCATCAGCGTAAGCGGCTGGAAACCAGCGATTGATAGTACACAATGGATTGTAGAACGCGCAGTGCATACCATCACGGATGCTGCGGGGTTGATTACCAGGTTAGAGATGGAATTAAAGATTGAATAGCTATGGGTAATTCACTCCACAATTTCTGTGGGTAACTATGTGGTATGCATGAGGATATAACTACTAAGGTACTGGCACAGTTAGTTATCTGGCTATCGTGCCATTTATGAGCAATAAAAAACCCGCCTTATGAACTGACCCCCAATAGTTGGACGGTTAGTTTTGGTTTTAAGGGAAGGACTGAATTCGGTATTGCACTGGGCTCAGTCCTTTTAATTTTTGTTTAATC
>LNAP01000368.1_pt1 | contig 50985 bp, 53 predicted proteins | sample 602601 | NCBI WGS metagenome assembly LNAP01 (sample SAMN02440304, study PRJNA202911) | soil metagenome | biome: Subtropical and temperate rainforests or woodlands; isolation source: soil samples (1 kg each in a 20% v/v slurry with milli Q water) were... ...
AGAATCGATTGGGGACATCGGCATTGCTTCCTTTAGACAAGTTCTTCGCAAAAACAAGTCTAATGAATGCGGATCGTCCCCCGATTACGATGTAGAGCCGTGCGCGACTGTGTGAAAGCTATTGAGGCGCGGGGGGCGTTGGACATAGCCAAGCGCCAGCTACAAAAATGCAGCCAAATTATGCGGTACGCGGTGGCCCATGATCTAGCCGAGCGTAACCCGGTGGCCGATATTCAACCGTCCGACATCCTGCCCTCTAGAAAGAAGCGCAACTATTCCCGCATTGATGCCAAAGACTTACCGCAGCTGTTGCGGGATATGGACGGTTATGTGGGCGGTGAGCATACCCGGTTGGCCCTCCAACTGATGGTGCTCACTTTCGTGCGCACCGGCGAATTAATCGGCGCCAAGTGGGGCGAGTTTGATCTAGATGCAGCCCGCTGGAACATACCCGCCGAACGCATGAAGATGCGCACTCCCCATATCGTACCCTTGAGCAAGCAGGCCGTGGCGGTGGTGGAGAAGCTGCAAGCCGTGTCCTATAGCCGGGAATTTGTCTTTCCATCGGATACGGGTAAGCCTACGCACATGAGCAACAATACAATCCTGTACGCCCTGTACCGCATGGGCTACCGGGGGCGCATGACTGGGCACGGGTTCAGGGGGATTGCTTCCACCATCCTGCATGAACAAGGTTTTAATCACGCGCATATCGAATTGCAGCTCGCCCACCAGGAGCGCGATAACGTATCAGCAGCCTATAACCACGCGCTGTACCTGGCCCCCAGGGCCAAGATGATGCAGGCCTGGGCCGACCATCTGGACGCCTTGCATGTGAAAAACGTGGTGGCGATACGGCGGGCGTGATTCGACACTTTGGCCAGTGTGGGCGAAGCGGCAATGAGCGCGTGACACAAGAGGCCACGTACACCAACGGCCTTGTCAGGTATGCGGCATACTGCGGCCTTGTACCGGTGAAGGAAAAACAAGAATGGGTGTGAATTGGAATGAGGGCTTAATGCGCTGGAAGCCGCACGTTGGCGCGATGGGCAAAGCGTACCCATTGAACCACCTGCACCCATTTCGGTACACGCTGGCAGTTAACGGTGGCAAAGGGCAGACTGACGTTGAAGTACGCGTGGCATTTGCTATGCATTGCTTCACGCGTGCCTGCGCTGATGGTGATGGTGCAGGCCTGCTATACCGCGATGCGCGCGAAACCCGCAGCTTTTGCCCAGATCGCTACGCGCTGTCACTGCATTTGCCTGATATTGCCTGTACGCTGGCGGATAGACGCTGTCGCTTTGCTAAAGCTGACAATTACGTAACTATTGATGTGCCGATGACGGGCGGGGCGGCCGCGCAATATGGCGTCTTTTTCAACGTCATGCGCAAAGATGGCAATGCTGTGCTGCTGACCATCCAGAGTGCTTACCAACTGGGTGCCGGAAAACAGGTACCTGGGCGCGGTTCGATTGGATTCGCCCGCTTGGTGGAACTGACCCTTACCGGGGTCAAGCCACGGGCGCCGCGTTGAGCCGCCCAGAAAGGCGAAAGCCCCGACAAGCGGGGCTCCGTAGTCTGGTGGTCTGTTGCCTCTGCTTTTGGCAGAACCGCTTGCACGGCAGTTAACGCTTTTGCCCGAGGGCTCACCAGCTATTGCGTCAAGCCTATTGTACCGAATTTCTGCGCCTATGCAACCCCTATGTTCCCCTTCCTGCCCCAATGGTCGGGACAGTTGCGGTTTGGGGGTATGCGTTCCTTCGTGTCTGTGACTGGATTGTAATGCCTAGTATAGTATGGTAAGTTACAAACTTAGCGAATGAAAGATGCGTTTCTATGCTGGCGACAGCACGCTATGACGCATTTGCCCCCGGTACGCGTGAGATTACCGGACGTGCCATCTTGACCCAACGTATGCATTCCCGTTGGAGGGATGGAATAACACGGCAGTGGTACCCGGCTTGGCGGGTAGGTTTGCGGCACAATGCCGCGCCTGCCCGCTTTTGTTTTGGCGGCGCGGAAACTCCGTAGGAGAAACCCGCCATGCAAAAGACCAATCTCACTATCCAGCGCTCAATTGAGTTGCCCGCCTGCGGTGCCACCGGCACGAAGGGGGCAGCATGAGCGGCCCGCAAGATAAAAACCCTGCAAACCTGCCCGCAATCGGATACGTGCGCCTGCCCGCCGTAGCGGCGGTGTGCGGTATCAGCACGTCGGCCATCTGGAAGTGGTGCCGTGATGGGCGCTTTCCGCCCCCCGTGAAATTAGCCCCCCGCGTGTCTGCCTGGTCGGTGGATGATCTGCGCGCCTGGCTGGCTGACCCCCAAGGGTGGAAGTCCAGCAACGCACAGGGTGCGGGCCATGAATAGCACCCTGTTGAAGGCCGAACAGATACTGGTGCCGCTCAATCGTGAGCTGCTTGATTTCGCCCAGCAGCTACGTCATGGTTGTTGGGAAGACTGGAACATTGAAGCGGCGGCCCATATGGTCAGCTTTTCCGAGCGCATTGATGCCGCGCTGGCTTTGATCATGCATAGCGACGGGTTCCAGGACAGCCCGCTGACCTTAACCATTCAGTGAGGCGGGCATGACTGATTCCATACACACAACCCCGCTTGTCCCTCACTTTGGTCCGCGTGGCATGTGCGCGGCCCTTGGCTTGACACTAGCCGAACTTACCACGGCATACCGCACCGGCCAGATTGCCGCCCCCGATACCGTACACCTACATGAGCCGCGATGGCTTCCCTTAACCTTGCGCGATGAACTGGCACGGATATACCAACAGGCAGGGGCCGACCCCGCAGTGGCCGGGCGCGTTCAAGCCGAACGCATGGCACGCGCCACGCAGGCCGAAGGATGGCAATGATGCTGCATATCCTTGATGATACCGAAAGTCCGATGGATGCCATGGCGGCCCAGACTCCAAGCAACGAGCCAGCAACAGCGCAGATTCCACCTATGGATACGAAGGCCGGCGGCTTTCAACGCCACGGACGGGCGCTATTGAATCACGGCTACCTGATCATCCCTATTAAGCCCGGCCACAAGGCCCCGGCCATGGGAAATTGGCAGAATGCCCGGCTGGGGGCGAGTGACCTTTACCGCTATTCCGATCATGGGGTGGGGGTGCTGTGCGGCCAGGGGGCGCATCCTATCGCCGCCATTGATGTTGATACTTTGGATGCTGGTTTGGCTGCGCGCTTTGTTGCCTGGTGCCGGGCAAACCTGGGCGCCACGGTGGAGCGGGTAGGCCATGCACCCAAGATTCTGCTGGTCTATCGTGCCCAGGCAGAAGGCTGGGGGAAGGCGACCGGCGCATGGTTTGAAGACGACCTGGTGGGGGAGCGCCACCGGCTGGAAATCCTGGGCAAGGGTCAGCAGTTTGTTGCCTACCATGTGCACCCTGATACTGGCCGGCCCTATGAATGGGTAGACCTGATGGGTGGGCTGGATGCCGTGCAGGCTTGCGATTTGCCGATCATCACCAAGGCGCAGGCCGATGAGGCCATGCAGGTATTCGAATCCATGGCCGCAGAATGCGGGCTTGTGCGCGTGGTGGGTTCCACCAGCCGAGGCGTATGCGTCACCTACACCCATGACGCTGGGGACGCCCTCATGGCGTTGTCGCCGTCGGTAGGAATCACACTGGATGAAGCCCGGCGCAAGCTGGCCTATGTTGACCGTGAAGAATACGGCACGTGGCTGGCTGTGGGCATGTCCTTACACCACGAATTTGCGGGAAGCGCCCAAGGCCTTGCTTTGTGGGATGAATGGTCATTGGAGGGCAGCAACTATGTCAATGCCGATGATCTTGCTTTTCGATGGGAGGGCTTTGGCAAGTCTGGCCATCGTCCTATGACAGCCCGGTGGCTGCTGAAAGTCGGTAATGCGGGCGAGCGCGAAGCCATCAAGGTGGAAAAGCGCACGGCGCTAGACGATGCCAAGGCGGCTATTCTGGCCTGTGCCGATAGCATCGATCTAGTAAACGATGTGGCGCACCGGGCAGGTGTGGCGGTGGGTGGTGATATTGCGCTGCGTACTGAACTTACGGGCTTGCTTCGCACGCGCTACAAGGAACTGACTGGGGTTGCGTTGCCCCTGGCTGATGCGCGCGTCGCGCTAGGCGGTAGTGGTGCCGTGGTGCCGTTTAATCAGCAAAAACGCCCATTCACCGAGTTTGGCAATGCCGAACGGATGCTAGATCGTTTCGGGGATGGCCTCATGTATGTGCCCGAGTTCGATACTTGGTTTATCTGGACGGGCATCTACTGGCAGCGGGCGGCCGATGTTGTGCTGGAACACATGGCTAAGAAAACTGTCCTGGCCCTGGTTGATGAAGCCACGGCCGCAGAATCGGATGAGGAACGCACGGCCATTTTTAAGCATTGTGCTGCATCACAGAAAGCCACCATGATGCGCAATATGGTGGCCCTTGCACGGTCTGACCCGCGCGTGGTGGTGGCCATGGCCGAGCTTGATCAAGCCCCGCACCTGCTGGGGGTTGGCAATGGCGTGGTGGATTTGCATACCGGTGCATTGTTACCTGCTGACCAGGCGTACCGCATTACCGTTACGACCGATGTCGAGTATGGCCCGGCGGCGGCCTGCCCGCTTTTTGAACAAACGGTGGCTGATGTGTTTTTCGGAGATGCCGATATGGTCAGTTTCTTTCAGCGGCTGATTGGTTACAGCCTCATGGCGCAACCCACCGAAGACATTCTGGCTATCCCCTATGGATCGGGCAGCAATGGTAAATCCACGGTGCTGGGGGCGATTCGTGAAGTGCTGGGGGCACACGCCAAGATGGCCAGTGCCGATACGTTCTTGAGTAGCAGCGCAGGCGGCGGCAGTGCTGGCGGGCCGCGTGAAGACGTGTTGCGGCTGCGTGGTGCGCGCTTTGTCTACGTGTCCGAGCCTGACGAAGGCAGCGAACTGCGCGAAGGCCTGATCAAGTCCATGACTGGGGGCGAACCCATGCCCGCGCGCGGCATCCATGCAAAGGCTACGGTTGAGGTGTTGCCTACTTGGGTTGCCTTCATGCCGACCAACCATAGGCCGATCATCAAAGGCGATGATCACGCGATATGGCGGCGCCTGTTGCCCGTGCCGTTCACCCGCAATTTCGACCAGGATGCAGCCCTGACCAAAGACCCCGACCGGGCGGCAAAGCTGGCTGCGGAGGCATCGGGCATTTTGGCGTGGTGCGTGCGTGGTGCACTGGCGTATCAGCGCGATGGCCTGGGGTTGCCCCCGTCAGTGCAGCAGGCCCGCGACGACTATAAGGGGGATATGGACATACTGTCCGATTGGCTGGATGAGTGCTGCGAAATCAGCCCGGACTATGTGGAAAGCAATACCCGGCTGTGGGCGTCATGGGAGTTTTGGGCACGTTGTTCGGGCATGCTGCGGATGGTGCCCAACAGCAAGACGTTGGGGCGCAGGTTGACCGCCAGGGGGTTTGAACCAGTCAGGGACACGCGAGGTTTGCGCGGGCGCGGGTTGTTAGGCGTGCGCGTTCGACCGGTGGAGGGGTTGGAATGAATCTGCAAGTTTCTGCATTTCCGCAAATTACCGCGCTTTCCGGCCAGTGTGTGGGGCGGGTGGCTCCGCGAATGCGCGAATATTTGCACGTTCCGGCATGTTCGCCCGTGGTACGGTCGATGGTTTGCGTCGTTTGCGTCGTTATTACCCTATTTTTACTAAACTTTTTTATGTATACGTATGAGAAAGTTTTAGAAAAAAGGCTTAGAAACGACGCAAACGACGCAAGTAAAAAATTACACGTTCATTTCACCCAAAACCGTGGACGAAATGGCGGGGGCAAACTGGATCAGTACCGTGTGCAGGACACCGTGGCGCCGGTCTTTTCGCACTGGGTGTTTGCCTGGCGCACATCGTTGCCCCAATTGAATCGGAACTTCTCGCCATCGGACAGTGACCCGAAGCCGGTACCGCCATACTCGTTGCTCTTGGTGAAGACAAAGGTGCCGGTTCGCCCGTCCGAGCATTGCAGCTTGCCGTTGCCTGACACCAACGATGTGGGCCGCACCAGCGTGCCGCTACAAGCTACCCCGGATTGGCTTTGGATGTGCAGGGTGCCTTCACCCCACATGGCGGCCGACGCTTCCCCCATGAAATTGTCCTTGCTGCCGGAGAACTGGCCGACCACTGGCGACGTGTGTGCACACCCGGCAAGTAGGGAAACTAATGCGGCAATCTGTAGGGGTCTGCGGATTTGCATGGCGTGGTGTCCTGGACGTTGGGGTACAGGGCTGACGATAACCGCTTGGAGGTTTGTCGTGCAACTTCGCAATGCGCCCATGCATACGCGCGCGGGGGCGCGATATAGACGCCCCAGCGGCCGTTCGTGCAGTCCTGCATGCATGGCTGCGGGGGTCACAGCATGGGCATGACGTTTGGAACGTATCAGGGCCAGCCGGTGGCCGCCGTGCCCACCTGGTACCTACTGTGGTTCGTGAGTCAGGAATCAATGCGGTACAAACACTGGCCCCTGATCGAAGACGCCCTGCAAGAGCTGCGCGACAGACTTAGGCAGTGGGATGCCGTGGTAGCCGAGTTGCGCGTAACCGACGCCCCCCAGCGCCACAACACGGCCAAGAGGGCCAACGCAAAAAAGGCCGAACGCGCGGAAAAGCTACGCGAGCTTGAGGAGCGCCGCCGGCGGGCGTTTCAGGAGGAAACCCGAAAGCGTGTTGCCTGGAACTTGGCGCGCCGGTATCGGGTACCGTCTGGCACCATGACCGCCGATCAGATTCTGGAAGCCTTCGAAGCCGGCACCCTGCCGGGACAGGTGAAGCCGGGTGTCACTAAGGTGGACAGCTCCTTTGATGGACTGGTGTAAATGCGAAACGATAGAAGGGAGAATGGGATGGCTGGATTTATAACGGTGGCCGATGCCGCTCTGGCCCTGACAGGCGACGATGACAACACTGTGGCCGAAGCCTGGCTGGCGCTGCTGGCCCGTCAGGTTGATGCCGGTGCCTTGCATGGGGTTGTACCTGGTGGGGCAACTTGTCGGTTACTTGCATGGGAAAGTTGGCGAAGCCAGCGTGATCATGCCATGGACTGGCTGGTACCCATGGCTGCGTTTGACGCCTGGTGCAAGCACCACGGCTACGAACCGACCACAGTAGCGCCCCCGGAGCGGAAAAGCCCCAGGGGGCCGCAAATCGCCGGCATCCTGGCCGCTGCGCGTGATCAGGGCTATGACCCCATGGACATCCCCCGTGGCGGCAAGGAAAAAATCAAGGTTGTTTGTCTGGGCAACGCGCGGCTTTTCGTATCGGACAATGCGTTTGAACATGCCTGGAAAGCGGCCAGGGTGCAAGGGAAAGTGATGGTGGAAAACCACGAGTGGTACGCGCGCCGGAACTAGGCACTTGCAAAATGCCCACATGCCTACTATGGATGCCCAGTTACCCCACTGGTTAAGGTGTCCACAGTACACGTTACGAAGGGCAAACCACCATGAAATCAACCGTGAAGGTGCAGGTTAAGCATGTGCTGCACCGTGAAAACGAATACGCCTGGCATCCCGACCAGATTGCCGACCATCGGAAAGTAGCTCCGGTTCTGTCGTGGGTGCTGGCGGACGTTCAAACTCCCGCCGGCGATACCGTCCCCAATGTTGTGCTGCCGGTGACGCCGACGGGAATTGTCGCGTCTGGCTTTGTGGTTGTGGGCTTTCGGGATGGCGAGGATTTGGGTATGCGCGAATCAGCCCGCCGCGTGGCTGTGCAATGGGATGGCACCTATGACCAGCAAACGGGGCAGTGACATGGCCTATACGCCCCCACCTTTCGCCCCCAAGCACGTTATCGCGGCGTACCCCGGCTTTTTCACGCTGCACTTGGATGACGGCGCAGCCTTGATTCGTACGCCGATAGTGGGCTTTGCCCTTGATAGCGATGGTTGTACGTTACCCGTGGGGCCGCATGGCTTGGTTGATGACTACCGTGCCATTGAAAACCCCGATGGCACGGTGGAAAACTTTGACAACGTGTGGGAATCGGTTCAGGCCTTCCTGGCCGATGTAAGTAAGGACTAGGGGGCGGGTATGTCTGGTGCGTCTTCAGCGGTAACCCTTGCAAGCATCAACCTAGGTACTCAAGTTGCTGGGGTTGGGTCTAGTCTCGTCGGCGGCATCTACAGCGCAAAATCTCAACAAAGCAGCCTGGAATTTCAGGCGGACATGGCACGCATCAATGCGGGTATCGCCAACACGAATGCTAACGCGGTGGAAGCTTTTGGGCAGAACAGCGCCGATATGGCATTGGCTACTGGGGAATTCAATTCCACCATTGCCGAACTGGGGGCGCAATCCGCGCTATCCGCTGGTCAGGATCAAATCGGCGCCCAGACACTGAAAATGGGGCAGGTGAAAAGCAGCCAGCGCGCGGCGATGGCCGCCAATGGGGTTGATATTGACCAAGGCAGCGCGGCGGAAGTGCAGGACACCACCGACATTATTAAGGAAATTGATAGCCGCACCCTGCAAGCCAATGCCTTGCGCGCGGCGTGGGGTTACCGTACCCAGGGAATGGAAGCACAAATGCAGGCTTCCACCCAGGCCTTCAACGCCAAGACACAGGCCACCATGCAGGCGATCAATTTGCGCACAGGTGCCGCCGGTGCCCAGATGCAGGCGGGGATGAAGGACGCCACCGCATCTACGATCAGCCCCGCTACAGGTGCCTTTACATCGCTGCTGGGCAGTGCGCCACAGGTGGCTGATGCGTGGTTCAAGTATTCCGATGCGAAGAAAGCAGCAGGGGGCAAATAGCATGACTCCTAATGCCGTCAATGTGCTTAAAGGGGGTTGGTAGATGCCCCGCGTTCCCGTTCTGGACACTCCGCAGGTAGCGTCAAGCACCTTGTCCAACATGCGGCTGAATGTTCCCACCATTGCGGCCCCCATCGCCCGCACGGTGGATGTCCCCGATGCCATGCCGGATGTGGCGGGCAGACAGGCCCAGCAGATGGGTGTAGCACTTCAATCCATTGGCGGTGTTCTGGGCCGTAGGGCCGCCGAACTCACCCAGCAGGTGAATCAGACGCGCATCGATGACGCCATGAATCGCCTGGTCAAGACTGACACCGACTTGCAGGCCCAGGCGCTGCAACTGTTGGGGCGCAATGCCTTGGAGCGGCCCGACGGCAAGGCCCTGCCCGATGAGTACGGGGAAAAGCTGCAAAGCACTATGGATGAAATCCGCGACGGCCTGGGCAATGACGCGCAGAAACTCGCTTTCCAGCAGCAGGCTGGGCGGATCAAGGGCCAACTGTACGGGCGGCTTACCAATCACATCATCCTCCAGCAGCAGGTATTTGCCGATGAAAGCAGCCAGGCGCGCATGGCGACCGCCATTGACCGGGTGGGCATGCTGCCAGACGATGAGGAAGCTTTCCACCAGTCGCTAGCCGCGATCCGTACTACGGTGGATGAACGGGTGGCGCGTAACGGCGGCAATCAGGAAATGGCCGATGTGGAGTATCGCAAGGTGGCCGACCAGGCGTATTACACCCGGTACAAGTCGTGGGCACAGACTGACCCCATGGCAGCACTGTCGAACTTTCAGGCAAGCCGTGGTCACGTTTCGCCCCTCACACGCGACCGCATCAGCGATGATCTGTTTCGCACCGCCGCGCCGCAACTTGTGAATGCTGCCAAGCCTTGGGTTACGTCGGCGGGCGCCGCCCCTGCCGGTCGGCCAGAGTTGGCAAATGAGCCGCGCGGCGTTCGCAACAACAACCCCGGCAATATTCGCCAGTCGGGTACCCCCTGGCAGGGGGAAGTGTCTGGGAATGATCCAGCCTATGCTACGTTTGCCACCCCGGAAGCGGGGATACGCGCCATGGGCAAGAATCTGTTGACGTACCAGGACGCCTACGACCTGGATACCGTTACCGGTATTGTCAGCCGGTGGGCGCCTGCTACCGACAATAACGACACAGCGGCCTATGCCGTCATCGTAGCCAAGGCGCTGGGCGTAAAGCCTGACGATAAACTTGATCTGCACGACCCCGACACCATGGGCAAGATGGTGCGCGCCATGATTGGCGTGGAAAATGGCAAGCAGCCGTATAGCGATGCCCTAATCACCACGGGCGTTAATGCTGCACTGGGCAAGGGGGCGCTGCCCGCGTCAGCGGATGTCGGGGCCGCGTTACCAGTGCCGGCGTGGCGCGACCCGGAATCCAAAACCGGCATTGCCTTTGTGGACAACTTACCGCCCGACCAGAAGGCACGGGTATTAAGCGTCGCCCAGTCGCAAACCCACCAGGATATGAGCGTGGTGCGCGATTCGTTGCAAACCCGTGTGCAAGACACCAAGGCCGAATACCTGACAAGTGGCACAGCCACCAACCCGCCTAGCGAATCCGAGATGATCCGCGCGTACGGCCAGATTGAGGGCGTGAAGCGATACCGCGACTTGCAGGACACGGCCACGCTGGGAGTAGAGTTGCAGCGTACCAAGGTGGCGTCAAACGCCGACCTGCTCAAGATGCTGGCCGATGAAAAGCCTGACTCTGGCGAAGGCTTTGCCGGTCGCCAGCGCAATTACGAAATCCTGCAAAAGGCGGTGCAGCAGACCATCGAGACGCGGCGCAAAGACCCCATTGCGTTTGCCATGCAAAACCCGGCCTTCGCGTTCAAGCCTATCACTGACTTTGCTAACGGCCAGCCGGTGGCCGAAGAATTGAGCAAGCGTCGGGAGTCAATGGGCCGCGTTGCCGGTGATTACGGTACGCCCCCTGCGGTACTGACCAACAAGGAAGCCGAAGCCTTTGGGCAGTACGTGGCTACGCTGGAAGTGCCTGATAAGGCCCGTGTGCTGGGTGTTGTGGCGACCGCCGCCGGTGGTGCTGGCATGGAATCCATTTCCCGCCAACTGCACGACAAGGACAATTCCCTTGCCGTGGCCGCCATGCTGGCCGGGCGAAGGGAAACTATCACGCATTGGTGGGGTCTTGGGGCCGACACCCAAGGCCCGGACACTGCGCTGCTGTACTTGCAAGGCCGGGATGCACTGGCCCAGAAACGGGCATTGATCGATGACGCAGCAGAAACCGGTATCAAGGCACAGATTTACCAAGCGATCGATGGCGTATACCAGACGCCCCAGGGGCGTGATGCAGCGGCGCAAGCAGCCTTTGGCATCTATGCGGGCTTGAAGGCCCAAGGGACGGACGATGTGCGCCGTGCTGTACGTATCGCCACGGGCGGCGTCATGGATTACAACGGCGGCAAGATCGCCAAGCCTTACGGCTGGGATGATTCTCGCTTTGAGGATGCCATGTCTGACAGTATCCCCAAAACGATTCGGGAAGCGGGTGGCCGCTACCAAGTAGGTGGGGTGAAGCTGACCGCCGACGAACTGGCCGACAAGCTGCCCGCTGCCCGGTTGCGATCCGCGCGAGACACCGGCACGTACCTGGTGATCGTGGGTGACGATCTGGTACGCCTGCCCGATGGCGCGCCCTTTGTCCTGACGGTGCAGTAGCCATGGGTTTGCCAACGAAGTACACCCCCGAAATTGCTGCCGAAATTTGCCGACGCTTGGCTGATGGTGAATCCTTGCGGGCAATCTGTCGTGATGAAGACATGCCGCGCCGCAGGACGGTGCGCGAGTGGGTCAACAAGGATGTGGACGGCTTCGCAGCACGGTACACGCAGGCGCGCGAATTGGGTCTGGATGAGCTTGCCGATTATTTGCTGGAAATTGCCGATGACGGGGCAAACGACTGGATGGCCAGCCACAACCCGGATAACCCTGGGTACGACTTCAATGGTGAACACTTTCGCCGGTCACAGCTTCGCGTCGATACCCGCAAGTGGTATCTGGAAAAGCTGGCCCCCCGGCGATTTGGCAATAGGCAATCTTTGGAGCTGACGGGCGCCGATGGTGGCCCGGTGCAGTTCACCGATACCGAACGCGCTGCGCGCTTGGCCGCCATCGTGGCAAAGGCCCGCCAACGCGTGCAGAACGCCCAGGAAGGCGACGATGACAACTTGGGGGGGCTGGTATGAGCGCCCACGCTTGCATGGTGGGGGGCGGCAATGTTTGATGCTCTGTTTCCGCAGCAATATGACAACTCACTAGCCCAGTCGCTACAGCGCCCCAAGCCGCAACCGCAGCCACCGGGTGCTTTCACGGGCTTTGGTAGCGCTTTGGCCGATGCTGTTCCCTACGCGGTCACATCGTCGGCAGGCGCCTGGGCGCAAGTGCTGGATGCCTACGGCAAGGCGGCCGCATTTCGTGATGCTCCGGCGGCGGCCATGCTGGCAGGCAGGCCCGCCCCCGATATGGCGACGGTCAAAAACGAAACCATCGACCAGATTGGCGATAGTACCGATGTGCAGCGGTGGCGGCGTGCAGCCAAGTCCTATGAGCCTGACCCCAACGCTGTGGGTGTTGCCGGGCAAATCGTCCATGGGGTAGCGTCAAGCCTGGTCAAGGCGGGGGCGTACACCGTGGCGGGCGGGCCGCTGGCACCCGCGCTGTTTGGCGCTGACGTGGGTATCAACCGCGCCCAGGAGCTAACAGAGCAAGGCGTAGACGGTGGTACGGCCGCCTTGGCTGGTGTCGCGTCAGGCGTGGCGGGCGCTGTCGGGTTGAAGCTGCCGGCGGCGTTGGGCGCCACGCGCTTGCAGAGCGCGGCCATTGGTGCAGCACTTAACCCCGCGCTGAATGTGGCCGAAGTTGGCGGCATCCGCATGTTGCTAAACCATGCCGACTATCCGCAGATTGCTGCACGCTATCAGCCTTTTGACCCAACTTCCCTGGCAGTGGCGTCCATCACGGGGGCGGCGTTCGGCGCGGCTTTTCATGGTGCCAAGGCCCACACCCCCGCAGCCAAGGGGGATATCCCCACTCTGACGCCGGACGAACATGCAGCGGCGTTGGTCATGAACGAGGTTCAGACCCACAATGCCGACACGCTTGCCGATCCGCGCGACTTGCAGGCGGTCAATGCTGCCCACGATGCCCAGACGCTGGCCCGTGTCCAGATGGATGCGGGCGAACCCGTGCATGTCATGGAGATGGTGGAGGCTGACCCCAAGCAGGTCGAGGCCGCACGGGCCACCGTCTTTGAGCGCATGACCGATGATCTACGCGCCGAACTGCTGGCTGACGCCGGGAACCGTGCGGAACCGGGAGAAATCCCCGCCGCGCGGGCGCAATTGGCAGCACTGCAAAACGACATCGAGCGTATTCAGGCTGACGATGTTTTCAGGACGGAAGCCAAGGTGCAGCAACAGCAAAGGGGGTTGTCGCGCAAACAGGCAGAGGCCGCAGCCCGTGACGCTATCGGCCAGCGCCAGGCCGATCTACAGGCGCAGGCTGAACGGTTGTCCAACATCATTGAAGCCAACCGCCGGGCGGCCCAGGCGGAGCAAGACCTTGCCACGCTGAACCGTGGGCAAATCCCTGAACGCTTTGCCGACCGGTTCGATGTCGGTGTGCAGCGTGCCCAAGGTGAACCCGCCGGCGTCCCCGTCGATCAACCGATACCGGGCAGCCAGGCGGCACGCGCCCCCGACACTCTTGCACAGCAGGGCATGGCACCCGCCCCCCAATCTGATGCTATGGCTGTGCTTGGGCAGTTGGCCGGTGATACGCCTGCCACCCTCATGCAGCGTGTGGTGGACGTGGTGCAGACGCTGACCGGTCGGGGGCAAGAGTCGCCGCCCGCTGCCAGCGCGCCCAAGGCCGATACCCCGGAACAATCCCGCGCCTTCGAAATTGCCGAGCGCGACCCCGATACCATGCTGCCCACTGGGGAGACGGACGCCGACAACAACCCGATATACAAGCGTGCCGCCGACGTGGTGCGTGAAGCCCATGAGATAGAGCAGCAGGCCCGTGCCGAAGATGCGGCGTTTCGGGCAGCGGTCAATTGTGCCTTGAGGTTTCCCCAATGAGAAATGAATGCATAGAGGCGGTCGGCCAAGCGCTTGGTCGATCCATCACCCAGCGCGAAGTTCAAGACATCGAAGCCCGTATTCTGTCGAGCATGCGGGAAATCGCACGTAAAGACCCGTCCACATGGCGGGGCATGAGCCAAGCTCAACGACTGGATGCTGCCGCCACGCAGGCCGGGCAAGAGTTGTTGCACGAAGCCGCCAAGGCCAAACAGCGCGTAGCCTTAACCATCATCGCCCATGACAAGGTAATGAACCGTTATGGCGCTCTGACTGCCGACGGGCTGAAACCGTTCCAGGCGGTGGCCCGCATCTTGGACGATGCCGCGCGCTTTGGCAAGGGCGTGGCGCAGGAATCCTTTTCAGGCCTCATTGACACCATGGACGCCATCAGTCCGCGCTGGCTGGGCATGGTCGAGGATGCCCGGCAGGCGGTCGCCGTGGTGCGCGAAATCTTCGGTGAAGATTCCGGTAGCCCCCAGGCAAAGAAAGCCGCACGCGCCTGGCTGGATACGGTCGAAGCCATGCGTCAGCGTTTCAACGCGGCCGGGGGCGATGTAGGTAGGCTGGACTATGGGTATCTGCCCCAGCCGCACGACAACCTGCGTATCCTGCGGGCGGGTGCCGACCAGTGGGTAAAGGACACACTGCCGCTACTGGATCGTTCGCGCTATGTGGATATCGACGGCAACCCGCTGGGTGATTCCCAATTGGCGGATATGCTCAAGGGTGCGTGGGAAACCATCACCACAGGCGGGGACAACAAACGCGAAGTTGGGCAGGCCACCGGGCGCGGCATTCGTGCATCCCGTGGTGATGGCCACCGGGCCATCCATTTCAAGGACGCTGAAAGCTATCTGACGTACGCGGCCCAGTACAACAAGGGCGGTATCCTGTCGGCCATGCAGGGGCATGTGGGGCGGCTGGCCCGTGACATTGCCTTGGTCGAAGAATTCGGCCCCAACCCGAACACGCAATGGCGCATCCTGCATGACACGGCGAAGAAGACGGGGGCGACCGACTTAGTGGGGCCATTCCTGGTTCGCACACAGAACCTGTGGGATGTACTGAACGGGCACACCGGCCAAGTGGGTAATGTGCGCCTGGCTGAAATCGCCCAGGGTATGCGCAACGTCGAGGTATTCGGCAAGTTGGGCAGCGCCTTTATTTCCAGTATTACAGATATCCCCACTTATTTTTCCACGGTGCACTTCAACCGTTTGAATCTGGGTCAGGCCACGGTGAACCTGATCCGATCGTTTGGCAAGGATTCCACCGATTACGCCAACAGGGCGGGCCTTGTGGCCGAATCCATGATCAGCGACATGAACCGCTGGGCAGAAGCCAATATGGGCAAGGGCTGGACGGCCAAGCTGGCAAACGCCACGATGAGCCTAAGCCTATTGAACGCATGGACGGATGCCTTGCGCCGTGGCTTTTCTGTCACGATGATGGGGGCCTTGGGCAAGATGTCGCGCGGTGATTGGGTTGCACTGGATGCGAGCGATCGTGCCCGGTTGGTGGCCAAGGGCGTGACGGAAACCGACTTTAATGTGTGGCGTCTGGCCCAGCCTGAAAGCTGGCGCGGCAGCGACATGCTGACGGTGCAAGCTTTGCGTGCTGTGGCACCTGACCGCCTGGAAGCGGCGGGCCTGACCCAGCGCGACCTTGACCGCGCGGTATCGCGGCTTTTGGGTGTCATTACCGATGAATCGGAATACGCGTCTGTCGGACAAGACTTGCAGACCCGTGCGGCCATTACCCGCAGCACCCAAAAGGGTACGATTGAAGGGGAGATATTCCGGGCTGTGGGCCTGTTCAAGGGGTTCCCGGCAGCTGTCATTTCCCGCCACTGGGGGCGAGCTATTGAGCAGTGGCGTGTGGGCGACAAGGCGGCATCCGTTGCTTACACTGCCGGACTCATGGCTGGCCTTACCATCTTTGGTTCGCTTGCACTACAGTTGAGGGACTTGCGCGACGGCAAAGACCCGCGCGACATGACAACGCCCAAGTTCTGGCTGGCATCTTTCATGCAGGGCGGCGGCGTGGGCATCTTTGGTGATGCGCTCTACACAGGCATGGGGGGCGACAACCGCGCCGGGGTACCCAACTGGATGAATCTTGCTGGGCCAGTGGTGGGTAGTGTTTTCCAGGCCGTAGACCTGACCGCCGGTAATATTGGTGCCGCCGTGCGCGGTGACAAGACACATGCCGGAGCCGAAGCGGTGCGCTTTGCCAAGTCCCACTTGCCCTTCGTGGGCCTGTGGTACGCAAAGTCGGCCATTGACCATGCGGTATTGAACGACATTCAGGAATACATGTCACCCGGCTATCTGCGTCGAATGCAGAACCGGGCACGCAAAGAGTGGGGGCAGACCTATTGGTGGCAACCCACGCAAGGGGCACCCGACCGATTCCCGAACTTCGGCAGTATCACGGGGCGTTAAGGGATGCATTTTTCAAATGGATCGTGCACGCACTTTGGTGCGACAGATGAAGAAATTGCCGTTGTGCTGTCGCGCCAGGAGGGGCGACCGGTTCCTGTGGAAGAAGTGCGGCAGGTTGGTGCCCGTGCCATGCGAAAGATCAAGGCCACCCTGCACAAGCGGGGATACACCGCTGAAAACCTGATCCCTGAACTGTGGCGCGGGCCGCGCCGGTATCAAGCCTTGAACGAACGAAACATACCCGTTGGTGAAGACCACCCTAAAGCCCGCTACAGCAATGCCCATATTGACCAAGTGCTACGTATGCGCGACCAGGGGGCAGGGTATGGAACAATCGCCAAGGCGCTGGGCATGCCCAAGACGACGGTGTGTAATATATGCAATGGGCGGCAGCGGCTTCAGGTGGCCACACAGTACAGAGTGGCGTCCGCCTGACGGGGTGAATCACCCGCAGTAGCTAGAAATCTGGGCACCGGAGCAGTAGTTTTTTACCCCGCAATCTCAATCGGGCCTAGACATCGACTGACCTTAACCACTATTCTGAATACGCACAAGGGTGCGTGGCTGACAAACTCGCAGGGATAGCCACTTTGCAACTGGCTATGCATCCTTGTGCGCTGTTCAAGCACTTTGCCCGATGGGGGGAAGGTTTTTAGCTTGCTTGCTATGCGGAGTCGGCTGTGGAAAAAGCATTAACGCTGAAAGAAGTTGCGGAACTACTTGGACTTTCCTATGGCACGATCTTCGCCAAGCGCCATCAAATCGGCTTCCGGTTGCCTGGCTCCCGCGTCTGGCGTGTCTGGCCGGCAGACCTTGAGAAGTTGCGACCGCAAATGTCCACGCCACCGATCACCGTTCGAGATTATGGTGCTCCACTGGTGCATCAACCATTCCTGACACCTGCCGCTCGGGAGGCTTCAAAGGAGTTGGATAGGTTGCTGGCTGAACGATTAGTGAGGAAGAAAAAACAATAGCCCATAACCGCTTGGGCTTGCTTAATCCCCCGGCGTCCGGCACAATACCTATGCCTGCGAAACAACGTGGGCCGGGTTTGGAAGCCCGATAGACGTAGGCGGGACAACCGCCGCCAGGCGGTATTTTTACGTCCCTAGCCATTGCCCCTATGGGTGGCGACGGTGGGAGGTGCAAGCCTGCCGGTTTCCTATGTCACCGGTCTTCCAACCCGCCGTTTGCTGCCCACCCGATTGGAAGCGGGAGCAGCGTATTTGCTGATATAGGAGCTTCACCATGACGACGCAACGCAATTCAATCCGTACTAATCCCGTGACTCGTGAACAGGCCGTGACCGCCATCTTGGCGCTGTGCCGTGTCAAGGGCCGGGAGCCAGCTGTTCAGGTGCTGGCGCTGTTCAAGGCAAAGTGTCTTAATGAGATACCCGCAGCGCGGTACGGCAAGCTGGTGGACGCGTGTGCGCTTGCAATGACCATCTAAGGTATGCACTTATCCTTTAATCGCTAGGCCGGTTGAAGGATGGCTAGCGCCTTATGCCTGGGGGTATTTTTGGGGGTAGTTATAAATATCTGACTAATGACACCATTTATTCATGCGGTTTTCAATTCGGAATGTGAATCCCTCTGTCCCGCCAGTACTTATTACAGAATCGCCTCCGCAAGGAGGCTTTTTTGTGGGCGTTGAAGGTTAAAGCCATCAAGCAAAAAATCAAAGCCCGTCTAACTCAAGCAGACAAGCACGAAAGCAAAATCAAAGCGCTGAAAAAATCACTGAAAAAAGCGGCTTGATCTTGTGCTGCTCCCGCAGTGGAGCAGTAAAAAGCCAAAGTAAAAGGCCTGGGGCCGGTCATGTACCGGCCCCAGGCCTTTTGCTATTCATAAAGCCGTTGAGGCGAGAAGCCATGAGGCTGCGCGGATTGCGCGCGTATTTGCTTAACCGAGGACGCCCTCATTTTCCTGAAGGGGACTTTGGTTCTTGGCATGCAACGACATCAGCGGCGGTTGATGGCGACGGGCACGCTCTTGCGCCAGTCGTGTTTCCAGGGAAACGGTGTACTGTTTGACCTTCCAGTTGCGGTAGGGGGACGGGGTTTGTTTGGGTGCAAGCATGCCAGACTCCGAAAAAAAACAGAACTCGTTAAACGCCATCCGGCGGGTAAGAAACTTGATCGTTGAGCCGCCATGGGGCGAATACGGTTCATTTCCTACAGCCATACCGTTATGGTCGGCGTTGCAGGGGGCATGATTACACACGAAGGTTTCAACTTTGCTACTGTAATGCCCGGACGTGGGGGCCATTCGGTTTGCCCTGATAACGGCAGTATTTGATGCGCCGGCGAAACCGATCGATTGCGGCCGTTGAACCCGTTTATTCGACATGCTCTTGAGTTCCGCATTGATGACAAGTAGTATTCCTCATATTAAAACGCTCTGTTTGCCGTTTTAATAATGACCAGGCTTGGCATTCCTTCTCTTGATCGCAGTCGCTGTGCAACCATTACTTTAGTTCTGTATTTCTTCCGTCTTGACAGCATTTGTTTACGGAGCGTTATATGAATAAATCATTGGGTGGCAAACTGCCGTTTTCGGTGAAAATAAAGCCGGAATCGCTGCAGCAGCAGGAACAGCTTTTTCTTGATGTAGAACAGCAAGATCCCCAGTCGCCGTACTATCGGGGGCGGCCGCCGGAAACCGCCGCACCGCCACGCAGGCGCTTCATGCTGGGGGCCATAGCCGCCATGGGCGCTGCCGGTGCGCATCAGGCCGCGTTTGCGGCGTCCCCAGGTTCCAAGGAGCGCCCGGTTCCTCCCGATGCCACCAAGATACAAGGGGTAGGGGTGGCCACCGACGATGGCGGCTACGGTTTTCGCTCGCAATTCGAAACCGAGGTGCGTACGCGCTACGCAACTAAAACAACGGAATCCTCCTGGAGCTTTACTCCGTTGCAAAACAGCTTGGGCATCATCACCCCATCGGGTCTGCATTACGAACGGCACCATGGCGGCATTGCGACCATCGATCCCGGCAAACATATGCTGTATGTGCACGGCATGGTCAAGCAGGCCAAAAAATTCTCGATGTCCGACATCAAGCGTTACCCCGCCTTGTCGCGCGTCATGTTCCTGGAGTGTTCGGGCAACGGCTTGACCGAGTGGACCAAACCCACGCTTAAAACCGTTCAGGGCACGCACGGGCTGACGTCGACATCGGAATGGACGGGCGTGCCGTTGTCCACGATCCTGAACGAGGTGGGCCTGCGACCGGGCGCCAAGTGGCTGCTGGCCGAGGGCGGCGATGCCGCCGTCATGACGCGCAGCATCCCTATCGAAAAAGCCCTTAAAGATTGCATGCTGGCTTACGGCCAGAACGGCGAGGCCATCCGCCCGGAACAGGGGTATCCCGTGCGCTTAATCGTTCCCGGCTACGAAGGCAATATGTGCATCAAGTGGCTGCGTCGTCTTGAAGTATCCGACAAGCCTTTCATGACGCGGGAAGAAACGGCCAAATACACCGATCTGATGCCCGATGGCAAAGCCTTGCAGTTTTCGTTTGGCATGCAGGCCAAATCGGTCATTACTTATCCCTCGGGCGAAATGCTGCTGCAAAAGCCGGGGTTTTATGAAATTACCGGCCTGGCCTGGTCGGGTGAAGGCACGATCAAACGCGTGGAAGTGTCGACCGACGGCGGCAAGACATGGCGTGACGCGGCATTGCACGGCCCTGTTCTGCCTATCTGCCATACCCGCTTTTCGCTGCCCTGGGAATGGGACGGCAAAGAAGCGATTTTACAAAGCCGGTGCACGGACGATACTGGTTATGTCCAGCCCACCATTAAAAAACTGGTCGACGAGCGCGGACTGTCATCGGTCTATCATTTGAATGGCATTCAAAGCTGGAAGGTTGCCGCAACCGGGGAGGTGTCAAATGTACATCACTACTAAAGCCGGTCTTGCCTGTGCGGCCATCGGGCTGGCCGGTCTCTGGTCGGCTGGCGCGTTGGCGCAAGGCACTACCGAACACGCATCCGCCAATCACGCTTACGGCTTTGGTACCGACATAACCGAGGCCGATCTTAAACAATTCACGTCGCCCCTGCCCGATGGCCGCGGCATGCCCAAAGGCTCGGGAACAGTCATGCAGGGCGAGAAAATTTACATGCAGCAATGCCTGGCTTGCCATGGCGCAAAACTGGAAGGGGGCATCGGCGACAGGCTGATTGGCGGACGCGGATCTCTGGCAGTCAAAGAGGGTGTCCAGGCGCCGATTAAAACGGTAGAAAGCTACTGGCCGTACGCCACGACCCTGTTCGATTACATTAAACGGGCCATGCCGTTCACCACGCCCAACAGCATGAAGGACGACGATGTCTACGCGGTATCCGCCTATATTCTTTCCAAGGCGAATATCATCCCGGCCGATGCGACGCTCGGTCAGGACTCCCTGCCCAAAGTCGTAATGCCCAATCACGATGGGTTCACCCCCGCCAATCGCTGATAAAAGCCTGTGGCAGGCAGGATGCCAGTAATGATCCTGCCTTGCTTGCATCGAATATCGGAGGTGATCGCTACCTGATTCAAATGCCCGGCTGAATCCCGGCTAATGTTTGCCTGCTACAAGAGTCAACGACCCGTTCGGCGACGCAATGCGATGATGGCGATTCGTGCTTTCGCGCGAGTCAGCGTATATTGAAAACGACAACCACCTCTTAAAGGAGACAAGCCATGTCAAAAAACACAGGACACGATTCAGGTGCTGCGGCATCGAATCCGTTTGGCGATCTGACGAAGATGTTCGAGCAGTTCAAGGTGCCGGGTGTCGATATGTCGGCGATTGCCGATGCGCGGCGTAAAGATATCGAAGCTTTGGTCGAGGCCAATAAGGCGGTTTATGATGGCATGCAGGCGCTGGCCAGTAAGCAGGCGGAAATGCTCAAGCAGGCGGTCGAAGGCATTCAAAGCGCCGCCAGCGGCACAGGGGTAGGGGATCCGGCCAAGCAGGCCGAACTGGCTCGCAAGGCCTGTGAAAAGACGCTGTCCGACATGAAGGATCTGGCCGAGATAGCGCGCAAGTCGCAGGCTGACGCCATGGCCAGCATTACGCAGCGTGCGACTCAGAATATGCAGGACATTAAAAAGATGATGCATCCAAAGTAATACTGCCGCGGCGGCCGCGGTTTTACGGCTCGACCGAGTAGCCCGCGGCAACCCAGGCGTCGATGCCGCCGGTCAGGGGCCGCACGTGGCTGTAGCCTAGTCGCATCAGTTGCTTGGCAACCTGGGCGGCAGACGCCTCGTTGGGGCAGGCGCAATACACAATGACTTCGCCGTCGTGTGCTAGGGTCAGGTCTGGCGGAAGCGTCGGGTTCTGGACTGAAAGGGGGATGGCGCCCGGGATGCGGCCTGCGTTTTGATCCAGCGCCGAGCGTACATCGATAATGGTGGGCGCCGTGTCTTGCTGCAATAGCTGGTGAAGTTCATTGACGGAAATGCGCGCCATGTACAGCGATTTTAAGAAACGGTCGCGCTGCCACCACTTTTTGGCAATAAACGCGAACAGTGCCATGCCTATCAAGAGCAAGCCCCATTTGCCCAGATGCTCAAGTACATTCAGCAGGTCGTCAATGGTTGTGCTGAACAGCGAGCCCAGGTAAATGGCGGATCCGGCCCAAAGCGCCGCGCCCACGCTGTCGAACAAAATGAACTTAAGGCGCGACGTGCCCAGTGCTCCGGAAAGCGCGCTGGCAATCGAGGCAAAGCCCGGAATAAATTTGGCGACCAGCAAGGACGATGCGCCCCAGCGTAAATAAACCGATTCAGTCTGGTTGACGCATGAATCCGGCGACAGCGAAATGCGGCAAAGCATGGTCATGACTTTTCGGCCATAACGTTTGCCGGCCAGGTACCAGGCGAAGTCGGCGATCAAGGCCGCCAGCACGGCAACGAGCAGGAGCAAAGGGGCCGAATATTGGCTGCTGTCGAGCAAGGCGCCCGTGATGACCAGTGTCGGGTAGGCGGGCAGCGGCGTACCCAGTTGCTCAATGAGCACGTTGAAGAAGACAAGGGTAAGGCCGTATTGTTCGATGAGATTTAAAAGATAATCCATGGTCGCTTAAGGCCTTTCCTGTCGATGTAAATGGGGTGCGGTTAGATCAATAGCCCGGCCAGGGTAAGGGCGGTGCGGTCAACGACTCGCCATCATACCCCTGGACCGCGCCGAAGCGTTCGCTGCCGGCTTCCCAGTCGTGTTGGGCCTGGGCGATTTGCGCCTTGCTGTGGCCTACAAAATTCCACCAAATCAAGACGTCGTTGTCCCAGGGTTCGCCGCCAATCAGAATGATCCGGCTGCCAGGGCTTAACTGAAGACGCAGCTCGCTGTTTCCGCTTCCTAAATAGGCCAGTTCGTCGACGGCAAAGTGCTGGGTATTGATTTGTGTGTCGCCCTCGAGCGTCAGTATTCCATATTCGAATGCCGGGTCCAGGGGCAATTGGATATCAGTGCCTTGTTCGCTGAACAGATCGATGCCCACTAACGGGGAATACAAGCGGGCTGGCGCGCGATGCTCTTTATAACTGCCGGCCAATAAGGTGAAGTCGCATCCGCCTTCGCTCCATTTAGGCAAAACGGGATGGTGGTCGAAGGCCGGAGCGCAGTCGCTGGCTTCAGGCGGCAGCGCGATCCACAATTGCGCCGCATGCAGTTTGTCTTCCCCAGGCAGCGATTCTTCCGTATGGGCAATGCCGTGGCCCGCGGTCATCAGGTTGACCTGGCCGGGACGGATGACTTGTTCGTTGCCCAGACTGTCGCGGTGCAGGACTTCGCCCTGGAGCATCCAGGTGAAGGTTTGCAGGCCAATGTGCGGATGCGGGCCCACCCGCATGCCTGGCCCTGAGGTGAAAACGGAGGGGCCGGCATGATCCAGAAAGCACCAGGCGCCTATCATGCGGCGCTGCCGCGAGGGCATCAGGCGGTGGATCGGAATGCCGCCCACATCGGCCAGGCGCGAAGCAATACGCTGTATGTTTTCGTCGCCGGTATCTTGCTGCGAACGGTCTTGTGGCAAGGGTGAAGCGCTAAGTGAGTTCATAGGAGCTCTCCGGTTAAGGCAGTGTGGTGGTACTCACTTTTCGTCGGGCTGGGGGCCGGGCGAAAAGTGAGCGTGCTAGCTGGGCATCTGGCCGAAACGGCCGCCATTGAAGTCTTCGATCGCCTGGATGATTTCGTCTTGCGTGTTCATCACAAAGGGACCGTGTCCCACAATGGGTTCGTCTATCGGCTGGCCGCTGATCAACAGCACGACAGCGTCGTTATTGGCTTCAATCGACAGGCTGTCGCCGGCTTGATCCAACACGACCATTTGCGCTTCGCGCGCAACGGCGTTGTCATTGACTTGCACCGTTCCGCGCAGCACGATCAGAGCGGCATTCCAGCCTTCAGGCACCTCCAGTTTACTGATGCTGCCCTGGGCGAGCCGCAAGTCCACAACCTGCATGGGCGAGAAGGTGCGTGCCGGACCCGTCTTTCCGGCAAAATCGCCGGCAATCAGACGCGCGGTTCCGGCGCCGTCCTTCAACGCCACAACCGGGATGTCGTCGTCGACAATGGCTTGATAACCCGGTCTTGTCATTTTGTCGCTGGCGGGCAGGTTTACCCAAAGCTGCACCATCTCGAGAGTGCCGCCGGAACGGGCGAACGCGTCGGAATGGAACTCTTCATGCAGGATGCCCGACCCGGCCGTCATCCACTGCACATCGCCGGGGCCGATAACGCCGCCCTGGCCGGTGGAGTCGCGATGAGAAACTTCCCCTTTATAGACGATGGTGACGGTTTCAAACCCGCGATGCGGGTGTTGTCCGACACCCCGATTTGCCGTGGTCGGGGTGAAGTCGGCCGGACCGGCATAGTCGAGCAGCAAGAAGGGGCTAAGCTGTTTTGCGTGGCTATGGTAGGAAAACATCGAGCGCACGGGAAAGCCGTCACCCACCCAATGGGGACGGGGTGCGCTGTAGACGCCAAGTACTTTTTTCATGCTGATCTCCCGATAAACATAACATTTATATTCTTGGGTCTAGTTTAAATAAAGATCAATGGAGCCGGTAGTAGGTCTTTTTAGATGTGAGTGTTCTGTTTTGTGAACAGTGTTTTCTGTAAAGGGTGCAATCCTGCCGTGTCTGGATTTTCCATCCTATGGTCTTTTGATTGTTTCTATTCTTGCGCCAACAGCTTTTCAAATAGGGTGGTTGAGCCCATTTGGCCGCCTTTGAGCATGATGTCGATGCCTGACAAGTAAGGTAGGTCGGAGTGCGTGCGGCACAATGCGGCGCCCTGATCGATCTGCCCAAGATACGATAAGCCCCATATATCCAGTGCTTTGACGGCATAGCTGGATGTATCGCCCCCGGCGATGCCGATGCGACGCGGCTGGGCGCGTTCAAGTACGCGGGCCAGAAATGCGCCGCTGGCTTGGGCCAGGACGGCAGGCGGCGTACTGGGAAAGTTTGTTGTCACGCTGGCGGATGTGTAGGCCAGGACGTGGTGGCCTTGTGCCAGGGTTTGCACTGCCTGGGTCAGCGCAGCATCGAGGCGAGCGCTGTTGTTGCCGATTAGCGCATCGATATCCAAGGCTATTTTTTTATACGATACCGCCGCCTCAATTTGCCTGGCCGTCACTGGCGACATACTTCCCGACAGCACAAATACAGGTCCGTCGGCGGGGCGAATGTGTGGATGGCTTGGGGCGGTGTGGATGCCGTTGCTTTGTTCGGTTGTGTGCCAGTGGGCCAGCAGAGCCTGAGCCACGCTGCTTGGACCAATGGCTAGCAAGGGCCGGCGGCAGGCGTGTTGCCAGATGGTTCGCCCCACAATGGCCAGGTGCGAGGCATGGCCGATGTCGAACAGTACGCCATCAGGGGCGTTTTCTATACTTTTTTCGATGAGGGCATTGAGGGCGTGAGGCGGCAGATCATACTGCGGGTATTCGATGCCGGCCATGCGTTCCAGCCCTTGCAGCGCCAGGTGCCGACGCAGATCGGCTTCCCGCATGGGTGTTACCGGGTGGCGGCTCATGGTGGGGTGCCGATCAAGGCGGTAGGCGCCTTCGCCGGTTTGAAATGCCGCAAATAGATTTCCGAATACGCAATACCGATTCAGATTTGGTTGGCCGCCGACGATAGGCATGAAGGCAGCGGGTTTGAGCTGCTGGCGCAAGATGCGAACCGCTGTGCCGATGCTGCCAATGTCGGGCGAACTGTCAAAGGTTGAGCAGGTTTTGTAATGGGTAACTGGTGCTCCCAGTTGCGCGAAGAAGGGCCCGACGGACTCGAGCTCTGCTGCTTGTTCGGTGGCGCGCATGGAGCGCGCCGCACCGGCAATGCCCAGGCAATCGAGCGGGCCGGCGGCGGTGAGTTGTTCGGGCGTCGGAGGGCGCAAGAACAGCAGTGCGGCCAGTCCCGCCTGGGCAACGGTGGCCAGGGTGTCGGTGGCACCGGTGAAGTCGTCGCCGTAAAAGGCTAGCTTGGGGACGTTCCGCTTCATGTTTTTACCTCGCACCGAAAAATTCCAGCGCGCGGCGCAGCTCGGGCGCTTGTGCGGCATAGTCGGATAAGGGTGTTGCGCTGGATACGGCTTGCCAGGCTTGGCGCAGGCTGGCCACGCCGGCGGCGGGGCCGTCCGGGTGAGCCAGAATGCCGCCGCCCGACATGAATAATAGGTCGTCGTTGCCAACGGCCTGGAAAGTCGCCGGCACCGTGCCGGCCCATTGTCCCGACGAGAATGCCGGCATAACCTGGTCGTCAAGGCCGTCCGCCAAAGGTGCAAGACAGTCGCGCGCCGATTCAACGACCTCTTCGTCACTCTGCGAGAATTTTCCCTGCAACCCGTGAACATGCATGTGATCCACACCGGCCAGCCGCCAGAGGGTTTGATAGGCCTGGAAGGAAATGCCCAAATAAGGATGGCGCGAGAGCGCGCCGTAACCGTTGCGGTGGCCGTGCAAGGCCAGTGAGGTACTGCGGCGCAAGGTCTGAATGGCCGAGTAGCCGCACGCGTTCAGGCTGGCCATGATGCAGGTGCCGCCTTCGCGTTCGACCAGGTCGGCATGGCGGCGCATGGCGTCGGTTTCGTCAGTAATGTTGAAGGCAACCATCACGGCTTTGCCGGTACGCTGTTGGTGCTCACGCACCACGGCCATCACGGCTGGCACACGCTCGGCCAGCGGGGCATGGACTGGGTCGGCGCAGATTTCGTCGTCTTTGATGAAGTCCACGCCGGCCTCGCAGAGCTGCTTGACCAGCGCGGCGGTTTGCGCAGGCGACAAGCCCACGTTGGGTTTGATAATCGTACCCAAGAGCGGTCCGCTGGCAACGCCAGAGGCTTGTCGCGTTCCGGCGATGCCTTGCCGCGGCATGTCGAAGCGCTTGCGGTAGTCGGCAGACAGGTGCAGCGTTTCAAGGCGCAGGCCGGTGGTTTCGCCCAGGTCGTAAAGATTGCCGGCGACGGTGGAGGCCAGTGTTGGCAGATTCGCGCCGATATTGTCCACCGGAAATGAAATACGGACGCGGGCGCGTTGCCAGGGGCCTTTATTGCCCTGTCGCTCCAGCAAGGCGTTGGGCAGGGCGGGCTGGCTGGCGACGTCCAGCATTTCCACGCCTTCGACCGTGGCCCGCGCACGCTGACGCAGTTCATCAGTTTCCCCCTGTACGCGTGTGAACGTGCCGCAGGACTGCTCGCCGGCCATGATTTCAGCGACCTTGGCCGGGTCGAGTGGGGTTTCAATCAGATAAGTGGCGTGGAAACGATCAGGGTTCATGGCAACGGCTCGAAAACAAAGGTGATGGGGCAGGCAGTGCCGGGGGGTTAAAGTGTGTTCAGGTCGGGAAAGGCGCGAACAGGGTCTTGGCCGTCCCAGCCTTGCGACTCGGAACGGATCAGGTCGAACAGCTTGCCTTTGGGGCCGGCCACTTCCGATAGCTCAATGACCGTGCCAGGGTGGTATTCGGTGTCGAAATACACGAACCGGCCGCGTTCGCCGACTTCGCCGCTCATCACCGTGCGAAAGCCTTGTGCGCTCAAGCGCGCAAGGTCGGCGTCGTAGTCTTCGGTCCAGTAGGCCACGTGCTGCAAGCCGGTGCGCCCCGCTTGCAGGAAGTCGCGGTACATCGATGGCACATCGTTGCGGGTTTGGATCAGCTCGACCTGTATGGGGCCCGAATTGGCTAAAGCCACCGAATTATGCGGTTCGTACTGACTGCCTTCGTACTGATAGTTGCGTATAGGTACCTTGGGGTTGTAGTACCACGGGCCAACGCCCAACGTGCGGCTCCAGTAATCCATGGCTGCTTCAATATCGTTGACGACGTAGCCCAGTTGGCGAATTTCGCCGAAAAATCGACTCATGTCTTTGTCCTTGTATGCAAAAAGAAAGTTAGCGTATGACTATGCTTGGCAACCACAGCGATACCATCGGGACCAGGGTGACGACCAGCAATGAGAGCAGCAGGGGTATAAGAAACGGAATGGCGCCCGCAATGACGCGGTGCAAAGGCATTTTTCCGACAATGCTGACCATGTACAGGCTCATGCCCACAGGTGGGGTCAACAGCCCGATCATCAGATTCAGCACGACGACGACACCCAATTGAACAGGATCGACCCCGGCCGCCAGCAAGGCCGGGGTAAGGATGGGCGCCAGGATCAGGATGGCGGCAATCGACTCCATGAACATGCCGATAACCAGCAGGAGCACGTTGACGATGAGCAGCAAAATTACGGGGTTGTCGGAAAGGTGCAGAAAGAACTCCGTCGCCACCATGGGTAGCTGATCGATGGTCAGTACCCAGGCAAACAGCGCGGCGGCGCCTACGATGAATAGCACCGTTGCCGTGGAGTGCACGGTTTCACGCGCCGCGCCAAGCACGGCACGCAAGGTTAATTGCCGGTACACCATGAAACCCAGGAACAGAGCGTAAATGACGGTAATGCCTGCAACCTCGGTCGGGCCGAACAAGCCGCTGACCAGGCCCCCAATCAGAACCAGCGGAGCGCACAACGCGGGAAACGCGATAACGGCCTTGCGCGCCACCAGCGCCGGGCTGGTCTTGATCGTGTCGCGCGGTAAGTTTTGCATACGCGCCATGACCGCGATTTGTGCCATGAGCAACGCGGTAATGATCAGGCCAGGAATAACGCCGGCCAACAGCAGTTTCACAGCGGAAATTTCAGCCGCCGAGGCAAAAATAATCAACGGGATGCTGGGCGGGAAAATCGGACCGATGGTGGCCGACGCCATGGTGATGCCGGCGGCAAATTCATCGCGGTAGCCCTGTTCGCGCATCAGCCGCATTTGCGTGCCGCCGAGCGCTCCAATATCGGCCAGCGCCGCGCCCGACATACCTGAAAAAATCAGACTGGTCAGCACAGACACATGGCCCAGGCCGCCGCGGATGCGACCAACCAGCAAGCGCACCAGATCAAACAAGTGGCCGGTGATGCCCGACGCATTGAACAGGCAGGCGGCAAAAATGAACATGGGCACGGCCAGCAGTGGCGTCGAGTCCAGCGAGTTCACCATGCGTTGAGCCAGTACGGACAGGGGCAAATCGTGCCACCAGATGACAATGCCTGCCGACACGCTCATGGCGATGGCAATCGGCACCCCCATCAGCATGATGAAGAGAAAGAGCAGCAATATGGATAAGCTCATCATGGCGCAGTTTCCTGGGTAGTATTGGCGATGGGGCGGCCATTCAATAAGCGCCAGCAGCGCTGCAGGGATACCGCCGTAAACAGCACCATGCCGACGATGGCGGGTAGGTAAAACACCAGATTGGGCATGGACAGCGCGGGCGTCGTGAATTTTCCGGCGCGCATCAAGAACGCATAACCGGCGAACAGGAATAAGCCGCAGAACAGCAAAATGACGAGCTCAGTGAACGACTGCATGACCCAGCGGGTCCGGCCGCTTACCTTGGATACGATAATGTCGACGGCAATGTGCTTGTCATGCAGGAGCAATAAAGGAATGGCCAGGTAAACAATGCCAAGCCCGCCATAACGCGCCAGCTCCTCGGCCCAGGGCAGCCCGACCTGGAAGAAATTACGGCCGACCACCTGAAGCACCACCAGGGTGGTGGTAATCAGCAACATGGCGATGGCGGTTTGTTCCGATAGCCGGCACAGAGTGTTCAGCGCACGCTCTATCGCGCCTGGGCGCGAAGGCAAATTTGGGGTCATTGGGACGGCTCCGTCACGAACTGCGCTGCGCCGTTGCGGCGCAGCGTTTATACAAGAAAAGAAATTACTGTATGGCGTTGATTTGCGTGTACAGATTGCCGTACTTACCAGCGAATCGCTCATCCACCAGCTTTTTGGCGGAGGCCCTGAAGGCGTCGAGCTGCAAGCCTTCTTCTGGTCCGATGACCGTCATTTTCAGCTCTTTCAGCTTGGCCAGTTCGTCGGCTTCCTGTTGCTGCACCATGGCTGTTGCCTGGGTACGTACTTCATCAGCCGCTTTGCTGATGGCGTTGCGTTGTGCGTCGGTCAGTTTTTTCCACACCCTTTCGTTCATAACGATGACCTGGGCATTGATAATGTGGCCGGTCAGCATCAGATGCGATTGCGATTCGTACAGCTTGCTGGACAGGACGACGTTGACAGGGTTTTCCTGGCCCGACACCTGCCCGGTGGCCAAGGCGGTGGGCACTTCCGACCAATCGACAGGAACCGGCACGGCGCCCAACGCTTCGACGGCTGTCATGTAGATGGGAAATGGCAAGGCGCGTATTTTTTGGCCCGACAGGTCGGCTGGAGTCCGTGCGGCCTTGTTGGCGGTGAGGTTGCGTGTGCCGAAGTAGTAGCTGTAAAGCACCCGGACACCGGCGGCATCGATCAGCCCTTTGTTCAGCTCTTGCATGACCGGCGAGTTGATGTCAGTCACTTTCATCAGGTGATCCACATCGCGATACAGGTAGGGCGTGTCGAGCGCGCCGAACGGCTCGTACAAGGAACCCGTGCCGCCTGCGGTGTTATGCGACAGGGCGATCACACCGGTGGAGGTGGCCTCGGCCATTTCTTGCATCTTGCCAAGCTGCGACGAAGGGTAGACACGAATAGTGACTTCGCCATCGGTGTATTTGGCGACGGCGTCGGCAAACATTTGAGCCTGAATGCCGGCCGCGCTGCTGGGCGGGTTCATGTGGCCGTAACGTAATTCCAGCGGCTTGGACAGTGCGGCAGGCGCGCATGCGCCCATGAGCAATAGCATCGCAGCGCGAACCAAGGTGCGGCGCGAGAGTTGGGGTAGGCGTGTCATGATGATGTCTCCGTGATTAATTTTGATGTAGTATTTATGATTAATACCATTTTGTATGTGGATTTTGCGGGTTAATGCAGTTAAGGTCAATCAAATAAAATGATGGGTTTTGATGTTAATTCAGAAGAATCGGCGAAAAAGGGCTTGTCATCGGCGCGCCTTGGCATCGTCGATGTAGCTCGTCGCGCCGGGGTCTCCACCGCTACCGTCGATCGCGTGTTGAATCATCGTCCCGGGGTCAGACCAGCCACTGTGCAGAGCGTGTTGAAAGCGGCGGCCGAATTGGGTTACCTGCCTCAGGACGATTTGTATAAAGCCATGCGCCCGCAACCCATGCGTTTGGTTTTCTTGTTGCCGGCGGGCACCAATCGGTTCTTGAATATGCTGGGGGATAGCGTCGAGAGCGCGCGTGAGCAATTCGAGCCATTAAATGTGCAGTGCCGTTGCAAGTTTGTCGAAGGTTTCAACCCACAGGTGTTGGTTGAAAATCTGCTGCGCGAAGGAAAGCGTGCCGACGGTATTGCGTTCATGGCGTTGGAGCATCCTCTGGTGCGCGAGGCCGTTAATACGCTCGTCGAAAAAAATGTACACGTTATTACTTTGATCTCTGATTTGTCCAGTTCACGGCGCGCCGCCTATGTCGGTCTGGATAACCGGGCCGCTGGCCGCAGCGCCGGGCTTTTGCTGGGTCGATTCATTGGCCCGCGTCCGGGCAAAGTGGCCATGATTGCAGGCAGCCGTCATTATCGCGGGCATGAAGAGCGCGAAATGGGATTCCAGCACATTATTGAAGAGAAGTTTCCGGCGTTGCAGGTGGTGGGACTGCGTGAAGGCCATGACGATGCGCAGACCAATTACGTGCAGTCCCGGCAATTGCTCGAGCAGTATCCTGACTTGGTGGGTATATATAACATCGGTGGTGCTTCCGACGGCGTTGCGAAGGCGTTAAAAGAAGCTGGGCGCGATCAAAGTACGGTGTTTATTGGCCACGGCCTGACGCCGGATACGCGCGCCTTGCTGGTCGACGGTTCAATGGATGCACTGATCAACCAGAATCTGCATTCCACGATCATGAATAGCGCACGCATTTTTTCGAATTTGCGCGAAGGCCGGGAAGCCATGGCCGGGGTTGAGCCGATGCAGATCAGTGTGGTGCTGAATGAAAATCTGCCTTAACGGTTTTATTGACGGCTTGGGTTCTTCTTTGGAATAAATAAAAAAAACAGCCTATGCTTAGGCTTGGCAGGCCCCATGTCCAATAATGCAAAGAACGAATAAAGCCGGAGACAAAATTCATGCTTAAAGTCTATGCCATCAATGGCATCACCCCCGTTGTCCATCCCAGCGCCTATGTGCATCCGAGCGCCGTTTTAATCGGCGATGTCATTGTCGGGCCGGGCGCGTATATTGGCCCTTCGGCGAGCTTGCGCGGCGATTTCGGGCGCATTGAAGTGCGCAAGGGCGCGAACGTTCAAGATAGTTGCGTGCTGCATGGCGTAACGAATGTAGATACAGTGATCGAGGAAGACGGCCATGTCGGCCATGGGGCCATTATTCACGGCTGCCGCATTGGGCGCAACGCCATGGTGGGGATGAACGCAGTGATCATGGACAACGCCGTCGTGGGCGAGTCCAGCATTGTGGCCGCCATGGCGTTCGTCAAAGTCGGCATGATCATTCCGCCGCGCAGCATGGTTATGGGGATGCCTGCGCGCGTGGTGCGCGAGCTGAGCGACGACGAGGTGGCGCACAAAAGCCAGGGCACGGCCATGTATCAAAGGCTGGCCCAGCGTTCGTTGCAAACCATGCAGGAAACCACGGCGTTGGTCGAGCCCGAAAAAAATCGTCCGCGATTGACGGACGACGTGATCAACCCATTGCGCAAGTGACGCTGCCCGTCGGCTAAACGAGCGATAAATCGTCGAAAACCTGGCTGTTCAGGAAAATGGAGCGGTCGACATCGTTGATGTCGGTACGTCCGCAAAACGCCATGGTGATATCGAGCTCTTTGGCGATGATTTCAAGGCAGCGTGTTACGCCGGCCTCGCCGCCCGCGCCCAGCGCGTATAAAAAAGATCGTCCGATCATTGTGCCCTTGGCGCCCAGGGCAATGGCCTTGAGTACGTCCTGGCCCGAGCGAATGCCGCCGTCCATCCACACTTCGATCTCGTTGCCCACCGCCTGGACGATGGTTGGCAAGGCGGCAATGGACGACGGCGCGCCATCAAGCTGCCTGCCGCCATGGTTGGATACGATCAGCGCATCGGCGCCGCTGTCGACGGCGTGGCGGGCGTCTTCGGCATCCATAATGCCTTTAAGAACCAGCTTGCCGCCCCAGCATTTTTTAATCCATTCAATGTCTTCCCAGCCAAAGCGGGGGTCGAACTGATCGGCCGTCCAGGAGGACAGCGAGCTGATGTCGTCCACGCCTTTGACGTGGCCCACAATATTGCCGAATGAGCGGCGCTTGGTGCCCAGCATATCCAGGCACCAGCGCGGTTTGGTCATCAGGTTCAGTATGTTGGCCAGCGTCGGTTTGGGCGGCGTCGACAGCCCATTCTTGATGTCTTTGTGGCGTTGGCCCATGACCTGCAGATCGAGCGTCAATACCAGCGCGGAGCAGTTGGCCGCCTTGGCGCGGTCGATCAGGCTTTCGATAAAGTTCTTGTCGCGCATCACATAAAGCTGAAACCAGAAAGGTTTTGTCGTGTGGGCGGCAATGTCTTCGATCGAGCAGATACTCATGGTGGACAGCGTGAAGGGCACACCGAACTTGGCGGCGGCCTTGGCGGCCAGGATTTCCCCGTCGGCATGCTGCATGCCCGTCAGTCCGGTGGGGGCCAGGGCGACCGGCATGGCAACGCTGGCGCCCAGCATGGTGCTGCGAATGTTGCGCTGCTCGATGTTGAGCGCTACGCGTTGCCGCAGCTTGAGCTTTTGAAAGTCGCTTTCGTTGGCGCGATAGGTGCTTTCCGTCCAGGATCCCGAGTCGGCATAGTCGTAGAACATTCGGGGGACGCGACGTTCCGCTAGTTGACGAAAGTCTTCAACGCAAGTAATTTTGGACAGTGCGGACAAAATGCCTCCCAGGCAGCCATGCCCATTTGAATGGGCGAAATTATGAGTGTTAGCAACGAATCATAATCATAAACAAACGATATCGGCCAGTCACACCAGAGGCTGCTTCGATCGTTTCGAAATAAATTACCTGGTTTGAAGGGATTTTGCCGGCTTGCAAGACACAGAAAAAATTCTATGCTATAGTTACGCCTCTTTCACAGCGGCTGTAGCTCAGTTGGATAGAGTACTTGGCTACGAACCAAGGGGTCGTGGGTTCGAATCCTGCCAGCCGCGCCAGAATTTACCAATGAAGTCAATTGGTTAGAACCGCCTAGGGGCCAACTCCCTAGGCGGTTTTTTTACGTCTGCCGGATATTTGCCGGACTTTATATTGGCCATTATGCCGCGCGACGTATCAGCGTGAGTGTTGGTCCACTCTGTTGATCCGCTGCAATGCATTCGACTGCGTCCAGCAACTCCTTTATTTCCGCTACTGAATAATGCGACGTAATGTCGCCTGTTTTGTGCCCAAACAAATCCCGTCTGGTTTCCAGCGAGATGCCTGCAGCTCGTAAACGACGGCCTGCAGTGTGACGTAGGTCATGAAAATGTAGCGTTTGGAACCCCAGGGGTGCATCGCAACCAAATTCTTTCCTATATCGTTTTGACGCACGGCGACGAGCTCCTTTCCAGCCGCTCAGATTCCCAAAGCGAGACAAGATAGGTTCACCCGCATAGGTAAATACGTGCTTCTCGTGTTTACCTCGTTGAGCATTCACTACCTTCCTGGCCACACGATTAAGGACGACCAATTTTTCAGTGTCGTTCTTGTTAGCCTCGGGAGGAATGACAAATACAAAAATGTCTTCCCCTAAGCCCGGCACACGATATTCCCAATTCCATTCGAGTGCAGAAACCTCTCCACCTCGACTAACCGTGTTTAATGCAAACAGAGCGCATTCCAGCAAGTGTGGCGCCAGTTCGGAAGAGAGTAATTTCTGCTCCTTCCATGATAGCGGGTAAGGTGCTCTAGCATCCGTCACTTTGGGCAACGTCAAGATCGGTGCCGATTCGAGCCAGGTCAGTTTGCTAACGGGGTCTCGCCACTTACCAGCTGCCGATTTCAATATGCTGTTTAACACAGACAGTTTGTTCCGAACCGTTTTATCCTTGTTTCCCTTCTCCCGTAAGAAGCTGACAAAGTCCTTGATAGTTTCGTCGTAGATTCCACAAAGTAACCGATCCCCTAGTTGTGCTTCGAGTTCTTCGATATGAGACGTCAGTGTTCCCAGTGAACGAAGATTTCGAGCTATGACGTCTTCGAGAAACCGAGTACATCCATCGCGAACCGTTCGTTTTGGCCTTACCCCGAAGTGCTTGGCCTTACGGATTTTGCGGATTCGTTCGGCGAGGATCTCTTCTGCCTCATCGAGCGAGCTTGTTTCAGTACTTTCATAAATGAGGTGGCCGTTGATTTGCTTCTCGATATGCCACGTTTCTCCGCGGAGGCGGAGGCCTTTACTTGGTTTTCGTCCCATGTTTTTTCTCCTTCTGACATAGGACGGCGACCGTTGCGCTCAATATAATCGTCCAAAATGCGATCAATTTCAAGCCGATCAAAGGCTACTCCCTGCACACCAATCTTTATTACGATAAGGTTGGGTCGAATATCTCGATTAAAAATGTCTCGATGCATACCACAGTATTGGGGTGCATCCCTAAGGCGCAGTAGGCGCGGAAGAATTGTCTTATGGGCAGTGTGATTGGCGCCGTTCATAGTAAAAACCTCCTCAACTAGCGAGCTCGTTGCGTTCTTGAGATTGATTTGAGCGGTGCTCTAACTTCACCCAGTACAGTTAGCAGCGAGTTGGCTTCCGCATGTTTAAACATCAATGCTTGTAAGTCGCTTTTGGTTATACGTTTGATGAAGCGTTCGAATAGCTGTACTTGTTCTATTGATCCAAAATCCATGGAGAGACGAATTGGAACAGTTACTTTTTTCCGATTTATGTGTTGCACTTCATTAGTCACAGAATCATCCCTGTAAAGATATTTATGTCGAGAAAGGTAGATCTGGGATCAGGTCACCCGCAGCACCATTCCAGGACCACCAGTTCCCTTGTCCATATATTTCGTCGTAATGGTCGATTTTTTCTTTTTTACGTGCTTGGTAATCTGGCGTAGCCATTCCCCAGACTTCCATCGGAATCGGCGCGCCTCGATCCTTCAGCCAAAAATCCGGGAAGACCAGATCTTGACTGTCAAACCGCAGGGGCTTTTCAAATCGACGATTTTCTGCAACCAGCTTTTCAGCCAGCAGCGCCTCAAAGCCCGAATCCACCGGGATCCAGTCCTTGGTGATCCACATTAGTGACAAATCGATCACCTGTGCTTGCATAGAACCACCAGACGTTTTTGGAGGGTCCGTTTGAATGATTGCCATGACCGGATCTCCTGCAACCCATGCGCTCATTTCCAAAGCAAACCGGCGTTGAGTGATTTCCCAGAGCTCGTCGGACATGAGCAGGTACGGAATTCCGTGAAATCCCGAAATAGGAAGTGTTGAGGCTGTGTCCAGGCCTTCACGGTAGCGTGTCAGCGGCGCGGCAACGATGAGGCGGCGACGTTCATTGCTCGCAGCAATGGTTTTGGCTTGATTGAGCCTGGGCTGTTGACCTTCATTCGTCGGCGTGGCTACTAACAAGTTCTGTGCCAATTTGACTCGGCCAGCGTAAGTTGTCATTGCTACGTTCATCAGATGGTGATGCACGACACCCAATGTGCGTTTGCCGACCATGGCCGGCGTCCAGGTATTGAAAGCTGCTTGAGTCCATAGGTAATGAAGAAGTCCGAGCAGAGTCATGCTCGATTGGCTGGTACTCGATCGCCCCGTCGGTTTGGGTTGTGCGACCTGCGATTCTTCCGTTGGCGCCTTCGTTAATCGCTGCTGTAGCCCAACCTTGAGCTTGATTTTCGTGTTGCCATCGTCAAGCTCTTCAACCACACCCTTTTTATAGCTACCAAGGCCTGAAGCATTGGGATCGGCACCATAATAGGCACAATCTTCACTGTGTTCGGGGCCGGTCTGGGGGAATCGGGCCAGATGGAAGCGATCAGAGTTAGTCCGGCTGTGAATGGAAAGTCGTTTCTCGCCCTGGCCAGCACAAAGACAGCGGACCACGGCCTTGCCGTGGGCCATCGTCAGCAGCTTTTTCCAGGTGAAGGCGTATTGCTCGTCGCTCTGAAATTGTGGGCTATAGGTTTTAGTTTGGTCAGCAAGGGTAATTTCGACCGGAAAAGTTTTAGATTCTTTCATCTTTCACCTACGTATGGCATTGCGGGCACGTTGATGTTTATCGCCGCTGCGTACGCCATATCCGAATAATTGCCTCGAAGTCGGTGTCGAGGCCCAGCGCATCGGGATACTTGTTAACGCGGCAGATCAATCCGAAAACTATCTGCATGTCGGCCGCAATTGCCAAGTCCATCGCCCAAAGGCTCGTGAAATCAAATCCGCCAAAACTCGCGGCGTCCCACCAGGCCAACAAAAAATCGGCAACGTAGCCGCTTTGTCCTGTAACGCCCTGAGCAATACGAATTAGACGATGCAATGCTGACAATTCGATTTGGCTGGGAGGAGGACTTAGCTGGAACGCGAGTAACGGTACTGAATGCTTATTCGCAGCGCCCGCGGAATGTGGCGCGTTTATGTGTTGTTTACAATGTGTCATGGGAATGCTCCACACCGATGTTGAAGTTCAATTGGTGAAGCGCGCCTGTTTAGCGGCTAAACACTGGCGCTGTTTCTTTGCCGTTCGAATTCATGCCTTACCTTGTTTGCAAGCTTTTTCACCTGTTCCTCGACAATCTGGCATATCGTTTGAGCGCGTTGTAAATTTCCACTGCGCGACATCTCTTCATTGAAGGCTTTGCTTCCTTCATTCAGGACTATCACCTCCGCAAAGGAAAAATAGCCGGAACCGTCATTGTCTGAAGCCCAATAGACTTCGGCTTCGGCCGTGAGACGGCTACAAATATCGTCATGATCAAGCTGGGGAACTAGTGCAAAGGAATCCATGGTTTCAGCGATGATGAAATTTCATGTGGGTCCCACCAGTGATGGTTAAAACAAGAAGTATGGGAAATAGTATTGTCATTTTCGTTTCCAATAATGACCGTTCATGATCTGTTTAGCAGCTAAACTCCGTCGCTGTTTTCGATCCAGTTCGAAATCACGCATGACATAAATAGAATGGTGTTTTCATGCGACTATCAATAGTGCCGGCTGGATTCGAACCAGCGCCACAGGTGCACCTGTCCGGAGTTTCCCTTTCCGGCTCCCCAGAGAGGGGCGCTCTACCTACTGAGCTACGGCACTACTGATAACCTCGGTTTGAAAATGCACGTAGCTCGCTTGGAGTGTTTAGCGGCTAAACGCCGACGAGTGCCGTGGACGGGGTAAATAGACTTTAGTAAAAACCCAAGCGGGCGCTTACCAAAGCGGCTTCGAACTGAGGCCGCATTTGCCTACCCTTCGACATATGGCGACGAGGGCAGGTACTTCTCCGTGTGCTTTTGGGTGCCGTCTTCCGGTTATCGGGGGTGGGTACTCCCTAACCGTCGGGCTACTTTGACCCCATGCCGATATCGTCCGGCTTCTACGCCCATGTACTCTGGGTAGCGGCACCTCGATTAGCTAAATCATAGGAGTTCTCTCTTGCAAAATTATGCGAACGTGCGGCGGGCCTCATGTCGCCATGATGGGCACTGAGGTATGTGTGGCCGTTGAGTTATGGCTGGCCAGGCCGAAAGGGAAATGAGTTTGGTGTGATATTGACGCGCCAGTCAAACGCTGTGCGCAACAAACGAACCTGCACTGGTAAGTATCCTAATCTCAAGACGCTTACCAAAGCGGCCTCGCCAGAGGCCTGGGGCCTACCCGCCGAAATACCACGACGGGGGTAGGGTGCTTGGATCCCGCTGGTGCTGTTGTCGCGGTACCTGGTAAGCCAGTACGACAATGCATGTCAAGCGGTGCGGTCTTCCCCGCGTCCATTGAATGTTTACGCGCCAACATTCAAAAATGGGTGCTCTCACGAGCATGCCGGCGTCCATTTATGGAAGGTAGCTCTACTAAAAAGGAATGCATTCTTAAATCGGAACCCAAGAAACCACTTAAGTAAATACGGCCTCTGCGGCCTACTAGTTTTCGCCCCTTTTGCTCCTACCGGGGCGCATGCAATCGATACGATTGTGGGTAGCCGCGCACTCGCACCGCCCCGAAGGGCAGGGCGCGGTCTTTATCGTTTGGTTTGTTAATGAGCGTAGCCATTGATAGGCTGTGCGGTTATTCTATAGCAATGCTATGTAATGATCAATACCATTGCTATAGAAATATGAAATAACTTTTTGTCTTTTATTGTTGAATAAGCCGGGGTGCTTGAATTTTGATACAACTGCTTAATAGTTAAGTGTTTAGTTACATCAGGCCGGCAATAAAGCGACCGACGTTAATTGACCGCGTTTTGGTGATGGTTTTGCAGGGGGAGAGTTGTGCGCAAGACGCAACAATGGCTTACGCGGCCGATCTACCGCGCTTTTTGCTTTTATTGTTAGGTACGCTCTGAGCCTTACTTCTTAAGCCAATGAGTACGCCAACCAGTATGTTATCCAGTTGCTGTAGTTGCTCAGGGGACAAGCTAAGAACGTCGTCTAGCTGAGTTAGCTCGAATGGCCAAACATTATGCGTTTTAACGTCGTTCTTGAATATGTCCAAGCCATGTGTGGGTAGTCCCCAGTGCTCAGGGCCAACTACATCACCAAAATAGATCCATAGCCTAGGTAAGCGTTCCTTTGATATGGAACCAGTTCGGACCCATCCATAAACAACATTTGGCTCAACATCTAAATCGCGGGCGATAGAGGCCTTCGACTTTGCCGAACCGGCGTCGATTTTAAGTTGGATGGCACGCTCAATGGCGTGTCCGAGTTCTTTGCCCTTTAGCACGGGCCAATTCAATCATCTAATTAGCCTTGTGTGCAATTCTATAGTTTTTTGGCAAAATACATAGCAATGCTATAGAATTATGGAAATCCATATTACCGAAGCGCTCATCTGTGAAAACAATAAATAAAACTCCTTTTCATCCAATCGTACTTGCCTGCGAAATAGCTAAAGAGCTTATTGACCCTGATGGAGCTCAGGGAATGCGCCTGCAAAAGGGCGAGACAGTGCTTGCTAAGTTGCTGAACGTAACTCCTGGAACCATAAATCATTGGACGTGGAAGCGCCGTCCCGTGCCAGTCACACATTGTGTACGTATTGAGCAACTAACAAAAGGTGAGGTAACACGTCAAATGTTGCGACCTGACGATTGGGCGTCGATCTGGCCTGATCTTCCTCCACCACGCTGAATATTTTACGGTTTAGCAGCTAAACACTGGACGGTTTACTGCTGAGTCTTGCTGCGTTTAGCGGCTAAACACTACAGGAGCATCGATGAAAACTGTTGTCATTGCACAAGGCAAAGGCGGGGTCGGTAAAACCGCCAGCGCCGCACATATTGCCTTTTACGCCCGCGAAGCCGGTTTACGGGTCTTGGCCGTGGATCTGGACACAGGCAATCTTTCTAAAACCTTGGCAAACAATAATATTGGCGTTCCAGCCAGTGCATTGTTTCTCGATACACCGCCATCCGGTTTAGCGGCTAAACCGGAAAATTCGGGCCGACTGGACTTGATAGCTGCGGACGACCTGTTGGCTAACTTGGTGTTCTTGCCTCTTGAGCAGTGCATGAATAATTTAGTTCTCAACCTGCATGCCTTCTCGAAGGACTACGACCTGTGCATTATCGATACTGCCCCAGGCCTTGGCATTGCCTTAGCGTCCGCCTTGCACGCAGCCGATGCCGTCCTCGCGCCAATGGAAATGGAGTCGTACTCCATGGAAGGCATCAAGTACATGATGCGCACCATTTTGAATGCGCGGCAGCGCAATCCTCGGCTGACGTTTCTGGGCATTCTGCCCAGCCGTGTTGATCGTCGTAATCCACGTCACGTTAGGCACCTGGCCCAATTTCGCCAGGCCCAGGAGTCCCTTTTGGTGCCGTTAGTGATTGGCATGCGCTCCAGCGTGGCCGAGGCGTTGGATCAAGGGGTGCCGGTATGGACGTTACGTAAAACGTCCGCGCGTGCAGCGGGTGCGGAAATGCGCGCCTTAGGCAATTACGTGTTGACCAAAATGGGAGTAGCACAATGACCACCACAAAAAGTTTAGCCGCTAAACCTTCTGGCCTGGATTTGGGGGGCCTTGGGGATCTTGCATCGATGTTGGCTACACCTGCTGGAGCGCAGGGAACGCCTCAGATGTTTGATATGGATAAGATTCGTGAAGATCGAAATGTTCGATCAGAAGTTAATCCAGGTTTCGGGAAAGTCCCAATGGAGGAGCTGACAGCCGAGGTAAGGGAGCGTGGCATCAAGTCGCCGTTGTCATTGCGCCCCGATCCGGACCGTCCTGGCCATTACATCATCAATTTCGGGCATCGTCGCTACCGGGCTGCCAAGGCCGCAGGCCTGAAGCAAGTGCCAGGCTTTGTAGATAAAGATTTCAACAGATTCGATCAGGTGAAAGAAAACGCTCAACGGGAGGGCTTGACTGCACGCGAGTATGCAGACTTCATCGGCGAAAAGCTGGCCGAAGGCATGACGCAAACGGAAATAGCTAAAGGATTGAACAAGTCGAAGGCTTTTGTTTCTCAGCACGCGGCGCTGCTCAATTTGCCCGAGCCGATCGCCGAGGCTTTTCAAGCGGGAAACGTGAGCGATCTCACGCTGTTGAATGAATTGGTACGTGCCCACCGCGAGAATCCCGAACAGGTGAAAGAGGCATTGGCTTCCACTGGTGAAGAAAGTTTAGCAGCTAAACAGATTACTCGCGAAACCGTCAAGGCGCTGCGAAAGCCGGCTCTCAAGGTGGTGGGCAATGACGTTAACGTTAAAGATACCGATAGTAAGTTACGGAGTTTGGAGCAGGCTGTTTCCGATCATCTCGAGACCGCTGTGAGTATTTATCGAAACGGCAAAGGCAAGAAGGTTCAGCTAACCATCATTGCCCAAGATGGCGAGCATTTAAATGATCTGCTCACGCACATGGGCATGAGTGCATTGATCGACACAGGTGTTTAGCCGCTAAACATAATCGAGAAGTGGCCGTTAATCAACAAGTGAAAGCAGGACGTGAACAGAAGCCGGACTGCAGTTGGAGAGGTTGATGTTTGATAGTTTTACTCAAATGACTTTGGTGCTGGCTGGTTTGCTCTTGGTAGCCACGCTGTTGCTGCTTGCCTGGGTCGACATCAAAACAGGTCTGCTGCCTGATCTATTGACCCTACCTCTCATGTGGGCGGGGTTGATCTTAAACCTAGACGGATTAATGGCACCTTTGCGTGAAGCGGTATTGGGAGCTGCAGGTGGATACCTGCTGTTGTGGGCGACGAATCATTTGCATCGTTGGCTTTCAGGACGTGATGGCATGGGGTACGGCGACTTCAAATTGACGGCTGCTTTGGGTGCTTGGTTTGGGGTTGCATTGCTTCCTTGGATCATGTTGGGCGCGTGTGCCGCAGGGTTCGGCGCCGCCCTGGCACATCGTGGGTTAAGGGGAGGCAAGGTCAACGATGCCTTGCCTTTTGGGCCGTGCTTGGCTCTGGCGGGAATGGCGGCGTTAGGCTTTGTGTTTAGCCGCTAAACAGTGAAGGAATGAAAACGTGTTAAAGGCTTTATATACAGTTATTGGACTAGGGCTAGGCTTACTCGTAGCTATTATTAGCAATCTCCTGCTCTCTCCGACGCCGAGTCCTTCGGTCATTAATGGCATGGCGTGGGCGGCTGCCGTGTGCGTACTTGTCGCGCTCCTGCTCAGGCGCCGAGTTGTCAAGACTCTAGCCCCTTACAAAGGGGTCAGAGTCTTCTACGTGCAGGAACGGCGTGATACCTGGTCGAGTCATATTGACGGTTATCCCTCACACTTTTGGAAGTGCCAGCTATCAAGGTTTAATTGCAAGCTTCCTGAATCCGAAAGACGCGTCCGTCTTTTGAAGGACGCCGCCGATCGTAAAGAGGTAGATAAATTGGCATTAGAGGCTTTTGGAAAAATGCTCGATACTCTCTGTGCGAAGCCCGGCGCGGTAGTTATTAGCTCAAGTGTTTTGAATTATCAAAATCGAAGTGCTAATAGGCTCGTGGATCGGGAATGTAAAGTACAGGAGCGACCTGAATGGCAATCCCAGCGAATATGTAAGGTGTACAACCCTTTTAAGTCAGTTGTAGGCCGCATCCTATTTGGATGGCCCATAATGCCTGGGGAGCGTTTGTGGAAGGTAATCGCCCCTGGCGTTGTGGCCTGGCGCAGGCAAGATCCTGTACCGAATTTTGAGCGTATGGGTATCGTCCAACTATCCTGAATGGCAGTGAAAAATAGTGTTGTATCAGTTGCCGACGCAAACTAATGGATCGCAGGATCGTCCCAACTCTCGTTGGCCTGGTCAAGTGCGCTGGTCATTTCATGCATCAAGCAAAGCTGTGTAAAGACCGCTGCCAAAACCGGTTCAGAAGTTCGTCCAAGAACCTGGATGGTAATAGCCTGGGCCTGGGAAAGTAGGATTTCGAGTCTTTTGGTGTTCATATGTAAATTATGAGGCGCCTGCCAGGATAGGTCTATTCGTAGAAGTTCGCTGTCATCACAGCATAAATTTTGCACCGGCAGGGGAAAGGACATTAGGGGTACATGATGTTTAAAGCTGTAATGCCAGCAGTCGAGCGCGTTCAGACATTGCTGTATGTGATCCAGAGCCGCATGTTGATCGCGTTGTCACTAAAGGGCTCGTTAGCCCGTAGAGCCGACGTTAATGTTGGGTGCTTTCAATATAGGTCGAGCTATTTTATGGGCGCTTCGGAAAGAGCGTCTGGATATGGTCGATTGCTTTATCGAAAGTTATTGGATGATATTCGTAGCGCGCAATTGCTCCAGGACCAAGGAGGCCTCGAAAGCGCTCATCAGTAGCACCTGATGAGTCGGGATTGAAGACTGCTATACGTCGGAGCGGGGCGCTACCAACGCTACCCAAGGCGTAGAGATGACGAAAAAAGGAGTCCGTTTCAGGCAGAGAGTATCCAATTACAAAGATGTGCTCAGCTTCAGACAAATGTTTAGCTGCTGCTGCCCATACGTCCGATAACGCGTTGTGATAGTCGGCTTTGTTCCAAGAGGGTGGGACTATTACTGGTTCTGACTCGACTTCGATATTACTTTGAGAGAAGTACTCCACCAGATGGGAACCGATGGGAATTCTAATGTCCTTGCTGTCGCCATAGTTTCTGTATTGGTAGCGCTGAAAGTAGTTCTTGAGATGCAGCGGATGAATCTTGCGCGTTGCCTTTTCCGTCGCCCAGTTTAATGATCCGTGAAGTTTTAGCAGAGGTACATTGGCAGTATTGTGGGGTGGTGTGTCGATGATGTAGTCAGGACCTAGTCCAGCGCGGTGCATCGCCATGTCAACGGCAATGTCGTAGTTGAACGAAATTATTGCTGCTTTCTGACTTGGGAATGCATCTTGATATAAATGCTTCAACAAGTTCCCAAAGGCTCCGTACGGTTTGGGTACGTCGATGTATTCCTTTTGGGTGGGAAAGATCATAGTCACTTCGAGGGTCTTGACAATCAGCTCTTTGAGGGCTGAGATTGTTTCTGGAATTTCTTCAGTTGATAGTCCGGGGATCCTCTGGATAATTCGCCCAAGCTCGAGTACGGTAAAAATTGATTCGATATTGTTGAGGTCGAGTTGAGCCTTTGAGTGTACGGCTTGAAGGGCGCCTATCGCGGCAAATACCTTTTCAAACTCCTTGCGTTTTTCATGCACTGCATTGGCACGGAGAAGGTCACTAGCGACATCCAGGAAGTCTGACATCAAGGGCGCACCGCATTGTCGTGAAGCACCTGCACCAAGAATAAATACTACATTGCTCAAGAAGGACTCCGTTACGTGACGCTAAAACTAATCCTAACTAATCTGAATGCTTATGTTAGATCGAATTTAGTTTGTGACAACTTGTAGATGCTTGAGTTTACTGTAACCCTTCAGGAATCGACAGATGTTTTGTGGTAAAAATACTGTTTATATGAACAGTTATTTGCCATGACATACCCCAACCCTATCGCTTCAGGCCCTGCAACCTGCTGGACTATAGAAGCCACGACGCAATGCGGCTTTCCTAGCCCGGCCGAAGATCACGCCCAGAAGCGCATTGATCTCAACGAGATCCTAATCCATCAGCCCGATGCGACATTCTTTATGCGCGTACGCGGCGAATCTATGCGCGACGCCGGCATTAGCGATGGCGACTATGTCATCGTTGATAGATCGCTTAATGCCAAGCATGGCGATATCGTCATGGCCGTGGTGGACAATGAATTCACGATCAAGACACTGTTTAAACGCCGCGATGCCGTGCGACTGGTGGCGGCAAACCCAACCTTTCCTGATATCGTGCTGCGCGACGGTCAGGAACTTGTGATTTGGGGAGTGGTGACATGGACGCTCAAACAAAACCGTCACGCCTAGCGCTCATCGATGGCAACAGCTTTTATTGTTCCTGCGAGCGTGTCATGCGCCCATCACTGGAAGGCCGGCCACTGGTCGTACTATCCAATAACGACGGCTGCGCGATTGCTCGCACGCAGGAAGCCAAAGACCTGGGCATCAAAATGGGCACGCCCTGGTTCCAGATTAAGCACTTGGCCAGCACTCACGGTCTCATGGCCCTTTCCGCTAACTTCAACTTGTATGGCGATTTAAGCGCACGCATGATGAACGTTGTAGGGCAATTCTCGCCGAGGCAGGAGATCTACTCGATAGACGAGTCGTTCCTGGATCTCACTGGCGTACCTGGTACCGGTCGTGAGATTGGCAGCGCCATACGGAAGCGTGTGGGGCAGTGGGTGGGCATCCCGACTTGTGTCGGCATAGGCCCGACAAAAACACTGGCCAAGCTTGCCAACCACCTGGCAAAGAAAACACCACGACTTGAGGGGGTTTGCGACCTGACGACGATTGACGACGCGCACCGCTTGCGTGTGCTCGGGCGGGTAGCGGTCGGTGAGGTTTGGGGCGTGGGCAGACGACTAGCCCCGAGGCTGCAGGAGCTGGGCATTCATACGGCGGCCGACTTGGCCCTGGCCGACTACCGCGTAATTCGTGACACGTTTTCCATTGTGCTGGCCAAGACAGGTCGTGAGCTCGCTGGCGAGTCCTGCATTGAATGGGAAGACGCGCCGGCCGCAAAGAAACAGATCATGGTCTCACGGAGCTTTGGTCATCCCGTATTCGAGATCAATGACTTGCTGCAGGCGCTTAGCCTATTCGTTACTCGGGCCGCCGAAAAGCTACGTCGCGAGGGCTCGCACACGCCCGCCATGTTGGTTTTTATTCGAACTAGTTACTTTCGGGATGATCCGCAATACTCAGGCGGTACCGTAGTGCGGTTTGACCGCGCCACGGATGACACGGCCGTACTGCTTGCCGCCATGGGCCGCGGCTTACGCAAAGTATATCGGGCTGGATTTAGGTACGCTAAGGCCGGCGTGTGCTTACTCGACCTGGCCCCCGCCAGCAAGTCCCATGCACAGGGCGATCTTTTTGCCGAACCGCCGGCGGAAAATAAGCTGATGGGCATTATCGACTCCCTAAACCAAAAGTTCGGTAAGTCCACCATATCAGCCGCGAGCACGCTATCCGAGCCTGATGCCGCCTGGCAAATGCGCCAAGAACGCATGACACCGGCCTACACGACCGACTGGTCTCAAGTGGTTGACGTTTGGCGTTAAGCCGTCTAATTTAAATCCAAACAAGGAGGCATTATGTGCGGACGATTTAGCCAACGCGAGCAGTCTGATATTTATGCGGCACTGTTGAATTGGACTGCTGTAACGGAAGACAATGATCGCTACCTATACAACGTACCGCCAGGGAGCCGACCACTGGTGATGCACCGCCTGAACGACGGCAAACAGCATATGGAGCGAGTCTATTGGGGCTATGAGCCGACCTGGGGGACAAAAGGCCCGGCCGGCAACGCTCGACTGGATAAGCTCCAGGCGAACGCGGGGTTTTGGCGGGAAACGCTCCAGAGAAGGATGATTGTGCCTGTGGACGGATGGTACGAATGGACCGGACCAAAAGGTAATAAGCAGCCATGGTTTATCGGGGCAGGGGATGGCTACCCTATATTGCTTGCAGCGGTCTCTGGCTGGGAGGCCGGAGTCAAGACAGACGGACATACCGGCTTTGCCATTGTGACCGATGCTGCGGCGGACGAGCTGAAAGAAATTCATCTCAGGCGGCCGGTGGTCCTGACCCCTGACAGAGCGCAAGCTTGGCTGGATCCTGACCTTCATAAAGATCAGGCGATCGAGCTGCTATCGACAGCGCGGCCAGAAAGCGCATTCCAATGGTGGCCAGTCACGCGGGAAATGGGGGACAGTAAGTATCAACAGCCCGACGCAAGCAGGCCGATTCACGCATGACAGAACAACAGTTTGCAGTACTGGCCGATTTGCTTGGACTCACAGAGCCAGAACACATCGCAGCGTACGGCGCTATTTTCGATAAAGGGGAAACCAGCGTACCCGCAGCACTCATTGAAAAGCTCCACTTAGCCGACCTTGCTATACGGGGCGCATACGTAATTCATGGCCCGAGGGAATTTCGTATTACCGTGGGCCATCGCGACACCCACCGGGCACCAGGTGCGCTAAAGATCAAAGTTGGCGATATGGTGCGACTTGTCGCACTATCGACCGAGCGCTGGGTGCCAGTCCGAGTTACCGCATCGCCTACAACTCCCGCGGGTTACTACAGCGGCGTCGTTGTTGAACAGCTCGTGAAAGCCAGCCGCTATCAGGTGGGAGACGGAGTTAAGTTTAGCGAGGATCAAGTGATGACAGAGGAACCGACGGCAGCGGTAGGCAGACATCGCAAGAGGTACTGACTATAGCTAGTCATCTATTTGCGTGTGAACACTGTGATCGGTAGCGTCGACGGCCGACGTAAACCCGCGTTGAGGTCTAGCGGACACTTGGCTGGAAATATGACGGCGCTGTCGGATGAGTGGCAGGGTTAGGCGATGCCTGCACTGGCAAGGCACCTCCGAATTTCTTCTATGCTCATAATGGGCTGAGTCAGGTGAATGATAGCGTGACAGTTGGGGCATACAGGGATGAGGTCACGAATTGGGTCAAGCTCGTATTCATGGCGGATCTCCGCGAGGGGGATTATGTGATGCACATGAATAAACCCATTGCCAATCGGTCCGTACGTAGCTTCAAAGTTAAAATTGCAAACGGCACACACAGCTCCATGGTGTTTTATGCAAGCCAGTCTGGCCTTGCTGTTGCGCTCATAGGCATTGACGGAGATAGTGCTTGCAGCTCCTTCCAAGAACTTTTCAGGGTTCGAGACTTCCTCGGCAATTGAAGATGAAATAGCGTCGTCAGATGCGTACCATTTGCCTCCGACTACAACAAGCGACTTTTTGGTCAGTACAGGGTCGAATCCTTTGATTTTTGCAGGGCCTATACCATTCTCATCTTTCCGCTCATCTGAGAAGATAATCGGGAAGGTTAGTAGTTGGTATCCTTGGTCTTCTACGAGACGAATGTGCTCCCGGGCTTGCCGATAGCCCGGGTTCTTGCGGCCAGCGGGGTTCGTCGCCCACGTTTCGCTAAGGATCAAAGATCTAGCACCTTCAGTGTTATTGTCCCATGCGCCGAAGATAACCGTCTGCTTTTCATCATTGACGAAGGACCAACTCCACGTCCAATTGGCACACGTAGCACCTTGTGACTGGATGAATGACTTACGGTTCATGGTGGCTATAGGGAAATATATAACTTTGTTTTTGGGTGACTACACTGCTGCGGAACATGACCTGAGCTCCATATCCACCGGTCTAAGCAAGTGGATTTGCCGTGAATTTTTATGATACGGTGCGTTACACTTTGCGCAATTAGACTTTAATCGCCAGGAGAGTGAGTTGCCAGAAATATTTCTCGTATTGTATGTCGTCTACGCAGCATGCGGTCTAGGTATGGCGATTTGGCTACGAAAAGTTGGGCCATGGTCACTGGTTTTCGGGTCAGCTGCATATGTATCTTTCTTCGGACTAGCAGGGGTTTCTATGCTCTTTTCAAGCAAAAGCCTGAATAGTCCGATGTACGAATTGGTGGGTCAAATTTTGCTGGTGTTATATGCTGTCATTGGTGGTGCCTTATTCAGTGCAGGCTGGGGCGAGTTAAGGCTAATTGCGCGTGATAAAGGCAAGTCGCGAAAATAATGGATAACCATAGCTCCAAGGTATCGCCGGCGGTGACAACTTATCTTTATCGTCAGATCTTAAGTTGGAGAAAATCATAGAGCCGATTTCTACAGCCGTCACTGGCTACGCTGTTGACAAGCTTGTCCAGGTCGCGGAAGGGGCTTTTCGTACGCATGTCATTGAGCGATGGACTCGGCAGCGGGCCAAGAAGTTCTTTGAGGCGTTTTGTGAATCCTTGCTCGATGCAGGTGTAACCGATGCTGAGATCGGCACAACTCTTGATGAACTTCTCGCCGACAAAGTTAAGTCGGAGGTCGTATTTGATGCCTACCGAGCTGTGTGCTTGAGTCGATCAAAGGATCTTGGGCCGCGGGTCATTGCAATTCTCACGGCGGAATTGGTCTTGGCACGGACCACTTCTGATCGTTATGATGATTTGATTTTTTCTGCCGCCGAAGAACTTCTCGATTCTGAGTTGCGTGAGTTTTCTGATTTTGCGATTTTTAATGAAAACGAGGTGCTAGCCAATCTCGAGGAAAGGCCGCGATGGCTTTTGGACGGCTCCCTTGAAATTCCAATGGGGAAGGAAACCACTGATTCCAACTGGATCAGAAGCAACTCAGTACCCATCGGGCCATTGGACCTAGTTCGAGATATTGGAAATTGGGCACCAAAGCTAAAACGGCTTGGACTCATCTCAGACGACATGCGTGAGCGGCAGTGGCGATATGAAGAAGACTCGGAGCAGCACGTGGACATGCCAGGAATCGCCAGGGAAATTACGTGGTGGCTGACTCTCACCAATTCGTCATTGGCTCTGGCAAAACTTGTGCAGCGTGCCAAGGCTGGACGTGAGATCTAACCTGTCGCCCTAACTGGTTGGTTGAGTACATTCTTTCAGTAGGGCGCAAGTGTCTCTTATTTTGGCTTTATTTCGTCCCACTTGAGGCTGTGTACGGTAAGTTATGGACTCTTCGATCTGCGACATCACAGAATATGTATGGCTCGACCATGACTCAGTCGGTTTTCCAGGTAGCCATGTCAACTCCCTACTCTTGTTTCGAGACCGTGTTATTCGCCCGTCGCTCAGGGCACTAGACAGAAAAATTAACGCGCTTCGCAAGAACAATAATGACATTGACGATTTCTTCGCCGAAGACCTTGCTGAGATTTTCCAGGCTACTGTCGAAGGTTACCTGCTCACTATCCAGTCGATGTGGGAACGCGGGGTCAGAGGCATGTTGATCTCGCGCGAAAAGAAACTCTGCAAAGGTATCGAAGTGGCTGCCTTGGAGCGGGCGACATGGGGTGGGAACCGCCGAAATTTGCAACATCACTTTACGAGACTGATGGGCATCTCGCTTTACAGCTTTGATACGTACACAGACCTCGACCTTTTACAGAGCTTTGGAAATGCCATACGACATGGAGACGGAGAAGCAGCAAGGCGAGTTTACCGACTTTGCCCATCTCTTTGGTGGAACAGGATGGAGCCAGGGGAAGTATTTATGGCGGGTCCATGCCAAATATCGGTGCCCTCTGATGGCCCCAAGCATCCTGATTTTGCATCCATTACGTTGTCTGAAACTGTACTTAAACAAATGATTCAATCAGTGTTGTGGTTCTGGGAGGACATTGAGAATATGAGATGCAATTCGTTTAGGTTGAAAGCGCCAAGCGTTGTCCAAAACCTCGCTGCCTGGCATGAAGCACGGCTACGCCGTGAGAGTAAGCGCATATGGATGCCAAATTGAATTGAGGTAGTAATGATAAATGATTAGGGAAGGTCTGAAGAACTCGATTTCAAACATCCAAAAATCGACCTCATGACCAAAGTATTCAAAAATGGTTAAAAACTGCTCAAATCATCGCCAC
>LNAP01002767.1_pt1 | contig 50975 bp, 46 predicted proteins | sample 602601 | NCBI WGS metagenome assembly LNAP01 (sample SAMN02440304, study PRJNA202911) | soil metagenome | biome: Subtropical and temperate rainforests or woodlands; isolation source: soil samples (1 kg each in a 20% v/v slurry with milli Q water) were... ...
GGCGAATTCTACAGCGTTACTCGCTGCTGTCAACACCTCTTTTTGACGCTTTCGATCGAGAAGATCGAATCGTTAACGGAGCCAGAAAAACCGCCCCACTAACTGCTTCCCAAGCTTCGATGACCTGAAGCCCCGCGCCGCCTAAAATCGTTTAACTCATTGAAACTCAAGGAGTTTTTCGTTTCGACTGCGCCGGAAGTGGGGCGAATTATAGACGTCCAGGATTTGCCGTCAACATCTATTTTCATATTTCTGTCACAACAGCCAAAAGCCCCCCGCAAACACAGAGGCCGGTGTCCAAAGACACCGGCCTCTTCACCTACCTACCGCTTACAAGCTCGGGAAGGCGAACTGTGACGCCTCGTGACTTGCACGCTGCGGCCAGCGCTGGGTAATGGCCTTGCGACGGGTATAGAAGCGCACCCCGTCCGGACCATAGGCATGCAGATCGCCGAACAGCGAACGCTTCCACCCACCGAAGCTGTGGTAGGCCACGGGCACCGGCAAAGGAACGTTGACGCCTACCATGCCGACTTCGATTTCATCGCAGAACAACCGCGCCGCCTCACCATCACGGGTAAAGATGCATGTGCCGTTGCCATACTCGTGATCGTTGATCAGTTGCATCGCCTCTTCCAGGCTGTTGACCCGGACGATGCACAGCACCGGCCCGAAAATCTCTTCTTTATAGATGCGCATCTCAGGCGTCACGCGATCAAACAGGCAGCCGCCCAGGAAGAACCCCTCCTCATGCCCGGCCACGCTCAAACCGCGACCATCGACAATCAGCGACGCACCCGCCGAAACGCCATCTTCTATATAGCCGCTGACCTTGTCGCGATGCTGACCGGTCACCAATGGTCCCATGTCCAGTCCGCACGACGTACCCGCGCCGATTTTCAGCGACTGGATCTGCGGCACCAGCTTGGCGACCAGCGCATCCGCCACCTGATCGCCCACACACACCGCCACGGAGATCGCCATGCAGCGTTCGCCGCACGAACCGTAGGCCGCCCCCATCAGCGCACTGACGGCGTTATCCAGATCCGCATCCGGCATCAAGACCGCATGGTTCTTCGCCCCACCCAGTGCCTGCACGCGTTTGCCGCGCCGGGTGCCTTCGGCATAGATGTATTCGGCAATCGGCGTGGAGCCGACAAAACTCAGCGCCTTCACCTCCGGCGCTTCGATCAGTGCTTCCACTGCAGCTTTGTCGCCATGCACCACGCTCAACACGCCTTTGGGCAGCCCGGCTTCCAGAAGCAATTGGGCGATCAGCAACGTCGAACTAGGGTCACGCTCGGACGGTTTGAGGATGAAGCAGTTGCCACAAACGATCGCCAGCGGGTACATCCACAGCGGCACCATCGCCGGGAAGTTGAATGGCGTGATGCCCGCCACCACGCCCAAGGGCTGGAAGTCTGACCACGCGTCGATGTTCGGTCCTACGTTACGGCTGTATTCGCCCTTCAGAATCTCCGGTGCCGCGCAGGCGAATTCAACGTTCTCGATCCCGCGCTTAAGCTCTCCAGCCGCGTCTTCCAGGGTCTTGCCGTGCTCTTCGCTAATCAACTGGGCGATGCGCGACTCGTTCTGCTCCAACAACTGCTTGAACCGGAACATTACCTGCGCTCGTTTGGCCGCCGGTGTGCTGCGCCAGGCAGGGAAAGCCGCCTTGGCGGCGTCGATAGCCTGCTGGACCGTCGCACGATCGGCCAGAGGCACCTGATGAATCGCCTGGCCGGTGGAAGGGTTGAACACGTCGGCGGTACGAGCGCTGTCGCTCAACAGTTCGCCATTGATCAAATGCGCAATGAGGCTCATGGGGACTCCAGAATGTTATCCACAGGCGCCCGCTGCCGGACGCCCGTATTAAAAGCTATATAGAGGGACGCGTCAGTCGAGTTTGTTCAGCACTTCACCGACCGCATCGAACAAGCGATCCAGATCCTGTGGCTTGCTGTTGAACGTTGGCCCGAATTGCAGAGTGTCGCCGCCGAAACGCACGTAGAACCCCTTTTTCCACAACGCCATGCCGGCCTCGAACGGGCGCACGATCGCGTCGCCATCGCGGGGCGCAATCTGGATTGCCCCGGCCAGGCCATAGTTGCGGATGTCGATGATGTTCTTCGCCCCCTTCAGGCCATGCAAGGCCTTCTCGAAATGCGGAGCCACCTCGGCCACGCTCTGCACAAGGTTTTCCTTTTGCAGCAGATCCAGCGCCGCCAAACCTGCCGCGCACGCCACCGGATGCGCCGAATAGGTGTAGCCATGGGGGAATTCCACTGCGTACTCAGGCGTCGGCTGGTTCATGAACGTCTGGTAGATCTCGGAGCTGGCAATTACCGCGCCCATGGGGATCGCGCCATTGGTAACCTGCTTGGCAATGCACATGAGATCCGGGGTCACGCCGAAGCTATGGGCACCGAACATCGAACCGGTGCGGCCGAACCCGGTGATGACCTCGTCGAACACCAACAGGATGCTGTGCTGATCGCAGATTTCCCGCAGGCGCTTGAGATAACCCTCAGGCGGCACCAGTACACCGGCGGAACCGGCCATCGGTTCAACAAACACCGCGGCGATGTTGGAGGCATCGTGCAGCTCGATCAGCTTCAACAGCTCATCGGCCAAGGCGATACCGCCCTCTTTTGGCATGCCACGGGAATAGGCATTGCTTGCCAGCAACGTGTGGGGCAAATGATCGACGTCCATCATCGCCTGACCGAACAACTTGCGGTTGCCGCTGACGCCGCCCAGGCTGGTACCGGCGATATTCACGCCATGGTAACCACGAGCACGGCCGATCATCTTGGTCTTGGTCGCCTGGCCCTTGAGACGCCAGTAGGCGCGGACCATTTTCACCGCGGTATCGGCACACTCGGAACCGGAGTCGGTGAAAAACACATGGTTGAGGTTGCCCGGTGTCAGGCTGGTGATTTTTTCTGCCAGCTGGAACGACAGCGGGTGGCCGTACTGGAAGCCCGGCGAGTAGTCGAGGGTGCCCAGCTGTTTGGCGACTGCTTCCTGGATTTCCTTGCGGGTGTGCCCGGCGCCGCACGTCCACAGGCCCGACAGCGAGTCGTAGACCTTGCGCCCTTTGTCATCCACCAGCCAACTGCCTTCGGCGGCGACGATCAGACGTGGATCGCGCTGGAAGTTGCGGTTGGCGGTGTAAGGCATCCAGTGGGCATCAAGCTTGAGCTGGCTGGCCAGGGAGCCGGCAGCATGTTCGGGCATGTTCATCGACAGAACCTCGCAGGAGAGAAGCGACAGGGATCCAAAGGCGTTCTTGCAGCTAACTTGCCACGGCGATAAAGTCGATGAAATCCAACTTTTCTAACCTTCAGTCAGCAGATCACTAAACTATGAGCGCGCGTCGTCCCGATCCACTGGCCCAGGTCAGCGACTTTGATATTCGTCTGTTGCGCATTTTTCGCAGCGTGGTGGAGTGCGGTGGATTCTCCGCTGCGGAGACGGTGCTTGGGATCGGTCGCTCCGCCATCAGCCAGCAGATGAGCGACCTTGAACAGCGTCTTGGCCTACGGTTGTGCCAGCGCGGGCGGGCGGGCTTTTCCCTGACGGAGGAAGGCCGCGAGGTCTATCAATCGGCGTTGCAACTATTAAGTGCACTGGAAAGCTTTCGCACCGAAGTCAACGGCCTGCATCAACACTTGCGCGGCGAATTGATCATTGGCCTGACCGATAATCTCGTCACCCTGCCCCACATGCGCATCACCCATGCCCTGGCCCAATTGAAGGAACGCGGTCCAGACGTGCAGATTCAGATTCGCATGATCGCTCCCAACGAAGTCGAGCAAGGCGTACTCGACGGCCGATTGCATGTCGGCGTGGTGCCTCAGGCCAGTGCCCTTTCCGGGCTGGAGTATCAACCGCTCTACAGCGAACGCTCGCTGTTGTATTGCGCGGTCGGGCATCCGTTGTTTTATGTGGATGACCAACAACTGGACGACGCTCGCCTCAACAGCCAGGATGCCATCGCACCGACCTTCCGCCTGCCCGCCGAGATCCAGGCCCATTACCAGGCACTCAATTGCACTGCCAGTGCTTCGGACCGCGAAGGCATGGCGTTCCTGATTCTTACAGGGCGCTACATCGGTTACCTGCCGGATCATTACGCCAGCCTGTGGGTCCAGCAGGGACGGTTGCGCGCCCTCAAACCCACGGCCCGTTTCTATGATTTGAGCCTGGCGTCAGTCACGCGCAAGGGGCGTCGGCCTCATCTGGTGCTGGAGAGCTTTCTCCAGAGCCTGGCGGCAACCCGCTAACCCTTGGTCCGACATTGGCTGGGTTAGCCTGCCCCCAGCGAAAGGCTTTTAGCATGATGGCACTTGTCGGATCGCTGCCGGTGCGCTATCAACGCATTTGCTTGCCCCACAGACCCAGCCCGGAAACGCCCATGACCTTTGAAGTCCCTGCCCACGGTGGCAAGCCCACCAGCCGCATTCGTCAAAAAAACGAAGAGACCATCCTCAAGGCCGCCGAAGATGAATTCGCCCGTCACGGGTTCAAAGGCACCAGCATGAATGCCATTGCCTTGAAGGCCGGGCTGCCCAAGGCGAACCTGCATTATTACTTCACCAACAAGCTTGGGTTGTACGTGGCGGTGCTGAGCAACATCATCGAGTTGTGGGACAGCACCTTTAATACCCTCACCGCCGAGGATGATCCGGCCGAAGCCCTGACCCGCTACATCCGCGCCAAAATGGAGTTCTCCCGCCGCCATCCCCAGGCGTCCCGGCTTTTCGCCATGGAGGTGATCAGCGGCGGTGAATGCCTGACTGAATATTTCAACCAGGATTATCGCACCTGGTTCAACGGCCGCGCGGCAGTGTTCCAGGCCTGGATCGATGCCGGCAAGATGGACCCGATCGACCCCGTGCACCTGATCTTTCTATTGTGGGGAAGTACTCAGCATTACGCCGACTTCGCCACCCAGATCTGCCGCGTGACCGGTCGCAGCAAGCTGACCAAGCAGGACATGATCGATGCCGGCGACAACCTGATCCGCATCATTCTCAAGGGCTGCGGCCTGAAACCAACCTTTTAAGACCCTCATGCCTTTTACCCTCACCGGCTTTTGTGAATACCGCGAAGAGATTCGCAAAAGCCGCTTCATCACCCTCGCCGCCCCTATCACCAGCCCTGCCGATGCCGTGGCCTTTATAGAGCAGCGCAGCGATCTGAACGCCACACACAACTGCTGGGCCTGGAAACTCGGCGACCAATACCGCAGCAACGACGACGGCGAACCGGGCGGCACCGCCGGGCGGCCGATCCTGGCGGCCATCGAAGCCCAGGCTTGCGATCAGGTCGTGGTGCTGGTGATCCGTTGGTACGGTGGAATCCAGTTGGGCACCGGAGGCTTGGCCCGGGCCTATGGCGGGGGCGCGAACAAATGCCTGCAAAACGCCGAGAAGGTTGAGTTGATCAGCCGTGTGGCGCTGCGCTGCACCTGCGGTTTCGCGGAACTGGCCCTGGTGAAACTGCGGGTCGCCGAATGCGGCGGGCTGGTGAACACAGAAAGCTTTACAGCCAATGGCGTGGACTTGCAGGTGGCCGTGGGTGAAACGCAGATCGAAACATTGCAAAAGCAATTGGCCGACCTGAGCCGTGGACGGATTCTGCTGGCCCGTTGAGCGCGAGGGGGTCTGCGACTTTTCAGGGCAAACGCCATCGTGCGACTTGCCCACATCCACTGTGCACCCGACTGTGGATAACCTGAGCACATTCCGCTGTAACCCTTCTGTCATGCGGCTTTGCGGCTGTTGTTCGTTTTTTGATCAAAGCACTGTTTTCTGTACGATTTCTTCAGAAAAACAAATGCTTGCGAGGTTTTATCACCTTTAGAAGAAAGCCGGGCGCTGGTTATGCCGGTCCTTCAGGCTTGCGCACAATAACTGTGGAACATCCTGTGGATAACCCGTTCATGGCTCACGCCGTCCCATGAAAGGCATGGCTCGCAGCCGCCTGATCATTTTTTAACCACCCGTTTCGGGGCACAAACAACGCCTTTATCACCTGCTCGCCCCATTGCGGTGCCCTATCCACAGCGAGGGTGTTGGCGGGTAAGCCAAGCCGATAGGCAAAGCGCGGGGCTCGCTGACATTTCCTGACCTACTGGCCAGGAAATTGCTTTATCCACAGGCATTCATGTCCCCTGACCCGAGCCTGTCATGTCCGACCCCGATTCCATCCCGCGCCTGCAATTGCGCAAGATCAGCAAACGCTACCCAGGTTGCCTGGCCAATGACGCCATCGACCTGAGCATCCAGCCCGGCGAGATCCACGCGCTGCTCGGCGAAAACGGTGCTGGCAAAAGCACCCTGATGAAGATTATCTACGGCGTTACCCACGCCGATTCGGGCGAGATCATCTGGCAAGGCCAACGGGTCGACCTGCGCAACCCGGCCCAGGCCCGCAGCCTGGGCATCGGTATGGTGTTCCAGCATTTCTCGCTGTTTGAAACCCTTACCGTGGCGCAGAACATCGCCCTGGCCATGGGCGCGGCAGCCGGCACACCGGCGCAACTGGAGCCGCGAATCCGCGAAGTTTCCCAACGCTACGGCATGGCCCTGGAGCCGCAGCGGCTGGTCCACAGCCTGTCGATTGGCGAACGTCAACGGGTGGAGATCATTCGTTGCTTGATGCAGGACATCCGTCTGCTGATTCTCGATGAACCCACCTCGGTGCTGACGCCCCAGGAAGCCGAAGAACTGTTCGTGACCCTGCGGCGCCTGGCGAGCGAAGGCTGCAGCATTTTGTTCATCAGCCACAAGTTGGGCGAGGTCCGTGCGTTGTGCCACAGCGCGACGGTGCTGCGCGGCGGACGGGTGTCAGGGCATTGCACCCCAGCACTGTGCTCGGACCGGGAACTGGCGCAGTTGATGGTCGGCGAAGCGGCCGGGCTGATCGCGGACTATCCCAAGGTCAGCGCGGACAAAGCGTTCCTTGAGATCCACAAACTGTCATGGCCAAACCCAGACCCGTTCGGTTGCTCGTTACGGGATATAGACCTTGAGGTACGCAGCGGCGAAATCGTCGGTATCGCCGGAGTGGCGGGGAATGGGCAGGACGAGTGGCTGGCATTACTCAGCGGTGAAACGCAACTGCCCCGCCACAAAGGCGAGACGATCAGGTTCGATGGGCAACCTGTGGCGCATCTGCGCCCCGATGCCCGGCGCCGCCTCGGGCTGGCATTTGTTCCAGCCGAACGCCTGGGCCACGGCGCCGTGCCGCAATTGAGCCTGGCGGATAACGCCCTGCTCAGCGCCTTCCAACAAGGACTGATCCGTTGCGGCCTGATTCAACGGCGCAAGGTCGAGCACCTGGCCGAGGAGATTATCCGTCGTTTTGGGGTGAAGACGCCCGACACCAGAACCCCGGCGCGCAGCCTCTCGGGGGGCAACCTGCAAAAATTCATCCTCGGTCGGGAAATCCTCCAACAGCCCAGGCTGCTGGTGGCGGCGCATCCCACATGGGGCGTAGACGTCGGCGCGGCGGCGACCATCCACAGGGCCCTGATTGCCTTGCGCGATGCGGGTGCCGCCATCCTGGTGATCTCCGAAGACCTCGACGAACTGTTCCAGATCAGCGACCGCCTCGGCGCTTTGTGTGGCGGGCGTTTGTCTGCCTTGAGGCCCACCGTCCAAACCCGGCTTAGCGACGTCGGCGGCTGGATGGCCGGCCAGTTCGACGCCCCTCAATCCCCTGATCCCGCGACGGTCTAACGGAGTTTTTATGCTGCTGTCTCTTGAACCCCGCGGCCAACAATCGCGCCTGATGCTCTGGTGCTCGCCGCTGCTGGCCGCCGTATTGACCCTGGGCTGTGGCTCGCTGCTGTTCGCCGTCCTGGGGCATGATCCGTTGCAAACCTTGTACACCTTGTTGATCGCCCCGATCAGTGATCTATACGGCGTGTCCGAATGGCTGGTCAAAGCCTTGCCGATCCTGCTCTGCGCCCTCGGCCTGGCGGTGGCCTACCAGGCACGAATCTGGAACATTGGCGCCGAGGGACAATTGCTATTGGGCGCCCTGGCCGGCAGCGCCGTCGCGGTGAACATCATCGGCATGCAAAGCCGCTGGGCACTGGTGCTGATTCTGCTGACCGGCACCCTCGCCGGTGCCGCCTGGGCCGGGCTCACGGCGTGGCTACGCACGCGCTTCAATGCCAATGAAATCCTGACCAGCATCATGCTCAATTACATCGCACTTAACCTGCTGCTGTTCTGCGTTCACGGACCGCTGAAAGACCCGGCCGGGTTCAACTTTCCGGAGTCGGCGATGTTCGGCGATGCCAGTCGCCTGCCATTGCTGGTGGAAGACGGGCGGCTTCATGCCGGGTTGTATTTCGCCCTGCTGGCACTGGTGGCGATCTGGGTGTTGCTGCAGAAAAGTTTTGTCGGGTTTCAGATCAAAGTGCTGGGCCTGGACGCTCGGGCCGCCGGCTTCGCCGGCTTTCGCCAGAAGCCGCTGGTGTGGCTGGCGCTGTTGATCAGCGGTGCACTGGCCGGGCTCGCCGGTGTCTGCGAAGTGACCGGGCCAATCGGCCAACTGGTGCCGCAAGTGTCACCGGGCTACGGCTATGCGGCGATTACCGTGGCGTTCCTGGGACGTCTGAATCCCATCGGCATTCTGTTCGCCAGCCTGCTGATGGCCTTGTTGTACATCGGCGGCGAAAGCGCGCAGATGTCGCTGAACCTTCCCCAGGCAATCACCCAGCTGTTCCAGGGCATGATGCTGTTTTTCCTGTTGGCCTGCGACGTACTGATCCTGTATCGGCCGCGCCTGAACCTGCGCTGGGCCCGGCGCACCAGGACCACCGCCGTACAGGCAGGAGCGCTGTGATGGATATCGACCTGTTGAGCAATATTTTCTACGCCATGATCCGTTGCGGCACACCGTTGCTGCTGGTGGCCCTGGGTGAGCTGATCTGCGAGAAAAGTGGTGTTTTGAACCTGGGCCAGGAAGGCATGATGCTGTTCGGCGCGGTGATCGGTTTTATCGTCGCGTTCAACAGCGGCAACCTGTGGCTTGGCGTGCTGCTGGCGATGGCCGCCGGGATGCTGTTGTCGGCGCTGTTCGCGTTGGTAGCGCTGGTGTTCAATGCCAATCAGGTGGCCACCGGGTTGGCGCTGACGATTTTCGGCGTGGGGCTGTCGAGTTTTGTCGGCGCGGCCTGGGTCGGCAAGCCGCTGGCGGGGTTCGAGCCGCTGGCGATTCCCTACTTGAGCGACATTCCGTTGATCGGGCGGATGCTGTTTGCCCAGGATCTGCTGGTGTACCTGTCTTTTGCGCTGTTCGCCCTGGTGGCCTGGGTGATTGTGAAAAGTCGCGTCGGGCTGATCATCCAGGCGGTGGGGGAAAATCCCGATGCCGCCAGTGCCATGGGCCTGCCGGTACTGCGGGTGCGGACCCTGGCGGTGCTGTTCGGCGGTGCCATGGCCGGGCTGGCGGGTGCCTACCTGTCGCTGGCGTACACGCCGATGTGGGCCGAAAACATGAGCGCCGGGCGCGGCTGGATCGCCCTGGCGCTGGTGGTGTTCGCCAGTTGGCGAGTCTGGCGCCTGCTGCTGGGCGCCTACCTGTTCGGCCTCGCCAGCATCCTGCACCTGGTGGCCCAGGGCTTGGGGCTGGCGATTCCATCGAGCTTGCTGGCGATGCTGCCGTACGTCGCGACCATTGTGGTGTTGGTGTTGCTGTCCCGGGACGCGGTGCGCACGCGGCTGTACGCGCCGGTGTCGCTGGGACAGCCTTGGCAGGCGGGGCATTGAGGTAGACGGCGGCGCGCCTATCGCGAGCAGGCTCGCTCCCACATTTGATCGGGGTGACCGTCAGTTTCAGGCTCGCCCCATCTCTCCCTGTGGGAGCGAGCCTGCTCGCGATGAGGCCCGAACAGGCAATACCTGAACCAAGCCCCACACCAACTCGAAAAACAGGAAAACCCACAACACCGCACTGGCCCCATGAAGCAGTGCATACAGCATCCAGGCCGAAAACAAAAACCGCCCCGCCGCGTCATAACGCCCGTACAGCGGCTGCGGATCACGAATCCGCAGCACCGCCCACACGCAAACAATCGAGCCCAGCAGATTCACCATCAGCACATGCGCCGGCGCAAACGGCGGCAGTTCTCCAGGCAGGTCAAATAGCTGAGTCATACTCATCAACACCCCATGCAACGCCGCAAAGCTCCACGGCGTGGCCAGCACGGCCGACACGATAAGGTCGTACCAGGCGCTGCCGCGCACCACCCGGCGATATTGCATCAAAGTCCACATACACCTTGCTCCAGATAATTGGGAAGCAAAGAGCCTAAAGCCTGGGGTATGCTCCAAGGTCAAGCCCTTCGGAGACCACCATGCGCATCGGTGAACTCGCCCAAGCCTGTGCCGTCAGCCGTGACACCCTGCGCTTCTACGAGCAGCGTGGCCTGATCGCGGCGCAGCGCAGCGCCAATGGCTATCGCCACTACCCCGCCGACATGGTGCAACTGGTGCTCTACATCAAGACCGCCCAGCGCCTGGGTTTTACCCTGGGCGAGATCGGCTCCAGCGTCGCCGCCCTGTGGCAGGCGCAGGACGCTGACTGCGCCGTGACGCAATTGCTGCAAGACAAACTGAACCTGATCGAAACCCGTATGACCGAACTCGACGCGTTGCGCCATGAGCTGAAACAACGGCTCGGGCAACGCTGTCCATTAAATCCGTGACCTTTTTTCATCAAGGATGCTCCTCATGAATTCGGCAAAAAACGCATTGATCATTGGCGCCTCCCGGGGCCTGGGCCTCGGCCTGGTGAAGACGCTGCTCAGCGATGGCTGGAGCGTGACCGCCACCGTGCGCAACCCGCAGAACGCCGAGGCGTTGAAGGCACTGGGCCCAGTGCGGATCGAAAAGCTCGACATGGACGACCAGCAAGCCGTCATCACCCTGAGCCAGCAGCTCAAGGACGAAACCTTCGACCTGTTGTTCGTCAATGCCGGCGTCAAAGGCCCTGACAACCAGAGCCCCGGCGGTGCGACGCTGGCCGAAGTCGGCCAGTTGTTCTTCACCAACGCCGTGGCACCGATCAATCTGGCCCAGCGTTTCGTCGGCCAGATCCGCGACGGCAGTGGCGTGCTGGCATTCATGAGCTCCGTGCTGGGCAGCGTGACCATGCCTGACGCCCCGGAACTGGCGCTGTACAAGGCCAGCAAGGCGGCGCTCAATTCGATGACCAATAGTTTTGTCACTCAATTGGGCGAGCAGACATTGACGGTTCTGTCGCTGCACCCGGGCTGGGTGAAGACCGACATGGGTGGCGAAGGGGCGGACATTGATGTCGAGACCAGCACCCGCGGCCTGATCGATCAGGTCAATGCCTTTGCCGGCAAGGGTGGGCATCATTTCGTCAACTACAAGGGCGAGACGATTCCCTGGTAACCCAAGCCTTCCCCCTGTGGGGGCGAGCCTGCTCGCGATTGCGGCCTGACATTCACCATGATGTCGACTGACACACCGCTATCGCGAGCAGGCTCGCTCCCACATGGCTCCCGTTCAACTCTGGAAATGTGCCCCGCAACCTGAGTAAACTCAGCACCTCGCCCTACCCAACGGGCGACCCTGGATCAGCAGACAGGGCATCACTGAGCTGGCTAACCTGAACCCACTTTCAGAGGAGCCGGCCACCATGCCTGCGACCCGTACCTGGTTAAAAAATCCCCTCGCCATCTTCACGGCCAACGACCTCGATGCCCGTGGCGGTCTTGTCCTGCAAAACGGCGTGATCGTCGAATTGCTGATGGCCGGCCAGCAACCCGCCCAGCCCTGCGACACAGTCTTCGACGCCGGCGAACATGTGATCCTGCCGGGGCTGATCAACACCCATCATCATTTCTACCAGACCCTGACTCGCGCCTGGGCACCGGTGGTGAACCAGCCCCTGTTCCCGTGGCTGAAAACCCTCTACCCGGTATGGGCGCGGTTGACACCGGAAAAGCTCGCTCTGGCGAGCAAAGTGGCGCTGGCCGAACTGTTGCTTTCAGGCTGCACCACAGCGGCCGATCACCATTACCTGTTCCCCGAAGGCTTGGAAAATGCCATCGATGTGCAGGTACAAAGTGTCCGTGAACTGGGCATGCGCGCGATGCTGACCCGCGGTTCCATGAGCCTGGGTGAAGCCGATGGTGGCTTGCCGCCACAACAGACCGTGCAGCAGGGCCACGTGATTCTCGAGGACAGCCTGCGGTTGATCAGCCAATACCATGAGCGCGGCGACGGGGCGCAAATCCAGATTGCCCTGGCGCCTTGCTCACCGTTTTCGGTCACGCCTGAAATCATGCGCGCCAGCGCCGAGCTGGCGGAGAAACTCAACGTACGCCTGCACACTCACCTGGCCGAAACCCTCGACGAAGAGGACTTCTGCCTGCAACGCTTCGGCCTGCGCACCGTGGACTACCTGGACAGCGTCGGCTGGCTCGGCCCGCGCACCTGGCTGGCCCACGGCATTCATTTCAATCCTGAGGAAATCACCCGTCTCGGCGCCGCCGGCACGGGCATCTGCCATTGCCCAAGCTCCAACATGCGCCTGGCCTCGGGCATCTGCCCTACCCTGGAACTCACCGCCGCCGGCGCACCGCTGGGCCTGGGTGTGGACGGCTCGGCCTCCAACGATGCCTCGAACATGATCCTGGAAACCCGCCAGGCGTTGTACATTCAGCGCCTGCGCTATGGCGCGCAGGCGATCACCCCGCAGCGAGTGCTGGGCTGGGCGACCCGCGGCTCGGCACAACTGCTGGGGCGCAACGATATCGGTGAGCTGGCGGAGGGCAAACAGGCTGACTTGGCGCTGTTCAAACTCGACGAACTGCGCTTCTCCGGCAGTCACGATCCGGTTTCGGCCCTGCTGCTGTGCGGCGCGGACCGGGCGGACCGGGTGATGGTCGGTGGGCAATGGCGGGTCATCGACGGACAGGTCGAAGGGTTGGACCTGAAGGGGTTGATTGCTGATCACAGCCAGGCGGCGCGGGAGTTGATCGCCGGCGCCTGACCGGACGCTATCGCGGGCAAGCCTTTCCCACATCAAGGGTGGATGTATGAAGCAGCCTTGCCGTGAGACCAGTGGGAGCAAGGCTTGCCCGCGATACTCTTCTAGAGTCCCAGCAACGACAACATGATAAACGTCGCGAACAACACAAAATGGGTCATGCCTTCAATGGCATTGGTTTCCCCATCGTTGAGGTTGATGGCGCAGACGATCAAGGTGATGAAGATCATCACCGTCTGCACCGGGGTCATTGCCATCTGGAACGGCTGGCCGGTGTAGAGCGCCATCGCTTCCATCACCGGTACGGTGAGGATCACGGTGGACAGCGAAGCCCCCAAGGCGATATTCACCACCGACTGCATACGGTTGGCCAACGCCGCGCGCAAGGCGGTGAGGATTTCCGGTGCCGCGGAAATGGCAGCCACCAGAATCGCCGTAACCACCGGCGGCGCCCCTGAACCTTCCAGCCCCAGGTCGATGGCTTTGGACATGACCTCGGCCAACGCTCCGATCACTACGACGCCAAACACCAGCGCCGCGATGGAGAACGTCAGGCTGATGGGTTTCGGCTGGTTTTCCACCGGCTCTTTCCGACGGCGTTTTTCCGGGTAGCTGTAGCTGAAAAAGTAACTGTGAGGCCCCACCTGCATGCGCAGGAACAGGGTGTACAGCACGATCATCGCGCCGATGGTGAATGCCGAATAGAGCTTCCAGCTCTCTTGGGGAATGAACTCCGGCACCACCATCGACACGCCCATGGCGGTGAGGATCATCACGCTGTAGGTGCGCGCCGAATCATCGTTGTAAGCCTGCTCGCCATGCTTGATTCCGCCCATCAGCGCCGCAAGGCCAAGAATGCCGTTGATATCGAGCATCACCGCAGAATAGATGGTGTCGCGCACCAGCGTTGGCGAGGCTTCGTTGCTCATCATGATCGCCAGGATCACCACTTCTACCAGCACCGCCGACAGGGTCAGGATCATCGTGCCGTAGGGATCGCCGACCTTCTCTGCCAGCAGCTCGGCGTGATGGGCCACACGCATGGAAGCCGCGACGATAAAGCCGATCAGGACCAAACCGCCGAGCAACGCCACGATCTGTCCGCTGCCCAACAGCCAGTGTTCCAGCGGATAGGCGAGCACCGCAGCGATCAGCGCCAGCAACAGCAGTTTTTCTTGCTTGATCAAAGTCAGCATCGCGGGCCTATCAACGTGGGCGGGGTCATGAGCTACTGACTGTAGGGGGCGGCGAACGTTCGGGCGAAGTGACGCACCAGGGAGTGGCGAGTGGGTGGCAGGTGCACCTTTATCGATCTCAAGGACCTCATCGCGAGCAAGCTCGCTCCCACAGGTATTGCGTTGTCCTTGTGGGAGCGAGCTTGCTCGCGATGGCTGCCTCGAAAAGATCACAGATTTTGTTGTCCTATTGGTCAGCATTTTGCATTAGCGCTGTTCAGCCAACCTCACAACAAAATGGAGTTCGAGTTCATGCACAAGCGTCCCTTGAAGATGTTGCTTTGCGCCGTCGCTGCGACTGTCGGTCTGAGCGCCGGCCTGAATGCCAGCGCTGCCGACCCGCTGAAGGTCGGTTTCGTCTATATCGGCCCCATCGGTGACCACGGCTGGACCTACCAGCATGAACAGGGACGCAAGGAACTGGTGGCGAAACTCGGCGACCGAATCACCACCAACTACGTGGAAAACGTGCCCGAAGGCGCCGACGCCGAGCGGGTGATCCGCAACATGGCCAAGGACAAGTACGACCTGATCTTCACCACGTCCTTCGGCTACATGAACCCGACACTGAAGGTCGCCAAGCAATTCCCCAAAGTGACCTTCGAACACGCCACCGGCTACAAGCAGGACAAGAACCTGGGCACGTACCTGGCTCGCACCTACGAAGGCCGCTACGTCGGCGGTTTCCTCGCGGCCAAGATGACCAAGACCAAAAAAATCGGCTACGTCGCCTCCTTCCCGATCCCGGAAGTCATCCGCGACATCAACGCCATCCAACTGGCCCTGAACAAATACAACCCCGGCACCGAAATCAAAGTGGTGTGGGTCAACTCCTGGTTCGATCCGGGCAAGGAAGCCGATGCCGCCAACGCACTGATCGACCAGGGCGTGGATGTGGTGTTCCAGCACACCGACAGCCCGGCGCCGATCCAGGCCGCCGAGCGGCGCGGCGTATACGCCGTCGGCTACGCTTCGGACATGGCCCACTTCGGTCCCAAGGCGGTGCTGACCTCGATTGTCAACGACTGGGGCCCGCACTACATCCAGGCAACCCAAAGCGTGCTCGACCATAGCTGGAAATCCCAGGACTACTGGGGCGGCCTGAAGGAAGGCACGGTGAAACTGCCGATCAGCGACCTGGTGCCAGCGGCGGTCAAAGGCGAAGCCGAGCAGATCATCGCCGACATCCAGAGCGGTGCTTTCCATCCGTTCACCGGGCCGATCAAGGACCAGGCCGGCGTCGAGAAAATCCCGGCGGGCGTGAGCGCTACCAATGTGGAACTGGCGTCGATGAATTACTACGTCGAAGGTATGAAGGCTGAGATTCCCAAATAACTGACGAGTCAACACACATCCCTGTGGGAGCGAGCCTGCTCGCGATAGCGGACTGACATGCAACGTTGATGTCGACAGACAAATCGCTATCGCGAGCCGGCTCGCTCCCACATCGGCCCCCTCACACAATCAGGAAAGCCGCATGAACAGCCTTCCCATCATCGACATCAGCCCGCTCTACGGCGATGTCCCCAGCGCCTGGCAATCGGTCGCCAACCAGATCGACCAGGCCTGTCGCCAGTGGGGCTTTTTCTACATCAAGGGTCACCCCATCAGCCCGGCTCGCATCAACGAAGTCCTGGACCATGCCCAACGCTTCTTCAGGCTGCCGGTAGAAGAAAAACTCAAGATAGACATCACCCAGACCCGCCATCATCGCGGCTACGGCGCCGTCGCCACCGAACAACTGGACCCAGCCAAACCCAGCGACCTGAAAGAAACCTTCGACATGGGCCTGCACTTGCCGGCCGATCATCCCGACGTGCTGGCGCACAAGCCTCTGCGCGGTCCTAACCGACACCCGGACCTGGCGGGCTGGGAACCCCTGATGGAGCAGCATTACCGCGACATGCAGGCCCTTGCCCAAACACTGCTGCGCGCCATGACCCTGGCGCTCGGCATCGAGCGGGACTTCTTCGACACGCGCTTCACCGAGCCTGTGAGCGTGCTGCGCCTGATTCACTATCCGCCGCGTCACACCGCCAGCTCTGCCGAACAGGAAGGTGCCGGCGCCCATACCGATTACGGCTGCATCACCCTGCTCTACCAGGACGCCGCTGGTGGCCTGCAAGTGCGCAACGTCAACGGCCAATGGATCGACGCGCCGCCCATCGACGGCACGTTCGTGGTCAACCTCGGCGACATGATGGCGCGCTGGAGCAACGACCGTTACCTGTCCACCCCCCACCGGGTGATCAGCCCGCTGGGGGTAGACCGCTACTCGATGCCGTTCTTTGCCGAGCCGCACCCCGACACGCAGATCCAATGCCTGCCCGGTTGTCAGGATGAGGGCCACCCACCGAAGTACCCGACCACCACCTGCGCCGAATTCCTGCTGTCACGCTTCGCTGACACCTATGCTTATCGGCGGGAGCAACAGGCGGTGTAGTGGATCAGCCGGTCAGGTTTTACCAGACATTGCGGCCAGCCCCTGTAGAATGCCTGCCATCGATTCGCTGATGAGAAAAGAACATGTACGACTGGCTGAACGCCTTGCCCAAGGCTGAACTGCATTTGCATCTGGAAGGCTCGCTGGAGCCCGAGCTGCTGTTCGCCCTGGCCGAACGCAACAAGATCGCCCTGCCGTGGAGCGACGTGGACACCCTGCGCAAGGCCTATGCCTTCAACAATCTGCAGGAATTCCTCGACCTGTATTACCAGGGCGCCGACGTGTTGCGCACCTCCCAGGATTTCTACGACCTGACCTGGGCCTACCTGTTGCGCTGCAAGGCGCAGAACGTGATTCACACCGAACCGTTCTTCGACCCGCAGAGTGGCGTCCCGTTCGAAGTGGTGCTCAACGGCATCGCCGCGGCCCTCAAGGACGGTGAACAGCAACTGGGCATCACCAGCGGCCTGATCCTGAGTTTCCTGCGCCACCTGAGCGAAGAACAGGCCGAGAAAACCCTCGACCAGGCGCTGCCGTTCCGCGACGCGTTCGTGGCCGTGGGTCTGGACAGTTCGGAAATGGGTCACCCGCCGAGCAAGTTCCAGCGGGTATTCGACCGTGCACGCAACGAGGGCTTCCTGACCGTTGCCCACGCCGGTGAAGAAGGCCCGCCCGAGTACATCTGGCAAGCCCTGGACCTGTTGAAGATCCAGCGCATCGACCACGGCGTACGGGCCATTGAAGATGAACGACTGATGCAGCGGATCATCGACGAACAGATCCCGCTGACGGTCTGCCCGTTGTCCAACACCAAGTTGTGTGTGTTCGACGACATGTCGCAACACAACATCCTCGACATGCTCGAACGCGGAGTGAAGGTGACGGTCAATTCCGATGACCCGGCGTACTTCGGCGGCTACGTCACCGAAAACTTCCACGCGCTGCACACCCATCTGGGGATGACCCAGGACCAGGCCACACGCCTGGCGCAGAACAGCTTGGATGCACGGCTGGTAAAACCCTAAGACGGGTGATGCCCCTTTGTGGGAGCGAGCCTGCTCGCGATAGCAGCATGACATTCGACATCGATGTCGCCTGACTTACCGCCATCGCGAGCAGGCTCGCTCCCACAAGAGTGAAGTGGTTTAACCGGCCACCGTACCCTCGCTCAACTCCTCCAATGTCTTGCCCCGCGTCTCCACGCCAAACAACCAGACCACCCCCGCCGCCACGGCGAAGCACAGCGCGCCCAGGGCGAACACACCGCCCTGTCCGGTAATGGGAAACACCAATCCGGTGACCAGGGGCCCGAGCAGCGAACCAATGCGACCGACAGCCGAGGCAAAACCCGAGCCCGTGGCCCGTGCCGAGGTGGGGTACAGCTCTGGCGTGTAGGTGTAGAGCACCGCCCACATGCCGAACAGGAAGAACTGCATCAAAAGCCCGGTGCCGATGAGCAGGCCCACGTTGCCGCCAAACACCGCGCTCTGACCATAAAGAAACGCCATCACCCCGCCACCCAGCAACGTGACCACGCACACCGGTTTACGTCCCCAGCGCTCCACTAGCCACGCCGCCATGAGGAAGCCGGGAATCCCGCCCAAGGAAATCAGCACGGTGTAATACACCGACTGGGTCACGGCGAATCCGGACTGCTGCAACAAGGCACTGAGCCAGGACGTCAGGCCATAAAAACCGAGCAAGGCGAAGAACCAGACGCTCCAGATCATCATCGTGCGCTGGCGATACAGCGGTGACCAGATCTGCGCCAGGGCCGAAAAGAAATTGCCCGGCGTGCTCTCGCCCCTCGGCAGACGAATCGGTTCAGGCAATTCTCCACGTCCCAACGAGGCTCGGACCTTGTCTTCGATTCGCTTGAGCACGGCGTCCGCCTCGTCCCCCCGGCCGGCCTGTTCCAGCCAGCGCGGCGACTCGGGAATGAAGAAGCGAATGACCAGGACGAACACCGCCGGCACCGCCAACACCAGGAAGATGTCGCGCCAGCCGATCACCGGCAACAGGAAATATGACAGCACGCCCGCCGCCACGAAACCCAACGGCCAGAAGCCATCCATCAACGCGATATAGCGGCCTCGGCGTGTGGCCGGGATCAGTTCCGAGAGCATCGACTGAGCGATCGGAAACTCCATGCCCATGCCGATACCCAGCAGGATGCGGAACAGCATCAGTGAATCGACGCTCTGGGCGGTCGAGCACAAATAACTGGCGACGCCCCACAACACGATGCTCCACTGGAACACCGGCTTGCGCCCGAACCGATCGGCCAGCATGCCCGACAGCGATGCTCCCAGTACCATGCCAAAGAAACTGGAGCTGGCGAGCAAACCTGCCTGGGCGGTGCTTAAGCCAAACTCGGCTTTGATCGAGCCCAGCAGGAACGTCATCATGGCCAGGTCCATGGAGTCGAAGAAAAACGCCAAGGCAATAATGATGAAAATAATCCGGTGGTAGCCGCTGATGGGCAGTCGCTCCAGACGTTCCGCCGCGCTGTAGCCGTGAGTATCCATGCTGTTTCCCCCAATCCAAAAAAATCCCAGGTTCGAGTGTGCGCGAACCTTGCTGGAGGCTATTGCTGAATACGACCTGTCGGCAGCCCTAGAACGCCATTTCCACGGTGTCCTGCGTGGCGAACCGATGGATTTCCTGCTGGCCAAGCACCGTTACCTGCAAGGCCCTGGAGTCGTTGGGCAAGCTCAGCCAACCGGACTGCATGAACAGTTGCAGCAACGCAGCACCCAAGGCGCCCCCCAGGTGCGGACGTCGCTCGCTCCAGTCCGGGCAGGCACAAGCGGTGCGGGCGTTGCGGTGGGCCAGCGCCTGGATGAACAGGCCGTGCCCGGCCAGCTCATTGGCACCTTTGTGAGTCACGATCACCCGCTGGTCGCCCTGCTCGATCCATCCGGCATCCAGCAGGCGCTGATACAGGTCGGCCGCCAGGGTGCCGCCCAGATGGTCTTCGCAAAGCCTGGCCCGCATCAACGAAGCGGGAGCCGACGGGGCCTTGCCCGGCATGACTCCGCGCTTGAAGACTTCCGGAAGCTGGCGCGGCGTACTGGCCAGGGTCGCGCTGGCCAGCGCTTCGACGGCAGCGCCGATCTCGGGTGCCGCCAGGCGGAAAAACCGTTTGCGGCCACGGGCTTCGACTTTCAACAGGCCACCGGCGGACAGACGGCCCAGATGAGCGCTGGCCGAAGACGGCGACAGCCCGGCCAGCAACGCCAGCTCTTCAGCCTGCCGCGCAGTGCCGTCCATCAAGGCCCACATCATTGCGCTGCGTTTTGGGTCGGCCAGCAGCGTGGCGATCTGGCTGATGCAAGGTGCATGTTCCATGTATTCACTCCCTGTTGAATCATTCGTCTACTGCTCTGGCGCTAGTGACCAGCAATGGGGCCGCCCAAAGCGGCTCGACCGCCGCAAATCGCGCGCCGCTTCAGGCGGCCGCTAGTATAAGCGTGCGGATCGAGGTTTCCTGTCCTCCGGAAACCTTTGGAGGCGATTGTTCGTGAGGGAAAAGTCTCTATTTACGCGCGACTAATGGTCGTCCCCCGTCGAGAGGGCAAATTGTGCCGTCAACCGGCCACAACGCAGCTTGAGCATTTCCCGCAGCAGATTGATGGGTTTGCTCAGTTGCGCTCGGTGAGCACACAGCAGATTGAGCGGCGCGCGTTCGCATTGCAGATGCGGCAGAAGGATTTTCAAACGTCCGGCCAACACATCGATTGAAACGTCCAGCCAGGACTTGTAAGCGATCCCCGCGCCTGCCACCGCCCAGCGACGCACCACATCGGCATCGTCGCTGAAGCGGTCGCCGCTGACGGTCAGGCTCATTTCCCGTTTGCCGTCATGAAAACGCCAACGGTCATGAACCCGCGTGCCGAGCATGTACAACAGGCAATTGTGCTGGGCCAGTTGCTCCAACTGAACAGGTTCGCCATGCCGAGCCAGGTAACTGGGCGATGCACACAGCACCCGGCGGTTATCCGGCGCGACCGGCAGGGCCACCAGGCTCGAATCTTCCGGCTCGCCATAACGCAACGCGACGTCCACCGGCTGCTTGAACAGATCAGCGATGCGATCACCCAGCAGCAGTCGCACGGTCAGCCCCGGATGTTCCTCCTGGAACGCGTCCAGCCAGGGCAGCAGCAGGTTGCGTCCCAAGTCCGAGGGGGCGGACAACTGCAACACCCCGCTGACCTGGTCCTGGCCGCTGGTCAATAACCTGCGTCCTTCGTCGAGGCTGCTCAGCGCCGCGCGGGCATACTCAAGGAAGCCTTCGCCCTCGGCCGTCAGGCGCAAACTGCGGGTAGAGCGCGCCAACAGCCGGGCGCCCAAGTGTTGTTCTATCCGCTTCAATGCGGCGCTGGCCACCGCCGCCGACAGGTCCATGACCCTGGCCGCGGCAGACAGGCTGCCCAGGTCTGCGGCCCGGACGAACAACTGCAAGTCGTCGAATCGAAGCATGACGGCCTCATTATCAAAAAAACATTGAAAGAGCCTGTTCTTTTAGCCGGTTTTATCTCGGCGATAAATAGCTAACCATTGGCTTCATCGAACTCACTTCAAGGAGCCGCCCTATGAAAGCCATCGCCTACTACCATTCGTTACCGATCACCGACCCGCAATCGCTGCAGGACATTGAACTGCCGGAACCCACCGCCGGCCCTCGGGACCTGCTGGTGGAAGTCAAAGCCATTTCGGTCAACCCGGTCGACACGAAAATTCGCCAGAACGTCCAGCCTGAAGACGGCGCAGCCAAAGTGCTCGGTTGGGACGTGGCCGGCGTGGTCAAGGCGGTGGGCAATGAGGTCACGCTGTTCAAGGCGGGCGACAAAGTGTTCTACGCCGGCTCCATTGCCCGCGCCGGCGGCAACAGTCAATTGCATGTGGTGGATGAACGTATCGTCGGCCAGATGCCCAAGACGCTCGGTTTCGCCGAAGCCGCTGCCCTGCCGCTGACGGCCATTACCGCGTGGGAATTGCTGTTCGAGCGCCTGCAAATCCAGGAAGGCCAGGAGGATCAGGGGCAAAGCCTGTTGATCGTCGGCGCTGCGGGAGGTGTCGGCTCGATACTGACGCAACTGGCCAGCCAGCTCACCGCACTGAAAGTGATTGGCAGCGCTTCCCGGCCGCAGACACAGGACTGGGTAAGAGGCCTGGGTGCCGATCTGGTCGTGGACCATAGCCATCCGCTGAGCGATGTATTAAAGCAGGCAGGCCAGGCTCAGGTGACCCATGTCGCCAGCCTGACCCACACCGATCTGCATCTGGATCAATTGGTGGAAGCCCTGGCGCCCCAAGGCAAACTGGCGCTGATCGATGATCCCAAGGCGCTGGATGTGACCAAGCTCAAGCGCAAGAGCCTGTCGTTGCATTGGGAGTTCATGTACACCCGCTCACTGTTCGAAACGGCGGACATGATTGAGCAACATAACCTGCTCAACCGCGTCGCCGCGCTAATCGATGCCGGCACATTGCAAACCACCGTGGGCGAGCACTTTGGCACCATCAACGCCGAGAACCTGCGCCGGGCCCATGCCTTGCTGGAAAGCGGAAAAGCCAAAGGCAAGATTGTGCTTGAAGGTTTCTAACCACCGATAAGGGGGCGTTTTTCGTAGAGGCAAAGCTTGCTCGCGATGAAGGTCGCGCGGTTCCCCGTCAGGCCAAGTCGTCGCGTATCGCGAGCAAGCTTTGCTCCCACAAAAAAACCTGCACCGTCAGTCTGAGAATTGACCCTTGTCACAATTGCGATCGTATTCAGGTCTACACTCGAGGCCTTTGCAGCACAATCTTTTACGTGAGGAGGTCAGCAATGAAGATCCTGATAAAAGAAGTGGCAAAATCCCAGTGGCAAGTGCGTCTTGACCAACACGTCGTGACCTTCCGCACCGAGGCCGAGGCCCAGGCTTTCGCCACCACCCTGCAAGCGCGTATTCACGCACCTCACCGCTACCCTGAACAGCAGCAGCGAGCGGCCGGCTGAATCAGTCCTGGCCACTGGCTTGTGCCAGTGTCCGGGCCTGTTGCAGGCGGCGGGTCAGCATCGCTGCACCCACCACCAATAACCCGCAAAGGCTGATGACCATCGCCATCGGCACGGCACTGCCATCGTGCAGCGCCGCCACCAATGCGGCGGCACCGGCGGCCACCGAAAACTGCAGGCATCCCAGCATCGCCGACGCGCTACCGGCACGAGCACCCTGCCCACTCATGGCGCAAGCCGAGGCATTGGGCAGGATGCAACCCAGGCTGGCGATGCAAATGAACAGCGGAATCAATAACGGCCACAACCGCTCAGGGTGCAAGGAACTGACCGCCAACAAACACAGCCCGGCGGCGAGATAGACCCACACCGCGCGCGACAGCAGGAATGCCGGCCCACGTTTGGACAACAACCGGGCGTTGACCTGTGCCACCAGGATAAAACCCGCCGCGTTGGTTCCGAACAGCCAGCCGAAGTGTTCGGCCGGCACACCGTAGAGCTTGATGAAGACGAAAGGCGAACCGGCAATGTAGGCAAACATCCCGGCGATAGCGATGCCTCCCGTCAAGGCATGCCCGAGGTAGACCGTGTCGGTCAACAGTCGACCATATTGGCGCAACGCCCCGGACAATGGTTGACGCGGCACATGGGCCGGCAGACTTTCCGGCAGCCACAATGCCACGGCCGTCGCCGCCAGTGCGCTGAACAGCGTCAGGGCAATGAAGATCGATTGCCAGCCATGCAGGTTCACCAACAGCCCGCCAAGCATCGGCGCGAGGATCGGCGCCAGTCCCATCACCAGCATCAGTTGCGAGAACACCTTGGCCGAGCCCACCGCATCGCATTTGTCGCTGACCACCGCCCGGGAAATCACCATGCCGGCGCATCCGCCCAGGGCCTGGACAAAACGGGCACCGATCAGCCATTCCAGACTCGGCGCGTAGGCACAGGCCAGAGACGCCAGGGTGAACAGACCGACGCCCGTCAGCAATGGAATGCGCCGGCCGAAGCGATCCGCCACCGGCCCATAGGCCAACTGCCCGATGGACAATCCAAGGAAGTAAGCCGCCAGGGTCAGTTGGATGTGATTTTCGTCGGTGCCGAAGGCGGTCGCCATGGCCGGGAAAGCCGGCAGATAGAAATCGATCGCCAAGGGACCGAATGCGCTCAAGGCGCCAAGAATCAGAATGGTACGGAAGTTCATCGGGCGTCCAGGTTCAGGCGTCAGTCAGCAGCCCGACAGTCTAGCCCTGCCGGGCGCTCTTGAACATTCCGATAGGTCGCTAACTATTAAAAAATCTCAGGCGAGACTGGCCTCGTACCCCTCCTCTTTAATGGCTTGGAGCACGGCATCGACCGACAACGAACTCTGGACCTGAACGGTCCTGGCGCCCAGATCGATCTGCACCTGCGCCGCCGGATCCTTGGCCTGCACAGCCTGGGTGATGGCCTTGACGCAGTGACCGCAGGACATTCCCTGAACATTGAATGTTTGCATGAGATGACTCCTTGGGATTGAGGTTGCCAGCAGTTTCAAGCTTGCCATCATGGAAAGGTCAAGTTCTGACGAAAACTGCCGGGCTGGCAATCGCTGCCAAGCTCGGCCAAGCTGCACACATCAAGGATTTCACACCGGAGGTTCAGCCATGCGCTGGTCAGCGTTCAGCCTGTTTTGCATGCTCGGTTTGTCAGCGGTGAGCCCTCAGGCGTTGGCCGTCGGCGAAGACTACGGCGTGCTGATCATTTCCCGCGAGCGCCTGGAAGTGCCGACTTCCTGCGAAATCGGCATCTATATCGGCGATCAGCTCTCGGGGCGTTTGTTCCAGGAACAGAGCACCTCCTTCAACCTGCCACCCGGAAAATTCTCCTTGCGCTTGAAGCTGCTGCCAGGCCAGGCGCCGGGCTGCAGCCCGGGCATGCTTGCGCCGGGGTCGCAGGATGTGACGCTCAAGGCTGGCGACATACTGAAGTTCCGCATTGCCATGACCCAGGAAGGGATGTATCTCAAGCCGGCTGAGCTGGGTTATTGACCCCTTAGATAAAAAGTGGGAGCAAGCCCGATCCCACAAGGTGTGTGTGCAAGCGTTTGGATTAGCGCTTGACCTTCCCGGCGTGGCAAGGTTGATCCTGTAGTCATTCACTACAGGGAGCCTGTCCGATGTCTGAATCCACCCTTTTCGATCTGCCGATTGCCGGGATGACCTGTGCCAGCTGCGCCGGGCGGGTCGAGCGCGCCTTGAGCAACGTCACAGGGGCCAGCGCCGTCAGCGTGAACCTGGCGACCGAACAGGCGCGGATCCAGGCGCCCAAGGGCAGCCTGCCAGCCTTGATGCAGGCCGTCGAACAGGCCGGCTACAGTGTCCCCGTCCAGACGCTGGAACTGTCCATCGAGGGAATGACCTGTGCCTCATGCGTCGGCCGGGTCGAGCGTGCCCTGAGCAAAGTCGCCGGGGTGAACCGTGTCAGCGTCAACCTCGCCAACGAACGGGCCCACCTGGACTTGCTCGGCCGGGTCGACCCGCAAACCCTGATCGATGCGGTCAAGGGCGCCGGTTATGACGCCAGTGTCTGGCAGGCCGAGCAACCCCATGACGCACAAAGCAATCGCCTGAATCGCGAGCGCCTGGCCTTGGTGCTGGCGATTTTGCTGTCCTTACCGTTAGTGCTGCCCATGCTTTTGCAACCGTTTGGCGTGCATTGGATGCTGCCGGCCTGGGTTCAATTCGCTTTGGCGACGCCGGTGCAGTTCATTTTCGGTGCGCGCTTCTATATCGCGGCCTACAAGGCCGTGCGTGCCGGGGCCGGGAACATGGATCTGCTGGTGGCCCTGGGCACCAGCGCGGGTTATGGCTTGAGCATTTATGAATGGGCCATTGCCCGCCCTGGCAGCATGCCGCACCTGTATTTCGAGGCCTCGGCCGTGGTGATTGCCCTGGTGTTGCTCGGCAAATACCTGGAAAGCCGCGCCAAGCGCCAGACCGCCAGTGCTATCCGCGCCCTCGAAGCCTTGCGACCGGAGCGGGCGATTCAGGTCATTGACGGGCAGGAGCGGGACGTCGCCATCAGCGCCCTGCGCTTGAATGATCGGGTGCTGGTCAAGCCCGGCGAACGCTTCCCGGTGGACGGCGAAGTGCTGGAAGGCCAGAGTCACGCTGACGAAGCCTTGATCAGTGGCGAAAGCCTGCCGGTGCCCAAACAACCCGGCGACAAGGTGACGGGCGGTGCCATCAACGGCGAAGGTCGCCTGCTGGTGCGCACCCTGGCCCTGGGCACGGAAACCGTCCTGGCGCGCATCATCCGCCTGGTGGAAGACGCCCAGGCGGCCAAGGCCCCCATTCAAAAACTGGTGGATAAAGTCAGCCAGGTCTTCGTGCCGGTCGTGCTGGTGCTGGCATTGGCGACGTTGATCGGCTGGTGGTTGTATGGCGCCCCCCTGGAGACGGCGCTGATCAACGCTGTCGCCGTGCTGGTGATCGCCTGCCCGTGCGCCCTCGGTCTGGCGACACCCACGGCAATCATGGCCGGCACCGGGGTGGCTGCCCGCCATGGAATCCTGATCAAGGATGCCGAGGCCTTGGAGCGCGCCCATGAAGTCGACACCGTGGTGTTCGACAAGACCGGAACCTTGACTTCCGGCACACCACGCATCGCCCACTTGAGCGCCCTGGACGGTGACGAAGACAAGCTGCTGCAAATGGCCGGCGCACTGCAACGCGGCAGCGAACACCCCCTCGCCAAGGCGGTGCTGGATGCGTGTGCGGAGCGCGGCCTGGTTGTCCCGGACATCAACGACAGCCAGTCGCTGACCGGACGCGGTATTGCCGGCAGCCTGGACGGGCAGCGCCTGGCCCTCGGTAACCGACGTTTGCTGGACGAACTGGGCTTGGCCCCCGGTTCGCTGAGCGAGTCGGCCCAGGCCTGGGAGACCGAGGGCCGAACCCTGTCCTGGCTGATTGAACAAAACGCAACGCCACGGGTGCTGGGCCTGTTCGCTTTCGGCGACACACTCAAGCCCGGCGCCCTGGCGGCCGTACACGCCCTGAATGAACGCCATATCGGCAGCCACCTGCTGACTGGCGACAACCGCGGCAGTGCCCGGGTGGTGGCCGAGGCATTGGGCATCGCCAACGTTCATGCCGAAGTACTGCCGGCCGACAAGTCCGCCATCGTCCAACAGTTGAAGACCCATGCGGTGGTGGCCATGGTAGGCGACGGCATCAACGACGCCCCGGCCCTCGCCGCCGCGGACATTGGCATTGCCATGGGCGGCGGCACCGACGTGGCAATGCACGCCGCCGGTATTACCCTCATGCGCGGTGATCCACGGCTAGTGCCCGCGGCGCTGGAGATCAGCCGCAAGACCTACGCCAAGATCCGTCAGAACCTGTTCTGGGCATTCGTCTACAACTTGATCGGTATTCCCCTGGCGGCATTCGGCTTCCTCAACCCGGTGCTGGCCGGCGCGGCCATGGCCTTGTCGAGCGTCAGCGTGGTGAGCAACGCGTTACTGTTGAAACTCTGGACACCCAAACACCTGGAGGACAAGCGATGAACATCGGCCAAGCGGCCCGCCAGAGCGGCCTGAGTGCGAAGATGATCCGGTACTACGAATCCATTGGCCTGCTCAAGGCGGCTCATCGCACCGACAGCGGCTACCGGATCTACGGTGCCGATGACCTGCACACCCTGGCCTTTATCAAGCGCTCCCGGGACCTTGGGTTTTCATTGGAAGAGGTCGGCAAATTGCTGACCCTCTGGCAGGACCGCCAACGCGCCAGCGCCGACGTCAAGGCCCTGGCCCGGCAACACATCGACGAACTGAACCAGAAAATCCGCGAACTGGCCGAACTGCGCGACACCCTCCAGGACCTGGTGGAACACTGCCACGGCGACCACCGCCCGGACTGCCCGATTCTCAAGGAACTGGCGTCGGGGTGTTGCGAGAAGACAGTGCATGCTTGAGCGAAGGTGAGAGCGAGCCTGCTCGCGATGACGCCAGCACATCCTACATCCATGCAAGCTGATACACCGCTATCGCGAGCAAGCTCGCTCCCACAGGGGATTTGTGCAGGACGCAGGATCCATATACCCCCGAGAACCAATGTGGGAGCGAGCCTGCTCGCGATGACGCCGGCACATCCTACATCCATGCAAGCTGATACACCGCTATCGCGAGCAAGCTCGCTCCCACAGGGGATTTGTGCAGGACGCAGGATCCATGCACACCCGAGAACCAAGGTGGGAGCGAGCCTGCTCGCGATGACGCCGGCACATCCTACATCCATGCAAGCTGATACACCGCTATCGCGAGCAGGCTCGCTCCCACAGGGAGTTGGTGGCGGACGCAGGTGTTGAGGGCCTCACAAAAACACTGTGGGATTTTTTGGGCGGCCACAAAAAACCCGGCCTGGGCCGGGTTTCTGGTCAAGCGCTCACTGCATCCACGGCGGAGGCGGTTCTTCGGTTTTGCCGGGTGGAGCGTCGTCAGCGGCGCGGACGGCCTGGCGGCGTTCCTCGTCCAGACGGGCAGCCTCGATTTCACGCATGATCCCGCCGACATCCGCCAGCTCTTCCGGCTCATCGAACTCGCCGGTCAGCACGCTGGCCGGGTGCAAGGTGCCGGCCTCATACAACGCCCACATTTCCTTCGCGTACCGGGTGCGCTTGAGCTCCGGGGCAAACCGGCCGAAGTAGGACGCCATGTTGCCCACATCCCGCTCCAGCATGCTGAAGGCGTGATTGTTGCCAGCGGCGTCCACCGCCTGCGGCAGATCGATGATCACCGGGCCCGTCGGCGTAAGCAGCACGTTGAACTCCGACAGGTCACCGTGCACCAGACCGGTACACAGCATCAACACGATCTGGGAGATCAGGAACGCGTGATACTCACGGGCCTGATCCGGCTCCAGTACCACATCGTTCAGACGCGGTGCCGCATCGCCGTATTCGTCTGCCACCAGTTCCATCAGCAGCACGCCTTCGAGGAAGTCGTACGGCTTGGGCACTCGCACGCCCGCGCCGGCCAACCGGAACAGCGCCGCCACTTCGGCATTCTGCCAGGCGTCTTCAGTTTCCTTGCGCCCGAACTTGGAGCCCTTGGCCATGGCCCGGGCCTGGCGGCTGTTACGCACCTTACGGCCTTCCTGGTATTCGGCCGCCTGACGAAAACTTCGCTTGTTCGCCTCCTTGTAGACTTTGGCGCAACGTAACTCGTTGCCGCAGCGCACCACATAAACAGCTGCTTCTTTACCACTCATGAGTGGGCGCAGCACCTCGTCGACCAGACCGTCCTCGATCTTTTGGAGTCTTCATCAGCTTTTATTGTGGGTCCTTTATTACCGAACACGCGAATGACAGTCGTTATACGGCAATCCTCCCTCCACGGGGAGGGGTTGCCGACTTATGAACCCTTCGATGCACACAATGTGCCGGATTAATCGACCGAGCCGAATCATAGCCGAGACAGCGCATAGCGTTGGCAACTGAATGCAAAGGCATTTGCGACAAGAGCTGACAGCCATGCCCAGTGCAGCTGATTCAATGTTTAAACAACTCCCCCGGGGTCAATCCAAACATCCCCTTGAACGCCACTATGAAAGCGGACGTGGAATCGTAGCCACAGGACAACGCCGCGCCGGTCACGCTATCGCCTTTTTCCAACGACCCCAAGGACGACAACAACCGAGTGCGCTGGCGCCAGGCGCGAAAGCTCAGGCCGGTTTCGCGCTGGAACAGACGCATCAGGGTTTTTTCCGATGTGCCCAGGCGCTCGGCCCACACTTGCAAAGTCACGTTCTGGTCGGGCTGTTCGATCAGCTCGTTGCACAACGCCAGCAGACGCGCATGCCGGGGAAGTGGCAGGCAAAAGCCAACCTCCGGCAGTGTTGCCAACTGGTCCAGCAACACTTGCACCAGTCGCGCTTGCTGGGTATCGCCCTGAGCGTAATCGGCCGGCAACTGACAAAAAGCCTTGATCAGCTCCCGCGCCAGCGGCGTGACCTCCAGCACTCGGCAGCGTTCATCGGCCCACGGACAGGCTTCGCGACGGACATAAAGGCTGCGCATTTCTGCCCGGGTGGAGGTCACCACATGATGCTCCAGGTCGGCAGGAATCCAGATGGCCCATTGTGGCGGGGCGAAAAAACTGCCTTCGGCGGTGTGCACACCCAGCACGCCACTGATGGCGTAGGAAAACTGCACCCAATCATGACGATGGGCCTGGGTCCACGAACCGGCGCTCAAGCTTTCGACACGGGCATAAAGCGGCCTGGGCAATTCCGTCAGGTCGGGAATGCGTCTTTCGAGTTGTTGGTGTCCGTTAGTCGGCATGGATTGGCCTTATGTCGCAAGACGGCTGCAAGTGCCGACGTTAGGCTAAGTCGACTTTTCTTACAACTTGCGGTGCCGTATGCACATTTTCAGACACCTCAAACGCCTGGTAACCGACTGGTTCCTGTGCGGCATGCTGCTTGCCACGTTGCTGGCGTATCTGTTTCCCAGCTTTGGCGCCACGGGTGGCGCCATGCATGCCGAGTGGGTGGTCAATATCGGCATCTTTGTCGTGTTCTTCCTGCACGGGATAAACCTGTCCGGCGAGCAGATCCGCCACGGTCTGAGAAACACCCGACTGCACGTGATGGTGCAGGTCTTTACCTTCGGCGTGTTTCCGTTGATCTGGCTGGTCAGCGATTGGCTTCTGGGTCGCCATGTGCCGTCACTGCTGATGCTGGGGTTCTTTTACCTGTGCGTCCTGCCCTCGACCATTTCATCCTCGGTGGCCCTGACCGGCAGCGCCGGCGGTAACGTACCGGCGGCAATTCTGAACGCGAGCCTGTCCAGCGTACTGGGGATTTTCCTGACGCCACTGCTGGTCAGTTTCGTGGTCGGCAGCGGCGCCGGGGGTATCGATCTGGGTGCGACTTTGCTCGACCTTTGCCTGATGTTGCTGCTGCCGCTGGTGCTCGGACAGTTACTGCGCCGCTGGCTGGCCGGTTTTTTCGGGCGGTACAAACGCTACACCAGCATCATCGACAAACTGGTGATCCTGCTGCTGGTCTACGCGGCGTTCTGCAATTCGATGGTGTCCGGGATCTGGCAACAACAAGGCAACACCGTGCTGCTCAGTGCATTGCTTGGCAGTGCCGTGTTGCTGGCAATCATTTTGTGGATGACCACCCGCACCGCTCGGGCCCTGCGGTTCAGCAACGCCGATGAGATTGCTGCGGTGTTCTGCGCCAGCAAGAAATCCCTGGCGGCCGGGGTGCCGATGGCCGCGTTGATTTTCGGCAACAACCCCGGCCTGGGGCTGATCCTGCTGCCGATCATGATCTATCACCCGTTGCAGCTGATCGTCTGTTCGATCCTGGCCGAACGCTACGCCAACCGCCAACGGGAACTCATTCATCAACAACGCGAGGCGTCCCTCAACGCTCAATGATTGCCGTCACACCCTGGCCACCGGCCGCGCAGATGGAAATCAGACCGCGGCCCCGCCCCGCCGCGTCCAGCAACTTGGCGAGGTTGGCGACGATTCTTCCACCCGTGGCGGCAAACGGGTGGCCGGCGGCCAGGGAGCTGCCTTTCACGTTCAGCCGGCTGCGGTCTATGCTGCCCAACGGAGCGTCGAGGCCCAGTCGCGTCTTGCAATAATCCGGGTCTTCCCAGGCTTTGAGCGTGCATAACACTTGAGCGGCAAATGCCTCGTGGATCTCGTAGTAATCAAAGTCCTGCAACGTCAGGCCGTTGCGCGCCAGTAACCGAGGCACGGCGTAGGCCGGCGCCATCAACAACCCTTCTGCTCCGTTGACGAAATCCACCGCTGCCGTTTCGCCGTCGCGCACATACGCCAGGATCGGCAACCCCCGGGACTTGGCCCACTCTTCGCTGCCCAGCAACACCAGTGACGCGCCATCGGTCAATGGCGTGGAGTTGCCCGCCGTCATCGTGCCCTTGGCGCTTTTTTCGAAGGCCGGCTGGAGGGCGGTGAGTTTTTCCAGGGTCAGGTCCGGACGCAGGTTGTTGTCCCGTGTCAGGCCGAGAAACGGCGTCATCAAGTCGTTCTGCCAGCCTTCGGCGTAGGACGCGGCCATTTTCTGATGACTTTCCAGGGCCAATTGGTCCTGCTCCTCCCTGGGAATCTGCCAGGTCTGAGCCATCAGTTCGCAGTGCTGGCCCATGGACAGGCCGGTTCGTGGCTCGCCATTGCGCGGCAGTTCGGGAACGAGGTGCTGGGGACGCAGTTGCAGGAAGGTCTTGATTTTCTCAGCGGTGGTTTTGGCGCGATTGGCTTGCAGCAGGATTCTGCGCAGCCCTTCGTTGACGCCAATCGGCGCATCCGAGGTGGTGTCTACGCCGCCGGCAATGGCACTGTCGATCTGCCCGAGGGCGATCTTGTTGGCCGTCAACAGCACAGTCTCCAACCCCGTGCCGCAAGCCTGTTGCAGATCGTAGGCCGGGGTGGTGGGCGATAGCCGCGAGCCGAGCACGCATTCGCGGGTCAGGTTCAGATCCCGGGAAAGCTTGAGCACCGCACCGGCGGCCACCTCACCGATGTGCAGGCCATGCAGGTTATAGCGCTCGATCAGCCCCTCGAGCGCGGCGGTCAGCATCGCCTGGTTGCTGGCGGTGGCATAGGCCCCGTTGGAGCGGGCGAAGGGGATGCGGTTACCACCAATGATCGCGACGCGGCGTAGCTGTGTCATGAAGAACTCCCTGTGTATGTCCGGATGCGCCAATGGGCCTGCGGAAACCCGGCTCCCGCACAAGCTTAGGCTTTATCTGGCCAATCGAACGACTGATTGCCAATCATGGTCCACACTTTGAACCTCATCAGCCGGAGTGTGTTCCATGTCAGACCGTTATATCGACTTCGCCAATTCGCCCCTGGGCCTGCGTCTGGTCGGTGCGCTGGGCCTGCCATCGCCGGCCCGCCTGGAGCGCTGGCAGGCCGGGCGGCTGCGGCCGATCGAAGGTGCGTTGCTGTTGGGCGGCGGGCCGTTGACCGAACAGATCGGCGCATTTGCCAAGCGCCTGACCGATGCGATCTTCATCTACGGGGGCGAACCGACACTGGCCACCGAATGGATCCCCGGTCACGGTCCGAAAATCAAGGCGGTGGTGTACGACGCCAGTCATCTGGCGCAGGCCGACCAGCTCAAGCAACTGCGCGAGTTCTTCCAACCCCTGATGAAGAACCTCGACCACAGCGCCCATGTCGTCATCCTCGGCCGCGCTCCGGAAGGTCTCGCCGATCCGTTTGCCGCCAGCACGCAGCGGGCCTTGGAGGGCTTCAGCCGTTCCCTGGCCAAAGAGTTGCGCCACGGCGGGACGCTGCAATTGCTGTATGTGGGTGACGGCGCCGAGGCCCAACTGGAAGGTGCGCTGCGGTTTTTCCTGTCGCCCAAGAGCGCCTACGTTTCCGGGCAGGTCATTCGCCTTGATGCCTGCCAGGCCCAGGTCCAGGACTGGACGCGTCCACTCACCGGCCTCAAGGCTCTGGTCACCGGCGCGGCCCGGGGGATCGGCGCCTCCATTGCCGAAACCCTGTCCCGCGATGGCGCCGACGTGATCCTGCTGGACGTCCCGCAGGCCAAGGCCGATCTCGAAGCCCTGGCTGCACGCCTTAGCGGGCGCAGCGTGACGCTGGACATTTGTGCTGAAGACGCCGCTACACAGTTGACTGAACACCTGCCCGACGGCATCGACATCGTGGTGCACAACGCTGGCATCACCCGGGACAAGACGCTCGCCAACATGACCCCGGAGTTCTGGGACGCGGTGCTGGCGGTCAACCTCAACGCGCCGCAGGTGCTGACCAAGGCCCTGCTCGACAGTGGCACCCTGCGGGACAATGGCCGAGTAATTCTGCTGGCGTCCATCAGCGGCATCGCCGGCAATCGCGGCCAGACCAACTACGCAGCGAGCAAGGCCGGATTGATCGGTCTGGCCCAGGCCTGGGCGCCGGTCCTGCAACCTCGGGGGATCAGCATCAATGCCGTGGCCCCGGGTTTCATTGAAACCCGCATGACCGCCGACATCCCTTTCGCCCTGCGCGAAGCCGGGCGGCGCATGAGTTCCCTGGGCCAGGGCGGCCTGCCACAGGACGTCGCCGAAGCCGTGGCCTGGCTCGCCCAGCCGGGGACGGGCGCCGTTACCGGCCAAACGCTGCGGGTGTGCGGGCAAAGCCTCCTGGGAGCATGACCATGACGATCCAATGGCATGAAGTAAACGCCGCGCCCGGTATGTCCTCGCTGTACGTGAAAGCCGCGACACGGCGCAAGGTCACTGGAAAAACCTTGCCCCAGGACGGATTGCGCCAAGTGATACAGGTCGATCCGCAACGCCTGGCGGCCTATCGCAAGGTCTGCGGTTTTGCCGAAAACGGACTGCTGCCGCCGACCTATCCCCACGTGCTGGCGTTTGCCCTGCAGATGCAATTGCTCACCGCCCGGGACTTTCCGTTCCCGTTGCTGGGGCTGATCCACTTGAGCAATCGCATCCGCCTACTGCGGCCCATGGGCGGGGTCAGCCAAGTGCAGGCTCGCGTCAACGTGCAGAATCTGCAAGCTCACCCCAAGGGCGCGGTGTTCGACCTTGTGACTCGCATTGATGATCAATTGGGGCCGTTGTGGGAGGCCGAGAGCCAGATGCTTTGCAAGGGCGTCCAGCTTGACGGCGCGCTGGTGGAAGAGCCGCTGCAAGAGATCCAGGCATTGACTGAAGTGGCGCACTGGACCGCGCCGGCTGACATTGGCCGGCAATATGCCAAGGTGTCCGGCGATTACAACCCGATCCATCTGAGCGGCCTCAGCGCCCGGCTGTTCGGCTTCCCTACCGCCATCGCCCACGGCCTGTGGAACAAGGCCAGGACCCTGGCGGCGCTGGACGAACACTTGCCCGATGCCAACGTCGAGATCGATGTCACCTTCAAGAAGCCGGTGCGCCTGCCCAGCGAAGTGACACTGCTGGCGAGTGCCGCGGGGTCCAGCGGGGACTTGCGATTGATCGGTTCGGGGGAGTTGGAGCATATGGTGGGGAGCTGGCGGCCGGCTGGCTGAGGACCGGCATCTTTGTTGAATGTGCGATGGCTATCGCGAGCAGGCTCGCTCCCACATGGGTTCTCGGCGTCATGGGCCTGCGTCCGACACAAATCCCCTGTGGGAGCGAGCCTGCTCGCGATAGCGGTGGGTCAGTTGGCTTCGATGCTGAATCCGCCTACCGCGGCGGATAGTTCGCCAGGATCCGCGCAACCGTCTCACGCACTGCGGTGCTGCGATCCGTCGGATTGGGTGAGTTGCTGAGCATTCGTTCATCACTGCCACGCCACACCAGCTTGCCATCCTTGCCATCGAGCAGGTCAATCTGCACCGTGGCGACCTTGTAGCTGATGTTGCGGGTTTCGTTGTACATCGGCCCGCCCCAATAGCCATTCCAAGGGCTGCCCCAACCACCGCCGTAGTTGGTCGTGATCTGTTGCTGGCGATCCTCGACGATCAGGTAGGCCTGGACCATCACATCCCCTCGCCCGCCAGCCTGGGCCGGGCGCAGACCGCGCTGGTCGAGTTGATCGGCAACCGCCTGGCGGATCCGCTGTTCGGTCAGGTCACTCTTGATGCGCGGATCATCGGGGCGATATTGCAGCGCCGGCTCTTTCCAGCTCCAACTGCGGTAAGCCGAGAAATCCCGGCTGGTGTCAAAGTCGTGGTTGACCGGGGTACCCGCACAGGCGCCGAGCAACAGGGTAAAAGCCAGTAGAGCGATACGGCGAAACATGGTTTTTCTCCGTTGCGTAATCAACTTGGAGGATAAGCCGACAGGGCTTTTTCCACCGCTTCGCGAATGGCATCGGTGCGCGCGCTCTGACTGCCGCGCTGGCTGGTCTCGGCGCTGGCGCTCCACACCGGCTGACCATTACGGGCATCGAACAGGTCCACTCGCACCACCACGACCTGCTCCCGATAAGTGCGCACCACCGGCACCGAGTGATACATGCCATAGCCGGGGCCGTAGCGGTCGTAACGGTTATAGCCGCCGTAGTAACCGGAATCATAGTCGTCCCGAACCTGACGCACGCGCGTTTCCAGGCGCAGGTCGGCACTGACGAACAGGTCGGCCGGGCGGTTGTCATGCAATGGACGCAGGCCGCGTTGATCCAGGGCGTTGCTCACCGCTTCAGCCACCTGGGCCGAGTCCGCCCAAGCGGTGCCCGGTGGCAGTCGCCCGTTGAGCCAGGCCCAACTGCGATAGCGCCCGTAGTCACGGGGTGGCGCGGGGTAAGCGCTGCGGTCAAATACCGTGGCGGCCTGCGGCGGCGCCGGTGGCAGCGGGTTAGACGTGGCGACATACGGGTTGCTGCCCTGGCAGGCAGCCAGTCCCAGGCACAACACCAACAACCCTGAACGACCTTTCATTTCGCGCTCCGATTGCTCTTTCAGATCAGAGGGGACGGCAGACCCAGTGCAGATAACGCCCCAACCCGGCAAACGCCGGATGGCGGCGGTGAGCCAGCTCCATCTCCAGCAACTGCGCCAGCTCCACGCGGCCCTGGAACTCCACCGGCATGTAGTCATGGAAAACCCGCACGCCACTTTGAGTTTCGACCTGCCACACGCCTTCAAGTTGCGCCGCCAATTCCCGCGGATCAAGGGGTTGTTGCGGGGTCAGGCTCTGTTTTTCACCGGCCATGTCATTTTTGCGCAACTTGCGAAAATGCCCCTTGAGCAGGTTGCGATAAACCAGCGCGTCGCGGTTGTAGAACGCCAGGGACAACCAGCCGCCCGGAACCGTGAGTTGATGCAGCACCGGCAGGATCGCATGGGGTTCGGCCAGCCATTCCAGCACCGCGTGGCACAGCACCAGGTCGTAAGGCTCAGTGAGCTGGTCGGGCAGCGCCTGCCACGGTGCCTGAATGAACGTTGCGCTCTGACCGGCATCGGCGAACCGCTGACGGGCACCTTCGAGCATGGGCTCGGCTGGCTCGGCCAGGGTCACTTGATGGCCGCGCTCGGCCAGCCACAACGACATGTGACCCAAGCCGGCGCCTATGTCCAACACACGCAACGGACGCTCAGGCAAGGCTTCAAGCAGATCGGCCTGCAGCACCGCCAGGCGGATCGCACCTTTGGCCCCACCGTAGATTTTTTCAGCAAAGCGCGTGGCGAGCTGATCGAAATGGCGATCGCTCATTGGCCGAACCGCCGCTCGCTGTCGGCCAGCTTGCTGCGCACCACAGCCTCCATATCCAACCCCAGCTCGCTGCACAGCAGCAACAAGTACAACACAATGTCACCGACTTCCTGCCCAGCGTGGGCCAGCTTGTCCGCCGGCAACTGGCGCGACTGGTCCTCGGTCAGCCACTGGAAAATCTCCACCAGTTCGGCCATTTCCACACTGGCGGCCATGGCGAGGTTTTTCGGGCTGTGAAATTGCCGCCAATCGTTATGGTCACGAATGGCATGCAGGCGTTCGGTCAGTTCAACAAGGTTCATCGGGGTCTCCTGAATGCGCATAGCTTCGGGGGGATGACGAGGGAAGGCAAGCGTCTCAGTACGAAGCGGCGTTTTGCCCCATAATCGAACGATCTTGGCCTTCAGCCGCTCTTACAACCAGAAGCCCAAGGCTCGATTCCGATCTCTCTCATCAGGATGTACACATGCAGGTAGAAAGCTTTTTCGAATGGCTCGGCCAGGCGCTCGGTTCGGTGATCCGGTTTATCGTCGACCTGCTCAGCGGCCTGTTCAACACCCTGGCCAATGCTGGCGGCAACTTTGTCGATGGCCTGTCGCGCACACTGGGCATGGACACCTCGATCATCAGCATCATTGCGCTGATCCTCGGGCTGATGCTGCTGTACTCGGCAATCCGCGCCTTCATGCGGGCATCGATCATCCTGGGCATTATCTGGTTGGTGCTGGGGTTGTGGTTGTTGAGCTGGATCATTCACTAGGGCCGAGAGCACTGTGTGGGAGCAAAGCTTGCTCGCGATACAGGCGCCTCGGCGCCCTGAAAGACCGCGTCATCTTCATCGCGGGCAAGCCTTGCTCCCACAGAGTTTTTTGAGATCGAACGCGGAGCGTCCCTAGAGGCATTCCCACGCGGAGCATGAGAACGATCATGCGAGAACCCGCTACAATCGCGCTCCGCCAAGGAGCTCGCATGTCCAACCTGATCACCGACTGGCGCGACCGTCTTACCCACCGCCGGGTATGGGCGCTGGCCGCGCCGATGATTCTCTCGAACATTTCCGTGCCGCTGGTGGCGCTGGTGGACAGCACCGTCATCGGCCACTTGCCCCATGCCCATCAGTTAGGCGCGGTGGCGGTCGGGGCGAGTTTGTATACGGTGCTGGCCTGGGCCATGGGTTTCTTGCGCATGGGCACCACCGGGTTCGCCGCCCAGGCAGCCGGGCGTGGGGATGGAGCGGCGTTGAGGCAGGTGCTGCTGCAAGGTCTGCTGCTGGCGATGGGGTTGGCGCTGGTGCTGGGAGCGGTCGGCGTGCCGTTGAGTGGCGTGGCGTTGCATTTCATGCAGCCATCCGCCGAGCTTGAGCAGTTGACCCGGGACTTTTTCCACACCCGGCTGTTTGGCTTGCCAGCGGCGCTGGCCAGTTATGCGCTGGTGGGCTGGTTTCTCGGTGCTCAGAATGCCCGGGCGCCGTTGGCGATCCTGCTGGTGACCAACCTGGTGAACATCGCCCTGAACCTGTGGTTCGTGATCGGCCTGGACTGGGGCGTGACCGGTTCGGCCCGGGCGTCGGTGATTGCCGAGTGGACCGGCGCCCTGGTCGGTCTGATCCTGGCGCGCAACACGCTGCGGGTCTGGCCGGGGCAGATCGCCTGGGCGGCCCTGGGGGTGTGGCAAAGCTGGCGTCCGTTGCTGGCGGTGAACCGGGACATTTTCATTCGCAGCCTGGCGCTGCAAGCGGTGTTCTTCCTGATCACGGTGCAAGGCGCGCGTCTGGGGGATGCGACCGTGGCAGCCAACGCGCTGCTGCTCAATGGTCTGCTGCTGACAGCCCACGCCCTGGACGGTCTGGCCCATGCCGTCGAAGCGCTGTGCGGTCACGCCATCGGCGCCCGCGACCGCCTGGCCCTGCGCCGCTCGCTGGTGGTGGCCTGCGGATGGTCATTGATTGCCAGCGTGGGGTTTGCCTTACTGTTTCTGCTCGCCGGCCACCTGTTCATCGATATGCAGACCGATATTCCGGACGTGCGCGACACCGCTTACCGCTACCTGCCTTACCTGGCAGCGCTGCCGTTGATTGCGGTCTGGAGTTATTTGCTCGATGGCCTGTTCATCGGCGCCACTCGTGCCAGGGAAATGCGCAACGGCATGCTGTTGACCCTGTTGCTGGTGTCGCCGTTTGCCTGGGTACTGCAAGCGCTGGGCAACCACGGGCTGTGGATCACTTTCCTGCTGTTCATGGCTTTGCGCAGCCTGACCCTGGGTGCTTTCGCCTGGCGCATGCAACAGCGCGATAGCTGGTTCGGTGCCGGCGCCCATTGACCTTTTCAACCTTGATTGTCCTGCCACAGCCGCCGCAGGTGATCCAGGCGTTCGCGCTGCGAACCGCCTTTGAGCCCCGGCACGGGTCGGGCATTGGGGTACTGCAGGCGCAGCCATAACCAGTCGTCGAGTACCGGTCGTTCGGTGAACCCCAGGGTCAGCCCTTGCTGCAAGTCCTCCCAGAGCAGGCGGAAATCCCGTCCGGTAGAACAAGACCACTGCCAGACGTGGCGTTCCAGCAGACATCGCTGCAACTGACTTTGCTGCCAGTCGCTGAGACTGTGTTCGTTTTCCAGTGCCGGTACTGCCAGCCCCGGATTGCAGAGTTGCTGCCAGCCCTGGCTGCCGATGGTCCTGTCACCCCAGGTCCCGCCGAACCAGCGCACCAGGCTGATCGGCCCCAGCCAGCAACTGAGTTCCCGAGGATCGCAACCGTCGAAGAAATAACTGGCCGTGTGAGGGTTGTAATAGTTCAGCAAGGCCTTGTGATGCAGGCCTAACGTCACCGTCAACATGCGCCGCAGATGCGCCAGTAACTGCGCCTCTGACGCTCCGCTGACCAACAACAGCCCCGGCCAGGCGCCGGCATCCAGGTGACACAGGCTGGCCAGTGCCGGCGATTGCTGCAAATCCACCAGCAACGGACCATGCTCCCTCAGCCCGTGCAATTCGGTGCCTTCGAACAAGGCAAAGCGCCGGATCTCGGCGAACTGCTCCTGCAAACGCTGCGCGGTGTCCGGCGCACCGGGTACGTCGAGCAGCAGCCATTGCGGCGCTGATGCAGACATGGCGGCAGCATTCATGGAGCAGCGCCCGCGCCGAGCTGCGTGAGCATGCGGCAGGTGCACAACGGCTGGCTACAGGGGTTGAAGCTGCCGCCCCCGGGCAACAGACACAACAACACCAACGGCTCGGCACTCTGGATCGCCGCCAACAGAAGCGGGTCGATGCCAGAGGCCTCATGGACTGGTCGGGATGTTTCGCTCAGGAGTGACTCATCCCCTTCTTCCCGAGATGCCGGCGCGTCGAGCAATGCACTGATCAATGGACGGTCCGGGTCGCCCTCGATAAAACTCACCAGCACCTCGGTGCCCTTGCCAATGGCGTGCCCCCAAGCGGCCACTTCAGGGGCCAACGGCAGCCAGCAATGACTGGGACTGGCTCCCTCCCCCTGATAGACCCAGTCGAACTGCACCGCCACTCGCCCCGTCACCTGCATCTGCGGCTCATCGACCGTGACCACCCAGCCGCGCTGCCGACTCAGCATGCGAGGTTTTGCCGCAACCCCGGTCGCCACGAACGGCCATCCCGCAGGAATGGCGCGAAAATGGTTGCCATATACGCCGGCCTGCGCGCGATGCTCGACTTTCGTCAACAGCCAGGGCTGGTTCCAGCCTTCGACAGGGTGCCCTGCCAGCGACAGCGTCCGGCCGCAATGCAGCCCCATCAGATCGCTGCGGCCCAAGGCTACCTGCTCCCCCGAAACATCGCTTTGTACACGCCAGTTGCGCACCGCCGGAGCCGTTCCCTCGAGCCTGTAAAGCGTCTCGCCATCGGGCAGGGAATCGTCCGTGCTGTCAGCAAAAACCAGGCAATGCCCATCCCGAGCCTGCTCGAAATGGAAGTAAATGCCCGCCTCGGCGCACACGCGTTGGAGAAATTGCAGATCTGACTCCCGATATTGGGTACAGAAATCGCGCAGCGGATAATCACCACTCAAAGCCAGGCACACCTGGCGTCCGGCAATGCCGTGGGCCTTGAGCACCTGGCGAATGATTTGCGGCACTGAGCGGGCACTGAACACCCGTTGGCTGAATCGTTGCGCCAGGCACGTCAGCTTCGGCCCGATGCGCACCCGGCAACCAGCGCCCTGACGATGCTGGACAAGCTCGTGAATCTGCCCATGGATGCCCCGCCCTCCAGCGTCGAAACTCAACCAGACGCTGCGGTAGAGCAACCCGGCAAGGTCCAGGGGCGTATCGCCGATCAACAGCTCCACATCAAAGACAAAGGGTTCGCTGATGGCTTCGCTGCCCGTGAAGGCCACGACAACAAAGGATTCGGGCAGACCGGCTATCTCCAGACGAAATGACGGCTCGCTGGCTGGATCGGACATCGGCGTTTCTCTACAGGAGGGGCGGCTGAGGATTCTCGCTGAGAGCCATGGCCGAGTAGAGAGCCCAAGTACAAGTTAGGAAAGGGACTACACGAAATAAGGACACCACCGGTTAAATGCACCAGTGTTCGGAAATAACAGCGGCACAAATAAAAACGCCCTCCGGGACTATCCGAAAAAACCCGCAGCACACGGTGTATTTTCTGACAGTCCCGGAGGGCGTTCAGGCCGCCATCAGGAAGACAGGTAGGACGACCGCGTCAACCCCAGGCGCAGGGCATCCAGGAACTGGGTGCGTTCGGCGGCGCTGATACGGGCGCTGGCGCATTTGTCGCGGTAGTGGGTCATCAACTCCTCCGGCGACAGGTGCACGTAGCGCAGCATGTCTTCGATGGTGTCGTGGGTTTCGATACCGGCGTGGTACACGCTGCCGTCGGCATTCTGGTAGATGTTCACCGAGTCGGTGTCACCGAACAGGTTGTGCATGTCGCCAAGGATTTCCTGGTAGGCACCCACCAGGAAGATGCCCAACAGGTAATCTTCGCCCGGATTGAGGGAATGCACCGGCAGGCTGGTTTCGATGCTCTGCTCGTCGACGTACTGCTTGATCTTGCCGTCGGAGTCGCAGGTCAGGTCTTGCAGCACGGCGCGGCGCAACGGCTCTTCATCGAGGCGATGCAGCGGCAGGATCGGCAGCACCTGACCGATGGCCCAGGTGTCCGGCAGGCTCTGGAACACCGAGAAGTTGCAGATGTACTTGTCGGCGAGCTTGTCGTTGAGCTCATCCAGCACCTGACGGTGGGAGCGCTGGCGGGCCTTCAACGAGTTATGCAGGCGACGGCACACCGCGAAGTAGCACTGCTCGGCCAGGGCTTTTTCCGCCAGGGTCAGCTTGCCGTCGGCGTACTGGGCGGCCACGTCACTCATGTAGTGGGTGGCGCGCCAGTAGGTCTCGGTGACCATCTCGATATCGGTCGGGCCCAGCAGGTCAACCAGCCACTGCACGGTCTCCGGCAGGCTTTCCTTGTTTTCGATCACCGGCACGTCGTCGTGGTGTTTCTCGACGTCGGTCACCTGCACCACCAGCATCGCGTGGTGGGCGGTCAGGGAGCGACCACTTTCCGAGAATATGTGCGGATGCGGCAGGCTCTGGGCATCGCAGAACTCCTTGAGCATGCCAACCACGACACCGGCGTAATCGTCCATGTCGTAGTTGATCGAACTGGCATTGCGCGAGTGCGTACCGTCGTAGTCCACGCCCAGGCCACCGCCAACATCGATGTGATCCACCGGCAGGCCGAGGTTGCGCAGCTCACCGTAGTAGCGGATCGCTTCCTTGAAGCCATGCTGGTAGTCCGCCAGGTTGGCGATCTGCGAGCCCATGTGGAAATGCAGCAGGCGGATGCCCTGATCCAGGCCAGCGGCGCGGAAGCGCTCGACCACCGACAGCAGTTGCGCGGCAGACAAGCCGAACTTGGACTTTTCGCCACCGGTATCGGCCCACTTGCTCGACGCCAGGGACGACAGGCGTACCCGCAGGCCGACCTGTGGCTTGACCTTGAGCGACGCGGCTTCTTCGATCACCAGGCCGACTTCGGATTCTTTCTCGATCACGATGAAGACGTTATGGCCCAGTTTCTGGCCCATCAGCGCCAGGCGAATGAACTCGCGGTCCTTGTAACCGTTGCAGACGATAGTCCCGCCCTTGGGCGCCAGGGCCAGCACCGCCAGCAGCTCGGGCTTGGAGCCGGCCTCAAGACCGATGGAAACGTTCTGGGTGGCGATGATGTTTTCGATCACCGCTTCCTGCTGGTTGACCTTGATCGGATAGAGCGCGGTGTACTGGCTCTGGTATTCCAGGCGCGCGATGTTGCTGTCGAACGCTCCGGTGAGCTGGCGCACGCGGTCTTGCAGGATGTCGGGGAAGCGCACCAGCAAGGGCAGCGACAGGCCGCTCTGGCGCAACTGGTCGACTTGCTCGAACAGGTCGATGGGCGAACTGCCTGGACCGTTCGGACGGACTTCGACGCGACCGGCGTCATTGATCGCGAAATACCCGGCCCCCCAATGGCGGATCCCGTAAACACTGCGGCTGTCCGCAACTGTCCATTGGCTGCCATCGTCTTTGCGTGTGCGTCGTACGGACATCGAAGTCCCCTATAAAGAAGTCAAAATGCACCATCCGGTAGGAGGCTGGAGCAGTCTAGAGAATGGAAATGACGATTTGCCTGTAAGCAAGGTAGACCCTGCTCACAGCGCTGAGTTTAGAAACCCGTTCAGAACAGGCTCTGTGAAAACCATGTGGGCGACTTCGAACCGTGCTTCGTAGAAAGGGTTCGAATCAAGCCGAGGGTGGTTTTCACAGAGGCTGCTAGCCGCCGGACTTTTTCGCCTTGAAGCCGTGTCGGGTCAGTTCCGCCAGCAGCAGCTCGACGTGATCGCCCTGGATCTCGATGATGCCGTCTTTCAAAGCACCACCGGTGCCACAGCGTTTCTTCAACGTGGTGGCCAGTTCCTTGAGCGCGTCCTCGGCCAGCGGCACGCCAGTGATCGTGGTCACCGTCTTGCCGCCGCGACCTTTGCTTTCACGGCGCACGCGAGCGATACCGTCACCTTCCGGGATGGTGGTCTGTTTGCAGATGCAGGCATCCACCGGCTGGCGGCAATCAGGGCAATGACGACCGGCGTCGGTAGAAAATACCAGGCCGCCCAAGGCGGCGAAGGATGCGGCTTTTTTGGCCACCGGCAATCCTCTTGGGAGGACAAAGACTGGCCGGGCAAAAGTAAGTGCCCCGACCGCGAAGCCCCACTCAGGCAGGGGCAGCGCTACTGGATCGCAGACAGCGATTCAGCTTGAAAAGTCGCGCAGTGTAACGGCAAAAAGCTAACTTGCTAAGGGCCAATCGGCGCCAATTTAGCGCTTCTTTGCGACATCATCGCCATGGGCTCGCAAATAGCGCTCCAGTGCCGCCAGAGAGTCCGGGCAGTAAGGCTTGTGCTGGATTTCATCGAGCACCTGGTCGACCGCCAGGAAACGCGCCTCGAGTACCTCTTCAGGTTGCAGAATCAGCGGCCCGTCCCACACGGCCGAGAACGCCGAGCACCACAGGCGACTGCCGCTGTCTTCGAAATAAAAATGGTCATGGGCCGTCAGTTCGACGCCGCTCACGCCCAACTCTTCCGCCAGCTCTCGAGCCGCCGACTCGGCGTAGGTCTCGTTGGCCTGCACCATCCCGCCGGCCGCCACGTCCCAGAAACCCGGATAGATCGCCTTGCTCAGGGTCCGCCGATGAACGCACAACTCACCGGCCGAGTTGAACAGCATGATGTAGGTGCCGCGTCCGATCAGACCGCGCTCACGCAGGTCCGCACGCACCAGGCTGCCAAGCAGGTTGTCGTTTTTATCGACCCAAGCGATGAGCTCGGCATCCGAGGCCACTCGATGAGCGACCTCCCGCGGACTTTCTTCCATCTGTCAGCCCTGGTTCAGCAGTTGCCGCAAGTCGATCACCGCCGCGTTGGCGCGGGAAATGTAGTTGGCCATCACCAGCGAATGGTTCGCCAATACACCGAAGCCGCTGCCATTGAGGATCATCGGGCTCCAGACCGGCTCCTGGGAGGCTTCGAGTTCACGAATGATCTGCCGCACGCTGACCGTGGCGTTTTTCTTTGCCAGCACATCGGCGAAATCCACTTCGATTGCGCGCAGCAAATGCGACAGCGCCCAGGCCTGGCCACGAGCTTCGTAGAACACGTTGTCGATCTGCATCCACGGGGTTTCGACCACCTCCTCGTCCACTTGCGGTACCTGGCCCGGGGCCGTGACTTCGGTTTTCAGCGAGGTGTTGAGCTTGACCCGGCCCACGCTGGCCGACAGGCGCTGGGACAGCGAACCCAGACGAGTGCCGACATCGCCCAGCCAATTATTCAGGTTATCGGCGCGGGCATAGAACAGCGCGCTTTTCTGGTTCGGATCGGACAGGCGCGCCTGATAGCGGCTCAGCAGAGTGATGCCTTCCTGGTACTCCGACTCACTGGAGGGCAGCACCCAGCTGCGGTTATCGAAGTTGAAGCGCGGCTCGGCCTTGGCCAGGTCGGCGTCCTCGGCGGACTGGGACTGGGATCGGGCGAAGTCCTTGCGCAGAGCGCGGCTCAGGTCGCGTACCTGCACCAGCACGCCATATTCCCAGCTCGGCATGTTGTCCATCCACAGGCCCGGCGGGAAACGGTCGTTGGAAATGTAGCCACCTGGCTTGGTCAGCAGCGTTTCGGCCACGGTCTTGAGGGTCTCGACGGTGGTGTAGCCGATCACCATTTGCCGGCCTTCCTTCTCCGCGGCCGCCTGGGCGTTCTGCTGCACGGGGAACAGGGCGGGCTCCTGGCTCCAGTACCAGCCGACGGCAATGGTCACCAGCAAATACAGGCCGACCAGAGTGGCCAGTGCCCGGCTGAAAAAAAGCCCACCCAGGTAGCTGCGGGTGGCCGATTTCGGCTCGGCGGCACGTTCAGGCGCGCTGCCCGCGCGGTTTTTCCAGTCCAGCATGGCGATGTCCCTTCAATCACTTGAGTTCACGGTTCGACCACAACCCTACGCCATCGTGCCTGATTTGAAACGCGATAATGCGGCGCAAATCATGCCGACCACGACAGGGCAATCGAACGGCCACTATAAAGGAAGCGCTGTCACCAGCCTACGAAACTGACCGGTCATAAACTGAATACCCTCCCAAGACAGATTATTGACGTATGACACTCATGCGAATGAAAAGAGGTGCTAGCATAGAGCCACCAGTCGATCTCAGCATGCACCCTAACTAGTAGTCAGGATATGACCGAGCCAGAAGACCCCAGCCGTGAGCGCTGCCCAGCGGGTAATTCACCAGGCTCGTCAGATCCTGGAGATCTGGCAGCGCCTGCAACGCAGTGAATGGTCAGGCGTCGACCTGTCGGAGCTCAGCGAAGCCAACCTGCGTCTGCTGCGCTTTGCCGAGCGCTTCGAGCAACCGGAGCATTGCCAGCTCGCCCAGGGCATCAGTCAATCGCTGCAAGCGGTGGAAGCCAATCGCGGGCGTCTGAGCAGCCACCTGATCACTGAAATCAATCGACTGATGCAGCGCCTGTCCCGCACCGGCCTGCGCCATGGCGATCAGCTCGAACAGACCTTCCTGCCGCCGCTGCGCAAACCCATCTACGTGATGTTGCAGGACCATGACCGCGCCGAGCGGCTGGCCAAGCAGTTGGAGTTCTTCGGCCTCAGCGCCCAGGCGCTCGACAGCGTGGCGGCGTTTCGGGCTTCGATGGTCGAGCGCCTGCCGGCCGCGATTGTCATGGACGTGGACTTCAGCGGCCCCGGCATCGGCCTGAAACTGGCCGCCGAAGCCCAGGCAGGTCTGGAGCAGCCGTTGCCGCTCTTGTTCTTCAGCCTGCTGGAAACCGACACGCCGACACGCCTGGCGGCGGTGCGCGCCGGCGGGCAGGAGTTCCTCACTGGCACCCTGGAAGCTTCGAGCCTGCTGGAAAAGATCGAAGTGCTGACCTGCGTTGCCCAGTACGAACCCTACAAAGTGCTGATCATTGATGACTCCCGTGCCCAGGCCCTGCACACCGAGCGCCTGCTCAACAGCGCCGGTATCGTCACCCGCACGCTGATCGAACCGATCCAGGCCATGGCCGAGCTGGCGGATTTCCAGCCTGATCTGATCATCCTCGACATGTACATGCCCGCCTGCACCGGCACGGAGCTGGCGAAGGTGATCCGCCACAATGACCGCTATGTCAGCGTGCCGATCATTTACCTGTCCGCCGAAGACGACCTGGACAAACAGCTCGACGCCATGAGTGAAGGCGGCGACGACTTCCTGACCAAACCGATCAAACCCCGGCACCTGATCACCACCGTGCGCAATCGCGCGGCCCGGGCGCGCAACCTCAAGGCGCGGATGGTCCGCGACAGCCTCACCGGTCTTTACAACCACACCCATATCCTGCAATTGCTCGAAGACTGCTGCTTCCGCGCTCGCCGCGAAGGCAAGCCGTTGAGCTTTGCCATGCTGGACATCGACCATTTCAAACGGGTCAACGACAGCCACGGCCACCCCATGGGCGACCGGGTGATCAAAAGCCTGGCGCTGTTTCTCAAGCAGCGTCTGCGCAAGACCGACTTCATCGGCCGTTACGGCGGTGAAGAGTTCGCCATCGTCATGCCGGACACGGATATCGATGCGGCCTACAAGGTACTGGATGAAATCCGCCAGCGTTTTGCCGAAATTCACTACCCGGCGCAGCCCCAGGACCTGTGGTGCACCTTCAGCGCGGGCGTGGTGCAGATGAGCGAAGAGTCCGACAGCCTGATGATGGCCAGCCAGGCGGACGAAGCGCTGTACCGCGCCAAGCACGCAGGGCGCAATCGGGTACAAAGCGCGCGGCAGTCAAAGCAAAGTGCCACCTTTTCATCGGAATCCACCGATTCAGTCATAAACCTGTAACCCAAACGCAATAACTTCAAGCACTTACGATTCTGCCCTTGGTAGACCCTTGATGCGCCTGAAGCTGCTGACCAATCTCAATACCCTTCTTTTAGTTGCCGTGTGCCTTGGCCTGGCTTGCACCCTGTGGTGGTCGCAAATCGCCCTGGAGCGCCCCTATCTGTTGATGGAGCGCTACCTGAGCCTGTCGCGGCAGTTCCAGGGCGAGGTGGCGCGCAACATCGAAGATTACCTGGCCAGCGGCGACGCCTTGCGCCTCAGCGCAGCGACCCAGTCCATTGATACCTTGCAAAAGGACCTGGACCTATTTCCGCCCGAACTGGCCAAGAGCTTGCGCCCAAGCCTGTCCAGCCTCGACGGCTTCAAGACCGATTTGCTGGCCGCCGGTAAGCTGGCGGGCGATCCGCAAGCCCTGCTGTTGCAGGCCGAACGGGAGCTGAGCGCGAGCCTGGACCGCCTTGCGCAATACGCCAATGGCGCCCCGGCCTACCTGCCGCCGTTGTTCGCCGCTTCGCAACATCTGGGCCGACTGTCCCTCGCCCGGGACAAACTGGTCAGCAGCGGACGCAGCGAATTGGCCGCCGATGTCGAACGGGAACTGCAGAGCATCCGCACACAGGCCGAGAGCCTCGACAGCCTGCCGCTGCTGGGCGTGACAGCCAGCAACGAAGCGCAGGGCGATGATTTCGCTGCGCTGATGGGCTTGCAGACCCAGGAAGAAACCGTCGCCGAAGACGCCGGCATCGCCCTCAAGCGCGAACTCAACAGCCTGCTCGGCCGCTATCCTGCCGAACTGGGGCGCACTCGCGCATTGATCCAGAAGCGCACAGAACTGAGCAGCGCCACGCACTTGAAAATCGCCGATGTGCAACAGGCGATCGATGCCATGGAGTCGGCGGTTCGCGCCCAACATGGCCAGATCCAGGGCGAAGTTCGGCTGATTCAGGGATTGATGATCGGCCTGATCCTGCTGATCGCATTGCTCATCGACACCTTGCAGCGGCGCCTGGCCCGGACTTTGACGAATCTGGCACCCGCCCTGTCGACTTGGGCCGAAGGGGATTTCAGCCGCGACATTCATGTGGGCGCCAGCAACCGCGAGTTACAAGACATCCAGGCCTCGCTCAATCGCTTGCGGGCGTATCTGGTGGATCTGGTCGGCACCATTCGCCTGAATGCCGAGCAGGTCGCTGGCAGCAGCCGGGCACTGGCCGAGCTGAGTGGAGAATTGCACAGCGGCGCCGAGCACCAGGCCGGTGACACGGCGCTGATCCGCGACTCTCTCAGCGAACTGGAAGCGACCATTCAACAAGTGGCCGGTGACGCCAGCCAGGCCGCCGACGCCAGCCGTAGCGCCGGGCATGCTGTGGAGCAAGGGCAGAAAGTCATCGGCCTTAGCCTCACCGGCCTGCATGCGCTGGTGGGCGAAGTGCAAGGCAACGCACAAATGATCGAACAACTGGCCGAGGAATCGGCCACCATCGGCGGCGTGCTGACAGTGATTCGCTCGATTGCCGATCAGACCAACCTGCTGGCCCTCAACGCCGCCATCGAAGCCGCACGCGCCGGAGACATGGGAAGAGGTTTCGCGGTGGTGGCCGAAGAAGTCCGCTCCCTGGCCCAACGCACGGCGGGCGCCACTGCCGAGATCCAGGAACTGATCGCCCGCCTGCAACTGGCCGCGCGCCAGTCGGTGGACGGCATGCGCGCCCAGGTCGAACACGCCGAAGCCACCGCCAACCAGGCACAAGCGGCCGACGGCGCACTGGATAAAATCGTCGGGGCCATCCAGACCATTTCCGAAACCGCAGTGCGCATCGCCGACGTCACCGCCCAACAAAGCGGCGCCGTCAGCGAAATCCGCGATCACAGTGAGCGGATTCATCAACTGGGTGGGGATAATCTGCTGCGCATTGGTCAGGGGCGGGAACAGGGCGACAACCTGCTGGTATTGGGTGGGCGGCTGCACACGGCGGTGCAGGCATTTCGGGTTTAAGCAGCACAGATCCCCTGTGGGAGCGGGCTCGCTCGCGATTGCAGTGGGTCAGCTTGCAGAAATATTGAATCTATCGCCGCCATCGCGAGCAGGCTCGCTCCCACGCGGGTTTCGGGTTATTCCCAACATTGATGTTCACCACAGATCCCTGTGGGAGCGGGCTTGCTCGCGATAGCGGTGGGTCAGCTTGCATCAGTGTTGAATGTGCCGCCGCCATCGCGAGCAGGCTCGCTCCCACGCGGGTGTCGGGTTATTCCCAACCTTGATGTTCACCACAGCCCCCCTGTGGGAGCGAGCTTGCTCGCGATAGCGGTGGGTCAGCTTGCAGAAATGTTGAATCTACCGCCGCCATCGCGAGCAGGCTCGCTCCCACAGGGTTTAGCGCAGGCATCCCAGGGGCGGGTGACCGGATCTTGGAGCATGGTCACAAATTTCGCGCAAACATCGGTCATCGTGCTGGCTATTGCAGAGAACTGGACAGTCATAAAGGCTTTGCGGCATAGTCGCCGGGTTCTGACACCTGCTCACAGATAACAAGGAACAGCAGATGGCGACCCTATTGGTCCTGCACGGACCCAACCTGAACCTGCTGGGCACCCGCGAACCGGGCGTCTACGGGGCCGTGACACTGGCCCAGATCAACCAGGACCTGGAACAGCGGGCCCGCAATGCCGGCCATCATTTGCTCTACCTGCAAAGCAACGCCGAATATGAATTGATCGACCGCATCCATGCCGCGCGTGGCGAAGGCGTGGACTTCATTTTGATCAATCCCGCTGCTTTTACGCACACAAGCGTCGCATTACGTGACGCGCTGCTGGCAGTGAGCATCCCATTCATCGAAGTGCATTTGTCCAACGTGCACAAACGCGAACCTTTCCGCCATCACTCCTACTTCTCCGATGTAGCGGTGGGAGTGATCTGCGGCCTTGGCGCCAGCGGTTACCGACTGGCTCTGGAGGCCGCCCTAGAGCAGCTTGAAAGACAGGCAACAGCTTGAACAACAAGCGTTAAACGCCCCTGACCGACCCTTGGGAGTTGATGATTCATGGATATCCGTAAAGTTAAGAAACTGATCGAATTGCTGGAAGAGTCCGGCATCGACGAGCTCGAGATCAAGGAAGGCGAAGAGTCCGTACGCATCAGCCG
>LNAP01000369.1_pt1 | contig 50898 bp, 44 predicted proteins | sample 602601 | NCBI WGS metagenome assembly LNAP01 (sample SAMN02440304, study PRJNA202911) | soil metagenome | biome: Subtropical and temperate rainforests or woodlands; isolation source: soil samples (1 kg each in a 20% v/v slurry with milli Q water) were... ...
GGGCAGCACCGCCGCCAGTGACGTGGCAATCAACGCGCCCAGCGCGATCTTCTTAAGGCAAGCAAACATAGTCGGACTCCTTGTGGTCGGTAGCGAAAGGTCAGTTGAAAAGATTGCTGATCCAGGCGTAGGCCAGGACGTCGTACTGGAAATAGATGGCGGCCGCGGTCATGATCAGCAGCACGCCAAAGCCCTGCTGCAAGCGGTGTGTGTAGCGCGACAGCCCGCGCACCCGGGCCGCGATGGCCTGCCCCCCGTATGCGATCGCCAGCATGGGAATGCCGGCGCCCACGGCGAACACCAGCAACAGCGTGCTGGACTGGGTCAGGTCTTGTGCTTTGGCGGCAAGCACCAGGATGGACGCCAGCACCGGGCCCGCGCAGGGCGTCCACACCGCGCCCAGCGACAAGCCCAACAGAAAGCCGCCGGCCTTCCCGCCGCCGGACCCGCCCGCGCTGAACGCCAGCTGTTGCAGCGGCCCGCCGAACCGGGCGATCAGCCGGTCATAGGGCTGCGGCCAGATGCGCACCAGGCCGAACAGCGCCAGCAACGCGATCGAGGTGGAGCGCACGGCCTCGTGCACCGTGGCATTCAGATTGGATAGCAGGCTGAGCGCAATGCCCAGTCCGGCGAACGCCAGCACGAAGCCGGACACGACAAACAAAGGGCGCATCCGCCCGGGGCGTTCAAGTGACGTGCCAAGCAGCACTGGCAACAAGGGCAGCACGCACGGCGACGCGATGGTCAGCATGCCGGCCAGCAAGGCGATGGGGGTGTTGATCAGGTCCATGGGGTGTCCTTTGGAAAGAGGCCCCATTGCACCTGCGGCACGTATCCGGTTTGTGCCGGTCTGGCGCGCTTTTTTCCCGCTTATGTATCCGCGCCCCGCCCGTATACAGTACGACACACATCCCGGATCCGGCGGCGCTATAACCCGTTCATCCCGTCTGCGGAGCCCTACCGATGAAACGATTCCTTGCCGTGCTATTGCTGCTGTTCGGCGGCTTCACCGCCGAAGCCGCCAAGCCCTTCCAGTGCCAGCTGATCACCAACACCCGGCCACGCCGGGATCCCCTGCCCCCGGTATCATGAACGCCACGTCCTCCCTCCCTGAAAAGGCATCCTCAGATGGATCACGTTGATCACGTCATGATCGTCGACGACGATCGGGAAATCCGCGAGTTGGCTGGCAACTTCCTGAAGAAGAACGGACTGGCCGTCACGCTGGCGGCCGACGGCCGGCAGATGCGGACGCTGCTGGAAAGCCTGTCGGTCGATCTGATCGTGCTGGACATCATGATGCCCGGCGACGACGGGCTGGTGCTATGCCGCGAATTGCGCAGCGGCAAGCACCGCCGCATCCCCATCCTGCTGCTGACGGCGCGCAGCGACGACATGGATCGCGTCCTGGGCCTGGAAATGGGCGCCGACGACTATCTGGTCAAACCCTTCGTGGCGCGCGAACTGCTGGCTCGCATCAAGGCGATCTTGCGGCGCACACGCATGCTGCCGCCCAACTTCCAGGTGACGGAACCGGGCCGCGAGATCGCGTTTGGCGGCTGGCGCCTGGATACCACCGCGCGCCATCTGCTGGACGCAGACGGTACGGTCGTGTCACTTAGCGGCGCGGAATACCGGCTATTGCGCGTCTTCCTGGATCACCCGCAACGCGTGCTGAACCGCGACCAGCTGCTGAACCTGACGCAAGGCCGCGACGCCGACTTCTTCGGCCGGTCGATCGATTTGCTGGTCAGCCGCCTGCGCCAGCGCCTGCGCGAAGACGCGCGCGAACCTCGCTACATCAAGACGGTGCGCAGCGAAGGCTACGTGTTCTCGGCCGCCGTCGACGTCTCGGAATCCGATCAGTGAACACCGCCGCTCCACGCCGCTTCGCCTGGCCCGGCACGCTGGTCGCGCGCCTGTTCCTGATCTTCCTGGTTGGCCTGCTGCTGGCGTATGGCCTGTCGTTCGCCTCGTTATTCTATGAACGCTATAACGCCACCAAGACCATGATGCTGGGCGACCTTGAGCGCGACGTCGCCATCGCCATGGACATCCTGGACCGGCTGCCTGCCGCCGAACGCGCTGCCTGGCTCCCGCGCCTGTCCAGCGGCAACCGGGAATACCTGCTGGGCAACGGCGATGCCGACCAGCCGCTGGAACTAGAGGCCGCCCGCACGGCAGCGCGCACTATCGAAGCCGCACTGGGCGCCGCCCGGCCCGTCACCGTGCGTGCCATGGCCAACGATCCCCGGCACATCCAGGCGCGCGTCGTGCTGTCCGATGGCCAGCCCGTGATCCTGGACATCCACCTTTCCCTGATGGGTCCGGCCCCGTGGCTGCTGATCGTGCTGGCGGTGCAACTGGTCCTGCTGATCGGCTGCGCCTGGCTGGCCGTGCGGCTGGCGGTTCGCCCATTGACACGCCTGGCCCAGGCCGCCGAAGCGCTGGACCCGAACAGCAAGAGCCCTGCGCTGGACGAACGCGGCCCCAGCGAAGTCACCCACGCCGTCGCCGCGTTCAACGCCATGCAGGAACGCATCGCCACGCACGTCGCCGAGCGCATGCAGATGCTGGGCGCCATCTCGCACGACCTGCAAACGCCGATCACCCGCATGAAGCTGCGCACGGAATTCATGGAAGATTCCGTCGACCGCGACAAGCTCACGAACGACCTGAACGAAGTCGAACGGCTGGTACGCGAAGGCATCGACTACGCCCGTAGCGCCCACGGCAAGGTCGAACCACCGGTCCGCGTGGAGCTGACCGCCTTTCTGGAAAGCCTGGTGTACGACTACCAGGACACCGGCAAGCAGGTCAGCCTGTCGGGGGATCGAGCCGGCCCCTTGCTGACCCGTCCGCATGCGCTGCGCCGGATCCTGGGCAACCTGATCGACAACGCGCTGAAGTTCGCGGATGCCGCCGAGGTGCAGGTCCTGGCACGCGGCGAGTCGCTATCGGTCTTTGTACTGGATCGCGGGCCAGGCATTCCCGAGCATGAACTGGCGAATGTGCTGCAACCCTTCTATCGCCTGGAAGGCTCGCGCAACCGCGACACGGGTGGCACGGGGCTGGGCTTGGCCATCGCCCTTCAACTGGCCGAGGTCCTGGGCGCCAAGCTCGTCTTGAGCAACCGCGACGGTGGAGGCTTATCCGCGGAACTCCTCATGTCGCGGTAAGGCCGCCGGTGCGCGGCGGATCCTAGTTTGCGGCCAAGGCGCCCGACTTCAGCAACGGCTCCAAAATCCCGGCGGTGTACACCCGCGCCACGTTCTGCAGGAACGCCGTGAAGTCGGTCTTTGCGGCATGGTCGGCGCGGTCCGAAATCACCCGCATCACCGCGAACGGAATCCCGAATTCGTAGCAGACCTGGGCCATCGCCGCGCCCTCCATCTCTACGCACAGCGCATCGGGCAAGCGCTTGCGCAGCGCCAACGCGTCGTCGTTGTGGCTCACGAAAACATCGCCCGTGGCAATCAGGCCCTGGTGGACGTTGGGCACGGCAAGCGTGGCCCGTCCGATCGCCACCGACGCGCCCCTCGCCCGAATGAACTGCCCGGCATGTTCGTACAGCAACGCGCTCAAGCCCGCATCCGCCTCAAAGCGCACCCGCCCCAACAAGGGGATCTCATGCTGATCGAACAAAGGCCGCGCGTCCATATCGTGCTGCATCAGGCTGCTGGCAACCACCACATCGCCCACATCCACATCCGTATGCAAGCCGCCGGCCAGCCCCGTGAACAGCACGCGTGACACCTGGAATTCCCGAATCACGATCGACGCCGTCGCGGCCGCCGCCACCTTGCCGATACGGCTAAGTGCAATCACGCACGGCGTACCCCATAGCGTGCCCACATGGAAATCGCGCATGGCGATGCGATGGATGGTCGCGCCCGGATCCATCGCGGCAAGCAGGTCGGCGATCTCTTCGTGCAAAGCGCCCAGAATGGCAAGACGGCTCATGATGTCCTTGTATTTAGCTGGCGACACGACGAAATGCCGCGCAGGGCGGAACATACTTTAAATGATGCGGGGGTTCCAATGGGCGGGGTACTGGCCATGCGATGTGTGCTGCTATCGGTGCAGCGCCCTGTATCCCGGCGTATCCGGTGTCCCCTGGCGATACACAGCAATGCGACACCGCCTGCCCAACGACACAAGCGGGATACAGACGCTTGGTGCAATGCAGGCTCCATTCCACCCTGCGGCCACGCCGCATCATGATCGGGAGCCATCATGGCCAAGCAACTTGAAGAAGTCCTCTACACCGCCAACACCCACACCACCAGCGGCCGCGACGGCACGGGCCGCAGCAGCGACGGCGCGCTAGACGTGCAACTGAGCCCGCCCGGGTCCGGCAAGCCGGGCACGAATCCTGAACAACTGTTCGCCGTGGGGTATTCCGCCTGCTTCATGGGCGCGATGAAACGCGCGGGCGCTGCGAATGGCATCGTTGTGCCGAAGGACGTGGCGATTGATGCCAGCGTGTCGCTCGGCAAGGTCGACGGCGGGGCGAATTTTGCGTTGGGAGTGGTGCTGGCGGTGTCGCTGCCTGGGTTAAGCCAGGAGGAGAAGCGGACGCTGGTGGAAGGCGCGCACCAGATGTGCCCGTATTCGCGGGCGATCAGGGACAACGTGGATGTGCGGTTTGAGGTTGTTTGAAGGGTTGGAGTTATCCATAGGACACCTCCTTCAAGTATTGCCTACTTCTTCGGGTGTCCGGAAAACCCGGGCTAGCTCAGACTGACACCTTGAATTTTTCAGGACTGATCCCAGGCGTCGATGGTCAGGAAGTGTTTGGCGGGACAGGCCGCCACGCGGTCGGCATGTACTTCAATCTTGCCCATCCAGCCAGGCGGCTGGGCATATTCCTCGCCCTCGTCGATGCCGAAAATCCAGACGCCTCCCTGGGATGACTGGATGCCGCCGCCTTCGATCAGCGGCAGCACATCACCAGCGCGGGAGATGTAGCGGTTCGGGTAGCCGCTTCCTGAGACCTTGGCGGCCTTGCCTTGCTTGACCAGTTTTTCGATCCAGCGGAGACCGTCCGCGCCTGCCTCCCACTGCGCCAGGATGGCCGCACGACAGGCTTCCGCGTCGGCGCGATCGCATTCCTCGGGGCTGTGCGTCGATATAACGATCCACCAGCCGATCATTGCGCTGCCAACTCCTTGCCGGACAGAGTATTGTTGTTTTCCATCATACTGTTCATATGAAGTCCTTTTGTCGCGCCTTCCGATCGGCCGGCAGGAGCACCCGGAAGAATCACCAGGCCGTCGTTTAAAACCGCCTTATTGAATTCCAATATGCCTAATATCAGTGTTCTTCTCAACCCTGCTCCCCGCCGACGGCGCTTGCCTGCCGGCGTATGGGTCGGGGGAGCACTACCGTAGTGACCTGCTCACCGCGCCAACATCCTCTGCGGGTGTGAGCAGCAAATGTATGTGATTGCTCATCAAGCAATATGCATGCACCTAGACCCCTGGTTCAGTCTTCTTTTCGTGTAGATCATCCAAATATGCCTGGCGGTCAGATTCCTCTTCAAAAACAGCTTCGACTATGACCACGCTGAACAATGTGATGGGGGTGGTGAGCAACAAGTACACGGGGCAGTCTTGGAGACATAACGGTACCCTTTCATCGATGACATTACCCTAAGCCTACTAGGCTCTCCTTCACAACGGCGCTGCCAGAGGGATGAAACCGTCACAGGTCGACCACAATCCCAGGGGATCCGAACCCGTGCCAACAAAGTTCGGCCGTGCCCATCGGATGGCGGAAAGTACTGTTGCTGAGCCTCTGTTTAAAACTTCGGACTAAGTCGATCAATTAGGATTGACGAAAAAAAGGTGCTAACTGAATTCTTGCGCAGGCAGAAATGCAGTCTGACACCTTAAATTTGACACCGTAAATTTTAAATTTAAGAACGCGCTTTAATTCACACGCCAAAGCTCTATAAGCCCGACTTCTACTGGCGGGTAAAAGCAAAATGTCCGCGCTCGGCGCAGGCAATGAGAAAACTCGCTCATCTGTGCTTCAGCATACTCAACACGTTCGCCATACCGCCTCGATTACGCCTAAACGCTTGACAGGCAAGACGGCATCTTGACTCAGATTGAATTACCTAACTAATAAATTAGGTCAGAATATTTTTAATCTTCGCATCCAGGAGAAGAGTTTCCTCACCAAAGACAGGGGCACTTACTGCAACAAAAAAAACGCCCTTACCCATTTCTTCCACAACACAAACTTTCCCTGCGAGCCTCGCCGCCACTTCTTTATGGCCAAGCCCAAACGCTCGAATACAAAGCGTATTATCAAAATAATTTACCGGCTGAATTCTAAAAACCCAATCCCGCCCGATCACATCTATTTTTTTGTCCCGACTTAACTCAACAATTTCATCAAAATCATCTATCTCCTGATCCACATCCGTAACAATCGACGCGCGATAAGCTTCAAATACTTGTACAATTTTTGGAAAAATTTGTACGGCAAACCAAAAGTAATCTATCTGCCCTAGATCCAATTCCAATTTAATAAAATCATCCGATGTGGCCTTATCCTTAATCATCCCAGGAATTCTCGAAGCATACAAAATACTCCCACGAACCCCTTTTGCCAAGCACATCGACAAATTTGCTCCAGCACTCTCGCCCGTCCCCGGGTTAAATACTGCTCGTGACCCAGCATCCTTGTTCAAAAAAAGCCCATCAATTTTTGACAGACCAGAAATTATTAGCGAATTTAGCTGTCGGACGTCTTCCCCTTCTGAAGCCCTCCGCCTAAAATTTGCGTCTACCTTCATTTCAACCTCTACTTCCGAATTCGGACATTTATATTATCAATACCCAACGTATTCAAAACTCGCACCGCCTCGCGTCGAGCCTCAACCGAAGGTACCTCAATTACTCCAATATACCCCGGGTTTTGAGACAAGGCCTCACTTTTTCGGGTCAAACCGTCTACAACGCTATCTGATATGTAAGGACCGTCCTTCGTCGAAAAGGGCACAATTCGAGTTTTCGCGTCAATAAGTTCGACAGCCCCACCAACGAAATCATGGCCGTCAAATTTCACATAAGGCATGCCTCTTGGGTTTTTATTATCATATAACAATGCAGGAACACTACGTACTCGGGTAAGAACATCACTGAATGCGCCGGTGGTTGCAGACTCAAAATCTCGGGCCGCAATACCTTTTCCTTTCCGAGGAGATCCAATATTTTCGTTAACAAACACCAGCCCTCTGTTACCCCCCGCAGCTGCTGGTGGAATCAACCCAGAGAGCGTCGGCGCCCGACCTGCCAGCATACCGCCTAACAGCGTTGCCAATCCCGTCCCAGCAGATTCGAAATTTGAGGAAAGAACATCCGCACCTATATCAACCAAGGCAGTAATCGGTGCCGAATAAAATTCGGAAAGAGTTCCTCCGTTCTTCGCAAACTTCCCCGTGTCACTCCACGGCAAAAACTCTTCCGCTCGTCCAGTCACCATCGCCTGACCTGTTAGATAAGTCAATTGAAGCGAGTCCGCGATCATTAATGGTGCCTCCAATACCGCATCCTTCGCCCCTACAACTAGGTCTCGAGTCCACGCCCCGATTTTCTCGGGGAGCGTCACCGGATCAGGGTCCATCACAGATCGGTTGGCGCGCCCCTCTCTCAGCCCATAGAGGAACGTTCCCTTGCTGCCGATGTCCGCGTCCGTAGTATTGACGGCTAGCGCCACCTTCCAAGCCTGTTGAACGATAAGAGGATCTCCGCCAGAATCCGCCAGAAACACCCGATTCGACGGCTGAGCTGCACTCCAAGCCTCACCCAATTCAGGGTTATGGTCTGTATACATTGGAATTGCTGTATCACCGCCGAAAACGCGGCGTGAATTGAGTTTCGCCATTAGCGAACCACCGTCATCTATCGAAAGTCGGTCGGGCACGAATGCAGCCAGATCCTTCTCAGTCCATTTAATTCCCCTCCCTAGGCCTACGACTGGCTTAGCCGGAATAGACTGACCGCGCTGCATCTCCTCAACAACCGAATTCCCCAGCGCATTCCCGAACGCATCAACTGCTACCTGCACATAGTCCGCTTTCCCCCCGGACAACACTGACGCAGCAATACCTCCTGTCGCACTCGCGACGAATCCACGCGTTAACCTCTCACCAAACTCTGACGCATTAGGCAGGACCGCTGAGCTCACTGCCGCCCCAACTCCTGCCCCCACTCCAGCCGCAGCGACGTTGGTCCAACTGAACCGGGACTGCAGGCCTGTCGCCACCGCGATGCCTTGCGTCAAGGTAGAACTGACGGTCGCCCGAATTGCCAGATCCATAATCCGCGAACCCGTGAGAGTTGGCAGAGACCCACTCAAGGCCTTCTGAGCAATCTCTGCATTCTGGCCAAGCATGCTTGCACCGTTAAACGATGCGGAAACACCTGTCGCGGCGCCAGACGCCAGCGCACTCATTGCCACACCACTCCAGCTGAACTTGGACTGCACCCCCAAGGCCATACCTACGCCTTGGCTGACGACGCTGCCCACCGCTCCGGCGGCCAGACCAATACCAACTGCGGCCATGCCGGAAAGCGCGGAAGTTCCGGCCAGAACCGAGGCTCCCGCTGCCATCGTTGCACCGAAACCGGTAGCAGCACCGGCAGCAACAGGAGCCAAAGCCCCCGCCGTAAACACCGTCGCCACCACTGCCACGACGGCAACAATAATCATCCCGATCCCGCCGCAACCTCCCCCGCCATCCGCCTTCGGCACCGGCATCGTCGGCTGCGTATCGCCAATCAACTTGCCCGGGTCATACGGCTTGAAGGTCTTGTAGTCGTTGTGGTTCCCGGTCACGCGGTTGGGCACCGTCACGGTCGCCCCGACACGCAGATCCCGATCCCCCGACAGCCCGTTTGCCTCGGCAATCAGATACCAAAGCCGGCTATCCCCGAACGCCTGTTGCGCGATCGATTGCAGCGTGTCACCCGGCTGGATCCGGTAGGACCCCGGCGCCGCCGACGGATTGCCGCCATCGATCGGCCGGAACGACGGCGAGAAATCATCGCCGCCTACCGCAGGCCCCGTGGTGCCCATCAGTTCACCGTTCACGATCAGCGTGCGAGTGACCTTCCCGTCCTGCACGCGTTGCAGGATCTTGCCGTTGGCGTCGTTGACCAGTGTCTGGTTGTTCTTCGCGTCCTTGGAATCCGTCACGCCGATCAGGTTGCCGTTCACGTCGTATTTGTACGTGGTCAGGCCCGGATCCAGCATGGTGCTGGTGCCGCTTAGCGTGGCTTCGCGATACCCCTCGTAGCGAGCATGCGTGTAGTTGTAGGTGTTGATGTAGTGAGAGCCGTTCCACACTTCCGTCTTGTACTGCGTGACGTTTCCGGCGGCGTCGTAGCCGGTATAGGAAGTGTTGGATATGGGAGTAAATCCCGATGCCCCCATCACAACTACCCGCACATTCGACACCCTGCCAGCCGCGTCGTACACGGTGATTTTTCGCTCGTTCACCAAGCCGGATGTGTCATAGAACGCCTTGCCGAAATTGCCGTCGATACCACTCACCACGACACGGTCCGCGCCATCGTAATAGCGTTCGTCGGTCAACAGGCCGTCGCGGTAGATGCCACCCAAGCGATTGAGCGTGTCGTAGGAATAGGTTTCCGTCGTGAAGCCGGCGGCAGTGCTGCCATTGCTGGATATGACCTTGTCCCAGTACCGGTCGCTCAAGCGATTGCCCATCGCGTCGTACGTGATCTTGTGGCCTTGGCTTGCGTTGATATCCAGATTGGCGTTCACGCCGTCCACCGTCGTCTGCCGGTTCATGGCGTCATAGCCGTACCAGAGATCACGGTTGCGCACCGTGCGGCCTGCATCGGTGTACTGCGTTTGCACGCGAGTCCGGTTGCCGTTGGCGTCGTAGTCGATGGTCTCGCGCAGGTACCCACCCGACACTTCGCGCAGGCGTCCTAGCGCGTCGTATGCCATCACATTGCTCTGGTACGCAATCGTGCCTTGGGTCGTCCGTTCACGGACTTTGTTGCCGGCATGATCGTAAGCGTAGTCAGTGATCTTGTTCAACGCGGCATCGGTAATGCGGGTCATCTGGCCCGCGGCATCGTAGGTATAGGCCAACGATTGGCCGCGCGTATTGGTCTGCGTCAACAACTGGCGTGCGTTGTCATAGGTGTAGTAGTACTGCGCGCCGCCGATATCGGCATGGGCCACCAGGCGGCCGAAATAGTCGTAGGCCCAGGTCGACGCGTTGCCATTGGCATCGGCTTCGAAGGTTTTGTTGCCGCGGGCGTCGTAGGCCGTACGCAACTCGGTAGCGATGCCGGGCTTTCTCACGCCCGTGACGTTGCCCCGCAGGTCATAACGGAACCACGTCTTGTCGCCTGCGCCGTTGGTGGACGACAGCTTGTTGCCCAACTCGTCATAGGTGACGCTTTCGGTGACGGTCGTAGTGCCCGTTGCGACCAGAACCACGAAGTTGGACGCCCCATAAACCGTTACCGCCGCATGCGAGGTCAACACCAAGCGCGCCAGATTGTCGTAGCTGTAGTTCGTGGTATTGCCCAGCGCATCAACCCACGCCACCTTGTCACCCAAAGCGTTGTAGTTGTAGCGATAGACGCCGCCGTCCGCATGGGTTTCACGGACGCGATTACCGCCGGCGTCGTAGGTGATGCCGTTGACATTGCCGTTGGCGTCACGCGTGGCGACGTTGTTGCCGTTCTGGTCGTAATACAGATACGTCTTGGGTCCTGCACCCACCACGCCGTCAGAGTTCGGACGGATTTCCGACGTCATCTGGTTGGCTGCGTTGTAGGTATAGGACGTGACCCAGTATGGCGAACGCGGGTCGGTCACGGTCAGGACGTTGCCCCAGCGGTCATAGGTGCGCTGTACCGTCGGGCGGCTGGCTTGCGTGCCGCCGTTGTTTGCACCGACGGGCGCCCAGGTAGCGGTCACGCCCAACTTGCCCGACGCCGATACGCTGATGGGGCCCGGATTGGAGGCGGTGGTGCTAGTGACGCCGTACTGGACGGCGGATCCCTTGATCGTGTAGCCCGGCGTGTAAGGCGCAGTGGTTTGCGTCATGCCAGGACGCGGCACGACCGGTGGCACCCAGACCTGCTCGGAACGCTGCTCTTGGCGATACTCGACTACCCAGTAACCCGGTTGGCCGCCTTCACCGCCCTCACCCGTGCCCGGAACGGGCGGGACCCAAACTTGCACAGGCACCGTCACGGTGTAGTAGCGCGTGTAGTAGTACCCCGGCGTCGTCGCCCCTTGCGAGATCGTGCCGATCCGATGCAGGGTGGGGCTGCTGCTGATGGCGGGCGTATACAGCAGGTCGTATTCGTAGTTGCCGGCCGGCAGCGTGCCGAACGCCACCGAGAAGCGCGTGACCAAACTGCCGTTCTCGCCCCCCTCGCCCCCTTCTCCGCCACCTGCCAGCGCACGGGACATGTTCACTTGCGACCATCCCGACGTGCCCTGCAGGCGATACTTCAGCACGGCCGACCCGGTGTATTCGCCGGGTGCCGTCCAGGTGATGCTGGTATTGGCCGGATCCAACGTCAGGGATTCCGCTATCGGCGCAATACCGACCGGTGGCACCCAGCGGTCGGGCACGGCCAACAGCTTGTCGACCCGGCCGGTCGCGTGCGCATAAGCCGCGCCCGTCTGCTTGTCGATCAGCAGCAGTTCGTAGTCAAAGGCGCCAGAGCCCAGCGCTGCCCAATCCACCCCATCATGGCCCTTGGTCCGGGCCGACACGGGCAGGGACGTCCATGTGCTGCTACCAGCGGGCCGATAGCGGAACTGCGCGTCCACACCCGCGCCGAACGACGGCCAGCTGAAGACCTCGCGGCTAACCGTCCCGAAGCCCATCGCGGTGCCGATCGTGGACAGCGCCGGCGCCATCAGCGACAAGGTGCCATTACCCGTCACTTTGACCACGCCATCGCGCCCGATATGGGACACGCGGTACTCGTAGCTGCCCAGCGCAAGGCCTTCGGCATCGTAGCGATACGATTTTCCGAAGTTCGTCATGGCAACTTCGGCCCATGCGCCGTTCTGCTGGCGCAGCTCCAGACGCACTTTGGTCGACGGATCGACGGGTGCGGTCACGTCGATGAAGTTGCCGGTGTTGCCGAACGTGTCCTGTTGCTGGATCACATTGCGGAAAACACCTCCAGTGTCCTTTTTCTGCACCAACAATGACACGACCTTGCCAACGCCGCCGTCCAGCGTGTTGCTGGCATTACCGTCCCAGCTCATGGTGACGCCGGCCCGCGCGCCCTGGGCCGTGTAGTTCTTCGCGATGGTCCGGCGTACGCCGGACATGCTTTCGTAGACCATGGTGACGCGAATTTCTCCGTCACCCAAATTAATCAGATTGGTCCACGTCAACGCGACGCTATTAGTGCCTTGCCAGGTGGGAATTCCGGTCGGTTCGCCGTTTTCTCCGGTTTCTCCGTTACCGCCGCCCGTTTCCGGATGCGGCAGGTAGACCAGTTTCGCCGAAGTGATGGCCGTACTGGTGAAATCGCGATTGACGGACACGCCGCCCTCGGCGACGGTGCGGACCGCGCCTCGCGTGGTGACCACATTGCCCAATCGGTCGTAGACCGTGTCATCGCGTCGCAAGTTGGACATGGCCGCGGCCTGCTGCAGCGTTTTGATCGCCGCCACGTTCACGTCACCGCCACCGGCGCCGCCGCTGGTCATATTGGCGGTCGCTTTTCCTTGCAGGTTATACAGCGTGATCTGGTCGCGGCCGCCCTTGGCATTGGTGCGCACCAGGTTGCCGCCATTGTCGTACTCGTAGTATTCCTGCACGCCGCCGTTGACCCCGCGGCGGGTCACTTCGCCAAAAGCGTTGTATTGGGTGGCGGTATCGGACCAGCCCGCCTCGGCCTGAGACACGTCGGTGATGCCCGAGCCATTGGCCTGCGCATTGCTGCCTTCCCACTTGCTGACCCAATTGCCGGAGGCGTCTTGTTGCCAAACTCGGATATAGCTCAGTTGGGAAATCCCGCCCTGCTCGACTTTACTGTCGGACCAGCTGATCGATACGCCGGAAGCCGCTGCCGCGGCGGATACATCGACAGTGCGGCTGGTCGCCACGCTGGGCGACCCGAACGTGACGGTCGTACCGCCCGTCGTCACGCCACCTTCGCCCCCTTCGCCGCCGTTCTCGTTGGGTATCGTCTCGGTCGACAGCGTACTGACGGTGTTGTAGTACACCTGGACACGCACCAACCCTCCGCCCGCGTTGATCAGGGACGACCAATTCACATTGATCGTGTTCGTGCCGGTCATGCGGTAGCGGTAGTAGCCCTCGAACGCCTTTGTCGACGACGACCATCCCGTCTGTACGCCGCTTTTCAACACCGAGGTCGACGCCGGATCGATCACGCGCGTCTGCTGGCCCAATTTGTCGTATTCGTAGGCCTGGAACCAGCTCTTGACGCTGCCGTCGTTACCCGTGACGGTGCGCCACTGCTTGGCCACTTGGCCCCCGGCGTTGAACGATGCGTACGTGCTCTTGCCGTTGCCGTCCGTCGTCTGGATCTTGTTGCCACGGCTGTCATAGCGCACGAAGGTTGCCCGGTCCTGGGCGCTGGTCGTGGCCTTGAAGCCTGTCGGCGTCTCGGTAACGACCGAGGTGCCGTTGGCGTGCTGGATTGTCGCGATGGCATTGCCCAACGCGTCCCGCCGGAACGTCGTCAGTGGCGTCAGCGCCGCGCCGCCCACTTCGGCGCTGCGGGTCGGCTCGGCGATAGCCGCCACGCGGCCCAGCACGTCGTAATACGTATAGGTGGACGCGCCCTTGGCGTCTGTCACGCGCGTGCGGTTGCCCAAGACGTCATAGCCGTACGTCGTCTTCAGGTCGCCACGCAAAACCGACGCGCTGGACTGGCCGCTGTACTCCACGCCCACGCGCGTCTCGGACACCATCCGGCCCAAGGCGTCGAAGGCGTAGGTCGTGACGCGGTCGTTCGCGTGCGCCACTGGCAAGGTGTAGGACTGCGCGTTCCACACAGTGGCCGCCGTGGCGTATTCCCGCATCGACGTCTTGTTGCCATTGCCGTCATACGACATCGTCGTCACATAGCCCAAGGCGTCAACCTTGGCCGTGACATTGCCCAGGCGGTCGTAGTACTGAGTGGTGGTCGCCCACACCTGCGACACCGGGTTGACCAGCTCGCGTATCGCCACGACCTGCCCAAAGGCATCGAACTCGTTGCGGGTGATCCGGTTGCTGACGAAGTACTGTGCGTTCGCCGCCGCCGACGAGTCGTAGCCGTAGATCTGCGACTGGCTGACTTCCACCACGCGGCCCAACCGGTCGTAGGTGGACACCACGCCACGGTCGCCGCTATGGTCGACGCCTGCCGCGTTAACGGCGGCCGACACCGTAGCCGCAGTAATGCCCGCATAGCCGTTGCCCGCCAACCCCGTCTTGGTCGCGTAGCGCAGTTGCAGCGTCACGTCGCCCTGGGCATTGCGCTCGTATTCGGTGACGTAGCCTTCGGCATTCACCTCGTACTTCAACGCGCCGCTCTTGTCGTATACCTTATAGCTGACCGCGCCCGCCTGGTCCCGGCCCGCCACCGCATTGCCGAAGGCGTCATACAGCACGTCCGACGTCAGCGAGATCGGTGCGCCTTCCTTGCGCGTGGCCAGCCCCGTCGCGCCGTTGGTCAGCAGGTTGTCGGCGCCCGGGTCGTACACCGACACCGGCGCATAAATCGTGCGAATCTGGCGCCCCGCCGCGTCGTAGACATAGCGTGTAGTGACGGCTTCCGGCCGCCCATACGCCTCGGTTCGGGCGATCAGATTGCCCAAGCCATCATATTCATAACGCGTGACGACAGCGGCCGCCACGCTGGCGCCCAGCGTCAGGTTGCCCGCCGCATCTGTGTTCAGCCCGACCACGGCCACCTTGGGCGTGGTTTCCGTCAGCAAACGCCCCGCGGCGTCGTAGTCGTAAGTCCACAGGCTGCCCAGCTTGTTCGTGAACGTGCGCTTGTTGCCAACGCCGTCATAGGTGTAGGACTCCGACTTGCCCAGCGCGTCGGTGCTACCCAGCCCCCGGCCCGCCGTGTCATACCCCGTGGTCGTCACACGGTCGGCCGCCGCATTGGGCACCAGGGCCGCCGCCACTTGGGCGGCCGTCGGCTGACCCGCCAACGTCACGGCCGCGCCGTAACGGCGGCTGAGCACAACCCGGCCGCTGGTGTCGTAGTCCGACTGCGTGACATAGCCGCCCGCATCGATCTGATAGACGGCCCGGCCCGTCGCGTCGAACACTGCGCGCGTCGTGCGGTCCTGCGCGTTGGCTGCCGGCTTTCTCGCCAGCAAGGCAGTCAACGTCAACGCGGTGGCGGGCTGGCCAGCCAGTTCGGCTCCGCTAAGTTTGCCAGCATAGCGCGTGCTGCCCACCAGATTGCCGGCGGCGTCGTAACGGTTCTCGGTGACGCCCATCAGCGCGTCCACCACCAGCACCGCGCGATCGGCACGGTCATAGGCGGTCGTCACCACGCGGTCTTGCGGCGACGCAACAGCGGCCGCCAGCATCGCCTCGGCCGTACGGGGCACATCATTGCCCAAACGGCCCGCATAAGACACCACCTGGATCACGTTGCCGTTCGCATCCAGCACCTTGCGGGAAGCCGCCCCCGTCGCGTCCACCGAGAGAATCTGGCGATTGGCGCCGTCGTAGACCCAGTCAGTCGCGCGATCATCCGGGCCGCCTTGAACCGCCAACGGGCCAGCACCTGCCGCAACCAGCTTGGCATACTGGATCTGGCGTACCAGATTCCCGCTCTTGTCGTAGATGTTCTCGGTGACCGCCCCCACGCCGTTCATCGTGTGGGTCAGGCGGCTGGCCTTGTCATAGACATTGACCGTGCGCAGGTCGCGCCCGGGTGCCGCCGCGGTGGCGATGGCCGCAGCAATGGCCGCCTGCGTCAACGCCGTCGTGTTGGGAAGACGGGTCGCGTACGCGATGCGTTCGATAACGTTGCCGCTGGCGTCGTAGCGCTGCTCGACAACGGCGCCCGTGCCATCCAGCTGGTAAACGGCGCGGTTCAGCGTGTCATAGACCGTACGCGTGCGCAGGTCATGCGCGATGTCGACGGCGGGCGCCTTGGGCATTGCCGCCGTGCCGATCGAAGCCGCGGCAAGCCGGTTTGCGTGTGCGATGCGTTCCAGCACATTGCCGTTAGCGTCGTAGCGGTAAGTCACGACCGCGCCCAACGCATCCACCGTCATCGCCAGGCGTCCGCCCGGTGTGTAGTAGCGGAACTCGCGCACATCGGTCGCGGCCGGCGCCAGCAAGGCGCGCACCTGGGCCTCTGTCGGCGCCTGCGGCAGCGTCGCAAGCGCGATCGGGGCGCTGTAGCGGGTGGTGTCCGTCACTTGGCCTGCGGCGTCGTAACGGGTTTCCGTGACGCCGCCGTTGGCATCGACCTTCAGAATGACGCGGTTTGACGCATCCAGTACGTAGCGCGTCACCCCGCCGTTGGGATCGATGGAGGCCACGACGTTGTCGTTGGCATCGTAGACGTAGCGGGTGGTCAGTTTCAGACCGGTGGGATCGACCACTTCCTGCGTGCGCCGGCCCAAGTTGTCATAGGTGTACTGCGTCACCGTGCCGTTAGGCGACCTGACAGATATTTGCCGTCCGCCCAGGTCGTAGATGTAGAGCGTGCCCAGCTTGAGACCGGTGGCATCCTGATAGCTCAACCGGACTCGGCCGGCCTTGTCGAATGCAAAGGTCGTCTGGCGGCCGCTCGGGTCCGAAATGATATAGCGCTGGCCTAGCGCGTTGTAGCGATAGTTCGTGGCAAGCGCCAGTCCGCCCACATCCACCGTGGTGGTGTAAACCTGGCCAACCGCATCGTAGACGTGCGAGGTACGCACGCCACGGGCATCCGTCGTCTCGATCAGGCGATTCAGCTTGTCGTACGTATTCTTGACGACGGTACCGCCCGCCTGGGTCGTCAACAACGAGCCGGACGCGTTATACGTATAGACCGTGTCGTTGCCGTTGCCGTCGCGTAGCGCGACCGTCTGACCATGGCGATTGCGCGTCGTCGTCACCGACACGCCATCCGGCGTGGTCATCGTGACACTGCGATTCTGTGTGTTGTAGGCGAATGTCGTGCGGCGCCCCAGCGCATCCTGCTGCCAGACGATATTGCCGAACGCGTCCAGCCCCGTGGTGCTCGACCCATCCGCGTTCTGCGTCAAGATCGTGCGACCCAGCTTGTCGTACTGATACGAAACCGCGTTGCCGTTACCATCCCGAGTGGTGATCAGGCGCCCGAAAGCATCGTATTCGCGACGGGTGACGCGTGCCAGGCCACCAGGATCGGCCGTCGTGCTCAACAGCCGTCCCAGACGGTCATACGAAAACTTCGTCGCCACGTCAAGACTCGCCGTCAGCTTGGTGGTCCGCAGGACCTCGTTGCCGAAGGCGTCGTATTCATGTGACACCGCGCCACCATCGCCTGCGGTCTCGGTCAGGCGCCGGCCATCGGCCGTATAGGTGTAGGTCTCGTGCACGTCGGTCGCCGGCGCGACCTTTGCGGCAATGGCCGTCAGCAGCGCATCATTGACCAGCCCCCCATTCAAGCCGGTCAGGGCGATGCCCGCGCTGTACTTGACCAACTCGACCAACTGGCCCAGGTTGTCGTAAATGCGTTCTTCCGTATACCCCAACGCATTGACGGTATGGGTAAGGCGTCCTTCGGTGTCGTAGTAGTACAGCGTGCGCCGGTTTGTGCCATCGGTGGCCGAGATTCGACGGCCGACCGCGTCATAGGCATAGCGCATGCCGTAGTTCGCCCAAATGGAGTCAATTTGGGCTTGTGTCTGATTCCCGGTCAGCAGCGCAGCACCCGCGCCGGGCAGTTCGGCCACCACCCGGCCCTGCAGGTCGTACCGCGCCAACATGCTGCGCGCCTCGCTGGTGCCCGCGGCCACCACCGTGGACGTCAACTTGCCCATCGCATCGTAGACATACAGCGTCAGCGTACCTTCGGCGTTGCGCACGGACGAGAGCTGATTCAGTTGGGTATAGCTATTGGTGAAAACTTGATCCGCCGCCGCGCTGACGGGACGCAATCCGGCCAACGTGCTGGTCGGACCGGCCCCGGTCGTTGCCGTCGCGTAACGAATTCTCGTCGTCAGGTTCCCGCTGCCGTCATAAACGGATTCTGTCAGGTAGCCCGCGCCATCGACGTGGCCTGCAACTTGCCCAAGATTGTTGTAGAGCCAGTATTCACTGATATCCGCCGCAGCGGCCGCTGGCTTCAACGCATCGAACTGTCCGCCGCCGGCCGGCACGGTAGCCACACGGTTGGACGACGTGGTTTTCGAAACCTGGCGGCCGGCGTTGTCGTACGTATACTCGACCACCGTCCCTTCGGCATCGATCGTGCCACGCAAAAGACCGTCGGCCGTGTAGTAGCGATAGGATCGAGCATCGCCGGTGGACCCGGCCGGCTTGACCGTTTCGGGCTTGGTGGCGGGACCCAAGGCGCTCGTCGCCACGCGGGTCGCATATCGGATGACTTCCGCCAATTGACCGGCGCCATCGTAGCGGTTTTCGGTCACCGCCCCGGTGGGGTCAATAGTCTTGCTCAAGCGGCCCGACGTGTCGTAGAGCTGCCAGGTGTTACGGTCACTGGCCGAACTGGCCGGCAATATCGCGGCCAGGTCGGGATTGAGCGCCACGCCATTGGCATCGGCCAACAACGCCAGGTTCACCGCGTTCGTATACTGCGTCGTTTGCGCCAAGCGGCCCGCGGCGTCATATCGATATTGCGTCAGCGCGCCCAACGCACTGACATCCGCGATCTTCCGGCCTGCGGCGTCATACAAGGCGAAGGCCCGGGCGCCGGCCGGGTCCGTCGTCATCAACAAACGGCCATTGGCGTCATAGGCGTAGCGGGTCTCGCCAATTGCGGTTCCCGCGGTGTTCTGCTGGATCAGGCTGACCTGGCGCCCGGCCTTGTCGTATACCGAGACCACGCGCAGGCCGTTGGCCTGCGTAACGATGACCCGGTTGCCCGCGTCATCGTACTGCGTCAGCGTCGCATTGCCTGCCGCATCCTGCACGGTCAGCAGGCGGCCCAGGCCATCGTAGGCATAAGTCGTGTTGCCCCCCGTCGGCGATACCTTCAGCAACAAGCGGCCGGCCTGATCGTAGACATACCTGGTCAACACTTCGCTGCCATCGGCCACGCCCACGCCGGCGCTTGTCACCTTGGCGTAGGCGGTGCTTTGTTGCAGCATGCCGCGATAGTCGTACTTGAAATCCGTGCGCGAAACCCGGCTCATGTCGGCCGCGGCGGCCCACGCCGCCAATTGCGCCTCGGAGGGCACGGCAGTGGCGGCCAATCCGCCCACGGCGTATGCACCCCCGGCGTACTGGATCGTCGATGCGCGTTCGCCCGTAGCGTGATAACGGTATTCGGTGACCCGCCCCTCGGGCGAAACCGCGAAGCGCAACCGGCCGGCCGAGTCATACGTGTAGCGGCGGGTCAGCGCACCCGATGCCGCGGTCGTACCTGCGGCCGGCACGGTGTAGACCGTTTCAGTCGACACGCGGTTGCCCGCGTCATACGTCCGGGTCACCGTGTTGCCCAAGGTGTCGCGCTGGCTCAGCTGATTGCCGCGCGCGTCATAGGTCATCGTGATCCTGTTGCCGTCCGGCTCCACGATGCTCAACACGTTGCTGTTGGTGTCATGGGCGTAGCTCGTCACCTGGGACACGCCATTGACCGCTGGCGTGGTGACCTTGGTCAACCGCCCTGCCGTGTCGTTCTCGAACACGGTGACCGCCCCTTGCGGGTCGGTGACGGAGGTTTTGCGGTTCGCCGTGTCGTACGTGTAACGCGTCACCCGGCCCAAGGCGTCGGTGACGGTGGCCACCCGGAAGTTGGCGCCGTCCTGCACGTACGTGAAGGACAGCTGGCTGCCATCGGTCTGCGACACGTTAGCCAGGCGGGTGCTCGTGCCGTCGTAGGTGTAGAACGTCTGGAACACCTTGCCATCGGCAATGGCGTTGTCCGTGGGCGTCAGATCCACCGCAACCGACGTCAGCCGGTTCAGAGAATCGTAGCCGTACCGGACGCGAGTCTGAATGACCTGCGCGCCGTTCTCCACCGTCGCGGTGCGGATCTGCGTCAGGTTGTTGCCGCTGTAATCGTAGTACGTGATGCCGCCGCTGGCGTCGGTGACGCGGGCCAGCTTTCCGTTGGCGCCATAGGTATACGTCACCGTATTGCCGCTGCTGTCCACCGAATTCAGCAACCGCCCCGCGCCGCTCCCTTCATATTTTTCGACTGTCGCCGATGCACCGTCGATCCACACATACTGGCCACTGGCCGCGTCTTTGGAAAGCGTGTCGTAAGCGCCTGCCCCGTCCGATGATACGTAAAGGGCGCGCGTCGCATCGTACCGATAGAGTTGCTCCGAACCGTCTTCGTCGACCCGCACCATCGTGCTGCCGGCCGCGTTCAACTGTCCGACGAGGCGCACCGATTTCAGCGCCGCACCCACCGACCAAGGTGACCCTCCCAGACTGCCCTGGCTGTTGTAAGTGCGTACGGATCCGAACAGCGAACCGTGGCCAGCCATTTGGTCGTCCAGCGTGCGGAACACCAGGTTGCCGTTAACCACGTTGACGTAGGCCTGGTCCGAACTGCGGCCCAGGCCGGCGTTGCCGAAGACGCCGCGGTTGCCCAACGTGCCCAAGGACGTCAGGTTCAAGCCCAGACTGTTTCCACTTACGATCGCGACCATTTTTTTTGCCCTAGAAGTCGTTCACCCTCTCGTCTTGCAGTTTTCAAGACGAGATGTCAGTGATCAACTTGTCCGGCGAGGCCCCTTTCGGTTTAGCCCGAGGGCCCCGTATTTTTCAAATTCCCTCCAGGGCTAAACCACGGCAACGCTGCCCGGACAAGTTGTATGAGCCGGCGAATGGCCGGTCTCTTCACTTGTGGCGGGCCGCCAGGCACGCCAACGTATCGACATTGGAGCAACCATGAGCCAAACCCCTATCACCACGCCGCAACCCGTTGCGGGCCAGAACGATCCCAAGCGCTTCACCTGGAGCGTGTCGAGCCAACAGCGCCGCAGTCAGACCCTTCCGGTTCCGGCCGGCAGCAGCGGGAAGTAAGTCGCAAGAAGCCGCCTGGCGGGAATGTCCGCCTGCGGCGAGCTGCCATGCAACTGGATCTTCCTCATGTGTTGATGCCCGGAAGCCTGCTGCATGGTTCAACCTTGCAATGCCGGCTAGCCGCGCGCACGCTCTCCGTGCGTGCACCTGCCGCCGTGCTTCGAAGCTTGTATGGCTTCGATGGCACGCTGACACCACGGCAATGGCTGGACGCCGCGCGTCGACGTGCATGGGACATGGATGCCACAAGCGGGCTGCTGCAAACGTTGGTGGCAGAGGGCGTTCTCGTCGCCGCGCCAGACATGCCGCGCCATCTTTGGTCGCATGCCTTGAATCCGCGCTCGATAGGCGAAGCGCCTGCGCCCGGTCAAGTGCGGGAACTGGTGCAGGCCGCCCAGACGCGCTTGCGAGAGCCCCCCACGCCCGACGCCATCACGCTGACAACCGACAGCTGCGCCGAACCGCTCCTGCGGCTGCTGCGCAAGCGCGCATCGCGCCGGCACTTCGGCGGTGGCGCGCTACCTCCCCACACACTGACTACGCTGCTATGGGCTGCGGCGGGTGTCGTAGAAGAGCAGGGCCTGCTGCGCGCTCTTACTCCTTCGGCCGGTGCGTTGTACCCCTTACGACACTACTACGTGAATCTGCGGCAGACCGGTATGTTGGCTCCCGGCGCGTACGCATTGTCGGCAAGCGACGGCGAGTGCTTGCACTACGCCCCAATTGACTCAGATCTGGCGCCTATTCAAGCGGCCTTCTCTTCGCCGAATTTGCTGACACAAGCGCAGGGCGTGCTCGTGATCGCCGCGGACTTCGAGGCCAGCGCCCGCAAGTATGGCGCCCGGGCGCTCTCCTACGTGCCATTGGAGGCCGGCCATGCCGCCCAAAATGCGCTCCTAGCGGCAGCGGCCCTAGATTGCCATGCGGTGGAAGTAGGCGGCTTCATCGAACACGAACTTGGCGCAGTGCTGCGGTTCGACGACACCATCGTCCCCCTCACGACGGTGGTGCTCGGCTCCGCGGCGCCCCCGCCGATGGAGCAGGACCCCAGCGAGTTTGAGTGGGTGGACGCCAGAGATGCCGAAGGCGTCCGCGCCTTCTTCCTGTGCCGCGCACGCCAGGCGCCAACTCACCCCTGGTCGTGGGGACGCGATGCCGACCCCGCGCGCGCGCGCCTGAAGGCGACGATGGAAAGCCACGAACGTGCCGCCTTGTGCCGTCCGCAAGGGCTGGTCCGCGCGCGCCCTGCCGAACTGGCTGGCGCTGTGGACCCGGGCGAAATCCTTCGCTACCGGGCCGCACAGTATCAGCGTGCAGGTTTTGCGTACCGCCCGCTCGAACCCCTGGGAGCTTACTGGTGGAAAGCCGCCCGTAGCGTCCTGGACGATTCCCCCTGCTTCATGCTGGCCGATCTGGTCTACCTGGAAGAAGGGCTGACCGAGCTTGATCGACCGGCACCCTACACCAGCGCCAATACTTCCGGCGCTGCGTCTCACACATCTATCGACGCGGCGCTAGAAAACGCGACCCTTGAACTCATCGAACGCGACGCCTTCATGCGCTTGTGGCTGGGCGTACGCGCCTGCGCCATCGACGAACACGCCCTTCCCGCTTCATTGCAAGCCAGAGTGGCACGGCTACGCAACGCAGGCGTCGCAGTGGTGTTGCGCGATATCGGCCATGGCTACTGCCCGGTGGCGTTCTGCCACGCCCAATCAGAAGCGCGGCACTTCACGCGCGTTTCCAGCTGCGCCGGTTATGACCTCATATCCGCGATGGAGCACGCACTGATGGAACTGGAAGCGCAGGTTTATGTCTCGTTGCACAATCCGACGCCGGCCCCGATCCGTCCTGACCAGGTCCGCGACGCGGCAGACCATGCCGCCCTTTACGGGCAGCGCGCCTATTTCCGGCAAGCAGATCGATTGATCGCGACCGCGCCGCGCGCCGCGGACGATCGGCGAACGGCCAAGAACTGGTCTGATCTGCTTGCGTGCCTGCACCAAGACGATCACCGGCTTATCGCCGTCGACCTGAGCGACGGCGCCCCGTATCAAACACCGACCGTCAAGGCGTTCATTCCTGGACTGATTCCGATCAAATTCGGTGCGGGGAATGAGCCCGCAGGGCACCCCGTCTACCAGCATCTGGACCGGCTTCACGCTGGACAAGGATGCGGCCAGCGCCTTCCACACCCCTTCAATTGATAGGCAATAGGTAACGACCATGTCAACGTTCTCTGTCAAAGAGGCGCCAGAGGCGCTCACCATCGTCCAGCACCTGAAGGAGAAAACCCCCTTCCAGCAAGCCAGCGCCGCGTTGAACGCCCAGACGTCCTCGCAGTTGTTGGCGATCCCGCTGCCGGCGGCGCTATACGAAGGCTTGCAAAATGCCGCGTACCAGGCAATCGATGCGCATGGCTTGCACGGCTGGCTATCCGCCGAAGGCCGGCACCACGACCACAACTACCAATCGCTGTCGCTGGTCTATAACCCGGACATGCACGAGCCAGGCGTCGAGGACGTACACCAAGCCACACTCGGCACCTCTTTCAATCCCATCAGCGAGTTCTTCTACAACTCGGTGCAACGCCACCGCGGCCTGAAGAACACGTACTTCGATTCTTACGGGTTCCGTCTGCGGACGCCCGCGGCCAAGCTAGGCGAGCTAGGCACGTTCCTGGACCAATGCGGGCTGACCCTGATCCGATCGCGCCTGTCGGTTCTCATAGGCGAAAGGGGCGTCACCACGGACTTCATGGATGGCTGGCACCGTGACGAACCCATATTCGAAAACCTGCGACTGAATATTCCGCTGACCTCCGACCCGGCATACCGCCTGCAGATCGAGCACGCAAAAGACAAGCCGCAGGCGGACTCCGACACGATGACGGAGCACTTTCTGGCGCCGGGTTTTGCCTATACGTTCAACACCAACATTCCACACCGCGTTTATGTGAAAGAGCCCAGCAACCAGCCGCGTATCCATCTGGTGCTGGGCTTTGCGCCCTGGTTCGAACACGATGCCGAACACGACGGCTGGCGGGCGAATAGCCACTTTGGCAAGACCCACCCGTTCGACCTGCTGCGCACCGGACAACTGCATCCCGCCCTGAAGGCCCAAGCATGAAAAAGAACATCGTTCTGCTTTCTTCCCATAGCCGCGAAAGCGTCGCCAAAGAGAAGCAATATCGGGCTGCGGCCGAATCGCTGGCGCTGGAGGTCTTGGAATATCCCGATGCCAACACCGTCGGTGTTTTTGCATGCAGCGACTTCCGCAGCGTGGATGCCGCCAATCTGGCGACCTTGCACAAGGTGGCAGGTCCCGACGTGCTGGCGACGACGATCGCCACCCAGAAGTCGCTGGCTTACCGGTTTTTTGCCCAGCGAGGATTTTCTACGCTGTGGGCCCATGCGCCTCTGCGCAAGGAAGACCTGACGCTAGACCTGCCCTACGCCATCATCGTCAAGCCGGACAAGGGCAGTGGGTCCTTTGCCGAGCACCCTTGGGCATATCAACGCTATGAAAGCCTGCGGCATTTTCATGACTGGCTGGTGGACCAACAACTGCTGGATGCATTCCTGGCCTATCAGAATGACCCGAATTCCTGGTACGGCCGATACCTGACCATGGAGTACATCGGCGATAGCGACGTCTATACCGCGGCTGCCGTGGCCGGGCCGCAGGGTATCGCCATCTATGAGGGCGGACGCCTGCGCTTTACGCGGGACTCGCTCCAATGCGAGTGGATGCTGCTTGGCGAGCGTCACGAAAACCACGGGCAGATCGGACAGATGATCCAGGCGCTCTATGACATTGGCCTACGCCAGTCCGTCATCTACATCCAATGCGTGGAAAAGAACGGCCAACTGTGCGCCATCGATATCAACCTGCGGCCAGGCACAATGCCCGATCGCGCATTCCACGGTCTGGGTCTGCCCTACTACCAAGCCGCTTTGGCGTACATGCTGGGCATGGCTGTTACGCTGGATTTCACCTGGGTCGCCCCCTATGTGGGTATCCGACGCGTGGTGTTACCCTTGGAGCACGGGCGCCGGAAAGCGGATTTCGGCGCCGGATGCGTCCCCTTGATCGGAGAGCTCGCCTACGATTCGAACCGCCCGTTCGATCTTGGTCACGCTTGGCCCATGTTCGCAGTCAGCGGACAAGACGCCCCCCATTGCATCCGACTCGCGGAATCCCTGGTCAGTGAAATGCAGCTGTCGCCCTTGGCCCCGATTTGACGCTTCCATCCGCCGCACAGATCCGCTATGACTACCCCCACACTTTCCCTCCCCTTTCTCGACCAGTACGCCCAAGCGCTTGAAGAGGGCGACGCCGAACGGGCGCTCGGCATCCTGCGCCAAGCCCATGAAGACCACCCGGAGTCCGGGCAGACGCTTGCGCTACTGGCCGCCCAATACATGCAATCCGGCTCGCCTGACGCGGCCGAAGCGGCATTCGTCGGCGCCTTGCAGCTCGACCCATCCCTGACAACCGCCAGATTCCAGCTTGGCCTGCTGCAATACACCAGCGGGCGCCCGCAGACCGCTTTTCAGACATGGCAGCCGCTGGAGTTACTGGGTGAGGCCCACTACCTGGTGCATTTCAAGCGCGCATTCGCAACGTTGGCCATCGACGCGTTCGACGATACGTTGCTGCTGTTGAATAAGGGCATTGCAGTGAACCACGAGAATGCGCCGTTAAACCACGATATGCGCATGCTGGCCGGCCAAATCGAAGCAATGCGAGGCAACGCTTCCGATGCGCCGTCAGCCCAACAAGATGAAGCCGCGACCCAATTCGTCCTGGCATCCTACAAGCAGAATCTGTAGAGCCAACCATGATTGACGGCATTGGGCGCCTTGCCCAGCTTATCCAGCAGCGCACCGTGTCGGGCGCCCGAGCGGGAGATACGGCCCGGGCAGGCAAATCCGCCACCGCGAAGAAGGCAGCGGAACCTCCCGCTTTCACCGAGCTGCTGAAGCGGGTTGCCAGCTTGGCACCCGACGATCAGGAACGCGAACGCAAAGCATTTCGTTATTTTTTGGAAGCCGCGCTGCTTTCGGATCTAGGTGCCAATCTAATCAATGACCCCAAGTTTCATCAATTGGTGGACATTGTTCAGCAACGCATGGAAGCACAGCCGGAGTTGCTCGCGGCCAGCCAGCGGGCAGCGCGCCTACTGCTAGAACTACCCCCCGCAGCTTAGCGGGCTGGCGCAACGGGGCCGGCATTGCCGGCCCGTGTTTACTCTTGCCGGATCCAGTCGATCAGCGAACGGCCATCTGGCGCCTCAACCCCACGCAGCGCTCGCGCGACCAAGGCCTGGAATTCATCGGGCCGTTGCAATGCGCCCGAAAGCACCGCCTGTGCGAACTTGGCCGACAAACCCGTGGAGTCCAGCCGCTGCGCCAGTTCGATATGCCGTTCGGCCTCGTCGCGAAGACCGGCCAATGCGCAAGCCACCGCGACCGCGCCGTGACTTTCGCCGAAGTTGCGATCCAGCGATAGCCCCTGCTCGAATGCCCCCTTGGCCTTTGCGACATCTCCCGTCAACAGGCACGCCCAACCCAGCCCGTGCCAGCTGCCGATATGGCCAGGCATCAACGCCAAGGCATGCTGAAAGTTCGATTGCGCGGCCCCCGCCTCTTGCTGCAGCAAATGCGCGACGCCCAACGACGACCAGGCGCGGCCTTCCTGCGGCTTGCTCTGCACGACGCGGGTCAACGCTGCAATGGCGCCCGCCGGATCCTTGGACGCCAGCGCCAAAGCGCCTGTGGTAGTCAGTGCTTCGATGGATTCGGGCGTTGCCTGCAATGCCAGCTGCACCCAACGGCGGGCGTCGTCAAACCGGCCCGCGTCAACGGCTATCAGACTCAGCACGCCTGCCGCTTCCGGAGCCTCTTGCAGTGCCGGGGCGCAAGTCTCCCCCAACAGCATCGCCTCCTCAAGACGCCCCAGGAAATGCAACGTCCGCAGGCGGTTCGCCCAGGCATAGCCGGGCATGCTCCCGTTTTCCTGCAACACGGACCAGATCGTATCCGCTTCTTCGTAGCGTCCCGCATAGTGCAGCAAATTGGCAAGCGCAGCGCGCAGATCGTTGTCCTCTGGGAAGCGCTGGCATAGCTCGGCCTGCAACGCCAGTGCGTCTTCCCACCTGCCTTGCGCCGCCCGCAACGAGGCCCGCCGGTACTGCAGGTAAGGATCTTCGCCCGCGGAAGCTTGGGCATGATCCAGATACCCTTCGGCGCGCGCGTGCAGCCCCAGGCTCAAGGCGAGTTCGAAGGCCTCTACCGCCAACGACGTATTGTCCGGGTCCTGTTGCAGGTAACCGTCGTAACGGTCCAGGCGATCGGCGGGATTCGACATGAAATAGGGTTTCCTATGCAGCAAGATACGTTCAAGAGTAAAGCGTAACGCGGTCAGCGGCGCTAGAAATCGGCGGCAGACTGTTGATAGCGAGTCAACTCCAACCGCAGCATATCCAAAGCGCGCTTGTGCAATTGTGAAATGCGTCCTTTCGTCACTCCCATCTCGGCAGCGATATCCTGGAAAGGCGTGTCCTGCATGTAGTGGGCACGAACGATATGGCGTTCGCGCTCCGGCAAGGCCGATACCAGCGCGATGACTCGGTCTCGCAACTGCTTGAGCTCGACCTGCTCGTAGGCGCCAAATCCCGCGGGATTGTCGGGACTCTGCCACTCGATCAGACCTGATCCTTCCAGCAGCACGCCAAGCGCCACGCCGACACCTACCGCCGCCAGGCGCCGGAACAAGTCTTCCGCTGACTCTTCGCCCTCGTCAATGCCGGCCATCGACGCTGCGCGGTCCTCCTGGAGCGCCAGCCGGCGCTGGATCGCGACTTGTTGCTGCCGCTCGGTCAGCTTCTCCAGCCCATTCAAGATGGCGCCGGTCATCCGGGTAGTCGCATATGTCTTGAACGACGCCCCCAGGCCAGGCTGGTAACGGTCCACGCACTCCATCAAGCCTAGCGAGGCGTACTGCAGATAGTCGTCGAACTCGAAATCCTGTCCGCCACGGCGGGAGTACATCCGCGCGGCGATCGCCCGGGCGTAGGGCAAATAGCGCGTGACGAGCCGGTCACGGAGCACCTGCGAAGGTTCCGCACGGTAGGTCCGCCAGAGCGTATCCTCATCTGGAGGGATGGGCCATTCCGAATCGAAGGCGGCTGCTTTCATGGTGGCCTGGGCACTCAATGGAAAGACCCTATGGTTGACCGCAAGATCAGGCCCCAGCCATCAATCAGCACGAACAGCAGGATCTTGATCGGCAAGGACACCGTCACCGGCGGCATCATCATCATCCCCAACCCCATCAGTACGCTGGAGACGATCAGATCAATCAGCAGGAACGGCAGGAAGATCACAAATCCTATCTGGAACGCCACCCGCAACTCCGACAGCATGAACGCCGGTATCAGCTGCACATTGCTAACCTCTTCAAGCGCCTTCGGCTTAGGTGCATTCGATAGCTCCAGCATCAAGGCCAGGTCTTCTTCACGGGTCTGTTTGACCATGAACGCGCGCATCGGCAACACAGCACGTTGGTAGGCGTCATCCATAGACAGCGTCCCTTGCATGAAGGGTTGCACGGCGGTCTGGTTGACTTCCTGAATAACGGGCGACATCACGAACAATGTCAGGAACAGCGACAGCCCCAGCAAGGCGGCATTGGGCGGCGTCTCCTGCATGCCGAACGCATGCCGCAGCATCGACAACACGATGATGATGCGCAAGAACGCCGTCATGCAGACAAGCATCGCGGGCAACAGGCTGAGCACGGTCAGTCCGATCGCGATCCGCAGCGCTGTCGCGGTCTCAGGCGTGGCCCCCGCCGGCAGTCCCAGCGACGCGCCCAGATCTGGCGCCGCGCCGGTCGCCGCTATTGCGCCGCCGGCCAGCGCCGACAATGCCATGCCCAGCCCAAAGGCAATCAAACGACGAGGCACGGTCATGACGGCCTCCTGGCTACGTCGACGGGGGCAGGCTCGCGCGCGATCTCCTGCGCCCCTGTTTCGCTGACCGAAAGCAGTATCCGCTGACCACCGAATTCCACCACTTCCAATGTCACCTTCTGGCTTAGCCGCGTCCCGCCCAGTCTGCGTACGACGGAGCCGCCCGGCTTGGTCCAGAGAGGCGCTCCGCCACGCTTGCGCAGCCACAGAACGACCGCGCAGGCCAACAGGGCAAGCAAGATAGCCAGCGCCCATGACCAGGACTGAAGGCCAGAGGCTGGCACGCTGTCGCGAGCCCATTCGAGTGGCGTTCCGGTGCTCATGCCAGCGAACGAAGATCCAGCGGAAGCTCAATAACGCGTATGCCGAAATGGTCGCCCACGGCAACCAGCTCTCCTCGCGCCACCACACTGCCTTCCAGTAGCAGGTCAACGGGCTGGTCCACCCGGCGGTTCAACGCGAAAACCTGCGCCGTCTTGGCATTGATCAAATCGCCAACGCTGAGTTCGACCTCACCTACCCGCACCGACAGCGTCGCCTTGACACTGTGGATCGGATTAAGGTTGCGAATGGAAAGCGGGGTTTGCTCCGCCGGCGCATCCACGCCTTCCGGATAGTCGATGGGCTGGGCCATTGCGCCGGCAATGTCGCCTTGATGAGTCGTCAACGTAATGCTCCTGATAATTGCTTTGAAGAGCCGCGGGCGTTAAGAAGCCGCGCGATTCAGCCGGATCGCCTTTTGCGATCCGATTTTTGATAAATGCGCCTCTGCTACCGGGGAGGCGTCCTCCGCGTACAGCGTCACGGGCTCGTCCAGCTTGTGGTCAAGCGCGACAACATCACCGATCGTCAATGAACACAGGCTGCCGATCTCCAGACGGACCGGCCGCAGGTCGACATTCAGCGTGATGCGGCGGCGACCGACCACATCCTGAAGCCCCGCCAGCGAAGCTTGGGGAGCTGCCGGAGCGCGGCCGGCGACCGCGCGGGCGACACCCGCGCTCAGCACTATCCGTAACGGCGTCGCGAAGCCGACATGCACCGATAGCCCCAGACCGCCGCGTTCCGCCCCATCCGGCAATACGCAAGGCGCATCTACCGACGCCGACCAGTCGAAATGCTGGCAAAGCGCCGCATCGAGAGCCCGCGCGGCTTCGCGTGCTACTGCCAACGACAACGTGCTGCCATGGCGCGTCACCGCCGATCCGTCCCCTTCGTCGTCGCACAGCGCAGCTGCCAACACGCTCGCCGCCGTGTCGGGGTGTGTCACCCAGACACCATCGCGGTCGCCGCCGCCAGTCACGCATTGCCAGGCGCCCGCGACACCGGAATCGGGAAGAGGCGAGGCTTCGACCCGAATCGCCAGCGTGTCGCCGCCCCACTGCACCGCCCAATCCCGCAGGGCCTCCCGGACCGCACCAGCAGCACGCGCCTGCTCCACCTCGGTCCACCAAGCGATCGTCCAGACCGTCATCACCGCCTGCCTTTCAGATCGAATAGCGACTGGATCAGGTCATTTGCAGTGGAGATGGTCTGCGAGGCCGCCTGATATCCGCGTTGCATGACAACCAGGTCGCTGAATTCCTGCGAAAGATCCACGTTGGAACCTTCCACGCGACCGCTCTCCAATCTGCCGAATCCGTCTCCGCGCGGATTGCCGACTGTCCGAGCCCCCGGGTCGGTCAGAACGAACTGGCTGCCCCCAAGCGGCGACAGCACATCGTCGGAGGCGAAACGCGCCAACGCGATGCGCGCCCCTTGCACGGATTGGCCATTTGAATAACTGACGGATAAGGTCCCGGATGCGTCAAAGTTCACGCCGGTCGCGGTTCCCGCTGCGAAGCCATCCTGTTTGGACGCCGTCAACGTCGACGTCGTACCCGACGCGAACGACGTCACACCCTCGCTGAAATCGAAGGTCAAGGCCTGAGGCGCCTGCGAAGGCACTACGTAGTTCACCGTGATTTTCGACATCGCCGGATCCAGGCGCCCGTCCCGGAAGACCAGCGTTCCTTCTCCCAACCGTGTGGGACCATCTTCGATCGACACCTTCCAAGCGCCCGGTTGAGTCGCACCCTGATTGACGAACGTCACCTTGAGCAAATGTTCAGCGCCCGTCCGATCGTAGAACTTCACGGCGGTCAGTTCGTGGTCCGTGCCCGTGGAAGACAGGTACCCCGAAAACTGGATAGACGAGGTCGGGGTCGCCGCCGACGTCGTCAGCCCCGCCAACGAGATCTCTCCTAGCGCCCCTTTTCCGTCGCGGCTGGTTCCCAGGACGATGGATCCGTCGCTCTTGTTGCGCAAGATTCCGTCCGTGCCGAAGTCGAACTGGCCCGCCCGCGTGTAACGCAATTCGGCGTCCGAGCCCCGCAACATGAAATAGCCCGCGCCGTCCACAGCCATGTCCAGGCTGCTGCCCGTCTGGCGCGCTTCTCCCGGACTGAAATCGATCCTCGTGGCGTAGGTGTTGACGCCAGCGCCTTCGCCGTTGTTGCCGGGGCCTTGGCGGTCGTGCCTGAACGGCACGTTGGCGTTGAATTGCTCTTCGAACAACACCTGCGACTTCTTGAAGCCCGGCGTATTCATGTTCGCCACGTTGTTGCTGATCGTGCGCAGGCCTTTGGAGAATCCGTTCATTCCCGCCAGGCTCAACCATATGCTGTCCAGCATGGTGCCTCCTTAGCGAATGGCCGTTACCGCGCCCAGGCTCAGGTCGCTGATGACCGAACCGCTGGACGTACGGATGCTGAGCATGGGAGACCCCGATGACAGGGTCAGCGCGGTAACCGTTCCGGTGATACTGCCTGTCGCCGACTCTACGTCGACGGTTTTTCCGATCAGGCCGACCGACTGCAATGTGGACTGCAGGCCGACCAGTTCATCCAGTTTTGAATACGTCTGACGGCTTTGCTCCAGGGACGAGAACTGGGCGATCTGTCCAATGAAATCCTGATTCTCCATTGGCTTCAGGGGATTCTGATTGGTCAACTGCGCAAGCAGCACTTTAAGCAAGTCCTGCATGCCAAGCTGGGTCGAGGCGGCGGCCCCGGTCGAATCAATTGCCATGGTGCTTACTCCGACGGATTGGGTGAGGACAACAAAGATGAAACGGCCGCAGGGCCGTCGACGAGCGCCCGGCCATTGAGATAAAGCGCGGCCAGAGGCTGTCCAGCCTCTTCAAGATGGGCGATGACCGCCGCAGCGACGTGATGCGCCTGCCGGCCGTTCAATGCGGTATCGCGAAGCCACACCGAAATCCCTTGCTCGCCGGTTTCGACGTGAAGGGATTGCTTGCGAGGACGAATGCCCATCGCATAGGCCAATGGCGGTGGCGCCGGCGGCAGCTCGGTGGTATCGGCGTTCATGGAGGCCGCCAAGGCGGGGCGTGGCAGCGCAACGCCCGGCGATGCCGTGAGGCGTTGCGTCGGCGGCAAGTACATCTCCGGTGGCTGCACCTTCACGCCTTCCGAAATACCACCTGCCGAAGCGTTTGATCTCGGGCCCGGCAACCACGACGTATGCGTGCCGGCAGACGGCGTCTGGCGGACCAAAGAAGGCACACCTTCTGCCGTCGACGGCGCCTGGCCGCGCGGCGTCGGAATCCGTCCGGCATCGACATTCCGATTGCCCAGCCATGACTTTGCTTGCGCCTGCTCCACCGCCTGGCGCCAATCGCCCGCGCCGCCGCCTGCACCGGTTCGTCTGCTGCCTGCCGTGCTGCCCTGCGCACCGCTGGATACCAGCGCGTCGAACGCAGTCATGGCCGATCTCCCGCCACGGGCCAGGCGGCATCCGCTTGACGCTGATCCATCCGCGCCAGCTCTAGCACATGCTCACGCATTGCGTGCTCCTTATGGCGCTCCACGGTTTCCGTTCGACGATGTGCATGCGCCACGCTTTCACGGCGCTGCTCGACTTCCAGGCGCAACGTCCGACCGACTTCCAGCGCGGCATTCAGGTCCGTCTGCCGGGCGTCCAGCGCCTCACGCACGGCCGCATGGCGCGCAGGATCAAACTGTCCTGTCCGACCGGGCGCTTCCGTCCACTCGACATGGCAACGCGCCAGCGCTGCTCGCAGTTGACCGACATGCGCCAGATGATCATCCAGTTGCCTTTGCGCCGCTGCAAGAGACAGGCGCGCTTGTTCCAGTCGGTGCGCATACAGCGTCTCAAGCGCGCTCAACGGGTACTTGTAGCGGGACGGACCGATCGTCATGCTTTCTCCATTTGCAACTTCCGCAGCACATCCGCCAATGCCGCGAATGCGCCATCGCGTGAGTCCGGGGCGTCCGTATCCTGCCGCAACCAGGCGTCCAGCTCTGGCGCCACGGCCAAGGCAGCATCCAGGACGGGATTGGATCCCGCCTGATAGGCGCCGATGTCCACCATCTGGCGATTCCGGTCCAACAGCGCCAGGCACGCCGAGGCTTGCACCATCAACGCGCGTTCGTCCTTGCTGGTGAGTTCGCTGACCAAGCGGCTGGCGCTGCGCAGCACATCGATCGCCGGATAGTGCCCGCGATGCGCCAAATCCCGGCTAAGGACAATATGCCCATCCAAGGTGGCTCGCAGGCTGTCTGCGATTGGCTCATTGAAGTCGTCTCCTTCGACCAGCACCGTGAAGATGGCACTGATGGAGCCGCCTCCGTCCAAGCGGCCGCAACGCTCGCACAGTTCGGGAATGTCCGAGAAGACCGACGGCGTATAGCCCCGGGCCGTCGGCGGTTCGCCCGCCGCCAGGCCAATCTCGCGCCGGGCCATCGCATATCGCGTGACGGAATCCATGGTGAGAAAGACGCTTTTTCCCTGGTCGCGGAAGTACTCCGCGATCGCCAGGGCCGCGTATGTCGCCCGCGCCCGCATCAACGCGGGTTCGTCCGACGTCGCGACGACGACGACCGAACGCGCCAGCGTGTCGGCGCCCAGCTGCCGTTCAATGAAGTCCCTGACCTCTCGGCCGCGCTCGCCGATCAGCGCGATCACATTGATGTCCGCCTTCACGCTGCGCGCCAGCATTCCGAGCAAGGTACTCTTTCCGACACCGCTGCCCGCGAAGATCCCGATCCGCTGCCCCTGGCCCAGCGGCAACATCGCATCGATCACCCGAACCCCGGTTTCCAGCGGCGCGTCGATCGGCTTGCGATGCAAGGGATTGATGGGCGCGGCTTTCAACGGGGCATTGGCAATTGCGACGATAGGCGCGCCTTCATCTAGCGGCTCGCAAAACGCGTTGACGACGCGCCCGAGCAGGTCCGGCCCCACGGGCACGCCAGTCAGGCTACCGGCCGCGGTCACACGGCACCCCGTCGACACGCCATCCAGGCGGCCGTACGGCATCAACACCACGCCGTCCGGCTTGACGCCGACGACTTCCGCCAGAATGTCCTGCCCGCCTGACTGAGGGGTGATCCGGCACAGTTCGCCCAAACTCGCGTCCGGCCCTGAACACGTCACCACCAGGCCCGCCACCTGGCGAACCGACCCATCGCGCGCGTACAGCGCCGCGGCGTCGATGGCATCCAGGTAGGGCCGCATGGTGGTCTGGCTCATCCTTGCCCCCCGCGCGTCCGGTATGTACGCGCCAACGCGTCCGCCAATGCGGACACTTGCTTGTGCAATCGCGCATCCAGGTTGCCGGCTGCGGTTTGCAACACGCAGCCGCCTTCCACCATGGGATCTGCAATCCATTGAACGTCAGCAGCCTGGGGGGCAAGCGATTTGGGATCGATGTCCGCTGCCTTCAACAGCTCGATATCGGCCGGCGCCAACCGAATGCGGACTTGTCCCGGGTCCCGCAACTGCGTGCTTGCCTGGCGGACGATCTCGGCCACCAGCGCCGCGTCAGGGGATTGCCCCAAGATTCGGGCAAGCGACGCCATCGTCAATTCGAGCGCCGCATCTTCCGTGGCTTCCCGATCGCGGGCCAACGCCGCCACCAGTGCATCGGTCACCACAAGAAACCGCTCTTGTTGTGCCCGTAGCTGCTGGGTCGCCTGTGCTTGCGCCGCGCGCAGACCTTCTTCCCTACCTGCCTTCAACCCTTCCTCACGCGCCGCCTTGCGCAACTGCTCGGCCTCTGCCTTCATCATCCGTTGAGCCATGGCCAAGCTACGCTGCTCGATCTCGGCCTCGTTCAACGCGGACGGAGCCGATGTCGGCGCGGCCAGGGGCGAGGTGCTGCTTTGCACAGGTTTAGCTGTTGCTGCATTAACGAACGCGGCAGGCGTACGCGGCGGCAACTGCGGCGCCTGACCGAGCAGGCGCGACGACGGAGCGACGGGCATCTGGCGCAGGATGGGAGCGGTCTTCAAAGGGGCCTCCTGGCGCGACGCATGAACTGCCAGCGAGCAGGTTGCGCCCGAGCGGCCGTAGACTGGCGAACGCCCAAGCGCTGATCAAGTTCATTGACCAACGCCTGCTCCAGCGCAATGGCGGGCGAGAGTTTTCCGGCCAGGCTCTCGATCCGCTTGGCGCGCGCCGGTCCACACAGTTCGAGGAAGGCCGTGATCCAGGGCCAGTCATGACGCCTGACAATCCGGCTGACCACCGCATCCGATTCCGAACGAAGCAATGCCCAGATGTCGTCCGCGCTGGCGCGCACCAGTCTTGTCCCGATTGCCCCCGGCGCCGGACTGCGCGCCAGGACCTCTTGCTCACGGACCAGTTGGTGCACCAACTCAGGATCGGCCGGCACTCCTGTGCCGCGCAGCTCTTCGAAGAGCGCCGACAACTGCTTGCGCTGCGCATCCGGCAAGCGCGACAGCAACCACGCCCGGTCTCGGTCAGCCACGGCATGCAACGCCAGGGCGCTCAAGCGCAGACCGTCCATCATGGCTTCTCCGTCTCTGTAGCGGGCTTGGATGGATCCAGCCATCCCCGCAACTGATGAAGCATGACTTCGCGCTGCTCCGCCGACAGACGCGGGGCCTGAGCGCGGCGGCGGCTTAACAACAACAGCAGCAAGACCAGCACGCCTCCCGCCGCCAGCAGCAACGCGATTGCCAGCCTGGGCGTCCACTCAAAATCCGTTCTCAATGCGGGCGGCTCTGCCGGCGCACGCGCCACGGTCAAACCAGAGTCTTGTGCCACGGTGCCGTTGCGCGCCGCCATCTGCTCGGTGCTGTAGACAATAACGGTATCGCCGCGCTCGACTTGCGCGCCGGCGGCATTGCCAACCAACGTTCGCAACCGGTCCAACGCCACCCCGTCGATCGGCCCGCGGACCACCGCCGTCACGCCCATCTTCATGATGACGCCGGGGGTCGAGACGATCTCCTCGACCTTCCTGCCCGCCTGGTAGTCGGTCTCGTTTTCGGTGCCGCCGCCGGTGCGGCGACTGTTATTCACGCCCGCGCCCAGTTCACCTTCCCGGTTCGAACGGCGCTCGCGCACAACGACGCCGGTCGGTTGCCCTTTTCCCGCAGGCGAATAGGGCAGCACGTCTTCGGTCGTAATCCGAATGCGATCCATGTTGAGCAGCACATCCACGCTTGCCACCACCGTACCCGCGCCGAATGTCTGGTCCAGCATGCCGGATATCTTCCGCGTGAGGTACTCTTCGGTCGACCTTTTCAGCGCCAGGCGGGCATCCGCCGCGGCAGCGCCATCACCGTCATCGTTAAACGCGGTCAACGCGACCCCATGCTGATTGACGATGGTTACGTTACGCGATTCGATGTCCGGGATAGAGGCCGACACCAGGCGTTGAATGCCCAACACTTGCTCTGAAGTCAGGCTACGCCCGTCTCTCAGGGCCACGGCGATCGACGCAGTGGGCACGCCCCCGCCCCGGTGGAACAAGCCTTGTTCCGGCAGCGCAATCAGCACACGCGCGGACTCGACGTTCGACAATGACAGGATCGTGCGCGTGATCTCGCCTTGCAGCGCGCGCTGGTAGTTGATCCGTTGCGCGAACTCCGTCATGCCAAAGTCGGCGTTGTTGAATAATTCGAAGCCCACGGCACCGTGCAAAGGCAGGTCCTGGCCGAGCAGGCCGATGCGTGTCTTGTGAACCACCTCTTGCGGCACAAGAATCGCTGAGCCGTCCGCTTCCAACCGGTAGGGGATCTTTTGCTTGTCCAGTTCATTGAGCATCACCGACGCGTCCTGCGGCTTCATGCCGGAGAACAGCACCTGATAATTGCTGCGTGTGACCCAGAAGCCAGCAACCGCCACCGCCACGACAATAGCGGCGGCACCCAGCGTCAGGCTAAAGCGGCTGCGCCGGTCCAGGCGCGTCCAAAACTCCGTAAGAGACATTTAAGCTGAATCCCGTATCAAATCTGCATGCGCATAACTTCTTGGTATGCGTCCAGCAGTCGGTTGCGCACCTGAAGAAGCAATTGGAAGCTGGCCTTCGCCTCTTCCATGTGGATCATGACCTGGTGCAAGTTCTGAACATCGCCGACGGCAAGGCGTTGCGCGTCCGTTTCGGTGCGTAGCAAGGCGCGATTGACGCCGCTCAGACCCGCATTGACCATGGCATCGAACGGAGATCCTAGAGCGACTTGCGCGGCCTGGCCCAACGCGGGCATCTGTTGCGCGGCCGCTGCCTGCACGGCCTCGATAGCAGCGATGCTCATGAACGCCCCCCGATCTCAAACGCCTTCATGGCCATGGTCTTCGCGGCGTTGAATGCGGCGACATCCGCCTCGTAGGCTCGGCTGGCCACCATTAGCGTCATCATCTCGGTAAGCGAATCAACGCCCGGATAGGAAACGAAGCCCTCCTTGTTCGCCTGCGGATGACCCGGTTCATACACGCGGCGCGCCGGTGCGCGATACGGTGCCACGCTCAACGTTTCCGCCGCGGCCATGCCCTGATCAACCAGCGCTTCGAAATTCCGCGCCCCCGGCGTTGCCCGAACCGACGACTGCACTCGAAGCGGCTGATAACCAGCGCCGTTGGCGGACAGGGGCGAATTGGCGTTGGCCAGATTCAGCGCGGCGACGTCCACCCGCAATTTCTCGGCGGTCATGCCTGCCGCGCTGATGGCGAATGCGCTTTGGTAATCCATGATCAACGTCTCCCGTCGGTCAAGGCCGCATTGACCAATGCGATCTGGCCCGTCAACGACTTGACCAGCGCTTGATAATGCAGCGCATTGCGAGCAAGGCCTGCGACCTCTTGGTCTATCGACACTGCATTCGCGCCATAAGGCATCGGCGTGCCGGCCGGTGCCTCCGTCAGACGTGGCATGGCAACGTCCCGAGGGTTCAACCTCCCGCCACGCTCGAACGCCGTTGACGAAGCGGGTATCAGTTCTTCGAATTGCACGCGCAGGGCCTTGTACCCCGCCGTATGCACGTTGGCGATATTCGTTGCGCCGACTTGTTGCCTGAGGCTTGCCGCATCCATGGCGGCGCTCAGCGCGCTTAAGGTGACCGGATCAATCATGTCGATGGACGCTCGTGATAAATGGCTGAGTTACTGGATGATGAGATCGGCGTGTAGCGCGCCGGCGGTCTTGATCGCGCGCAGGATGGAGATGATGTCGCGCGTGCTTGTTCGGATCTTGGTCAACGCCTGGACCAGCTCGGCCACCGTGCTGCCTTCCGACATCACGAAGGCGCTGCCTTCTCCCTCACGCACGTCCACGCTGGAGTTCGAGACCACTTCGGTACGAATGCCACCACCGCCTTGGCGGACGAAGATCGGCTGTGAAACCTGGTTGTCAGTCACGATGGAAATGCGCAAATCGCCGTGGGAAATAGCGACCTTCGACAGACGGACGTTGCCACCCGACACCACCGTTCCGGTCCGCTCGTCCAGAATCACCTTGGCGCGCTGGTCCGGCGCGACCGATAGCGCCTCGATTCGAGACACGAACGTCACCAGGTCATCCCGTTGGAGCTCCGGAACGCGGATATCCACCCCCGCCGCATCCCGCGCTCGGGCAACTTGCCCTCCGAGTGCGCGGTTGATTTCCGCAGCAACGCGGCCTGCTGTCGTGTAGTCCGGATTGGCCAATAAGAAGGTCAGAACGCCGTCATCGCTCAGCATCGGGGCACTGACGCCGACTTCCACCAGGGCCCCACCGGGAATCGATCCCGCCGTTGGGTGGTTCTTCTGCACGACGTTGCCATTCATATCGTATCGGTACCCGCCTACCGACAGCGGGCCTTGCGCCAATGCGTAGACTTTCCCGTTAGCCGCCTTCAACGCGGTCACCAGCAGGTTTCCGCCGACCAGACTGCGGGCATCGCCTGCCGAAGTCACCACCACATCGACGGCATCTCCGGGGCGGGCGAATGGCGGCATCATGGCACTGACCATCACGACCGCCACGTTGCGGCTTTGCACTTGCTCGGGTGCCACGGTAAGGTCGAATTGCGAGTACACGTTGGCCATGGCCTGCCGAGTCGTCTTGTTGGAGGGCGAGTCGCCAGTGCCGGCAAGCCCGGCCACGATGCCATAGCCCACCAACGAGTTCTCCCGCCAGCCCTTCAGCTTGCCCAAGTCTTTGATGCGCACGACATCCGTAGCCGCGGGCCGCGCCGCCGCGGCGCCATCGGTCCATCCCAGCATGCCCAGCGCCAATATTGCGATCAGTGCCCGCATCAGAATCCCAGCCAGTTAAGAAAACGGTTCCACCAAGCTGGCCGTTGCCTGCCGGCCAGTTCTCCTTCGCCGACGTAGATGATCTCGGCCTCAGCCAAGCGAGTGGACAGCACGACGTTGGCGGGCGATATGTCTTGTGGGCGCACCCTGCCCTTGACATGGATCTTCTGTTGCTCGTCGTTGACCGTCAGCAACTGGTCCCCTTTGACATACAAGTCCCCGTTGGGTGCTATCTCAACGACATTGACGGACATCTGCGCCAACAGGCGCCCCGAACGTTGCGTCTTGCCGCCCCCTTCGAAGTCACCCTCGACGTCCAGGCTGGCCGCCGTGGTCGGGCGCCGCGACAGGCTGAATTCAGCGTCGATACCCGCCTTGCGGCCGGTCGAAGTGTCCGCCGAACTGGTCGCCGACGACGTCTCGACGACCTGAATCGTCAGTACGTCGCCAATCCTCGCCGCCTTGCGGTCCGTGCCCAGCGACCGATACAGCGTCGGGTCATACAAACTCTCGGCTCGTGCGCCGCCCGCCACCATGATGGTTCCCAGGCTCAGCATCACGGCCAGAAAGTGCGGAGCCAGGCGCAAACCCGATCCCATGCGAACTCGATTGATCATTCCTGTATCTCCACCAGCCCGCTGCGCACTACCCGGGCCAGAACGGCATCCGTTCCCTGCGCCGGCCGCACCCGGACCGAGCGGTTCGTCCATCCGTCCTGCAAGGCTTCCGCACTTGTTTCGATAACCACCGTGCCCGAGCGCACGCGCAACGCGACCTGATCGCCGCGCTCGACGTCGGGCAAGGCCTCCAATTGCGAGCGAAGCAAGACCGTCCCCGCCACGACTGCCTGCTTTGTACGGACGGCTTGCAGCGAGTCTTCTGGCGGCCAAAAGGCTCCCCCTAGCGTCGCGACGTCCCGCTCCTCAAGCCCGACATCGTTCTGCGACAGCGAAGCACCAGCCGGCACGTCGGCATTCAGGCGCAGTACCGGCGCGAATGCGCGGATATTCAACGCGACGGGAACGGCCCGATACAAGCGCGTCTTTTCCCATAGCTCCACCCACACCACCAGCCGCGACGGCGTCTCATCGCCCAGGTCCACCGGGCGGGGCCGGATCTGGTAACGGCCGGAGGCGGCCATTCCTGGCAGCGGATTGCCGGCGGATTGCACGTCGAACTTCACGTACCTCGTACGCAGCGCCGCAGCAGCAGCCGTAACGGCAGCCTCAGTCAGCGCATCACGATCCAGCGACGCGGCTTTACGCGTAACCCGGACCGTGGAATTACCGCGCCACGTCACCGGCCCAAGATCCTGGGGCGCCGTGTCGATCCAACGCTGCAACTCTTCCCTGCCAATCTTCCGCTCAGCATTGGCCGCCGGCGCGGGGCCGATGGGCAGGCTGGCCAGATGCGTCACGCGATCGGTCGGGCCTTCGATGCTTGCGATATCGCCCAGGGTCAACACGGGCTTCTGCACCTGAACGGCGTTGCGCAGGAACACTGCCGCGCCATCCGGCGCCACCGCACCGGCAATCGCCGGCCACAGTAGAAGAAGCGGAAGAATCAGCTTTCGCACGTCGGTCGCCTAGCGCCGCAGATTGTTGACCAGTCCCAACATGTCGTCCGATGCCTGGACGATCTTGGCATTGGCCTCGTAGGCGCGCTGCGCCACCATCAGATTGACGATTTCCTCGTTCAACTGCACGTTGGACGACTCCAGATAGCCTTGCGCGTACAGGCCCATGCCGTCTTCTCCGGGACGCCCAAGAATCGGATCTCCCGAACGCTCAGTGGCCTGATAGAGGCCATCGCCCAATACGGACAGGTCTTCCGGCGCGTTGAAACGGACGATGTCCAGCTTGCCCAGTTCGTCGGCATCGCGGCCGCCGTTGCGCCATGCGGTGACACGTCCGTCCGGCGCGATCGTCAGCTTTTCGCTGTCGGCCGGAATCGAGATCATGGCGTTCAAGGGCAGGCCGGACTGGGTCGTCAACAGGCCGTCCTGGTCCACTTTCAACGTGCCGCCGCGTGTGTAAGCGACCGTACCGTCGGGCATCGCCACTTCCATCAGCCCGTCGCCGCGGATGGCGAGATCCAGAGGTTTTCCGGTCGGCTTGACCTCACCGGCGGAGAAAGACTTGGCGTTGCGCGAGATTGCGACGCCTAGCCCCATGTTGGCGGCAGGATCCATTCCCAACACGCCTGCCGGGAGACCTTCGGTGGCCGCCCGCGTCATCAAGTCTTCAAACACGACATACGATTTCTTGTATCCCGTCGTATTCATGTTGGCCAAGTTCTGAGCGACCACATCTACGCCCGTCTGTTGGGCATGCATGCCCGTCGCGCCGATATACAGTGAATCAATCATTTCCGGATTCCTTAAAATTCGCCCAACTTCTGCACGGCGCGCCCCGTCATTTCATCGACGAACTGCGCCGTCTTCTGAAGGCTTTCGAAATGGCGCATGACGTCGATCATTCCGACCATCTCGCGGGCCGGGTCCACATTGGAGCCTTCCAGATAGCCTTGCAGCACGGAAAACGCGCCGTCCTGCGCGGCCGATCCGCGCTGACTTTCGGCGTCATAGACTCCGCCGCCCAGGCGTGTCATTTTTTCCGGTTCCTTAAATGAGGCCATGCTCAGTTTGTCGACCAAGAGGCCCTGGTCATAGACATTGCCAAAATGGTCGATACGTGGCGACGTGGACACCACCCGAATCTCACCACCCACGCCCATCACCAAGTCGCCCTGGGCGGTTACCAGTCGGCCCTGCTCGTCCGCATGCATGGCTCCCTGCCGTCCGTACAGCGTCTTGCCATCGCGCGCCAGCTCCAGAAAGACGTTCTGTCCGGTCAGTGCTACGTCCAACGGACGCCCTGTGTACTGGACCGCACCGTTGCGCATGTCCGAATACGACGCCGACAACGCAGGCAGTACTTCGGCGCCTTCGTTTCGCCGCTCCAGTGCGTTCATTTGCGCCTCGAAGCCCACGGCGTTCACCATTTCCCGCTTGTAGGCGGGCGTGCGCACATTGGCGAGGTTGACCGCGATGGCGTTCAAGCGCGTCTGGTCCACCCCCATTCCCTGCGCAATCACATTCATGATTTCCAAGATTGACTCCTTGTTCGGTCAGACGCCGCGGTGGCCGCTCGCCTCAAGCGGCCGCCGCTTCCTGCAATGCGGCCACGGAAACCGCTGAAAACGCTTTGAGGTCGATACTGTTCGGCACCTCGGACATCGACAACACCCGCAAGTGCGGCAGCACGCGTTCGGTCAGCATTCGCATATGGCGGCGCAGATCGGGCGAGCACAACAGCACCGGCAGCAGATTCGCTTTCATCATCCCTTCCGCCTGCTGAATCAGGCTGGCGATCAATTGATCAGCCACACGGGGCTCGATCGCCAGGCGGGCGCCCGTCTCGGAGGACATCCTCAGGGCGTGCCCGATGTGCGCCTCGGTCAGCGGATCCAACGTGATCACATGCAGGGTGCTGGTATCGCCAGACAGCGAACGGCAAATGGCCTGCCCCAACCGCTGCCGAACCTGCTCGGCCAACAGACCGGTATCCCGCTGGTGCCGGCCCGCATCCGCCAGCACTTCCAGGATGGCCTCCAGGTTGCGCACACTGACTTTTTCGCGCACCAGCGCCTGCAGCACCTTCTGCACCTCGGTCGTGGACAAAATTCCGGGGATCAGTTCCTCGACCAATCCGGGCTGCGCCTGCCGCACGCGCTCCAGCAGCCGGTCAGTCTCCGACCGCGTCAACAAGGTAGCCGACTCCCGCCGCAGCACCTCGGTCAAATGGGTCATCAACACCGTCAGGCCGTCGATAAGCGTGTAGCGGCCCTGCTGCGCATTCGTCTTTTCAGATTCCTCGATCCACACTGCCGGCAAACCATAGGTGGGGTCGCGGGTTTCAATGCCTCGTACTGTCTTGGTCACGCCCGCGGGATGGATGGCAAGCCAACGGTTCGCCATGGCCTGCCCCTTGCCCACGGGCACCCCATAGACCAGGATTTCATATTCGTCGGGCGCCAGCCGCGTGCTTGCGCGGAACCGCACTACCGGCAGAACCAATCCCATTTCCTGCACATATTGGTTTCGGAACACGGCGACCCGATCAGAGAACCCGCTATTCTCAACGACAGAAGGCAACAGATGGGCACCCGCTTGAATTTCGATTGGCTCGACCTTCAGCGCTTCATACGGATCCGCTGATGCGGGCGCTGCGGGCAACCCCTCGTCAACGCCGCCCTCCGACGCTTGCGCCGCCGCGGTACGCATTGCGCGCTTTGCCATCCATCCCAGCCCGAGCATGACCACCGCCAACACGAACGCAGGCAACGCAGGAATTCCCGGTAACGCCATCAGCCCGAAGAGCGCGGCGCACACCAGGAACAGCGTTTTTGGAAACGACGTGATCTGACGCGCAACTTCCTGGGTGAAGTTTCCATCGGAGGCGGAACGAGTGACGATGATGCCCGTCGCCACCGCGATCACCAGGGCAGGCACCTGCGTCACGATGCCGTCGCCGATCGTCAGCAGGGTATAGATGCGGATCGCCTCGCTCCACGGAATGCCCAGCTGCATCACGCCAATCACCAAGCCGCCGATGATGTTGATCGCCATGATCAGGATGCCGGCGATCGCGTCGCCCTTGACGAACTTGGACGCGCCGTCCATCGCCCCATAGAACGCGGCCTCCTTCTCCAACGTCTTTCGGCGTTGCTGCGCTTGCTCCTGGGTGATGAATCCCATGTTCAGGTCGGCATCGATGCTCATCTGCTGGCCCGGCATACTGTCCAGCGTGAAGCGGGCAGCCACTTCCGACACCCGCTGCGCACCGCTGGTCACGACTACGAACTGCACCACGATGAGGATCAGGAAGACGATAAGGCCAATGACGTAGTTGCCGCCAACGACATAACCGCCGATCGCCGAAATCACGCTGCCCGCATTCGCCTCCGACAGAATGAGCCGCGTCGCGGCCACGTTCAGCGACAGCCGGAATAGCGTCGCGATAAGCAGCAACGATGGAAACGTCGAGAACTCCACCGGCCGCGTCATGTAGAAAGTCAGCAGCAGGATCAGGAACGCGAAGCTGAAGTTCGCCAGAATCAGAAAATCCAAGGCCCACGGCGGGATCGGTATGAACAGGACGATCAGTACGCCCATGACGACCAGGACCATGATGATGTCCCGGTTGCTGGTCAGCCATTGCGAAATTCGATTCATTTCGCCCCCAGCAAGGCGGCGCGCGCGTTGCGCTGCGCCAGCAGCCACACCATGATCCTGGCCACGTCCGCATACAGCGCGGTGGGGATCGTCTGCCCCATCTCGCCCTGGAAATACAGGGCTCTGGCCAGCACAGGATTACGCACGATGGTGACGCCGCAACGCGACGCTTCCGAACGCATCCGTGCCGCCAGCGAGCCGGCGCCTTTAGCCAGCATTACCGGCGCCGCCATTTCGCCACGCTTGTATTCCAGCGCAACCGCCAAGTGAGTCGGGTTGACGATCAAAACGTCGGCTTGCCCGACTTGACGCACCGACGCCGACTTTTGCAGCATTTCGGCGCGCAGGCCGCGCAGGCGGGAACGCACGCGAGGATCGCCCTCGCGATGCTTCACCTCGTCTTTGACGTCTCGACGGCTCATGCGCATCTTGCGCTTGAATTCGAATCGCGTGTATCCCAGGTCCAGCACCGCCAGCAGCAATGCGACAAACGCCAACTTGAGCGACATGGAGGCCAACATCGACATCAGTTGCCGCAGGGCCTCGAACGGCGTCCGCTCGCCAAGGCGATATAGCGCCGGTTCCAGATCGCGCACGATCAGGTACAACACCCAGGCCAGAATGCTGACCTTGATGACGCTCTTGAAAGCATCGTAAATCGTGCGCATCGAGAACAGCCGCTTCAGACCGGTGACCGGGTTGATGCGGGTCAGGTCGGGCTTAAGCGGAAAGCCGCTCCATACCAATCCGGTTTGGGCCAGGCTGGCCACCAGCGCGGCCGCACCGACCGCCAGCGCGAATGGCGCAATGATGCGCAGCGCTTCCGCGCCGACGTGCCCGATCAACGACACCACGGACGCTGCGGTAACTTCCATGCTCAGGCCCTGCACCAGCGACGCTCGGCCCAATGCCATCAGCGATTGCAAGGCATCCCAGCTCCATGCATACAGCGCCGCGGCGGCTGTCAACAACGCCACCGCGCCGGTCAGATCCGGGCTGCGGGCAACGGATCCCCGGCGACGAGCCTGCTGAAGCTTGTACGGAGTTGCTGCTTCGCTCTTGTCGAATTCCTCCATTAGCGAACCGCTCCGTTCCAGACGTCGGAAGTCAGGCCGAACACGCGCGACAGTCCAGATGGCATGAAGCGCGCCCAGAGCGTCAGCGCGACCAACCCGATCATGATCTTGATCGGCAAAGCGATCACGAAGACGTTCATTTGGGGCAAGCCCCTTGCCAGCACGCCCAAACCAAGTTCCACCACCAGCAGCACCGCTGCCACCGGCGCAATCAACATGAATCCCAGACCGTAAGCGTTGCCCCAGGCGGCAATCACGGCGCGCAGATCTACGTCCCGGATGGAAAATTCGCCCACGGGTACGACGGCCAACGTATAGGCCAGGCCCCGCAGCACGGCATGGTGACCATCAAGTAGAAAGAACAGCAGCACCCCGGTGTACAGAAAAATGGAGGTGATGATCGGCACCTGCGTGCGGCTGATGGGATCAAAAACCTGTCCGATGCCAAAGCCGATCTGGATATCCAGTGCGCGGCCGGCGAATGCGATTGCGGAAAACGCACAAAATATGCCGCACGCGAGCAACAGGCCAAACGAAAATTCCAGGGCAGCGCTCTGGATGAACCCGCCTACGGACAGCGGTACCGCACTCGGGGGGATGGGCAACGCCGCGCCTATCGCGATAGACAGCATCGCCACCAACAGTACACGGGCGGTAGCCGGGATCGGAAACATGGTGAAGACAGGTGTGAACGCCAACATCGTTCCGATCCGGATCGACACCAGCACTATCGTCACAAGCGAAGGAATCTGAACGGCGAGCATGAGATTTCTACCGCAGCCCCGGCACGTCGCGCAGCAGCGTCGTCGCGTACTGCATCAATGTTCGCAGCATCCACGGCCCGAATATGACCATTGCAACCACCGCCGCGACGATCTTCGGGATGAACGTCAACGACATTTCCTGCACCTGTGTCACGACTTGCAGGATGCTGATCGTGACGCCGACGGCCAGCGTCAATAGCAAAACCGGTGCGCAAATCAGCAAACCCGTCCAGAACAGGTCGCTCATCAGTTGAATGGCGAGATCAGGCCGCATGTTCGGTCTCGGCCAGGGACTCGGGTTCCGACGCAGCTTCCACCAATGCGTCGTCAGCAAACATCGACGCCAGCATGTGTGGATACACGTTTGGGTGGATCATCGGATGGCTGTTCATTTCCAGCAGCCAGACGCGATCGTCGTCATCGATCACCGCGTCCAGGGTGAATACCGAATTGCGGCGTACCGAGTCGGGAATTCCGCGATAAAGCAGCGGCCCGGCATAGCAGAATTGCGCCGTCACCGTCGCCGGCATTTGATCCCAGACGTCGCGGTTCTTTAGCGTCACGCGGTCGTGCGGCGTCAGGTAGCGGAAATCGAGCATGACATTCACGCCATCGGGGACGATGTCGTCCAGTTGATAGCCCTGCCAGGCCAGTATTTGCGTCGAGTCGTCCAAATTCATGATCAGGTCGAAATTGCCGCGCGGTTGGGCCGCGATTTCGCGCAGCGTCCGGCGCCCATCGCCTGTCATTTGAGGTGGAGTCAACACTTCGAGCGCGACAGGCTCGCCATTCCAGAACCAAGCTTTCGCGCTGCGGCCACGGATGAACTGTTCGCAGAAATTGCCTTCCTGCAGGGCGATGTCTTCGCTCAACGGCGCCAAAGGGCCGAAAGGCCCCCTGATGCCCACGCCAAACGACCCGATGACGGGCTTGATGATGTAGTCCGGCGCCAACGGAGGTCCCTCGGTCCAGCTAGCCGTCACCCGCAGACCATTAGCAAGGGCGTATTCCTTGAACAGGGTCTTATCCGTCGACAACGGCCAGGACTTGACCGGATAGGGCATCCAACCGATGAAATCCCCATCGCCGGCGAAGTCACGCTGATAAATCGTGCGACCTTGGTATTCGCGGACAAATCGGGGAATCAACACCACCCGCCGCCCCGCGGAACGAATCGTCAATTCAAAAGTTTCGGGGGCAATCAGCATCTCCGCGCCATGCGCAAGCGCCCATTCGCGAATGGGATGCAAATGCTTGATCGGGCGAAACAGGTAATACATGAAAACCGCCGGGCGAATGGCTAAAAGCAGAAGGGAGCGGAGATTCGGCGGAGTTTAAGAGCACTGCAATAAAATCACAATAAGAAACTAGTAACGTCATATTGTGTCATTTGCAACATCAAGGTCCTTGCCGCGTAAATCGGACAGATCCGATTTTCAAGGGGTTTCAGGCCGATCTTTCGTATTTGACGCTACCCGCGATTACTCGCCTTGTTACATTATCGGTGTTTGGCGTCGTGTAATGCATGAGGTAACGGGGGAACATGATCAGGTCCCCTTCCCGCGGTTGGATGATATTCACCAAGGCATGTCGCGGGACGACAAATCCGCCCCGACCAACCGTTCCGCGCGGATCCATCAGTACCAGTTGCCCGCTTCCGTCCTTCGGCATCGTCAGGTAATAGACAAACGCCAAATCGGAGCCTTCGTGATAATGTGCGTGCACCGCATCTTTCGCCTGCCCCGAGCGCTGAACCACGAACCACATGGTGTGGTGGCGCTGTGCCTGATAGACCTGTTCGCCGTAAACCTCTTTGGCGTAGTTGTCGCATTCCGCCAACAGCAGTTCGCGGATAGCCTTCAACTGAGGATTCCGGGTGCGCTTGAAAATGCCGGTGTCGTAGCGGGTATACAACGTCTCGAGCGTCGCCGAACGCTTCTCGTCGTTCAGTAACCGGCTTTGATTCTGTTCGGAATAGGCTTGCAAAGCCTCATGCAAACCCGTCCCCACCTGCCCGCTTTCGCGCAAGTTGTAGTGCATGATCGGAGTGGGCCACAACCATTGAATTTCACGGGACATGGGTGAGCAGAAGAAGTTTGGCGGCGCGCCTTTCGCGCCGCTACATTCTTAAGTTATCCCCCGCGCCGGATTTCAGTTTAGGGGTGGATAACAATTTTTTTTGTTTCCGGCTTTTGCCTTCGGCTGCCGGTGGTCTACCGGCCCCGCCCAAAAAAAACCCCGGCGATCGCTCGCCGGGGACGTCCCTGCACACACACAACACCGACTGATCAGTTGGCGAAGACCTTGATCTGGTCGCTTTTCAGCACGTCCGGGGTCAGGCTCTTTTCGATCCACTCCATCGACGTGTCGGACACGCCCGGGGTGACCAGTTCAGCCGGGACGATGGTGATGTCGGCCAGCACCTTGAACGGGTACTTGTCGCTCTTCTTCGTCACGCCGAACAACTGCGCTTCCAGGCCCTGGCCGTCGGCGCGATGCATTTTGACTTCGCGGCCGTAGCCCTTGAAGGTCACGTCGTGCATGGCGGCGGCCACTTGCTCCGGGCTGGGCCAGGCGCCGCCGTTGTCCTTGATGGCTTTTTCGTAGCCGGCTTTCAGGCCCTGAATGGCTTGCACCATGTGGTAGACCGAATAGATCGGGTAGGCGCCGGTCTTGTCGTGGAATTTCTTCACGAAGGCCTGGTGCTTCGGATCGTCCTTGGTTTCCGGATGCAGGAAGTAGTGGTCGCCGCGAGCGCCGACGTAGACGCCTTCAGGCAGCGCGTTGCCCAGGCGCTCCAGCGAGCTTTCGGCCAGCGACAGCACAAACGTCGAGTTCTTGAACAGGTTGCGCTGGGATGCCTGGCGCACGAAGTTGTCCAGGTCGCCGCCCCACGACGTCGAGACAATGACGTCCGGACGCAGCGCTTGCAAACGGCTGATTTCGGTGGAGAAGTCGGCGGCGCCGAACTTGGGGAACATCTCGGCCACGACCTTCACGTCCGGCTTGAACTTCTTCAGCGCGGCCAGGAAGATGTCGCGCGAATCGCGGCCCCAGGCGTAGTCCTGGTTGACGATGGCGATGGTCTTGAAGTCGGGCTTGACCTTCATCAGGTACAGCACCTGCGCGACCATTTCGGTGGTGGCGTTGGCCTGGGTGCGGACGACGTACTTGTACTTCTTGCCTTCCAGGGCCTTTTCCGTGCCGCAGTCCCACAACACGTTCAGCACTTTCAGGTCTTCGGCCACGGGCGCCACGATGTTGCAATGGCCGCTGGAGATCGCGGACAGCATGACGCGCGTGCCGCCTTCGGCCAGGCGGCGGTATTCGGACAACAGCTTTTCGCCGCCGCCGCCTTCGTCGATGTAGCTGGGAACGAGCTTGACGCCGTCGATGCCGCCGGCGGCGTTGATGTCCTGGATCAGGATCTCGGCCGCGTCGCGGGCCGGCACGCCAAACACCGATGCGGACCCCGACAGGAAGGTCGAAATACCGATGTTCAATTCCTTCGGCTTGTCCGCGGCGCTGGCCAGCGCCGTGAAGCCCGACAGCAGGGTGGCGCCCAAAAGGGCAGCCAGTCTTGAGGTTTTCATGGTCTTGTCTCCAGTGTTGTAGTCGGGTCTATGCCCTTAGAAAACGATGGCGTCGCGCAGGCTGCCGCCGGTAGCGAGGTGATCGAACCCCTCGTTGATCTGGTCCAGCGAAAACGATTTGCCCATCATCCGGTCCACCGGCAACTGGCCGGCCTTGTACAGGTCGATGTAGCGGCTGATATCGATGGCAGGCACGCCTGACCCCAGATAGCTGCCGCGGATGTCCCGCTCTTCGCCCACCATCTGCGACAGCGACAACGGAAAACTGAACTTCGGGTTGGGCAAGCCGGACGTGACGGTCGCGCCGCCGCGCCGGGTCAGTTTGTAGGCGGTTTCGAAGGCGGGTACGGCGCCTGCCATGTCGAAGCCGTAGTCCACGCGGCCACCGGCCAGATCGAACAGGTCGTCGTCTGTCTTGACCTGTTTGGGGTTGACGGTGTGGGTGGCGCCCAGCTCCTTGGCCAGCGCCAGTTT